>Ga0182024_10018412_pt1 | contig 13007 bp, 9 predicted proteins | sample P32metaG_FD_120480 | JGI IMG/M metagenome (GOLD analysis project Ga0182024, IMG submission 120480) | Permafrost microbial communities from Stordalen Mire, Sweden - P3-2 metaG (Illumina Assembly) | ecosystem: Environmental > Terrestrial > Soil > Wetlands > Permafrost | place: Sweden: Stordalen...
ACGTCGGGACCACCTCGTGGCTCGGCTTCTGGGTTGCCGCGACGACGATGACGCCGGCGGCGCGTCCACGAGAGACCAGGTCGCGCAACGCCTCGGCGAACCGGTCGTGGAGCGCCTTGGAGCCGCCGCGCAGGTAGAGCGCGAGCTCGTCGACGACCACGAGCCGAAGCCCCTCTGCGTCAGACCGCTCGAGCTTGCGGCGGCGTTGCTCTAACAGCTGCTGGTAGCGGAGGTTCGTCTCGGACTGGAGGAACTCGAGCGTCTCGGTCGCGTGCGCCAGGTCGGGACCAACGAAGCTCTCGGCGACCGGTCGCCAGATCGCGAGCTCGACCTGCTTTCCGTCGAGAAGCGTGAGCGTGGCCGTCGGGTCGAGCGCCCCGGCCGCGACGATCGACGACAGCACCACCGACTTGCCTGAGCCCGGCTCCCCGCCGATCAACAGGTTGTGCTCGGGCAGCGTGAGCTCGAGCAGCGGCCCGTCCTCACCGAGCCCGAGCGGGATCGGATCCCAGAGCGACGTCCGCTCGGCGTAGAGGATGGAGGACCCGAAGATCCGGTGCTCGAGGACGTCGCGGGTGACGACGACGAGCTCGGCGAACGCCGCGCTCGCAGCGAGCGGACGAAGCCGAGCTTCCCGCGCACCGATTGAAGCGGCGATCTCGGGGACTCGCGGCTCGAGCGAGGCGACGTGCAGTCCCGCGGGCAGGCGAAGTCGGTAGCTGTGGCCGACCGGGAGATCCGATACACGCACGATCCGCGGGACCCGTCCGTCGCGCCCCAGGATCTGGCAGCGCCAAAATGCGCCGGTCACGATGCGCTTGCCTCGTGCAGCGCGCAAGCATCCAAGCAGCGCCCGACTTTGCTTGGGAAGCTGCCATGCCGCGATCGCGGCGAGTCCGACGACGAGCACCGGTCCCCCGGGACCGACGATGCTCGAGAGCCTGAGTACGACGTACGCGCCGAGTGCGAGTGCGCCTTCGAGACGCCACCCCCAGAGGACCGAAGTCATCCGGGGGTGGCGCACCGAAGCGCTCGAGCTACGCACGATGCCTGGCTCGCCACCAGGCCCAGGCCGCGAGGCCGAGTCCGGCGATGAACAGCAGGCCCAGGTGGACGAGGAGCCAGCCCACCACCCAGAGTGCGACCATCGCGAGGATCAGCGTGATCACGAGTCGCTCGATCACGTCGCGGCCTTGGCCGTGGGCTCGATCCGCTCTGCACGGAACGAGACGCCGTGCTTGTCCCCGACCTCCCACGTCGAGGCCATGAGCTGGGTGAGCCGAACCGGCGTGAACTCGCCGAGGCCTTTGGGCTCGCCGGCGACCTTGACGGTGATCGAGTCACGGCTCCCGCTGCCCACCGCGAACAGGTGGACGTTGAAGAGCGCCTGGCCCGAGGCGTCGACCCGCTGGGCCTTCGTCTCGAAGTCGATGACCGGCTCAGCCGGCCCTGCCGTCACGAACCGGACGGCCTGAGTGTCGATGGGCAACCGCATGTCTGCTCCCTCTGGTCACGGAACTTCCGCTTCCAGAGGTGATGGGCCGAAAATGGCCCGATTGCGACCAGAAATTCTGTGGAGCGTTGGAAGTATTTCTCCACGCGCGCCAGGAGAGATCAGGAGTGTTCTTTCACGTCACCGAAGATGCCGGTGGCGGGCGCTTCGCGCCCGCCACGGATCAGGGTTCGAAGTGAGGGAAGGGCGGCTGGATTGTCAACCTGTCCTTACGTTGTACGAGGGCGCAACACTCGCTATGACCTACATTCGTTCGGGACGGCGGCTGGAGGATCTGTTACTTGTCCAAGGGAAGACGAGGTACAGCGCGATTCGCTGTCCTAACGATCATCGGGGACGAATTCGATGCGGTCTGTTCCGCGCTGGGTACATCTTCAAATCTCGATGGCACGCCCTATTACCTGCGAGGAGATGACACCACAGTCGTAGTTCGACAGGCGAGTGAGCGCTCCCAGGTTCCCGCCATGGGTATGGCTCAGGAGGTGTTGGAGGATTTCCGGCCAGAAGTCGTTGCCCTGGTCGGAATCGCTGGTGGGCTCGAAGGCCGAGATGGCGTCCATCTCGGTGACGTCGTGATACCCAGTTACGTCCACTACGTGGAGTTCCGGAAATTGACCGGTGCGGGAGACCTAAGGCGCTATGTGGCGTTCGATCAACCTTCCAAGAGCATCTTGGAATGCTTCGCACACCCAGCATGTCGAGATGCATGGCACACCGGGGTGACAGTCTCTAGGCCGGATGGAAGCACCGGCACGTCGCCTCAGGCCTTGTACGGCGGAAGCCTGGCAACCGGCGAGAAGATTTACGGCGACCCTTCGCACGAAGAGCAGCAGCTGCTCCTCACGAGTCTCCCGGACGCAATCGCCGTTGACATGGAGTCCTACGGAGTCGCTAGAGCGGTGTTTGAGAGCCGGAACAACGTGAACTACAACCCACGACTCGTCGTCGTTCGTGGCATCTCGGATTTAGTGCACAGAGACTCTGTTAGCGGGAGTTCAACCGAACAACCAGAACCCGCTGTGGAAAATAGTGAAGAGCGAAGGCAATGGAGGCCGTATGCGGCCGCTACGGCCGCGGCATTCACGGCGGCCCTGATCGCTCGCCTTGAGAGATCGAGCAACCCCAGAGCAGCCTCAACCTCGACGGGAGGCCCGCAGTGACCAGTGTCGAGGGTACCGCCGGATTCGTCGAAGAGGCTTGGGAAGCTGCTCGTGGGGTGGTACTGGACGCCCCCGAGTACGACTTCTCGATCCGGTGGGCTAAAGACTTCGACGCTCTCTTTCGAAACGAAGGCTTGACTGAGGCACCGACCAGCGATCTTGTTGACACTGCTCTGAAGACTGGTCGCGTGCTCCTGCAGTCACCTGGGGGAACGGGGAAGACTTCGATCCTCTCTCGCCTCCAGAGGGAATCTCCACGGACAGGGATGGTCATGCTTCGCATCGACGTCCGGCGATGGCGCCCAGATCTTCTCGAGGTCTGGGATGAGATCGGCACCAATGGTCCCGAACGGATGCGATTCCTGTTGGAGGAACTGACGTCGCCTCCCGGAGTGTCGGAGGACGACATCGACCACCTGGGGGACGACGTTCCCTCACTTCTGCTGATCGACGGATTGAATGAAGTACCCAAGGAGACGGGCAACGAGGTCGTCGCCGTCGCCAGTGCCTTTGCAAGGCGACACCCTCGCTCTGGCGTGATCGTTGCGGATCGACTTGTTCGGCGGCCCTTGGATGACTCCCATTGGACCCTCGCGACCATTGCTCCCCTCGACGGCCGCGCAGGACTCGATGGGATCGCCTTCTTCCAGAATCTGACAGATCCCACGTCCCATGCCACAACGAAGGTCGAAGCAATGAAGACCTTTCTGACGGTTCACTGCAGCCTTGATGCAGCTGACGTCGCCACACTCGGTCGTGCCGTATTGGCCCTCTATCGGGAGGCTGGAACAAGAACGTTCTTCGCCGACGACCTCCGATCAAAGATAGGCAACGACCTCTTCAGTCGAGTCCTGGAGTCCGGCTTAGTGCAGCAAACTGACGCCGATCATGCTTGCTTTGCTCACCACCTGTTTCAGGACTACTTGGCGGCACAAGCCTTTTCCGAGCGGCGTGATGAGTGGACCTACGATGGGCTTGACGCGCTGACATTCCGAGCCAGCTCTTTCGACGCGCTCGCGTTTGCTCTTGAAGAGATCGATGATCGCTTTAGCTCAGAGTTGCTCCTTAGGCGGATCTTCGACTGGAACTTCTATGGAAGCGCGTACGCACTCGCAATTGCGAGAGGGGAAGACGCAGCCTCCGTTGGACCCGACATGGAGCTTGCTCTTCTCGCGATGCTGTCCGAGAGGAGGTGGGATCCATTCAGATCGACTCAAGAGCAGGTCGTCGACGCACTGACCCTCTATCCATCCGCTCAAGCGGAGGCCCTACTGGCCGCAGCCTCCCTCTCCCAAATTTTCGAGTGGGTGAGACAGGAGATTTCGGAGGATTCTGCCCTACGGGACTGGCGCGACCTCTTCACTAGGGAGCCGGGTGCAGAGCCGCCTAGCACCGCCTTGGAGATCCTCGCCCAAGAGGATTCCCTGATGGGCTGGACGATGGCCAATGTGCTTCGCCGCTCTGAACTTACGGATGACGTTCGAGATGAGCTCATTTCTCTCGTCAAAAACCCCGGCACAGACGTGGTTCGTTGGCGAGCTACTCACGTCCTGGGTGCACACCCGAGTCGACTTGGAGCGGACGCGCTGCTTAGCGCGGCTGGCGATGTGAATTGGGTGGCATATGGTGCGGTGCGTTCTCTCTTCGAGATGGCAAGTCGGTCTAGTGGATTGCGCGCCGACCTGGTAGGACAGGTTGAAGCGCTTGTGGACCTACCGGAGATGGACCAACGGTGGCTGTCGCGACAGATCGGACGAGACGTGCGCCTGGTGTCGCCGCCAGCGGACTGGGCTTCTGTGGTCGGGCCGCTCCTCGAGAGACTGTGGGCATCAGCCATGACCACCGACGAACAAGACCTCTGGAGGAGCGTTGCTTTCGAGCTAAGAACGGGGCTCTGAGGCGGAGGTCGCGTGACTGAGACTAGCGAAGTCGATCTGCATCGGCTTGGGCTCGAGGCTTGGGCGGTTCGTGACGCCGCACGGCTAATCGGAGCAACATCGGTTGGTTGCGCAGTCCTCGACGATCTAGGACGAGTGTTCGTCGGCTGCAACATCGAGCATCGTTTTCGGTCGCACGATATCCACGCGGAGATCAATGCGATCTCATCCCTCGTTGCTGGAGGTGGCAGCTACCTTCGTGCAGTGTTCATAGCGGCGGAGAGGCAGCGGTTCACACCATGCGGCGGCTGCCTCGACTGGATATTCGAGATAGGTGACGAGATCACTCACGTGTTCACTCAGTCCACAGTTGACGGCGCGATCGTCTCGCACACTGCAGGCGAGTTGATGCCCTACTACCCTCGGTAGCCCAACTAAGACACACGGCGAAGCTGGAATCCAGCCGCTTCAACGCGTTTCTCGCTTAGCCGACGTGAAGTCGAGTCGATCCATGCCAGAACGATGGCAAGTGTCTGCTCGACCGGGTAGGTGCGAGACCCGGGGTGAAGATGGTGTCTCCGCACGAAATGTTCAGGACAGCGAAGTCGGGATTCGTTCTGAGAGTCGGCAGCCGCGCCCACTCGGGCAGGGGGAGACAGCCGCCGCTCGTCCCAGTAGCTGCCGACAAAGCAACTCGTCTTGGGGAGCACTGGCGGGATCAGAGGGGGCCGCGCTAAGCAGTCGGGACCAGGTCGTCGACGCCTTCCGAGCAAGAACTCTCAGCGACTGAGCGCTGTCGTACCATATGATGATGGTGCGACAGGGCGGTGCTGCACGCCCCGCAGCAAGACGTGGTAGGAGCGGTCGCCCCTCCGCTGCTGACGACGCGCTCGCAGTGCGCGCGTACCTACGTGCCCTCGTGGGTGCACCACTTCGTGCGGGTGACACTGCCGAATCAACTGAAGCCAGTTTCATTGGCACTGCTGCACGTTGGTCGAGGCGTACCAAAGTAGATCGCAGGACGCTCCTCGGAATGGGAGTCGAGAGTTCGGTCCTTGATGCGGCAGGCGTATACCCGACGCCGGTAGCCGACATCGTTCGTCGCTACTACACGCGGAAGCCATTCAGTGTCGCGGTTCTCGCGCGACGAGCCGGCGTATCCACTGCAAGTGCTCGCAGCACGGTCTCTTTGGATGAGGCGTCGGGACAGCTTGCATTCCACGGATGCGAGGGCAACACGGCCCTCTATGTGCTTGATGACAGATGACTACGAAGTCCAAGAACCTGAGAGTCTCTGGACCTAGGTCCGAACCGCTCCGCCTCTCGATGCACCCAGAGGCACCGACGCCGGGGAACTTCAAGGAGTGGATGCAGAACTCTGCCCGGCCAATCGCAGTGGATCTCTTCTCAGGTGCGGGCGGACTGAGCTACGGGCTGGAGTGCGCAGGGTTTCGCGTCGCGCTTGCTGCCGATCTCGATGGGTGGGCGCTCGAGACGCACGCGCACAATTTTGAGGGCCTTGCACTTCAGCTGGATCTCGGCGTGCAAGAGGTTCGTGACAGCACCGTAAAGCTGTTCGAAGGCGTTGATGTCGCGATCGTCGTTGGCGGGCCTCCGTGCCAGCCGTACTCCCGCGCTGGTCGATCGAAGATTCGGAGTCTCGTCGAGTCGGGTGCGCGAGACCCTGAGGATCTTCGCCGCGAACTTTGGCGAGCCTTCATTGACATCGTTGTCCGGATCAGGCCTCGAGCCGTCCTTATGGAGAATGTTCCCGACATGGCACTAGCGGATGACATGTTCGTCCTCCGACAAATCCTTGGTCACCTGGAAGGTGCTGGATACGAAGCCGATGCCCGCGTCGTCGATACGTGGCATTACGGCGTCCCACAGCACCGCCAGAGGCTTGCCGTCGTCGGGATCAGAGATGGCAAGAGCTTCGAGTGGCCGAATCCATCCGAGCGGACTGTCCTGCAGGATGCAATCGGGGATCTGCCGGTGCTTGATCCAACCGGCGAAGTGGTCGGAACGGCTGCGCAGGCATATGAGGGTCCGAAGTCCGACTTCCAGCGGTGGGCACGCAAGCACTGTCACGGCGAGGACGAGCACGTCGTCTACGACCACGTGACGAGGGCAGTCCGCCCTGATGACCTGGAAGCGTTCCAGCTGCTCAAGCCGGGATCGTCGTACTCAGATCTCCCTGAGCGGTTGCGGAGATACAGGTCGGACATTTTTGACGACAAGTACAACCGACTCGACTGGAAGGACTTGTCGCGGTCGATCACAGCACACATCGCAAAGGATGGGTATTGGTACATCCACCCTTCGCAGCATCGGACGCTCACCGTCAGAGAGGCAGCGCGCGTCCAGACTTTCCCGGATCATTTTCGCTTCGCAGGCTCTCGCTCTCATCAGTTCACACAGATCGGCAATGCAGTTCCGCCGATGGTTGGTGAACGACTTGGCCTTGCGCTTCTGGAGGCAATCGGTTCAGAGCCCGTGCGGCCAGGTTCGCGCGTGTCAACGCGCAGGGAGGGAGTCAGGAAGCAGTTGCTGGCGTGGGCCAAGACCGACCGCTCGGAGGCTCCTTGGAGCTATCCAGCCGATGCGTGGACAATTCTCGTTGGACTGCTCCTAGCGGCACGATCGGAGTCCGGGTGGCCTGATGTACGGGACCTCCTCGATCTCATTCCAACGTTCGACCATGCAACTCCCCAAATGATGGCTGCCCTAGAGACGATGTCCGACTCCGGTTCTCGACGGTCGGCCGTGGCGGCTCTCTCCAAGGTCGTCATTGCGCTGCGACGAGATTCTGAAGGCTGGGAGGGAGATCACTGGCGCAAAATCGCGAAGCTGAGTTCGCTCGCCAGTAAGTGGATGGACGTGCCGGCATTCGGTGGTACTGGTGTGGTTCCCTCGCCGAACGTCCTGCGGGTGACTGCCCGCCTGACAGGCTCCGATGTTGACCGGCAAAACCGGCTGTCGACAGGTCGGATGGAGCTTGCAAAGGTTGTCGGCGACGGGCTTGACGCGGCGACAGTAAATGCTGCCATGCACCGGTTGGCGGCTGAGAAGTGCCACGCCAACGCTCCGAGCTGCTCGACGTGCCCGTTGCGAAAGTTGTGCCGGAGCGCTCAAAGCTAGTGATGCCGCCGTCCAGTCCGCCGATTCCACGATTGCTCGATTGTCGTGGCCGCCTCTCTCGGGTCCTCGTGCTCCCAGACTCGAATGACAAGCCATCCGATGGATCGCAATGCGGAATCGTTGCGACGGTCACGATCGACATTGCTTTGGAGCTTGTCGCGCCACCATCGGGCGTTGGACTTCGGAGCTACCGCGTGCCTTGTACAGCTGTGCCAGAAGCAGCCATCGACGAAGACTGCAATTTTGGCGCGAGTGAGGGCAATGTCCGGACGACCGGGGAGATCAGTGACACTGACCCGATAACGGAGTCCTCGCCGATGGAGCTCTCGTCTCAGTGCAAGTTCTGGTTCCGTGTCTCGGGTTCGAAGCGTCGACATGAATCTTTGAACGGCTGGAGTCGATGCTGCCGGTCTTGGTACGGGGCGTCGGGGCGTGGGTGGCACGGGTAGACAGTGGCTGACAAGACAAGGAAGTTGAGGAAGGTCGAGGAGATTGTCCCATCGGCTGCAAGGACCGTGCAATCGCTGCGGGATATCGGGTACGACACTCCTAGGGCAATCGCTGACCTCGTGGACAACAGCGTTGAGGCCGGTGCGACGAGGGTCGACATCACCATCGAGTTCAACGGTGAGAAGTCGTGGATTCGTGTTGCAGACAACGGTTCTGGGATGAATGCAGCGACCCTTCAAGAGGCAATGCGCTACGGATCTGAACGGGAGTACGACTCGAACGATCTTGGGAAGTTCGGTTTCGGCCTGAAGACGGCCTCGACTTCGCAGTGTCGACGTGTGACTGTCGCTACTCGACGAGGTCAATCGTCGAGAGCGAAGTGCGAGGCTCGGTGTCTCGACCTTGCACACATCGTGGACACAAACGAATGGGAAATTCTGATCTTGGATGCTGCAGACCAGCCCGAGGAGGCAACTGCACCGCTCAAGAGCGGCCCGGGAACTGTTGTTCTCTGGGAGGACCTCGACCGGATTATGGAGTTCAAGGATCCGTGGGACGGCTGGGCGAAGAAGCGACTTCTCCAGCTCACTGAGGACGTTGACCTGCACCTCGGCATGGTGTTCCATCGGTTTCTTGCGGGAGAGGTGCGTGGCCGGAAGCTGACCATGACGGTCAACGGCTCAAAGGTCGAAGCGTGGGACCCGTTCTGCAGAAGCGAGCCGAAGACCGAGAGCTTCCCCGCCAAGGATCTTCGAGTTGCAGGCGATGCCGGATTCGGCATCGTGCGCGTCTGCTCGTATGTTCTGCCACCGAAGAAGGAGTTCACAAGCGAGAAGGCGTGGAAGCGGGCATCCGGACCTGCAGAGTGGAACCGTCAACAGGGGTTCTACATCTACAGGGCAAACCGCATGATTCAGTCCGGCGGCTGGAATCGTCTGCGTGCCCAAGACGAGCACACGAAACTTGCTCGCATGTCACTCGACTTCTTCCCCGATCTCGACGCTGGGTTTGGCATCAATATCGCAAAGGCGTATGTCACGCTTCCTCCGGATCTCCGCGAGGATCTGAAGTTCCACGTCTCACAGACGACAAGGTCTGCGGACAAGCGGTATCGAAGCGAAGAGCGCGTTCGGGGAACAGGCGGGTCATCGGCAACCGTTGCCCGAAGTGGTCGGTCGCGATCCCAGGGAGATCCTGGCATGGGCACTGGACCGTTCGACGAGTACGGCAACCGCAGAGGTGCATCGAGTTCCGACGGCTCGCGTCCTCGTGAAGCCATCGAGAAAGTCGCTGCGACTGTCGGCGAGACTGCAGCGCTGAAGAAGATCGTCGGCGGACTCCGAGCCAAGCACCCGGAGGTTGCACGTGACCTCGGTTGGTGACCGACAGCGGATCGAAGGAAACCTTCATGTGGTCCGTGCCGTCATGGATCGAGATGGAGTCGGGATCGAAGAAGCTATCGAGAGCCTTGGTGCCCTTATCCCGCCCGAGGATCATGCAGCGACGATCGAACTGTGGCAATCGCAGACTTCAACGACGATCACGATTCTCGAACCGGCAGAACTCAGTGCAGGAGGCCCGCGACCGTGGTCTCGCGACTGGGACACGTCGACGGGGTACTACTGGAAGCGTCAACAGTCATTTCTTCGCAATCAGCTCCACCGGTCGGACTACGAGATTGACAGTCTCGACTTGTCGAGCGACAGAGTGCTCGCGCACTTGGAAGATCCCCACAGCCCAACGAGGTTCAACGTCCGAGGACTCGTAGTCGGGTACGTGCAGAGTGGGAAGACCGCGAACTTCTCTGCCCTCATCGCGAAGGCAGTCGATTCTGGGTACAAGATTGTGATTGTCCTCTCGGGACTCCACAATTCGCTACGACTGCAAACACAGGTCCGCCTGCAGCGGGATCTTGGCCACGAAAACTCTGTTGGCGTCGGAGCCCCGGAAGCTTCCAAGGTCTGGATCTGGATGACCGGAGACAAACTCAGCGAGGACTTCAACCCTGGCGGCCAGAACGCCGTTGCCGGTGTGCTGCAGGGCAACAACCAGGTGATTCTTGTCGTCAAAAAGAACAAAAGCCGTCTGGATCGGCTGATCAACTGGATGAGCGGGAAAGTGCCCGAGAATGTCCCCGTCCTTGTCATCGACGACGAAGGAGACCAGGCCTCGATCAACACGGGGGGCAATCGCTCGGGCTTCGAGCCCGCTGAAGATGAAGGTGACATCAAGGACAAGACGGACCTGACCTCGGATGATGTCGAAGGCGAACTGACTGAGGACGAGTTGAATCCCAGCGCAATCAACGTTCGCATTCGCAAGCTGCTTCGACTCTTCGCCAGGTGTTCCTACATCGCGTACACGGCAACTCCGTTCGCAAACGTTCTGATCGATCCGGACGCGATCGATCGCGAAGGGGGAGACGACCTTTTCCCTCGAGACTTCATGCTCTCCCTTCCTAAGCCACCAGGAACGAAGTACGTGGGAACTGACCGCCTCTTCGGTCGCGATCAGCTCGCTGGGGATGCCGAGGATGTTGAGGGACTCGATGTCATCGAGATCGTTCCCGAATGGGAAATTCCCATGCTCATCCCACCACGAAGAAGTGGTGAGGATCCGACTATTCCGCCTTCACTCGTACAGGCACTCAAGGACTATCTGCTTGCATCTGCCGGATGGTTGCAGCGCTCGGGGAAGGACGAGCCGTGCACGATGCTCGTCCACACTGACATGCGGAAGAGGCTGCAGGACGCAATTGCAGACCAGATCGTTGACGAGTTGGCAACCCTCCGTCAGGGTTGGAAGTACGACCCCCAGGCCTCATTGAAGAAGGAACTTGAGCGGCGGTGGGAGACGGAGTTCCGCCCGAAGAGTGCTGCTCTCAACCTTGAATGGGATGTTCCCTTCGCGGACATCGAGCCGTACTTGGCACAGTTGATTGCGGATGGCGTTTCGGTGCGCCGACTCAACTCAAATCATCTTGATACGGCTGACTTCGAGGAGGAACCGACACTCAAGGCTGTTCTTGTCGGTGGGAACAAACTTTCTCGCGGCATCACGATCGATGGCCTGCTCGTCTCGTACTACGTCCGTCTTGCTCCGTACTACGACACGCTCCTGCAGATGGGACGCTGGTTCGGATATCGAGGTGACTACGTGGACCTCACGAGGCTGTACAGCACGGAGCTTCTGATCTCATGGTTCCATGACCTGGCAACCGCAGAGGAAGACCTTCGGAGACAGATAGAGCTGTACGACAAGAAGAAGGCAACTCCGTTGGAGTTCGCGCCGAAGATTCGGAGCCATCCAGCGATGCTTGTCACGGCGGAAAACAAGATGCGTGCAGCGAGGGAGATTGCGCAGTCGTACGACGGGGAACTGCTCCAAACGCTCCGCTTCCCCTTCGGTGACTCAGCAACCTTGCTCTTCCGACTCAGAGAGAACCTCGCGGTTGCAAGAACAATGCTGAACGGTCTGGGTGCTCCGTCCACCAACGATGCTGGCCTGATCGGCTGGGCCGATGTCGCAGTCGATGTTGTACTGGACTTCCTGGACAGCTTCTGGGTCATGAATCAGACATCGATTCACCCGCCGACGGTTCGCGAGTACATCCATGCACAGACAACCGCGCAGGAGCTGACGCAGTGGAGCATTGTTGTTCGAGGAGCAGCAAACCCAACCGAGCTGCTCGGAAGCGAAGATCTGGACATCGTGGGTGTCGCATCGGTCGGCCTCATCAATCGCAGTCGTCTCAAGTCGGACCCGACTTCCCTGGGCGTCATCACTGATCCGGACGATGAGCTGTACGGGTTGTCCGCATCCGAGATCGACGACGCGAGCGAAGCGTTCGCGGACCGCCTTTTCCCCACGCTTGGGAAGGCCCTCCGATCAAGGAGGAGCGCCCAAGTTGGTCTCCTGCTGCTTTATCCGATCAGCGCGCGCTCAGTCCCCGGCAAGAACGCCAAGAATCGCATCAGCCTTTTTGAAGAGGGCGCGGAGGGTGAGACCGTTCTCGGCTATGCACTCTCGTTCCCGTTCTCGAATTCGCCGGCCACGGTCACCTACGTGCAGGGGCCAGAGGCCCGTCGTCGATGAATCCCGAGGATCTCGAGGCAGCGTGGCGATCGCTAGCAACCCCGGACGACTCCCAGCATCTGCAGGCTGCAGCGATTGCGCCCGACGATGTGTGGGTTGCAATGGATCATGAGGGTCGTCGGCACCTGCTGTTGCAGGTCCCTCAGGGAACCGAGGTTCCTCCAACGGTGACCCGTGGTCTGCGGATGTCAGTTGCGCGTCATCAAGTGAAGCAAGGAGTGCCAGCGGATTACTTGGACCTGACCTGCCTCTCTGACGAGGTGTCGGCCACCTTTGCTGCGGTCGCTGCAGACATCGGCGGCGATGCTCGCGTTGCTGATCCCGCACTTCGACTCGATGTCGTCACTGCAGCTTTGGGCCGCTGGCAGTGGTTCTGGGGTATCGACTCAGATCGTCTCAGTGAGCGCGATGCTCTCGGCCTCTTTGCCGAGCTTTGGTTTTTGCAGCGGTGGGCGGGAGGAAATAGCGACGCAGTCAGAGCTTGGACTGCATCGGAAGGATCACGACATGATTTTCAGTGGACGGAACGATCCGTAGAGGTCAAAGCTACAAGTCGGCGAGCTGACGGTGCTGTTGTGCATCGAATTCAGCATCTCGATCAGCTCGCCGATCCCGAGAGTGGGCAACTCTTTCTGTTCAGCCTTCGCGTCGTTCGCGACGAGTTGGCTCGTAACACGCTCCCCAGCATCATCGATACGGTCGATGCGAGTCTTCACGGCGACGCTCTCGCTAGAGAGGAGTTTGCCCGCAACCTGGTTCTGCGAGGGTACA
>Ga0182024_10018413_pt1 | contig 13007 bp, 10 predicted proteins | sample P32metaG_FD_120480 | JGI IMG/M metagenome (GOLD analysis project Ga0182024, IMG submission 120480) | Permafrost microbial communities from Stordalen Mire, Sweden - P3-2 metaG (Illumina Assembly) | ecosystem: Environmental > Terrestrial > Soil > Wetlands > Permafrost | place: Sweden: Stordalen...
GAAGGCGATGGGCTTCCCGACCTCGATGTTCACCGTGCTGTTCGCGGTCGCCCGCACCGTCGGCTGGATCAGCCAGTGGAGCGAGATGATCGAGGATCCGCAGCAGAAGATCGGCCGTCCGCGTCAGCTCTATACCGGCGTCACCCGCCGCGACTACGTCGCGATCGACAAGCGGAAGTGATTAACCTCTCCCCGCTCTTTTGCGGGGAGAGGTCGCCGCGCTCTCGCGCGGCGGGTGAGGGGCGAGGCAGTGTGCTCAATTCAACTTCGGTATTCGTGGACAGAGCCCCTCACCCCAACCCTCTCCCCGTGAAGAACGGGGTATAGCGATGGGGAAGAATATGGGCCAGTTTTGACCCGTGCGATAGTTTGTCATCAGAGTTTTCATTCAGAGAAAGTGTATCCGTGGCGCTACATGGGAAAGAAAACGCTCCGTCCCGGCAAACGATTTTCCCTTTTTGCATCCAGCTGCTGCTTTAAATATCGATAGGCTAAGTTATCACCGGCGGGGCTGCGGTATACATGATTGTCTGTTCCTGCAACGTCCTCAGCGACCACGATGTCCGCAGCTCCGTAGGCGCCTCCAAAGACGTGCCGCGCAATGCCAAGCAGATATGGGAATGCCTCGGTCGTAACGCTGAATGTGGCAGTTGCGCACGCACTATCAAGGCTATCATCTACGAGGCCATCTGCGGTTCCGCCAAGGATTCTGGAAGCCCGTTCAGCCAGACCAACACCTATCGCCCGCCTGCAATTGCGTCAGCTGACCCCACATAGCCTTTCGAGTGAACCTTAGCGCCAACTGCGATCCTTCGACGCGAGGCCGCTGCGCGGCATGTCCGTTTTGCACTCAACTGCAGACATTGTCAGAACGTCCCGGCATGTCCGTTTCGTGCCATGAGCGGAAGCTCACGTCCGCTGCTCACCTCAAGGCAAATTGCCCGGGAGGAATAGCCCATATATTTGAATGTCCCCGGTGGTCGGCACGAAGCGAACTAAAGTCAACTTAGCATCTGGGTCTTTTTTCCAAATATTTAGATGTTTGCGCTCGATGTGGATCATGCCATCGCGAAAATAATACTCGCCTGGCTCCGAGACCTTGTCCACATCGATCCAAGCGAGCTTGCTCCCTTTCGCTTTTGGCCCAATTGTTGGGCGAGGTTTATCGAAGGCAGGAAGAGGCTTATCGAGGGCAGGAAGAGATATCTCCATAGCGGCGGCTTTTCTACGGACGGAGTTCACCGAACGGTTCAACCTGATTGCAATTGCTTCCAAAGGCGTTTGAGAAGCGGCCATCGTGATCAAATGGCGCTCGCTTTTGAAAGTCCATCTTCCGTGCGGACGATTCGCCATCAGGGCGATACCGCCATCTCTGCGCCGTCATGCACTAAAAGAACCCGGGGCTCAAATCTAAACCGTACGATGCAGCGAGCAGCGAAACGGAAAGGCCTAAACCGCAAAAAATAGCAATGGTTTTAAGCGTTTCGACATCGACCTGAGTTCCAGACGAGCGGGCAAGCAATTTTGCGACAGCAGCCATTTGCGACCTCCAAGGTCTGATCTCAAGAATAGCAATTCGACAGTTTTAGCGTAATCCCCGTGACGTTCATGTGAGCTAGGCCACACTCTCTCAGACAAAATAGTCAGCGATCCATGACCGGCGCATCGGTTCCCCGAGCTTTTCAAGCCACGCCCGCTGCTTTCGCGCAGCGGCCACACAGCCCCAGGCAAGACTGGCGGTAGAATGAGCTGATAATGACGTCCCACATGATCGAACCCCGCTTTTGATCGGGGCCATTAGAGCGGATTCTTCCTTTCAGGACTGTTTCATCGGCTCCGGAAAATGGTTTCACCAGGATACTCCGGTTTTGCGAATGTTTGGCGCTCGCCGACTTCCGAGATGGGTCAAAAGGCGAAATACTCGCTCCGAGCAAATGTCTTTGGCGATTATCCGGGACTTGACTTGTGGGGCAAGCGGTCCTATTCCCGCATTCGAGAGGGCGGCACTTTCTATTTGAGCGGGACACCCGCTACCCATCGCGGCGGTATTGTTTTTACGTCCAGAGTGAAAACTGCTGGCGTTTCTCGATGCGGATTGGCCCAAAAACCATGCCGCCACCAAGGCATTTCATGCGTCCCTACAATTAAAATCTGCGCTTCACTCGGCTCGTCAAGCGCACCAGCGCCAAATCCGTTTCTGTCCAAAGCTTCGCGAAATGGACAAGTAAAAGCGGAGACTGTCCCTGCGGCTAGCGTTGGATTTGGTCCCCTTGACGGGAACAGAAGTTTTCCGCGAAAATCTCTCGTAACAGTCATTCTTTTGGATTTTAGGAAACGTATTTCGCAGTGGATCGACAGTTCTCTAATCTCAAATAGGCCGCTCTTGTTGGCCACATCAAATGGAGTGTCGAATGGCGAAGCGCTTGATGGCGGTTGTAAGGAAAAAACCGGGTCAGTTGGCCAAGGAGGGCCACCCGAAATTTGGTATACGGAGGCAACAAAACCCACGCTGCCAACGATCATCGTGCCAACAATCCATTTGGCCACTCGAATCCAGCGCGGATATTCTTTTGGCGAGTTTCCTGACGGGATCGGTGATTGCGTTCGTGCTTCTTGTGCTGCTTTACGTTTAGCGGCCTTTTTAGCTAGATATCCTAGGCTTTTCTTTTTCACTGAGAGCACTTCCGTTTTCTGCGGTCCTTTTTGCGCCTCAGCACCGCGCTATCGCAGCTCCGCCTTCCGACAGGGCGCAGGCGCTCTATTTCGTAACAGGAGCCTGTGGAGTTGGTATCGGCGGAAAGGGCGGCTGCGAAGCGGGAAGGCTGAGCAAAGCCGTTCCGCGCCAATCAGCAGTTTCCGTACTATATGCTGCTTTGTCGTCCTCACATTCCTCGTCAGCGCAGTTCCAATGAGGGCATGGGCTTGTTGTGGGATCAAGTTCGCCGGTAGCTGTTATTTCGAAACCAATAGCGAAACAATATTTAGACAACCTGGAGGAATTGGAAAATCTATCGTTGTAGTGAATAGCTCCGACAAGGTACCAGCGGGCACCTTCTTGCAGGCGTCGCTTTGCTTCCTCGATTGGAATCCCAAATCCAGCGAAGGCTTGGGGAGTATGGGGGCCGAGAATCGTTCTAGTAATAAAGGACGGCTTGTTCTGTCGTTCAAGTTCTTCGGCTTCAATGAGGCGTTCTTCTGGATCGACCGGGCCAGCTTCGGGGAGATGACTAATAGTCATGTGTTGTTTTGGACCGAACGCCATCCCCAGTGGCAATTTTACCGCGATTTCTGGGCGGCTAGGATCAAAAGCGACTTGAGGACTGATGCGCAGATTTTTGGTCGAAGTGTTTCCGCCATTTTCCACAACGGCCGAAAACCACCAATAAGCTTCGAACTGACCGGGCTGTCCGGGAATGGGACCGTCCTTTTTCTCAACGCGAACATCCTTAGCAAAAACAATAGCTCTCGACGATTGGACTGTTATCTCATTCTGTTTGAGCGCGATATCGGCTTGGGTTTGCATAATGTTGGCTTGCTTGAAGTAAATGCAAATCTGAAAGATTCCCACGATAACCAAAACAATCAAGGTTCCTACTTCGACCCAATGCGGTTGGGAATCGGGTTTGGCTTCCCAATTGCCCTTGGGTGGCTTGCCGTTTTCACCGCTCTCTGGGTTTGGTGTGTCTACCATGATTATTTTTGGTCATCGCTTGTTTTGGTTGCCACTTCAATTATCGGTGCAGGACTAATAATTTGCTTTTCTGAGAACGTCTCCACCGCCCTTGGGATCGACGCCTCAGCACCGCGCTATCGCAGCCTCGAAAATGTCGGCGTTCATTCGGTTGTTGTAGCGGAACTGAAATTCCGCGACGTACAGCAGCAGATACTTTTTGCTGACTTTGTGAAACGTACCCATCACGCCGCGCTTGAGGATCGACCAGAAACCCTCAATCGTATTGGTGTGGATCGCGCCCACAATATCTTGGCGCACATGGCGACCGGCACTGTGATTGACGGTCTGATGCGGGAAACGATGCTTCCAATGCAGCCAATGATAGCCGGTATAATCATCGGTGCAGAGCAAACTTACGTCGCTGGAAACTGCCTCCTTGATGAAGCCTTCGAGTGTACTGATGCGAACATTGTCAACGACGCGGGCGATGACATTACCCTTCCGCTTTACTGCTCCAACGACCGCGACCTTGCCGCCAGCGCCGCGTCCGTGAACATGGGTTCACTTGTCCCAATGACGGTTGGCATCCTTGCCGCCGACATAGGTTTCATCGACTTCTACGATGCCGCCCAGTTTGGTTTCGGGTTCGATCAAAGCGGCGCGGATTTTATGGCACATGGAATGTGCGGTGCCGTAGCTACCGAAACCCATGACACGCTGGATTTGCAGGGCGCTGATTCCTTTCTTGCTGGTCAGCATCAGATGCACGACGCGAAACCAGTCCCGGAGTGGCTTGTTTGTGTTCTCGAAGATCGTCCCGGCAATGTGCGAGAAACGATAGGAAGTCACGGGAGCGCACTTGTAGCACTGCCAATGGAAAGGTTTCCCGGCCAGCGGGAACGCATCAGCGCCGCAGCGCGGGCATTTGACGCCATCCGGCCAACGGCGGGCGACCAGATAAGCCTTGCAGGCTTCCTCGTCGGGGAACGTCGCTTCGAATTGCGCGACCGTCATTTGATGCACTGGTTTCGGACGTCTCGTGCGGGCCATGGCTCTATTCCTGTCTATGAAAGGAATATATCGTGGCTGATCTAATAAGTCAAGTTCCGGATAATCGCCTTCCGCTTTGCTCCCGATAGCGGACATGTAGCGACTGTGGAGGCATTTTCGTTTCGTGCTGTGAAAGGAAGCCGCGATTCACGTCAACCGAAAGGAGCCGCCCGAGCGCGACCCTTGTAATTGCCTTCGAAGTAGGCGTCCAACGCGACTTGCATTTCATGACTCAACGGACGTTTACGGACGGCAATTTTTTGCAGATTGGACGGATCGATTTTCAGCCTGCTCGCAAATTCCGATAACCCAATTATCTGGATTTCCGTATCTAGTGCGGAAATTAGAATCGCGATTTTGGCATTTTCTGTATTAGCTCGACTCCTTATCGTTACAGCGGCTTTCGTAACCAACGCGGCTAATTCGGGTGGAATCGGCCTCAATTGACCCTGCATGATTTTCGACAATGTCTGCCGCGAAATGCCAATCTCTTTGGACAACTCACGCTGTCCCACAATCTCGCAGACCTCTCGGACCAAATTGATTAATTCCGTTTGGCTCTCGTTCGAAACTCCATAATCAATTTCTGCGGCCTTGTTGGAGTTGAGCAACGGCCGCTCCTGCCATCGATTGGATTCCTTTCCGATCTGGCGTATTTCGATCGGCTTGACATGCCGCCGGACCGTAATTCCTTTATCCTGAAAATTACCATTGAGGAATTTTTGCTCCGGACGCAGATGATAACTGCCCAGTACATCCTTGTAGGTTTTCAGGACGCCAGCGGGAATTGGCTTTCCCGTTTCTCGATCAAAACAATTGTCTGCGGCTGACCCTGCATCTCTACTGAATCTGGCAATGGGCTTCGGCCAGCCAATTTCCTTTGGGTTTGACAGCATCGTTTCCGCAATGCTGTCCTCATAATCGGGAAATTCATAAATAGCCGTTGGCTCAACCTGAAACGCCAACAAGAAATTGAAGGGGCCAACTTGGTCTGAATAAGCCAAATCGGCATTGTGGACCTTGAACCAATCCAACAGTGCTGGCGTAGTCGCGGCGTACCGGCTGGCAGCGGGCTTGTTCAGGTTTGGGTGAAAGTCGAGGTCTACCTGATCCGGATGGCCGTCGAGGGCCGCCCGGATGATCTGATGCCAGAGGTCATAGTGCCAGCGCTCCACCCCGATTTCGGCTAGTGGAACAACGGGAGCCGGAATCGATACCGGGGCCTCATGCTCCCTGTAAGGCGGCAACAGATGCCCTAGCCCGTGGGCGGAGGCCTTCCGGATGACGATTTGCCCGTCCCCGGTCAGGTTGAAAAGAGCATGCCGTTTGGCAGAGATAGCGAAGCAGTACAGGGGTTCGATTTGATCCAGACGCTTCCCATCGCGCAGGGCGAAATTGGCGTCCTCGGCCTTCAGGATCGGTCCCTTGACCGCATAGGGATTGAGAGCATCGAACCATCCCCTGATGTTCGATACCTTGGCAAAGAACGTCGCATCATCCATGCCATCTGGCTTGGCGATGGCCATGCTGTCGGTGTCGCAGAAGGCATAATCGAGCCCCTGGTCCGCTATCAGCCGTTCGGTCATGGCCAGCATGAGCCGAGCTGCACCGGTGATCAGGGTTGCTATCAGGGGGTGGAAGTATTTTCCCGGCTCCTCACTCTTGTTTACTGATACGGCAGTCGGCATACCTAAATATCCGAAACAGTTTCGATTTTCCCGGCGGCCTAAATCCTCAACATTCAATTCAACGAAATTTCCGTAGCTGGTCGCATTCGCCAAAATCTTGAGCGTCAATTGCGCGCCCTCAAGCGCGACGCGGTGTGAAATGGCAGCATTTTTCAGCCTCCGTTTGACCTCGGACCGTTGATCGATAACCCGGCAATAAAAATCATTTTTGTAAGGGTCAATTCGATATTCCGGATTTCCTGCAATATCGACCGATCTTAAATCATTTTGGATGCCATCCGGTGTGAAGGTAATTGCTTCAAGTATTTTTGGCGCTCTGCCAGTCGAGAGTTTCGAGGCAATGCAGTCGGCTAGGGTGAACCAAAGGACCTGTCCCGGCCCTAAATAATTGCGACCTATGGTGTCTTGACCGTTCCCCGAATAATCGGCGCGGATCGGAAATACATCATTATCTGGGCTGACCTGGACCAAGGTCGCCAGTTGCTTCCAAGTGTCCGGACGCTGCAAGTCCTGCAGGGAAATATCGGCGAGCGATTTCCGGGCTTCCTTGGTGCTATCCCTACGTTTGAGTCCATTGGAGATAACAAATTGCCACAGCCCCATGAGGGTGCAAGCAGACGGATACATCGACAGGAAATCGCAATAAACAACCTGAGAAATAATTCGCCGATGATGAACTTCGGCACGTCCGCCCGAATAGGTACTCATCATAATTCCGGTGAGGGAATCCGGAAATTGCGGCTGCAGCAGCCGCCAGGGCCGGATATTCATCTCCTCGAAATATGCCTTTCCGACACTGGCCTCGCTGAATATCCGGTTTGGTAGCGCATTGGTGAAATTGTGAGCGACGAATTTCTCCAGCAACTTGCAATAACACTCCCAAGTAACCTGAACATCCTGTCGGGCATAGACCAGATAGTTGTCGTCAATTGGTCCGCCATGGCTTTCAGTTTCAAGTTTGCGGTGATCGGTGTCGAGGAATTTGGCCAAGCTGGCGAGACTGCCGTGTTGACTGGTCAGGCCAGCGGCCAGCGTATGGACATCGACGAAATATCCCGGACGCGGCAATGGCTTCAATTTCCGACGACGCATTCCGCGGCCGGCACTTTTGCCGGCGCGCGTAGTAAAACGAATTAGCGCCACAGTCGACGATAAATGCCTGATCTGAACACGAGGTCGGTATTTATGCGGCGACAATTTAAAAGAGAAACCGCCCTTCAGCGCTTTTGACAGGTTAGGAGTCGGCAATTTGGGAGACACTTGAGCTTTTTTCTTCGGTGTCGCCCGAGAAATTGCGTGACCAATTGCCAAGCGTGAAATATCGAACGGCAAATTGAACCCGACAATTGTCGCAAGACACTCGTAGCCGATCCCGAAGAATACGTCTTCGACGAAATCTGCCACCCTCATGAGGCGGTAATCGTTCGATCTCGCAAATGTCCGAATGATCGTCAATTCCCATTCGGAAAACATTTTGAAATTGACGAATATTCCGGCTTCAAACAATTCCTGACCTTTTCGGACCTGATAAATTCCGAAACGTAACTTCTGAACCGCATCAACAGTCGTCTCGGTGTCGAATATTAGTGTCCATTCGGATGGGCTCAGTTGCGCCTGGTTCCATCCACTCAATTTGCTTCCGGTCGGGGTATATGCCCGCAGCGACATGCGCAGCAGGTCATATTCGATCGGTTCCGGGCTCCAATTTTGAGACGCGGTCACGTCGCACCGTCACTATTTCCGGAATTATCGTCTGCGGCCTTGGTCAAGCGCTTGGCAAATTCACGAAACTTAGGAACCAAAGGCTCGAGTAAATCTGCAATTCCATCCAGAGAATGCCCCATATTCTCAAACGGATGCGGTTTCTCGTAGATTGGAGCTGCGTGATCCCTTTGCAAATTCGAAAGCAAACGATGGTGGTTACGACATACAATCACAGTGGCGTTGTCATAGCGTCGACCGGCAATATGATGCTTTTCGAGAATGAGCGGATCGGTTACGTCACAGTAGAGACATTTGAGATGCTTGGGATTAATCGGACCCAGCCGTTCACGCGCACCCTGTTCACGCCGTGCACGGCGCAATTCAATTTCTTTTTCGTCTGATCGCGGTGTTTTTGCTGGATTTTCATCGTTGGTAGACATTACAATTCTCCGTTTGTTAAACTATGATTCTGTAGATGTCCTCGAACTGTTCCCCGCCGGCTGAAGCAAGCCGATAAAGAACATTCGGGTTGATCTCGAAGCGGTGGATTTTGCCCTCTGTGTCCTTAATGTTGCTTTTGGCGAATTCTGCGAGATCACTTGCCTTACCGGTCTTTAGAAAATGCCTGACAGCGGACATGTACCGACCGATCAGAGACGCCGACTTGATGCTCCGCGTCGTTACGATCAATGCTTGACCATCGGAAAACAGGAGCATCCGCCTGTGTAATCGCCCGGCGACGATCCATTTACCGTCGCTCTTGCGGATAAGCTTTTTACGCAGCGCAATCCGTTTAAAGCGATCAGACGATGCGTGAATCGCTTTGGCCGCATTTGCGAGGTCCTGACCCTCGCCAATTAGGCGTAACGCCGTTTCGAGGCGTTCGTTGCTTATGCCTCGCTTACGGCGAAAGCTTTTCGCAGCTTTGCCTCTTTTTGAACGACCACGGTGCTTCGCCGCTTTACGACGTTTAGGTTTCGATTTTAGCTTTTGCGGTGCTTTTGATCGTTTGGTCATTGATGGCTCCATTTCTGGGGCCTATTCCCGGTCTCATGAGACATCAAACCAAATGGGTAGGAGTTGCTCCAGGCGTGCCGCACTCCAAAGCGAACCTGATTGCGATCGCTAACGACACCGCTGAGCGATTTGGCCTCGACCAGATCACTGAAAGCGTATTTGAGAGTTGGATTGACGAGGGGCTAATGGACGACGCGACCCCCAAAAACCTACTGGGTCAATCAAGCCATATTTGGGAATATGCGGATAACGCGGACGGTGCCGTTCGCAAGTTGCTAGAGTTCAAATCCCTGGGGGCTGGCCGGTTCTCGCAATTGCGCCCTTGTCTTTGGATCTTCGGGTACGTTCAAGATTTTGATAGAGTTCACGAAGACGTCCAATCGGAATTCAAGCGACTACGAAATCGCGACCTCAGGAATTCAAAATTTCGATTTGATCATCGACATGAAAAGCTAACCGACGAAAATGTCGATCAGCACGCCGCGCGCCTTCCCGCAGTTGACAGTGATTTGGAGGCAACCGGTTTTGTGCCATCAAAGCGGTCAATGGTCGAAATTGCATCGATCATCTATCGTGGTGAGGGTAGGCCAGTTTCAGAGATATTGTCGGAAGAGCTTCGAAGCCTTCTAAGGGGAATTCTTCCAAAAGCTCTTTGGCCCGAAATGCCGATTGAGATCGGTGGAGCGCTGGGGAAGAGGGATGAGGTGGCAAGCAGTGGTGAGGCGGTACTGGCAAAAGCCACGCAAGATCACTTCCGGTCAGCCCGCGAGCGCATTTTCCATTCAATTGAAATGCTAAGAGCTGGTCAGGCGGTTTTTAGCTTGGGAGGCAAGTGGCCCAACAGAATTTCGAATGGCTTCAAAAAGGCTGCCGAATCCCAGCTCACGCCCGATTGGATAATTTCAAACTTGGCGTTGTATTCGATTGCAGCCTATAACGCCCGACAACCCCGTAAAATCCCATCATAAAGATTCACATTCCCAGGCCTTTTTGCTACATTTTGGTATGAGGATTTCGCTCAGATCAGGCCAAAAACAATCGATAAAATTGACGTCGAATGACGGCGATGCCTGGGCTGAACGCTCGCGGTTTTGGCTGAGTAAGGAATTCAAACCCGTCAAAACGAGGACCACGCCCCGACGAAGGCACGTTCCCTTGATCATCTCCGGCCACGGGGCAGGACTGAACGTTCAAAACGGCTCATTGATTGTTAGAGATGGATTTACGCACTATCCGCAGAAGCGCGTTGAACACCGTCTTTTCCCTCGCGATCCAAATATGCCGTCTCGGATCGTGATTTTGGACGGATCGGGGAGTTTATCGTTTGATGCGATGGACTGGCTTTCGGCACAGCAGGTGCCATTGATACGGATCAATTGGCGCGGCGAGGTTCAATCTGTCTTCGGGGCCGTTGGGTACAGTGCCGATCCTAAAAAGGTCGCTCAACAGAGGGCTCTTCAAGCCAGCTCGGGCGTGAAAATAGCAAGACAGCTAATCCATGAGAAAGTTACGAATAGCGTTCATACGCTGATCGACCGATTACCACCCAGCAGCGCGCTCAATGACACACTCAGCAAGCTTAACGAGATTAGGAGCGAACTACGGGCTGGAAAGCAGAACTCGACCTGGTCAGTGCTGGGTGCTGAGGGGAAGGCCGCAACCATTTATTTCGAGACCTGGCAAGATATCATCATTCGATGGAAGGGCATTGGACGAAGGCCTATACCAAGCGATTGGCACAAGGTCGGGCCACGAACTACGAATGCGAGGCAAAAAATCTACAAGCGAAACGCCTCACATCCCGTAAATGCGATGCTCAATTATGCTTATGCGGTGCTGCAAAACCGCCTGCAAGGCGAGATCATCGGACGAGGTCTTGACCCATCGATAGGCTTTTTGCATACCGAACGGCCGAACAGGCCAGCGCTAGTGTTCGATTTGATGGAGCCATTCAGGCCGGTGATCGATCGGACCGTTTTGGCGTTCGCTCAGTCGAATGTGTTTTCGCCAAGCGATTTTACCCTTCGACCAGATGACGTCTGCAGACTTAATCCTGAACTCGCTAGGCATATCATCGGATTGATCGAGGTAGATTTGCCTAGCTATGGAGCTTTCGGAAACAACATTCTTCAAAAAATCACTACCAACAAGGCTAGGTGGCGGGTTCAATGAGCTGGGGGCTTAGAAGAAGGTAAAGGTAACGGCGGAGTCATTATGCACAAGATCATTGTTTTGCTTGCAGGTATGGCAACAGCAATAGCTTTGGGATCAAGGTCAGCTTCTGCCACGATCAATATCAACGTCGACGCGATTCAGAAAGCCGTGGTTTTTTTGTACGCCGCGACCGCGTCCGGGGATTTGGACAGGACGCGCGCCCCAATTGGTACGGGCTTCCTCATCGGGATGCCTATAAAGTCAGACAAAAGCCGTTCTTATCGCGCGCTCGTGACCGCTCGACACATTCTTGATCCAACCTGGGCAAAGTGCGGATACGAAAATCCGACTAAGATTTTTGCCCGGGTAAACAAAAAGATCGACAAAGACGATCACACCACGTCAGTGGTCGCATTTGTGCCGGTTCAATTGGTTGTCAATGGACAGAACTTGTGGCTGCACAACGCTGACGAGGAGGTGGATGCAGCGATTGTCCCCATAGTGCTAGATGATGCCTTGATGGACGTGGCTTCTATACCGGTTAGGGATTTCCCAACCGAACAGGAAGCGGCCTCCCAGGCAATCGGTGATTCGGTGATGTCGGCCGGCCTTCTTCCCGGCCTGCCCGGGACGCTAAGAAATTACCCGATATTCAAATTCGGTCAGATTTCCAACATTCCATTTGAGAGCATAGAAACCGCGTGCACAGGCGACGCTTTAGCTCCCCGATTCAGAGTAAAGGTTTGGCTGATAGCGGCAAATTTGGTTAGTGGGAACAGCGGCTCTCCGATCTTTCACGTGCCTCTCGGTGGATTCGGAATTTCGCTTGGCGGGTCTCGTGCGATGTTGCTGGGACTTCATTTGATCTCGTATGCCGTCGCTGATGTGGGAGGTGTGACGCCGATAAAATTTGTCTACGAAATTCTGCAAGGAAAGCCATTCGAAGACGCTGATCTTGAAAGGGGGCCTCAAATCCCTCCGGCATCATCGGCCCCACCTGCCGAACCCGTATCTAAGTAGACTGGGGTGCAGACATGGCGGCCCGTAGCGAAATTCTTGATTTCTGCACGGCGGAAGGCGAGACTTGAATTATGTCACAGAAGCGCAAGCCAGAATTTGTCGTCATTGCATCCGCCCTGACCTTGTTTCCCCTGTACGCGCACGCTGCGTCATCGATCCCAAATGATTGCTGGTTTGGGGTTATGGCACCGATAGAGCGTCTCATGGACAGCTCGTGGCGATATGGCCGGATTGGGGATCACGGACAATTTCGGCATCTGCAACGTCACGCCGGACGAGATCGTTGCCTTCGCCGAACGGGAATTGGCAGGCCGGCAATTTGATCTGCTGTTCGTTTCCTGCACCAACTTTCGGGCCGTCGAGGCCCGTCCGCTGTTGATGCAGCGCTTCGGTGTGCCCGTCGTGACCAGCAATCAGGCACCGATCGATGCGGCCTTCGATGCCATCGGCGTCTCAGCCAATTGACCGATAGCCGCTGCAGCATAGGCGAATATGCCAAACGACACACGACTGCACGCGCCAGCCACTTCCGCTTCTGCCACGAACCGGACCAACTGGGCCGGTCTGATGATGTCCGCTGATCGGGGTAGACCGGAGTGCGCCGGGAGACCGGCAAGGAGTAGATGGTGCAAGTCCATCACGATGAAGGAATAGCAAACCGCATCGACCCCGAGTCATGCGCAGATGTCCGCGAGGGCATC
>Ga0182024_10018414_pt1 | contig 13007 bp, 6 predicted proteins | sample P32metaG_FD_120480 | JGI IMG/M metagenome (GOLD analysis project Ga0182024, IMG submission 120480) | Permafrost microbial communities from Stordalen Mire, Sweden - P3-2 metaG (Illumina Assembly) | ecosystem: Environmental > Terrestrial > Soil > Wetlands > Permafrost | place: Sweden: Stordalen...
AGCTGGCCTCACCTCGACTGCGGCACAATACTCTCCATGCCCGACAAGTGGGAGTATCCGTGGTTCGCTTCCTGGGACCTGGCGTTCCATGCGGTAACGTTCTCCCTGATCGACTCGGAATTCGCCAAGCAGCAACTCATCGAGCTGGTACAGGTCTGGTACCTCCATCCCAATGGCGAGCTCCCCGCCTACGAGTGGAGCTTTGGAGACGCCAATCCCCCGGTGCACGGGTGGGCTACCTGGCGCGTCTTTGAGATTGACCGGCAGCAGCGCCGCAAACAGAACCCCTCGGACGCGGGAGACCTTGATTTTCTTGAGCGCATCTTCCAGAAGTTGCTGCTCAACTTTACCTGGTGGGTCAATCAAAAAGACGTGCATGGACGCGACCTCTTTGAAGGTGGCTTCCTTGGCCTGGACAATATCGGTGTCTTCAACCGGGATGCAGCCCTGCCAACAGGCGGATACCTGAGCCAATCCGACGGAACCAGCTGGATGGCGATGTACACCCTGAACCTGATGAGGATCGCCCTGGAGCTGGCACAGCACAACAGCGCCTACCAGGACATGGCGACAAAGTTCTTCGAGCACTTCCTTTACATAGCGGCAGCCATGACCGACATGGGCGGCCACGGCGTTGGACTCTGGGATGAGACAGACAGCTTCTACTATGACGTGCTCAATTTACCTGACGGAAAAGCCGTCCCGATGCGCGTTCGATCGATGGTCGGGTTGATTCCGTTGTTTGCCGTGGAGACGTTGGAGCCGGCCCTGCTGGAGAAAGTCCCGGTATTCAAGAGCCACATGGAGTGGTTTCTCGAGAACCGGCCCGGCCTTGCCGGGCTTGTCTCACGCTGGTTCGTACCGGGAAGCGGCGAGCGCAGGCTGCTCTCCTTGCTCCGGGGCCACCGCATGAAAGCATTGTTAAAGAGAATGCTGGACCCCGAAGAGTTTCTCTCTGATTACGGTGTCCGCTCTGTATCGCGATACCACTTAGACCATCCATACATATACTGGGCGGAAGGCCGCTCCCTGAGTGTGGACTACGAGCCGTCTGAGTCCCGATCGCGGCTGTTCGGCGGCAACTCAAACTGGCGTGGCCCGATCTGGTTCCCCATGAATTTTCTGATCATCGAATCGCTGCAGAGGTTCCATCACTACTATGGAGACGACTTCAAAATCGAGTACCCGACCGGTTCGGGCACCTTTGTCACCATCGACCAGGTGGCCGCTGAACTTGCCACGCGCCTGGCCAGGATCTTTCTCAAGAACAACGAAGGGGCTCGCCAGGTGAATGCCCTCTACCCGCGTTTCCAGAAAGACGAATACTTTCGCGATTATGTGCCCTTCTACGAATACTTCGATGGAGACACCGGCAGAGGGGCCGGCGCTTCCCACCAGACCGGGTGGACGGGGATTATCGCCAAGCTGTTGCAGCCGCGCCGGGATTATGAATTAGTAGAGACAGTGCCAGAGAAAGCAGAATAGGAGCACAACGAAATGAAGCATGTCGTGATTGTTGGAGGTGGCTTCGCCGGGTTGAACTGTGCGCAGAAGTTAGCCGTCGATCCGAATGTTCACATCACCTTGATCGACAAGAATAACTACCACCAGTTCCAGCCTCTGCTGTATCAAGTCGCCAGCGCAGCCCTGAGCCCCACCGACGTTTCGTTCATGCTGCGCAGCGTGCTGGCAGAGCATACGAATGTCGACGTAAAAATGGGTGAGGTGGACGCGCTCGATCTGAAGACACGCACCGCCACAACCGCCCAGGGCCAGAGCTATCAGGGTGACTTTCTCGTGCTTGCCGCAGGCTCTCAGCCGAACTTTTTCGGAACGCCCGGTGCGGAGACCAATGCGTTTCCTCTCTATTCGCTGCGCGATGCGGAAAAGATTCGCTCCCGCGTACTCGCGGTCTTCGAGGAGGCCGACCGCGATCCCTCGCTCCTCGAACACGGTGCTCTGAACTTTGTTATCGTAGGCGGCGGTCCAACGGGTACCGAGATTGCCGGAGCACTCGCTGATATGCTCGACGACACTTTGCGAGTGGAGTACCGCGACATCCCGATCCAAAAGGCAAAGATATTTCTGGTTAATCATGGCAAAGCCATCTTGTCGGCATTCACGGAGAAGTCTCAGCTGTACGCGGCGAAGATGCTGGAAAAGCGTGGTGTGGAATTGCGCCTCGGCCTGAAGGTCGACGAAGTCGGTCCGGATTCCGTCGTGTTGTCCGACGGCACAAAGATCCTTAGCCATTGCATCATCTGGGCGGGCGGATTGAAGGCCTCAGCCGTGTCGGGGGAGATGGGAATTCAGCCGGGCCATGGCGGCCGCATCAATGTAGAGCCCGATCTTACCTTGGCGGGGTACCCGGGGGTGTATGCTTTGGGCGACTTCGCCAACCTCGCCGGTACGGAGGGCAAACCACTCGCCCAACTGGCGTCTGTCGCGGAGCAAACGGGCAAGTGGTGCGCGAAGAATATCGCCGCTGACATCCATGGCAGCCCGCGGGAGCCCTTCCACTACAGGGATCTCGGCATCATGGCGATGATCGGGCGAAATGCCGCGGTTGCGGAAGTGGGGGCCGGGCGGCACGAACTCGAAGGCGTCTTCGGTTTTGCCGCGTGGGTCGGCGTGCATGTCGCGCTCCTCTCCACCAGCCGTGCGAAGGTCGAAACCTTTGTCGAGTGGGCCTGGAATTACTTCGGGAGGAATCGTGGTGCGCAAATCCTCGACCGCACTGGAGAGGCTCGTATCCAATGGACCGGCGATACGCACCCTCAAGCGGTTGATCAACCAGAAGCAGAGCCCGGGGCCCGCGTCCGCAGCTGAGGACTCAAGGAATCACTCAACAGCACGAAAGGAGTTTACATGTCACTCGCGAACAAAGTTGCCATCGTTACTGGCGGCAATAGCGGAATCGGCAAAGCCATCGCACTCGAGCTCGCCAAACAGGGGGCAAATGTCGTTATCGACTACGTCTCTCATCCCGACGCCGCCACGGCAGTGGAGCAAGAGATCATCGCTTTAGGCGCCCGTGTGATCGGGGTGCAAGCCGACGTCAGCAAGCTGGCTGACCTGGAAAAGCTGGTTTCGTCTGCGGTAGCGCAATTTGGGCATCTCGACGTTATGGTGAACAATGCCGGCGTAGAGACGCGCACGTCGATTCTCGACACCACCGAAGCGCAATACGAAAAAGTACTCGAAATTAACCTGAAGAGCGCTTTCTTTGGCACCCAATTGGCGGCCAAACAGATGATCAAGCAGGGTGGCGGCGGCCGAATTATCAATATCACTTCCATCCACGAAGACTGGCCGATGCCCGGCAACACGCCCTATTGCCTCTCAAAAGGCGGAATGCGTATGTTGACGCGCACTGCGGCTGTGGAACTCGCTCCTCATAACATCCTGGTCGTTGGCGTGGCGCCGGGCGCGGTTGCGACGCCGATCAATCTCTCTACCATGACCGATCCCGCGTTGATGGCGAAACTGAATGCCGCGATCCCGTTGGGGCGCATGGCCAGGCCTGAAGAGATCGGCAGCGTGGTTGCCTTCTTAGCCGGAGACGGAGCCAGTTACATAACGGCCACGACCATCATTACTGACGGCGGCATGATGCAAAGCAGCCCTGGCCTCTGAGGGGGTATTCCCTTCTTCCGCAAAGGCGTGCAATAACAACACGCGATGAATGCCCCTGCAAAAGCCACGAAGACTGAGGCCGGTCTGATCTATGGGACTGGCCTGGTGCAAGGCTTGGCCCTGGTGACGTTCCCAGCTGCCAGTTCCATCTTCACCAGTCCTGAGGGATACGGCTTCAGCAGCGCGCGCTATGGCATGATGTTTCTCCCCCAGGTGCTGCTCGCAATCCTTGCGTCGAGCCTGGCGCCGAAGTTTGCGAAACGCTACAGCCTGAAGCGGGTACTCGTCGCAGGGATTGTTGCGGATCTCGTCTCCATGGCGCTCCTGGCCTCGAGCAAATTCCTGCTCAGCTCGCCCGATGCAGCATTTGGCCTATTGTTGATCGCGACCGGGGCCCTGGGCTTTGGCTTTGGGGCCACGCTCATGGCGCTCAGTACCTACACCGAGAGCTTCTTCCCTGGGCGATCCGATCGCGCTGTGCTCGCATTGAATGCGCTCCTGGGTACCGGCACCGCGCTTGCGCCCTTGCTTATCGCGCTTTTCCTGGATCTCGGCGTCTGGTGGGGACTACCCATCCTGGTTGCGTGTACTCTGGCCCTGATCTTGATTTTCGTTTCGCGACAGCCGCTTCCATACCGCTTTCCCGGCAACGGGAGCAGTAGCGCCGCGGGATCAGGTTCCTTCCGCAGGTTGCCGTCGCGGTTCTGGCTCTACGCGGCGGCGGTCTTTCTCTATGGGGTTGTCGAAACGCTCAATGGAAATTGGGCACCGCTCTACCTCAGCGCGCAGCGAGGCGTCTCCGCACAGGGGGCTTCGTTCGCGCTGACATCGTTCTGGGCCATGGTCACCATTGGCCGGGTTCTCTTCGCGTATCTATCGGCAAGAGTGCCAGTGCGGTGGATCTACATCGGGCTTCCCGTGTTGCTCATGGTCGCGTTTCAAGCTGTCTCCCACGCTGGCGGCCAAACGATGGGGATTTTGGCCTTTGGGTTTACCGGCCTGGCATGCTCCGCGTTCTTCCCTCTCAGCATCAGCTTTGGCGGAGAGGAATTTCCGCGGCTTGCGAGCGTGATGTCAGGAGAGTTGATTGCTTTTTATCAGTTGGGCTACGGGGTCGCCGCCTTTGGAATGGCGCCGTTGCGCGAGCTGACACGGTTGCCCTTTTCGTCAATGTACTCCTACGGCAGCCTGGCTGCGGCCTGCATGGTGATACTCGCCTGGTCTCTGGTTCGAAAAAATTCTGCTGCGTAGTGCACCACGCTTGGCCAATTTACAGAATATCCATGAGACTCGTTTCGAGAGCCTCATTTACGGGGTTTTGAAGGGGCGGGGCTTTCAGCCCCGCCGTCAGAGTGGGCCAATGGGAACGGCTGTATTATAAGGCCCAATGATTTTATTCGGTGTACGGACGGGCTGAAGCCCGTACCCTTCACGGGCTGAACAGGTTGCGGAAAAACTCATCTTCTCCGTCCCCCTTCGACGCTACTCACTTAAGGTTAGCTTGGGGTTAAGCGAACTGCAGATCCCTCGGCTGCGCCCGGGATGACAAAGGAAAGGGCGGTGGTAACGGTCGAGGACTCTTTCCACGGGCTTCACAGGCTGCGGAAAAACTCGGGACCGGGTAGGAAAGACGTACCTCAGGGGCTAAAGCCCGACCTATTCTCAATCATTTACGGCACGACTAAAGTCGTGCCCTGATACAAAACAGAGTTTTTCCGCAGCCTGTAAAGATCGTACCCTTCAGAAAACCAGAGTCTTTCCGCAACCTGTAAAGCCCATTCCCTTCAAGAGGAGGCACAGATCTGATAGCGCACCGCCCATGGGCTTGTCTACGGCAACGCCAATGCCCTGGCTGGCCGGTCCGTCTACTCCTTGCCCTAGAGTGGTTCGACGAATCGTGCATCGCTTGGGACGCATTCTCATCTATTTGAGAGTGGTCACATCCTACCCCGCAAGACTGTGGTCACAGAGTTGGAAAGCCTTGCTCCGGGTCGACAGCAACACAACCCTACACAATCAGGAAAATGGAGTGGAAATGAAATTAAGCGGAAATACGATCTTTATTACTGGCGGCGGCTCCGGAATCGGTCGCGGACTGGCTGAGGCGCTGCACAAGCTTGGCAACCAGGTGATCATCTCCGGCCGGCGTAAGGGCCATCTGGACGCGACCACTAAGGCCAATCCCGGGATGCAATCGGTCGAACTGAACGTGGAGGACCCGGCAAGCATCGCGGCGGTCGCGAAGAAGCTGATGGCGGAGTACCCGAAGCTGAACGTGCTGATCAACAACGCGGGGATCATGCAAATCGACGATGCGTCGGCGCCGATCGATGACGGTCTGCTGGTGTCGATCGTCACCACCAACCTGATGGGGCCGATCCGTCTGACATCGGCGCTGATCGAGCACTTGAAGAAACAGGACGGTGCTGTTTTGATCCATATGTCGTCAGGGCTGGGATTCGTGCCTTTGGCGTTGACGGCAGTGTACTCGGCCACCAAGGCGGCACTGCACTCCTATACACTTTCGCAGCGGTACAGGTTGAAGGGTAGCTCAGTACGCGTGCTCGAGATCGCTCCGCCGTGGGTGCAGACCGACTTGATGGCGGGCAACAACGACCCTCGGGCGATGCCGCTTGCAGAGTTCATCGACGAAGCAATCACCTTGCTCGGAACAGATGCGGAAGAGATCCTGGTGGAACGGGTGAAGCCGCTGCGCAACAATCCAGGCCCCAACGAGGGCGGATTCGTGACCCAGTTCAATGACCGGCTGATGTTGCAACCGCACTAGGGGATCAAGCAGGAGCCGGCGCCGGCTCATAGATTTGGGCCACCAACGAACGATTGCGCGCCTATCATAGCTATTCAAGAGACAATCACCAGGAAATTCCGGGTGGAATGGAGTTCGTCATGAAAGCTGCGATCTGGCATGGCAGGCAGGACGTTCGCGTTGAGAATGTGCCTGATCCGCCGCATCCGCCTCCGGAACAGCTTCAGGTTGAGGTTGCATGGTGCGGTATCTGCGGCACCGATCTCCACGAGTACATCGGCGGCCCAGTTTATATCCCGCGGGACGCGCCGCATCCGCTTACATCCGTAAAGGCGCCGGTCAGGATCGGTCACGAGATGTCAGGACGGGTCATCGCCGTGGGCGACGGTGTGCAGAACTTTTCCATCGGCGATCGGATTGTCGTCTGCCCAATTATTGGTTGCCAGCAGTGCCGTTGGTGCAAGTCCGACTCCATGGCGCAATGCGATAAGGTTGCGTTTCTGGGCTCGAGTTGGTGGGGAGGGGCGCTCTCCGAACGATTGAACGTCTATGCGTACCAGTGCTTTCACCTGCCTGACGCTATTTCTGACGAAGTAGGCGCCCTGGTTGAGCCATTTTCAGCAACGGTGCGCGCCGTCACCACCGGGCGAATTGGGCCCACTGACAATGTGGCGATTGTCGGTGCCGGACCGATAGGCTTGATGGCTTTGCTTGCCGCGACCCTACGCGGAGCGAAAAGAGTGGTCGCGGTGGAAGTTGCTCACCGGCGTAAAGAGACCGCAAAAAAGCTGGGCGCCACAGACGTCATTGATCCGACGAAGGAAGATCCGGAGAGGCGCGCGCTCGAGCTCACCGGCGGTGAGGGATTCGATGTGGTGGTGGAATGCGCCGGGCAGCCGATGACTGCGCAGTTGGCGGGGAAGCTCACCCGGACGCGCGGCCGGTTGATCGTCATGGGAGTGTTCGAGAAACCAGCTCCGCTTGATTTGACCGACTTGGTTTTTCGCGAGAAGACGGTGAGCGGAAGCATGAGCGGTTACGGACTCTATGACGAAACGATTCGCATGATGACCGATCCGAGATTCAAAGGTGAGGAGCTGATCACCGGCCGCATTCCTCTAGAAGATTTGGTCGACAAGGGCTTTCACGGCCTGCTTTACGAGAAGGAGACTAACGTAAAGACGCTGGTGTCGCCGCACTAGGGCTTTAGACATTGCTCTCCCACCAAAACTGAAATAGTAGTCATAGCATTTATCCGCGATCAAGAAGTCCCGGCAGTGCCGGGGACGGCTGAAAGTCACACTTCTCCAAATTAGCTTTTTTGGAGAGATTAATTTGGACAGCACCTGAAGCATTCACCGAGGACCATCGGCAGTGAGGCCGGATATCTCACCGTGAGCACGGTGCAGTCCCGGAGGGACGGCGTGAAAGTAGCCCAGGACGTCAGTCCTGGGTGGATTAACAAATGAGTCCAGTCCCGCAAGGGACGGCTGAATTGATCGCACACATCTTTCAGCCGTCCCTGCGGGACTTTTTTGATTTTGGTCCAATGTGTACCCAGGACTGACGTCCTGGGCTACTTTCACGCCGTCCCTTCGGGACTCGGAGTCGTGTCGGGTACGTTAAGGGCGAGCCAAAAAAGTAGGCAACGAGCGCAAGGCGAGGAACTCCAAGTGCAATCCGCACCGCGGCAGTTCAATAGAAGCAACCTGCTTTTCGTTTGGCCAATCGCACCTCAATGGAATCAGCCAACTACATCCTCCAACAACCCGGTCTCCCGCTAATTTGGACAGCTCTGGCTGAAAGTAGCCAGCACGAAGTGCGGGGTAGGTTCTCCAAACAACAACGGTCCCGTAGGGACGGCTGGGCCGCGCTAGAAGTCGTACCGCAGCGAGAACTGCATTACGCGCGGCTTGCTCAGGGTTGCCGAATAGTTCCCCAGGTTGCCCGTCGTCAATGTGCCCCCAAACGAAACCGCGTTGAGATCAAACCGGGCGGAGTTGGTGACGTTAAATACCTCCCAGGCGAACTTCACACCCTGGCTCTCTGTGATCTTGAACGTCTTGGCCAAACCTGAGTCGATATCGAAGTATCCATCTCCCCGGAAATTATTGCGTTCTCCAGCCTCACCCGGGTATGCCAGCCGGATTGGCGAACCGCCGCCCACTACTCCATTATTAATCGCCGCCACGTTGTCAAATACCTGAGGTGCTCCGTTCTGATCCAGGTGCTTGCGAATCTTCACCGGCGCTGTCACCACGCCAAAACTATTAATCTGCCAGTCGGTCCCCCAGCCCGGCGCAGTCAGGCCGAACGGCAATCCGCTCGTCCAGCGGTTTAGCCCCGACCACTGCCAACCTCCGATCACCTCATCGATCAGCCGATTCGACGTGTTGGCAAGCCTCTGCCCAGTGCCAAATGGCAATCGATACACCCAGTCAAACGTGATCAGATGCTTGGTATCGAAATCGGAGACGGCCCGATTCAAGGAAGGATTCCAGGTGTTAATGATGTTACTGAACGAGCTATTCGGGCCGATTTCGCTGGCGCGTTCCGTGTCGGAACCCATATCGATAGACCTCGACAGGGTGTAGCTGAAGTCGGCCTGCAGTCCATGGCTGAACGGATGGCGGACCGTGATCTGGCCGGCGTTGTAGTAGCTCATGCCGATCGAATCCCAGGCATACAGCGATGAAAATTGAGACTGCCAGAATCTTGTGCCCTGCGGGCAAGTATAAAGACAGTAAAAGTCCAGGTCGGCCAGGGCGCTGGTCTCTCCACCCTGATAGCGGAAGGGCGCCCACTCATTGGTATAGATAGCTTGGGTAGCACTCTCTCCTTGGTAGTCCGTGTTCGCAAGTTGTGGGAAGATGTCCTCGAAGTAAGGAATGGTTGGCACCGATGCCTGCGCATTGCCTCCATTGGCATCCACCAGCTGGGAAAGCTTGGTTGCGTTGCTGAAGTAGTCGCCACCTCCCTGGGGATCAGCTAAGTTCACCGGCTCTGCCATGTCCAGCGCCTGAAGCAAGTGCCTTCCCAGCCGCCCAACGTAAGCGGCCTCGACGGTAAGGCCTCCGCGAACTTCGCGCTGAATGGAAAAGTCCATGGCTTCTGCGTAAGGAGTTTTCAAATGGTTATCGGCACCCCACGTGATCGCAAAGCCGCTGACGGGGTCGTTCGGTGCAGTATAGGGATATGTAATCGTCGCTGGTTGTGCGGATCCATTGGAAGGGACGTCGTGGATGCCGGTGAAGCGGGGCGCATTCTCATACGTGTAGGCGCCTGCCGGGTTGGTGACACTGGTGTTCAAGCCGAAGGATCCGAACTGGTCGAAGGTGTTCACGATGCCTTCGCCGTAGTGGTCGAAATACAAGCCAAAACCGGCCCGGATCGAGGTCTTCTCGTTCGGCGAATACGCGATCGCCAGCCGCGGCGCGAAATTCGCTTTTTGCTTTGACCACAGACCGGGAGCGTGGTTCGCAGGCCCGCTTGGGCTGAATTGGAGAAGCGGCTCGTACACCTGTCCCAGGGCTGCGGCGGCGCCTCGCTGCTTGTACCACTTATCGGTATCGATCGTCGGCGCGATCTGTTGCCCATTCTCCTCGTAGGGAGTCTGAAGGATGGTGTGCCGTATTCCGAAGGTGATCGTCAGGTTCGGCCGCACTCTCCAGCCATCTTGCACATACCATTCAAATTCATTTGCCTTGAAATGGCGATTGATAAAAGTGCCATCAGGAAACAAGCTGCCGGTTGCGCCACCCTTATTGACGTTGTAGTTGGAAATGGTGGTCGATTCGGGGACTCCGCCCACCAGGTTCCCATAGGCAATCTCGTAGGAGTTGGCGAAGCCACCCGAGACCGGTTGCACCCCCAGGGTCGATGGATCGGGTAGGCCCCCGTCGTACCAAACGGGATTCGTGGTGGCCGAGTTGTAGGAATTCAAATCCGATCCCCGGTTATTGTGGATCAGCCGCCAATTGCCGCCAAATCCCAAGGTATGGTTTCCCTTCGTCCAGGTCAGGTTATCCACGACGTTGTTGACTGGAAGGTTGACCACGGATGACCGGGTCACGAAATAGGGGTCGGTCGCGTTGTCATTGATGAAGCGAAAGACTGTGTAGTCACCTTGGCCAATGCCGCGATTGCTATATCCCTGGCGTATGTAGCCATAGCGAACGTCATTCACGATATGAGGAGTGATCGACCACGTCTCGCCCGCCGCGATTCCTTTGCTGTTGTCCCTAAGGTCAGAGGACGGCGGCTCACCGGGAAAGTCTTCGACGCCGGCTTGCGTGTCCTTCTGCAGATTTCCGCGCACGAACAGGTGGTGCCGGTCGTTGATCGCATAATCGAGCTTGAGAATGCTGGTGTTCAGCGAACCGGGATAAGGCGAAGCAAAGGTATAGGACAACAGGTTGTAGCCGTCTCCCTCGGTGGCTCCGTTGGGCAGCGGATACTGCTGGAAGAAGGCCAAGACGGCGGCGTTCGGGCCGGGTGTCGTGCAAACTCCATTGGCCAGGCAAGGGGCATCGAGGGTCGCAATCTGAGCCGAGGTCAAGGTGTTTGTCCCGGTCTGCGCGCAGGTGGGATCGTTCGGGTTAACACAATATTGGTAGGTAATGTTCCCCGCGCGATACCCGGCGCTCGGCACCACTCGTGTCTGCTGCATGTTTTCCGCGGTACGCTGCCCTTCATAGTTGAAGAAGAAGAAGAGCTTGTTGTTCTTAACGATCGGCCCGCCGAGCGAACCGCCGAAGGTATTGCGAATGAGTTTGCCTGGCTTGTTCGGCTCGCCCGATTGCAACTCGCCCTGCTTGTTGAACCAGTCGTTAGCGTATCCGAGACTGTTTCGATTGTATTCGTAAGCTGCCCCGTGAAATTTGTTCGTTCCGGACTTGGTCACCAGGGTGACCTGTGCTCCCGAACTACGTCCAGCATCCGCATTTGAACTAGTGGTTGTGACGCGGAACTCCTCCGTCGAATCCAGTGTCGACCGCAGAATTCCTGTGAAGGCGTAGCCGTTCTGCTGGTCATTGTCGTCCAGGCCATCCAGGGTTACGTTCGTCTGGTCGGAGCGTGCGCCGGCTACCGAGCCGCTGCGGCTGTCCTGGTTCGCCTGGTCGGTAGTCTGCCGGCCAAGATACAAAACCCCGGGTTGCAGGCTCAGCAGATCGGTTACGTTGCGCCCTTCCATAGGCAGAGCTTGAATTGTGGTGTTGTTGACCGAGTTCCCAATCGACGCGTCCGCTGTATTGAGTGTTTCCGCTTCACCGCTCACGTCGACCGTGGTGGCTGAGACCTGGACGGTCAATTTGAAGTTGATCGTGGCCGGCTGGTTCACCAGAAGATCGGCCTGCTTGGATTGCGAGCTGAAACCGGAACCATCGGCAGTGATGACATAAGTCCCCGGAACAATCTGCTGGAAGCCATATTCGCCGCTTCCGTTCGCCACCTGAGTTGATTTCAGGCCGGTAGCTCTGTTCTCGATGGTCACTTGAGCGCCGGGGATCAGTGCACCGGAAGGGTCGGTGATCGTCCCTCTTAAAGAGGTAAACGATGCTTGCGACCAGCAAAGACCGCAACAACCAATTACGAAAAACACGGATGCCAGGGACTGACGGAAGTTGGACATACTGACTACCTCCAAAGAAAAGAACTATCTACGGGCTTCCGCTCTATTTCTGGGCGGACTCCTTCACGCTTGCCGAGTAGACCGAATGCGGGGAAACATTTCAGTCATGCAAACCAGCAGCATTTCTTGTTGAGAAGGCGGTTACAAACAGATGTCTAACTATTAAATGAGTCCTTAACGGAGATCAAGAGGAGAAGGTCGATTGGCAAATGCTATATGTCTCATTTATGGTTACCTTAGGATTAGCAACTGCCGGCGGCCGTTGAGGGCGGCACCGGTATTCATCCTCAAAAATTGTCTGTTAGTCAGCATATTTCGCAGTTTCGTCACCGTTCCATCAGGGGGTAAGAACGGGTAAGCCCTTCACGATTCCGAATCTTTCCCGTCCGGGCTATCGGCATAGGACTCAGGTTTTCGGCGTTTCATCACACTTTTCCGGTCATTCGTCACGTCTGGTTGATTATTCGTCACTTATTAGTCCTCACGAATCATCCCCGGGCAGAGGGTATTTGTAACCGTGAAAGTGCGATTGAGGCGATCTGCACGCCACGGAGGGACTACCTTCGCCTACCCGACGGAGGAAAATAACTGTCGCGGCGGAAGAGAACGGTAGTGATGTATAACGCTGATTTCACCGCATAGGCCGTTGGCGCAACGGGCAGTGCTAGAACCGAACCGGGGCAGGCTCGGGGATCATAAGAGTCCCGGCCGGCGGAGACGCCTGGAAGTGAGACTTGTCCAGATTGGTTCTTGGGAGCGGTCAATTTGGACGGCACCTGAAGCATTCACCGAGGACCATCAGCAGTGAGGCTGGACACCTCGCCGGGAGCACGCAGCAGTCCCGAAGGGACGGCGTGAAAGTAGCCCAGGACGTCAGTCCTGGGTAGGGTTAACAAAATGAGTCCAGTCCCGCAAGGGACGGCTGAATTGAGCACACACATCTTTCAGCCGTCCCTGCCGGGACTGTTTTGA
>Ga0182024_10018415_pt1 | contig 13006 bp, 16 predicted proteins | sample P32metaG_FD_120480 | JGI IMG/M metagenome (GOLD analysis project Ga0182024, IMG submission 120480) | Permafrost microbial communities from Stordalen Mire, Sweden - P3-2 metaG (Illumina Assembly) | ecosystem: Environmental > Terrestrial > Soil > Wetlands > Permafrost | place: Sweden: Stordalen...
CGACACTCTGACCGACGAGCGCTTCGTGTTCTGGCCGTCTCTCGCCTCGCGAGCGCTTGGGCTACGACGGGCGCGCGGCCGCGGCGTACGCTTCGCCTATGTCTGTTGAGACTCCCGAAGAACTGGACGCGCTCAAGGCCGCCGGTCGTGTCGTGGCCGATGCGATCCGAGCGATGTGTGCGCATGCTCGCCCTGGGGTTACCACCGCGGAGCTTGACGAGATCGGTGCTCGCATCTTCGGCAAGGCCGGGGCGCGATCAGGCCCGCAACTGGACTACGGATTTCCGGGAACGAACTGCATCAGCGTCAACGACGAAGCGGTTCACGGTGTTCCTGGCAGCAGGCGTCTCAAGGATGGTGACCTGGTCAAGCTCGACGTGACCGCCGAACTCGACGGGTTCTACGCCGACGCGTGTGTCTCCGTCCCCGTCGGCAAAGCCAGCAGCTCGACCCGACGACTGGCTGATGTCAGCCGTCGGGCGCTCAACAACGCTTTGCAGGTCGCGCGCGCTGGGGTACCGCTCAACGAGATCGGACACGCCGTTGAGACGACCGTGACCAAACACGGCTACTCGGTATGCCGCGATCTCATCGGTCACGGGATCGGCCGGCGGATCCACGAGCCGCCGAACGTTCTCAACTACCACCACCCGCGGTTCGGTCAGCCGCTCACCGCCGGGCTGGTGATCACGATCGAGCCAATCATCGCCGCCGGCAAAGGTACTGTGCGTGACGCCGGGGACGGATGGACGCTCAAGACCCGTGCCGGGTCTTTTGCGGCTCACTCCGAGCACACGATCGTTATCACGGACGGGCGGCCGATCATCCTCACCGCCTGCCCAGCAGCAGCCCTCAGATAGAGTCGGTCGAGACGAGGCCTCCAGGGCCAGCGAACTCTTTCGCATCTCCGACGCCCCGGACTGGGTCATTGCAATAGCGACTTGACGCTCCCGAGATCTGGCGCCGTTGGTCGCGTCAGCCGGTCCGTGGGCCACGTGATGCTCGGCGCCCGGGCATCATGCCCCGAGCCGGGTAAGTTCAGCTCCGCCGCGGAACGTACGGCGGTAGGCGGTCGGCGTGGTGTGCACGCCATCGAGGAAGCGTGCACGTAGGTTTGCGGCGGTCGCGAATCCGCTGGCCTCGGCGATCGCCTCGACTGACAGGTTGGTTGTCTCCAGCAGCCGCTGGGCCAGCTGTAGACGCTGGCGCGTGATCCATCGGTATGGGGTGGTGCCGAGTGCGGCTAGGAATCGGCGGGCGAAGCTTCGCTTGCTCATCGCCGCGCGCTTGGCGAGGTCGGCGATCGTGATCGGTTCGCCAAGATTCGCCTGGGCCCAGCTCACCACTTCCAGGAATGGGTCCGTGGCATCAAGGTGGAGCAGTGGACTCTCGATGTACTGCGCCTGACCTCCCTCGCGGAACGGGGGCACAACCAGCTCGCGCGCGAGCTGTGCCGCGACCTCGGCGCCGTGGTCGCACCTGACGATATGCAAGCAGAGGTCGATGGCTGCGGCGCTGCCTGCCGACGTGAGAATGTCGCCGCCGTCGACGAACAGCACGTCTGGGTCAACCTCCACGCGCGGATATTCCGCCGCGAGCTGCTCACACTCTTCCCAGTGCGTGGTCGCGCGACGTCCGTCGAGCAACCCCGCGGCAGCGAGCACAAACGCTCCGGTGCACAGCGAGACGATTCGCGCCCCGCGTTGGTGCGCCCGCCTCAGCTCCTGCACCAGGATGTCGGGTACGGGCGCCCCCGGGGCGAACGGTAAGGCGATCACGATGTCCGCGTCGCGAAGCGCACGGAGCCCGACCGTTCCCTGAATTCGCAGCCCACTGTCGGAGGTGACGGCGCGACCGCCGGCGGAGCAGACCGTCAGCCGATACCACGGAACGCCGCAGTCGGCGGTCCTGTCGATGCCGAACACGTCGCTCGCGATAGCGAATTCAAACAGTCCTAACCCGTCTCCGACGACCAACGCAACGTTGGCAGCTTTATCACGCACATTGGTAATGATGCCACTTCCCATAGATAACGTCCAGTGCGATCATCGACATATGCCAAGCCTTCCCGACACCATCAGGCTTCGCCTCAACTCCGCGCGTTTGGACGCCGATCTCGCGGCCGGCATAGCACCTGAGGCAAGCCCGCTGCATGCAGCCCGCGCTCGCCGTCTGGTCACTCTGCGGATTCGTCATGCGTCCGCCGCCAACTGGGAGCACCTTCTCTTGACCTCGCGCGAACCGAGACGCGGGTTATCGGGCCGAGTGCCGATCCGCCGCGAGCGGGTGAACCAGGCCGAACCCGAGATCCGCAAGCTGATCACAGCGCTGCGAGCGACCGGCCCGATCCCCGCACGTGGAGTCGCGATAGCCACAAGCCTTTTGACCGACGGACGCGGCCCGATCTACAACCCCAAGGCCCCAGACAACCTCACGGCAACCGTGGCGCTGGCGGTGGAACATCTCGACCCGGCGCTGCCGCTGACTCAGGCTCTCTTGGGTCCGCGCGCGACTGACAGAATCGCCCGATCGAGCACGTACTAAAGCATCACCTGCGCCCGCACCAGGCCGTCGTAGTCCCGCCCGAGACGCTGCACAAATCACCAACCACGGGCCCGAGCGAGAGAACCGGTTTTTGTATCCGAAGGGCTTTGCGTTGGGTGCCCTCGGCAGCGGGACGATCGATTCGGTTGCCTACAGCAGGGACGGAGCGCTGTTGGCCGAGGTCGAGGAGCCCGTGGTACGCCCGATCAAGGGCGAGCCTACGGGTGGTGTCCTGCACATCTACAGGATCAGCGGCAACAAGCTGCTCAAGGGCTCGTGCCGGACGCTTCCAGGCTACGGGTATCACATCGCCTTTGGTCCGGCGGGACGGCTCGCCCTGACGAACGCGCGCGAAAAGACGCTCACGATCTACTCGGTGGGCGCTGCCGGGAAGACGCACCAGATCTCCGTTTTCGCGACGGGCAACCACCCTGACGCGGTCGCATTCGGTCCGACGCTCTCCGGTGGCCAAGCACTCGCGGTCGCCAACGGGGTTGACAACACGATCTCTATGTTCACCGACTCCAGCGGCTTCGTCGCCCCCGCAGCAGGCTCGCCCGTAACAACCATCGCCGGGCCGTCGTCTTTGGCGTTCAGTCCGACCGGGCTGCTGTCAGTCGCCAGCTCGGATGCCAACCAGATCGACGTCTACTCGGTGAGCTTCGTCGGCGCACTCAATGGCGCAGGGGCCGCTCACCCCGACATGCCGCAGACGGTCGCATTCAGCACCACCGGCAAGCTGCTCGGCAGCGCCGACTACTCGGACGTGTCGTTGTTCGCCGTTGGCACGGGCGGCCTGCTAGCGCCGGTGTCGGGCTCGCCGTTCTCGCCCAAAGGCGCTCCGAACTCGATCGCATTCAATCATCATCATTTCCTGCTCGCAGTCGGCACGACCCGCGGGACGGCGATGTACTCCTACACGCCCAGCTGAGCGGAGAGAACGACACCGGCTCCCAGGAACCGTTCAGCGAAGGACTCCGCACGGATTGCGATACCCAGCGGGGCAACCTCAGGGCGTGAACTTGACGGTGATCACGTCACCGTCGTTCATCAGGTAGTCACGGCCCTCGAGCCGCAGCGCGGCGTGCTCGCGCGCGCCGGCGTAGCCGCCGTAGCGCACCAGCGCGTCCCAGGAGACGACCTCGGCGCGGACGAAGCCCTTCTGGATGTCCGAGTGGATCTGCCCCGCCGCGTGCCAGGCGGTGAGCCCGCGGCGCAGGTGCCAGGTCTGCGCCGGCTTGTCCTCGCCGGCGGTGAAGAACGCGATCAACTCGAGCAGTGAGAAGGCGCCACGCACGACCGTCTGCAAGCTCGACTCCGCGAGCCCCAGGTCTGCCCGCATCTCCGCTGCGTCCTCGGTCGCGAGAGCGCCGAGCTCCGCCTCAAGCCGCGCCGAGACGGCAACGGCGCCGGCGCCCTGTGCCTGTGCATACTCGGCGATCGCCGGCGGAACCTCGACATCGCCCTCGTCGACGTTGGCGACGAACAGCACGGGCTTCGCGGTCAGCGAGCCGAGCAGCTGCGCTGCGTCCGGGGCGTCGTCCGGCGCCGGCACGGTGCGCGCCGGCCTGCCCGCCTGCAGTGCTGCGATCACCTGCTGCAGCCACGCCTGCTCCGTGATCGCGTGCCTGTCGCCGCCGCGGGCGGTCTTGGTGACGCGCTCCAGGCGCCGCTCCGCCTGCTCGAGGTCGGCGTAGATCAGCTCGGTCTCAATCGTCGAGATGTCGCGCAGCGGGTCGACGCTCCCCTCGGAGTGGACGATGCCGCTGTCCGTGTGGGCGCGCACGACGTGCAGCAGCGCGTCGGTTTCGCGAATGTTGGCCAGGAACTGGTTGCCGAGACCCTCGCCCTTGTGGGCGCCCGCGACCAGGCCGGCGATGTCGTGGAACGCGATCGTGTCCCAGACGATCTTCGACGCCTTGACCGTCTCGGCCACCTCGTTCATGCGCTCGTCCTCGACCGGGACGACCGCGACGTTCGGCTCGATCGTCGTGAACGGGTAGTTGGCTGCCTCGGCTGCGACCCCGGTCAGGGCGCTGAACAGCGAGGACTTGCCGGCGTTGGGCATGCCGACGATCCCGACCTTCATAGGCATCGCAGCAGCCTCCCGGTCGCCGTGCCGAGCACCGCGCCCGCCAGCACATCGCTGGGGTAGTGGACCCCGAGATAGGGACGGCTGATCGCGAACATCGCCGCAGCACCGTAGAGCAGCGGCGCGGCCGGTGGCAGCGCGCGGCTGTACATCGCCGCGGCCGCGAACGAGGTGGTGGCGTGGGCGCTCGGGAACGACAGCTTCGAGACCACAGGCGTGAGCGGCGGCAGCTCGTCGAGCTGCGGGCGCGGCCGCCTGACGGTGAGCTTGACTGCATAGTTCAGCCCGTAGGAGATACCGGTCACCGCGATCCCGCGCTTCCATGCTCTGCGTTGTGGTGTCCCCGGTTTGGCACAGGCCCAGCCCAATGCTCCGAGCGCGTACCAGCAGGCACCGTGCTCACCGCAGCGCGAGAACAGCTCGATCCCCCGCTCGATCCGTGCGTCGTCATGGCCGCGCGTGCGCAGCAGTAGCAGCAGCCTGCGGTCCAGCTCGAATGCCGGGGAGCTCAGAAGCCGACCTGATGCGAGTCGTGGTCGATCAGCAGGTAATCGATCCGTGCGAGGTCGAGCACGACCAGGCCGTCCTCCGCGGTCAGCTCGTGCCAGCCGCCGCTCTTGCCGAGCGCGTCGCGCAGCTTCGCGAGCTGCTCGGACGTCACGCGCGCGGCCAGCGACTGGCCGCCGTGAAAACCGATGCTGATCTTTTGGGGCTTTTCTTCAGTGCTCATGCGAAGCTCCGATCGGTTCAGTGATGGGCGGCGGGCTCGACGATCTCGGTTAGCACACCGCCGGCAGCGCTTGGGTGCAGGAACGCCACACGCGAGCCGCGGATGCCAATCCGCGGTTGCTGGTCGATCAGCCGCACCCCGGCGGCCGAGAGACTAGCCAGCGCCGCATCGATGTCGTCGACTCGGTATGCGAGGTGGTGCAGCCCCGGGCCGTGCTTGGCCAGGAACTTTGCGACGCCGGTCTCCGGCCCAAGCGGCGCGATCAACTCGAGGTGACCGTCACCGATGTCGAGCAGCGCCGCCTCGACGCCCTGGTCGAGGACGGTCTCGCGGTGGACCAGTGGGAGCCCGAGCACCTCCCGGTAGAAGAGCAGCGAGTCGTCAATGTCAGGCACCGCGATGCCGGTGTGGTCGATCGCTTTGAACATCGTCAACCCCAATGTTGCCTCAGACGACCCGCTCGAGTCGCGGGTTGGGGCTGTATTCGCGGCCGGCCTTCGCGCACGGACTGCCGTCTACCAACACCACGTCGGCGGTGTAGTCGTTCTGACCGCGGATCAGCGAGGAGCCGACGCCGTAGGCATCGACCGGCACGCCCAGCGCCTCGAAGTGCTCGATCCGCTCGACCGTGAAGCCGCCGCTGACGACGATCCTCACCTGCGGGAAGCCGGCCTCGTCAAGCGCCGTGCGGACGTTCTGCACGAGCCGCGGGTTGACGCCACGCGGGTCGAAGTCGCCCATCGAGTCGATCAGGGAGCGGTCGACCATCTGCTCGGAGGTATCGAGCCGCACGCCCCACAGCTTTGGACCGAGCGCCGTCGCCACGTCTACCGCGGTGCGCGCGGAGTCGTTCTCGAAGTCCACCAGCACGGTGATGTTCATCTCCTCGTGGAAACGCTCCGCGAACACCTGCGCCGCCCTGACCGTGTCGCCGCCGTAGGCGGCGATCAGCCCGTGCGGCACCGTGCCCACGCCGCGCCCACCCCACCAGGAGGCCTGCGCGTCGGTGGAGACGCCGATCGCGCCGGCCACATGCGCCGCCCAGCCGTCGCCGGTCTGCACATGCCAGTGGTCGTGGCGCGCGGGGAAGTAGAGGATTGGCTTGCCGCGCGCTGCCCTCACCACCGCGTCGACGTTGCGCATGATCAGCGAACGCCGCGCGAGCGAGCCCAGGTAAACCGTCTCGAGATGCGAGAACAGTGAGTAGTCGCCCTCGATCGTCATCACCGTCTCCCATGGTGAGATCGCGTCACCCTCGTGCAGTGCGTGCACCACCAGCTCGTCACAGCCCGGCGTCCATTCACCGGCCGTGCCGAGTCGTCCGGCTCCGAGCTTCAGGATTGCGATCGCTTCGTCGATCCCGCCGAGCAGCGACTGCTGTTTCTGGAAGACCTGCATGAGCACTCGCGGATGGTGACCTGTGTGCTCGAGCAGCTGCTTGGTGTAGACGAAGTACGCGTCGGCGTAATACCCGTCGCGCAGCCGCTCTACGGGCAGGCGGAATACCTCCGGCTCGAGGCGCACTCTCGGTGGCGGCGGCATGCGGCGGGGAGTCTATGGGCCACAGGCCCTGGACCAGGGACCCAGCACGATGCGGTCGCCAATGACATCAGGCTGCTCCCAGACGCGCTCCACGGATTTGGTCCGGTCGTGCAGGCGATCGGGTTCTCCTGGCATAGCGCTCGTGAGCGTATACGGCGTCTCGCTCGCTTCCGGCGGCCGACGCGCTGCGAAGTCGCTGTGGTGGTCCTCAATAACTTGCTCCTGGGCTGCTCCAGAGGACTTGGATGCGACCAGTGTTGTGGACTTCGATGATCCCTGTGTAGGTGCCGTCACCTAGGCCGCTAGTTGATGCGAGGTAGATGTCACCGCTTCGATCTTCGGCAGCTCCATTGGGGATCATCTGCCTGGGATAGTGCTCGGCTTTGTACTTGACGGTCCCGAAGATCTTGCGGTTGCTCGCTGTGCCGAGGTCGACGACCGTCTTCGGGCCTTGCGAGGTCAGTCGCATCACTCGTCCAAAGTCAAGAGTCAACACAGTGCCGGTGGGAGTACCCGTCAGCCAGTCGGGCCCGTCGTAGGAGGGGTAGTTACGGGGGAACCTCTTGGCTTGTCCGTCGGGCTCTATCTGCAGCAGCCCCTTGAAGCTTCCCGGTCCGCCGACGTAGCAGGCGAGATACACGGTGCCGGTTCCGGAGTATGCGAGACCTCCGTTGCAGTTTCCGTTGTTGGCCTTTGCCACGGTCGAACTCTGGGGCGCGTTTACCAGCCTTCCATCAGCGGTGAGGCTGAGCAGTTCCGGTCCGTGGGTCGGACCCTGCGGTGGGCAGTTGTCTGCCAGGACGGCGAGAGCTCCGTTGGGCGTGATCGCGAGCGACCCACCGGAGAGGTTCGCGTGCTGCGCAGGTGTGGACTGAGACTGGACCTCAGCCGCATTGCATTTGGGGTGGGCACCGATGACAGTGCTGATCCTGCCGTTAGGTGTGACCTTTCGGACCACAGTTGAGAAGTGCCCGAAGCGTTTGCTGCGTTGCTGCACGAAGTAAAGGACGCCTGTGAGCGCTTCCACCATGCTTGAGCTGGTGCGGATGTCAATTTCTGCGCGGGTCGCGCGACCACCGTCGCCCGAGTATCCGTCAGCGCCGGTGCCGACCGCCACTTTGAAGCGCCCGTCGGGCAATCGTTTGAGGATCTCTTCGCGACGGACGTCTTCGATGTAAAGAACGCCGTTCGGGCCCATCGCCAGAGACGTCGGTGCCTTCGGTATCACGCCTCCCCCGAGAGTCACACTGGATCGGGCTTCGCCCGACGATGACCGGCCATGTCCTGCCTGCGCGAGCACGAACGCGAGTACCCCGGCACCCAAACAGCCAAGTGAAATCGCGAGCATCAGCCAACGGCGACGGCTTCGACGACGTTGAATCTCTCTAGCCTCAGGGATCAGTGCCTCGGGCGGCCCCGAAGGATGTTCAGTAGGGGGCGATTCGGCGACTTTCATCGGGGAGGCGGTTCAGCTGACTTGCCGGATGATCTGAGCGAGCTCTTTACTGCTTACCGATCGGCGTGAACCGACGTGGATTCCTTTGGCGTCAGCGACGGCTTTGCGCTCCAGGGGAAGACAATCCACCGGTCGGTCCGTCGCCACACGTATTCGCATTTGACCACGGAGCGCGGCTTTTCGTAGAGCGTCGCGATCCGCATCTGACCAACGCGCGGGGCGCAGAAAGCCTTGACGAGCGCCAGCGTGGCACCGGTGTCGGCGACATCGTCTGCGATCAGGATCGTCGCCTCCTCGAGATCTACGAACTCCGGGACGGGCGGAAGGATGATTGGCAGCTCGAGACGCTCGTCGACGCCGGTATAAAACTCCACGTTCATCGTCCACGTGTTCTTCACCCCGAGCGCGTAGCCTAGGCTCGCGGCGACGATAAGGCCCCCGCGCGCGATGGCAAGGATCACGTCTGGATGAAAGCCGTCCTCGTTGATGGTCTCGGCCAGCTCACGGGTGGCCGGACCGACGTCAGCCCAGTCGAGGATCTCGCGCTGCTCGCTCATGACGGCAACCGTACTGAGGCTGGATGGCGTCGTCGCTGCTTGCGCTTCAAATGTGATAACGCTACGCTTAGTAGCGTTATGGCGAAGCCGAGGAGTTCCGGTGGCACAAAGGAAGCGCGCGTGCGACTGGCTGCGGTCGATCGCAGTGACCCGATGCTGCTGCACGAACAGGTCGCGGTGGAACTGCGCAGGGCTATCGCTCAGGGCGAGGCCCGCCCCGGCGATCGCCTACCTCAGGCCAAGGACCTCGCCGTCGTTCTCGGGGTGAACACCAACACGGTCCTGCGAGCGCTTCGGCTGCTGCGGGATCAGGGATTGTTAGAAGTCGGGAGGGGCCGGGCGATCCGGGTTGCGGGCACGCCGGAGCGCACCGAGGTTATTGCGGCAATGGGAGAGCTGATCGAGCTTGGCCGGCGGAACGGCTACGGCCGTGCCGACCTGGCCGCGCTGCTCGAGAACTTCTCAGGCTAGGAGGGAGCATGCAGGTTCTCGAACGCCCGCTCGAGGCGGGGAGCAGCAGCGCGCCAGACGCCCCTGAGGCCATCTTTCCCGAAGCCCGCCGGCGGGGGCGTCGCCGGAGAGCTTTCTCGGCGCTCACTGCGATCGGCGTGATTGGCGCTGTCGTGGCGGCGGCCTTCATTGGCCTCCGGAACGGCCCGGCGCTCCCTGGCCGACCCCGGTCCCCGCTGGTGCCGGGCTCCCGCAGCGGATCAGATCGAGCTCCCGCGGTGGTGGTCGCTTGGTCTGACTATGCCGGGGTGCTTCACCTCGGCGACCTCGCAAACCGACGCCAGTTGCAGATAGCCACCCACCCGGCGGACGCCTCCGACCCTGCAGTCGTCGACGGCGGGCGTCTCCTGTGGGTCGACGCAAAGGGCCGGGTGCGAAGCCTCGACATCGCAACCGGCAGGGTAAGTCTCGTCGCCCGTGGAACCGCGGTCATGGCCAGCTCCGATGCTGCCCGCCTCTACGTGGACCAGGGGACCCGCGACGTCCTCGAGTTGAACGCCCGCACCCTGCGGGTCACCCATCGGGTGGCAATACCGGCGACATGGAAGGCAGGCTGGGGAGCCGTTGCCGGAGGGCTGATACTGATGCATCGGGGGAAAGGAACTGTCTTCGGGATCTGGCATCCCGGCAGCAAGGTCCGGCCGCTCGGCGCAGCCAACCTCGGAGTACTCGCATACACACTGCCCGAGGCACGCTACAGCCTCGCGGCCTGGGTGCCCAGGTGCGCCAACCACCACGCCGGGTTCGGGTCGGGCTGTCCGCTCGTCATCACCAACACCACCACCGGGCGGGCCATGAAGGTTCCCAGCCCGACCCGCTACGGGTTCACGGGTGGCGCGTTCTCACCCGACGGGAGCGAGCTTGCGACCTTCGTGAACATCGACAGCCCGAGCGACCCATTTTCGGCTCCCCACTCGGAGCTGGCTCTCATCGACACCGCGACCGGGACGTTGCGGCTTGACCCCAAGGTGAAGATCGTCACCAGCGAGGACGCTGCCTGGGCCCTGTGGCTACCTCCCGGACCGCAGCTCCTCACCGGCGCGATCTCGGCCACGTACCTCGTCAATGCGCACAGCCTCGCCACCCGCCCCATGTACTTCGACGGCGCCGACACCCGTCTGGACTCCATCATGAACAGCCCCGACCTCAACTTCTCCACCCTTGTCGTACCTCCGAGCGCCCTCAGCCCGCAGCAGCGACTGCGGCTCGGCGTCACCGAAGCGACAAAGAAAGCCGGATAGGAACCGCTCGCGACGCGGGACCACCTTCAGGCCGAGATTAGTCAGTGGTACGTACAAAAATAGTGCGTGACACGGACTAACTGGAGTACAATCTCGGCGGTGGCAGACGAGCTCGATACGGTCTACGCGCTGACGCAGGTCTCGTCCCTGGTCCAGGGGACGCTTGAGCGTCGCGCGAGTGAGCACGGTATCTCGCTGATCCAGACGCGCCTGCTGGGGACCCTGCGGGACCGCAAACCCACGGTGAACGAGCTGGCGCTGTTGCTCGGCCTCGACAAATCGAGCACCTCCGGGCTCGTTGACCGCGCCGAGCGGCGCTGCCTGGTCCGACGGCTGCCGTCGCAGATCGACCGCCGCTCCGTGCGTGTCAGCCTTAGCGCCGAGGGCAGGACGCTGGTAGAGGCGATAACAGCCGACTTCGAAGCGGACATCGCCGCCATCGTCGAGCCGCTCGATCCGCTGGAGCGCGCGACCGTCGCCGCCCTGCTGAGCCGCATGCTCGTCGCCCACGCGACGGGCCGGGGCGTCGAGCTGTCAACGATCCCGTAGCGAGCGGCGACGGTGACGTCGCTGCGCGATGGCTTTCCGCACGCAGGCGAACGTCCTACGCCACCGAGACTTCCGGCTGCTGTTCCTCGGGCAGTCGATCAGCCAGATCGGCACCTCCGCAGTCACGGTGGCGATGGCGCTCTACGTCACGCAGCGCACCGGTTCGGCGACCGACCTGGCGGTGATTCTCGGCGCGGCGGCGCTACCGCTGGTCGCCCTGATCCTGTTCGGCGGGGTCTGGGCCGACAGGCTGCCGCGGCACCGTCTGGTGATCGGCAGCGATCTCACCCGGGCCGTTCTGCACGCGCTGCTCGGGGTCCTGATCCTGACCGGCCATCCGGCGATCTGGCTGATCGCGGTGATCGAGGCCGCGTTCGGCGCGGCGCAGGCGTTCTTCGAGCCGGCGTACGTCGGACTGATCCCGCAGACGGTGCCCGAGGAGGAGATTCAGGCAGCCCAGGCCCTGCGCGGCGCGATCGAGAACGCCTGCGTCGTGCTCGGGCCGGTAATAGCGACGACGCTGGTGCTGACGATTGGCGCGGGCGAGACCTTCCTGTTGGACGCGGCCAGCTTCATGATCGGCGCGGTGTTGCTGGTCCCGGTGAAACCGCGCGCACGGGGCGAGGTGCGTCGTTCGGCCGACGGCTTCATTCATGAGCTGCGCGCGGGCTACCGCGAGGTCGCCAGCCGAACATGGGTGTGGGCGACGATCCTGGCCTACACGGGCGTGGTGCTGTTCGCCCTCGTGACCTGGCTTGCTGTCGGGCCGCTGGCCGTCAGGGAGATCTACGGCCACGTGGGCTTCTACGGCGCGTTGATGGCCGTATGGGGAGCGGGATCGGTGCTCGCCTCGGTCCTCACGGCCGTCTGGCATCCGCGCCGGCCGTTGCGTCTCGGACTCGCGTTCGGGGCGGTGTGGGCGCTGCCGGGTCTCGTGATCGCGCTGGCGCCCCACGACCGCTCGTGATCGTCTGCATGTTCGTCTCCGGCGCCTCCGGTGCCTTCACCGGTATCTGGTGGGAGACGTCGCTCGCGCGCCACATCCCGCCGCACGCGCTCTCCCGGGTGAGCGCCTGGGACTGGATGGGCTCGCTCGCGCTGATGCCGATCGGCTACGCGGTCGTCGGGCCGTTGTCGGATGCGCTCGGTGTGCGCTGGGTCCTCGGTGTCGGCAGCGCGCTCGGAGCGTTGGCCGCCATTGCAGCGCTGATCCCGAGGTCGGTGCGGGCGCTGCCGGCGGCGCCGGTGGACGCTGTGGCGGGGCCGCCGGTCAGCGGACCGGCGGCGCGGGAACCCGGCTAGCCGAGCAGCTCGCGCGCAAGATCTGCGTAGAAGCTGGCCGCGTAGCCGAGGTCGCGCACGTCGATCCGCTCGTTGGCGTTGTGCATCAGCGGCGTCGTCTCGAGCAGCGTCTGGTGGCGGTGGGGGAAGAAGCCGTAGGCGATCACGTTGGGGAAGGCGGCACGGAAGTAGTTCGAGTCCGAGTAGCACGGCCACAGCACCGGCACAGCCCTGGCGCCCGCGTCGTGGGCCTCGATCCAGCGTTCGATCGTGCTCATCATCTCCGTGCGGTGGTCGGAGACGTAGCCGTAGACCTGCTCGGTGAGCTCGATCTCGAGGCCGTCGGCGGTGTCGCCGAGCATGTCGTGCAAGCGCCCCAGTGCCACGTCGGCGCCGAGCCCCGGCGGCACGCGGGTGTCGACCTTGACCGAGGCGCGTGCCGGGATGACGTTGATCTTCTGCGACGCCTCGATGACCGTCGGCGTGAGCGTGACGGTCAGCATC
>Ga0182024_10018416_pt1 | contig 13006 bp, 10 predicted proteins | sample P32metaG_FD_120480 | JGI IMG/M metagenome (GOLD analysis project Ga0182024, IMG submission 120480) | Permafrost microbial communities from Stordalen Mire, Sweden - P3-2 metaG (Illumina Assembly) | ecosystem: Environmental > Terrestrial > Soil > Wetlands > Permafrost | place: Sweden: Stordalen...
ACGCGGCCGGCCGTATCGACCAGCTTCTGCTTGCCCGTGAAGAATGGGTGGCAATTCGAGCAGATTTCGACGCGCAGAAAGTCGCCCTTCATCGTCGATCGAGTGGGAAAGGTGTGCCCGCAGGCGCAATGCACGGTTACCGGGTGGTAGTCCGGATGAATGTTCGGTTTCATGGAAGATCTCCCGCCGGCTGGCCGGTCTGCGCGGCTCCCGGTCATGCGCCGGGGCTACAGTCGCGTCGCTTGGTCAGCGGACAATTTTCTATCATACGTGATTCGCCGAGCCCTGCCAACATGATATCCACGCGGGCATGGGGATTCGTTTGGATGCTCAGCCGGGCGGGAAAGATTCAACAAGCGCTCGATTTTTCTTATGTCCAATAACCGGAAAAGAAAGGGTTTCGCCCGTGTGCATCGAGATTGTGGAGGAGGGCGAAGGCAGCTCGGCGCAGCAGGCGAAGTTGCGGTGGACAGTGGGGCTGGCCCGCATCCAGCAGGCGCTTCTGTTCTCGTCTCGCGCATTGAAACAATTAATTGCGGAATGAATTTTACGCGGCAGGTGTTGTAGCGCCAGCGTCTCGCTGGCGTTTTTCATTGACCGGAGGCAAGAAAAAACCGCCGGCGGGACGCCAGCGCTACGAAAACCCTTCGCGGATTTCACAGTTCTTATTTCACCGATCAGGATTTTGATCAGAAAAAGGCCTACGTCACAAAGAAACAGCGGATCGGCGTCGGGCCGGAGCTTTCCCGTTTTTGATAGATGCGGCGCAAGCTGACGCGTACGGGAGGCAGAATCGGCACGTGCAGCACGGCGTGAAAGGCGTCACTGAATTCTTCCGGGTGCGGTGTATCGACAGCGACCCCGCCATAACCCAAATCCAGCACGCGGGCCGTGCGTTCCACACCCTCGCCGATCAGCGCGTAGGCATGCGTATTTGCCAGTGAAACACGCTCCCACCGCCGGCGTTCCGCGCTCGCTTTTTTCGTTTCCCCAATTGAAGATGGCTCAACTAGAGAGGCGGCGGGAGGCGTGACATTATGTTTTGGTTCCGGGACAGCAGGGCGCGCGCTAGCCCCGGCCGCCGGCGAAGGCGGAGGCTCCGGCGCGCGCGCCCCATTCTTGAGCTGATAAAGCCTTTCATCAGCCACGCGGAACAGGACTTCCTGCAACTCCCCATCTTCAGGATAGACGGCGAGGCCATAATCGAGTGACAAGGAAAGTTCTAAATTTAAAGGCTCGATGGAATCCGAATACGCGGCGCGCAAGCGGCGGCTGAGCGCAGCCGCCTGTTCCGTGTCCGATTGCGGAAGCAGGAGCGCGAATTCATCTCCGCCGATCCGGAACGCATAGTCAGATGTACGCAGGGATTTTCGTAGCGTGGATGCTGCCATCTGCAGCAACGCATCCCCTTGCGGATGCCCGAACCGGTCATTCACTTCCTTGAAGCGATGCAGATCAAAAACAACCAGCGCGAGTTTGTGAGTGTAGCGGATTGACCGGTTGAGCTCCTTCTCAAAATAATCGTCGAAAAATCGCCGGTTATAAAGGCCCGTTAAGGGATCCGTTGTGGCATTGATTTGCAGCTTCCGGAGTTCTTCGTACTCCATCAGAATCGGCATTCGCAACAGGCCTGCCGAAGCCAGCACATCCATCAGGGCTGCCTGCAAAGGAATTCTCTTCCCGACACTCTCGGAAAGCTCGAGTTTGCGCGCGATTGCCTGATCCCAGTAATCGAGGCTTTGAGTTTCTGTTACTTCAATCTGCGCCATCGAGCGTAAAAACCGCTGCAGGAAGGGCCCACGGCTGGGACGGTCAAGTGTGTCGAGCGTGTCCGTTAAGAGCTCGAGGAAAGACTCCTCGGCGGACCAACGTGGTGGGTTGGGGTCACCAGTATGCGCCATCAAGATTACCGTTGAATTTCCAGAATACCCCAACGCGGGACGAGCGTGGAGATCAAGTACGCAGAAGCATGTGCACGGGAACTGCCATAGGCCGCGCACAAGCCCTGATATATCCAATCCTCGTAATGCATTGAGCCGAAGAGAGTAAGACCTTTCGTGCCTCTCTTAAACGCTCGTGTTCCGACATCCGTGGAAGCAACGCGCAACCGATTGCATACTCTTAGGGGTATATTCTGTCACTCCCTTGCGCTTCCGGCCGCTTCCGAACTCCTAGTCCAACGCCTTCAAGAACTCCACTCCCAGTAGATGAATTCCATCCGCTGAGCGATGGCGGCGCACTCTGGCCTGGATGGGAGGAGTCTCCGACGGCAGTGTCGCCGAGGGAGAAGGTGGGGCCGGAATCGTCAAATGCACCAACTGGTTCGTGCGGATCGCCCGAGGGCTTGCAAGGTATGCACCTGTGGCGCTTATATCCAGCGTCTTTGTGAGGTCGAGAAATTCCAATCCGGCGGCGTCCGTCCCTCGGACGAACATTGGAATCTGAACGTGTATCCGCTGAGAACGCCGGCGCTCAGCGGGGGTTAAGCGCATACTTTCTCTTTCTTGGAGAATGAAGGTGTGGGAAAGTGATTTCCCAGCGTCAAAAAACTAGTACTTTCGATCTAGTACCCTCAACAGAGGAGCACATCGATTGCCAGCAATCACCCAAAAACATGAAGATCGCAAGTCCTTTTTATACATACAATTGCATATGCAGCCGTCGCGGTGGAATTCGTTTTCCACAGTCTGTCCGCACCCATGAGGCAAGAGGATTACTACAATTGTGCAAAATAGAACCCATTTACCATTGACATGGGGGGTGTCTTTTGACAGTATCCGGTTGGTTCCCCGCACATAAACCGAAGTGAATCAAATGGAATTCTCCGCTTTCTCCAAAGCGGATAAGTGTCCTGAGGAGAGCCTGTTGAGACGCGGCCCTGTCATCGAATTGCCTGGCAACGAAGCGATCCCGGCAAACGTGATCGCAAGTCTTCTTGATTTGCTGGAGCAGCCAATTCTAATTTCCGACCGGTCTGGACGGATCCTGCAGGCTAACGCGCTCGGTAAACAGCACCTGGCTTCCCATGGCTTCCAATCCGATGCGAATTTGAACCTGTTTTCCGACTTGCTTTCCATCAATCCCAATGTGATTGCAAACCGGATCGAGGGTGGAGAACATAAGATCGATTAGAAATTCGATTGCTGCGGCGGCGCGGCGCGCGCTCGCATCCAGTGGCTACCGGAAGCGGACTGGCTGATTGTCCGGCTGGAAGATGTGGAAAAGCGCGCCGTCCAGATTCCGGCCCCTGCCACGCATCACACCGTGCAGGAACTCCTGCAGGAACGCGAAATCACGTATCGAAATTTGCTCGCTGCCTACCTGCGGCTACAGGAAGTCAACCGTCAGAAGACCGTATTCCTCGCGTCCGCCGCGCATGAATTGAAGACACCCCTGGCGGTGATCAAGGGCTACTACGATTTACTGCTGTCCGGTTCGCTCGGAAAATTGACCGACAAGCAGCGGGACATCCTGCAGGAGTCGAAAGAATGTTGCGAGCGGCTGGTTCGGCTGGTTTCCATGTTCCTGAATTATTCGGCGCTGGAGAGCGGCAAGCTGGTTCTGCATCTGCGCGAAAATGATCTGCGGGATTGCCTGAGCGAACTCGCGACGCGCTGGCACGAGGCGTTTGTGCGCAAGCATGTGCGGCTCGATACGATTCTGAATACCGACATCCCGATTTTCAAATTCGATTACCAGAAAGTGCAGCAGACCGTCGCCAATCTGCTGGACAATTCGCTGAAACACACGCCCGCGGGCGGAAATGTCACGTTCCGCGCGGAACTCCACTTCTGGGAACGCCGGTCGGCCGAGGAAATCCAGACACAAGATCGCCGGCGGGAGCGCCTCCAGCAGCCCAATTGCATCAAGGTTTCGGTTTCGGATTCCGGTCCCGGGATCGCATCCGAGCATCACCAGGAAATATTCGAGGATTTTGTGCGCGTCGACCGCACCTCTTCCGGGATGGGTTTGGGGCTCGCGATTGCCAAACGGCTTGTGCAGGCGCATCGCGGAAAAATTTGGGTGGAAAGCGAACCGCGGCGGGGCTGTACCTTTACGTTCCTGCTGCCGATAGACAACACATAAGGGAATTCAGGCAAAAAGAAGGTGGGGCAAATGGCTGAAAAGGAAAAAATCCTCGTCGTGGACGACGAACCCAGCATACGAAAGTATCTGGGGACGCTGCTCGAAGTGGATGGATATCAAGTCGAAACCGTGACCTCCGGGCCGGAGGCGATTCAGAAGATCGAGAACGGCGAACGCCCGGACTTCATCATCCTGGACGTCTTGATGCCGGAATTGAATGGTCTCGAGACTCTGAAACAGTTAATGCAGATTGACCGTTCGCTCAACGTGGTCATGCTTTCCTGTTCCAACGAAGTGGGCACCGTCGTCGAAGCCATCCGCCTCGGCGCGCAGGATTACCTGACCAAACCGTTTGAAAAAGCCGAGCTCGACGTGGCCATGCTGAAGTGCCGGCAAAAGCAGCAGCTGCGCGCGGAAAACAAAGCGTTGCGCGAATACTGCGACACGATCACGGAAGACCTTTGCTTTCTGGCTGCCAGTCCGCAGATGGTCCGGATTCGCCAGCAGATCCTTCAAATCGCACCCGTCGATGTCCCCGTGTTCATTTATGGGGAGAGTGGAGTTGGAAAGGAAGTCGTCGCGCGCATGATTCACATGCGATCGACGCGCCGCAATCAAGCCTTCATCAAAGTAAATTGCGCCGCGCTTCCGGGCGAGCTCCTCGAATCCGAATTGTTCGGCTTTGAACAGGGCGCGTTTACCGGCGCGGTGCGTTCCAAGCCGGGCAAGTTTGAGCTGGCCACCAAGGGCACCATTTTCCTCGACGAAATCGCGGAAATGAGCCCGCATTTGCAGGCCAAGCTTCTGCATGTCCTGCAGGACCACCAGTTTTCGCGGCTGGGCGGGCGCCAGTTGATTGACGTCGATGTGCGCGTCCTGGCCGCCACCAACGTGGAGATTCAGGAGGCCATGAAATCGGGCCGTCTCCGTGAAGACTTGTACTATCGCCTGAACGTGCTCTCCATCAACGTTCCGCCGCTGCGCGAGAGGGCCTCGGAAATCCCGCTGCTCTTCCGCCATTTCCTTCAGAAATACAGCGAGAAATTCAACAAGGAACCCATGGTCCCTTCCCAGCATTTGATGGAAGCCGCGGTGCGTTATCCCTGGCCTGGGAATCTTCGGGAACTTGAGAATTTCGTGAAACGCTATGTCATCCTGGAAGACGACGAGGGCAGCTTCCGCGAGCTGCTGGAAATGTCCGCGACGCGCCAGCGCATTTCTCCGCGAGAAGAAGCCGTGCCCGCGCGCGAACAGGGATTGAAAGCTCTCGTGCGCAGCTTGAAAGACGAAGCCGAAATGGAAGCGATTGCGGACGCTCTCGAAAAAACTCATTGGTGCCGAAAAGATGCAGCCAAGATGCTGGGAATCAGCTACAAGGCGCTGCTCTATAAGATCCGCCAGTTTGGACTGGACTCGGGACGCCCCGCGCGTGCAAGCAACAAGAAAGATGTTGCGGGTGGAGGAGGAACACCGAGCTCCGGTTCCGCACCGAGTGATCTTGCACCAGCCGGCAGGCATAGCTAGTGGGGCTAGTACCTGCAACGGTTTGCTCATTGAAGGTGGGGAAGTTTCCCGTTATACCCGATGTGCGGAAAATACAAAGTTCAGAATCGAATCGAAAAACTAAGAGACGCGCGGCAAGAAAGTGGAACTTCCGACACTCAAACGTGGAAATATAACTGGTGTAGTTTGCGCTCGCTTGTTATTCTCGGAAACCTTTTCAAGTCGTCGGGATTGCGTTTTGAAGCGTTAATCGCAGAATTTATAGGGCTTAACGGCTTTTAATCGGGGCGTTTAGAGTCCTATTCATTCTTGATCGTCGGTGAGAGGTAAAGCGTAATACGAATCGCGCTAACGCTTTGGAACTTCAAGTGCTCCCATTTCTCTGTCGGGGTGGGTAAAGTGAGTACAAGAATGGGGTTCGGGGGAAAACGATGACGGAGCGTAGAACCGCGCGCAGATATGACTTGTCTCTGCCGGTAATTATTCGAGTGCCGGTAGAGAAAGAGATATCTTCGCGCAACGGAAAGACACGCGACATTTCCACACGCGGCGTCTACTTCACAATTGACGAGGATCTGGGTCCGGGTGCGGAGCTGGATATTACTCTCACCCTGCCCGCCGAAGTGACGCGGGGCTCGGAAGTTTTCATTCGCGCGATGGGCAAAGTGGTTCGCGTCGACAAAAAGCCGGAGAATGGCTCTTCACGGGTCGGCGTTGCCGCGGTCATCGAGCGCTACGAAATTATTCGCACGGATTCTTCCGCTCAATAAATCTTCATTTCTTTCTCGAGGCAGTGGAAACGCCCCCAGCGTTAGCCTGCCTCGAAAGTGCTGGGAAGTCCTCCTTCGATAGAGACTTGAAGGAATCATTCATCCCAATGCATCTGTGCTCTATTTGACTGGGCCCCCCGGCCACGCTCGCGCATTTTTCAAGTTCGGCGGCGCTCCTTTCATGGCGCTTCATGGACGAATTCCTTTTCAGACGATATAATCCCGCCATCGGGAGGCGTTTCACTTGCCGCGCGATTCACGCGGCGCCACCACAAATGAATTCGCCGACGCTGGACCTTTCCGTCGTTATCCCCGCATATAACGAGGAACACCGCCTGCCGAAAACGCTTCAAAACATCTTTGCCTATTTGGAAGCCCGGCCCTACCGGGCGGAGATCATCGTCGTCGATGACGGGTCATCCGACCGGACTCCCGAAATCGTAAGCGCCAGCCGGGAAAAATATCCCGGCCTTCGACTGGTCTTGAACGGGGAGAACAGGGGAAAAGGATTCAGCGTGCGGCACGGCATGCTTGAAGCAACGGGCGAAATCGCGCTTTTTACGGATGCGGATCTATCCACTCCGATAGAGGAGGCTGACAAGCTGCTCGCAGCCTTGCGGGAGCGAGGATATGACGCCGCCATTGGCTCTCGAGCGCTGGACCGAAGGCTTATCGAAGTCCACCAGTCCGTGATCCGCGAGCAGGCCGGGATTTTCTTCAATCGCCTGGTGCGTTGGATCATGGGGATTGAATTTTCCGACACGCAGTGCGGATTCAAAGCTTTTCGCAGGGAACGGACGCGGATTATTTTTGAGCAGCAACGCGTGGAGCGTTTTGGCTTCGATCCTGAGATCCTGTTTTTGGCCAAGCGCAAAGGGCTGCGGGTCGCGGAAGTTCCCGTGCGCTGGTCGCACGACTCCGCAACGAAAGTGAATGTAGCGTCGGATGGAATCCGGATGCTCCTGGAATTGTTATTGATCCGGTGGAATGCATTGCGAGGATGCTATCCACAGGCCGGCAAATCCTGAGGAAAGATGATGGCGAAGCGGTATCTGGCGAGCAACGAGTTAACCAATTCATTTGCGTTCCTCGCAACTGTAACGGATTATGTGGTCCGAACGAGTAGGACAGGCTTCAGCCTGTCTTCGCTGCTTCAAGGATCAAGATCAAAATCAGACAGGCTGAAACCTGCCCTACTGAATGGAGAAGCGTAAATCCGAATGAAGGTGTCCGTCGTAATCCCGGTCTATAACGAGCGCGCGTTTATCGAGGAGGTCCTGCTGCGCGTGCAGGCATCGCCGATCGAGAAGGAGATCATTCTCGTCGACGACAAATCCACCGACGGCACGCGCGGCCTGCTGGAGGATCTTGACAAGGCGCAATCGGAAGGCAAACGCGATATTGCCGTGCAGAACGGCAAGGCTCGCCTTTCGCTCCAGAACATCCGCTTCATCTTCCAGCCCGAAAACGGCGGCAAGGGAGCCGCGTTGCGGCGCGGTTTCGAGGCCGCAACGGGCGATATCGTTCTGGTGCAGGATGCCGATCTCGAGTACGACCCCAAGGATTATGGAAAACTTCTCGAACCCATTTTGGACGGAAAAGCCGATGTTGTGTACGGCTCGCGATTCCTGGGGGGGCCTCAGCGCGTCCATTATTTCTGGCACTATGCCGGCAACAAATTTCTGACGCTGCTCTCCGACGTCTTCACCAATTTGAAACTTACAGACATGGAGACCTGTTACAAAGTCTTCCGCCGCGAAGTCCTGCAGAACATCAAACTCAAATCGAACCGTTTCGGCTTTGAACCTGAAATCACCGCCAAGATCTCCAAGGGCACCTGGCGAATCTATGAGGTTTCCATCTCGTACGCCGGCCGCACCTACGCCGAAGGCAAAAAAATCACCTGGCGCGATGGGATCTCCACGCTGTGGTGCATCATCCGGTTTAATTTGTTTGATTGAGTTCCCTGCGGGAATTGAAAACGACGATTTTGAACCGCGCTCGGGGATTAGTTCTTTCCCGAAAGATCGCCTTTCGACGACAACTCCTGTAACAAATCCACGCGGGAGGCCAAGCGCCGGGGATGGGGCTTATCGACGTACGCCTCAATCAACAGAATCAGAAGCTCCGCGAAATTCTGTTCGGCAGCCGTCAGATGGCTCGCCCGGTCTAATTCCACCAAAGCAGTCACATACTCTTTGAGTTGCGCATTGGATTTAATGATTTTTGGCGCGCCAATATCGTTAAATAAATATTCCTCCATCAGACTTGGGATCATTCTTTCACCGCCTTTCATGAACTCGTAATGACTCTTCAAGTGCAATATGGCAACTCTTTGAATTCTGTACGTGATGAAGACAATCACCCTGCACCGGTTTCGGCTGACATTAAAATTAGCGCTAGCCCCGGTGAAATCAACTCCTCTCGCGAAGTAAGCAAAGGCAATGCTACTCGCCCTTCCTCGCAGCGCGCGCGCCCATGGATTCCCGAATGGCTTGCCGAGCGCGATGATGCTGCGCCTTCAGGGCTGAGACGGAAAGACCCAGCCGTTCCGCGGCTTCCTTTCCTGAGAAGCCCTCGAAGTCACACAGTCGAATGATCGCTCGGTAGTTCGCGGGCAGGTCTTCGAGGGTGCGGGCGAATTCGTAAGACAGCTCCGCCTGTGCGCAGGCACTTTCCGGATCCGGCCCCGGATCGGCTGCTATTCCCGACCAACTCAAATCGATGCCTTCTTCCGAAACCTGATCGTCGAACGAAACGCTTGGGTGAGCGCGTTGCTTGCGCAGTTTTGCCAGTGCGGAGTTCCGTACGATCGAAAACAGCCATGTCGAGAATTGGGCGTTCCCTTTGAATTGGTGGATATGGCGAAGAGCGGAGAGCAGGCCATCCTGCAAGGCGTCCTCGGAGTCGTGGCAGTTGTGCAGAACGCAATCCGCCACTCTAAAAAGCCTGGGCATGCAATTTCCAAACAATTCGTTCAAACTCTCGCCTTCACCCCTCGTTGGCAAGCAAACCGGCTCGCTTTGACCATTCTCAATCAGATAGTCCAATTGCTCGATCAAGCGTTCCTCCTGATGGCTCCGAACCATGAAAGTGACCCGCGCTATTTGAACTCGGGGCAATTTATTTGCCATCCGCAAAAGCCGGCCATGTTCCCGGATCGATAGAGTTTGGTAAAAGCCCTCAGCTGGCACCGAAAGGGTTGGGAAGCAATCACTAAGTGCAAGATATAAAAGGACAGTCGCCTTATGGTCGATGGCGCAGTCAATTTTGTGCCGGTTTCAAATTGCAGAAATAGAGTCACGGAGCGAAGCAAAAAATAAACCGAATTCGAAGGAAATCGTTCGCTTTGCTTACACGAACTGTTCGCTTTTGGCACGGACTGAATTGAGGTCTTTCATCCCGTCTCAGGCCCCCGCATCCAACCTTCTCGAAATTAAAGGATTAACCATTTTTAGATCCATCTACTTATTGGCATTCTATTTGCTTCTAAAGCGCTGAGCAGACATGGTTCTGAATACTCCCAGTCGAAAGCAAGGCGCCCGGTGGAAGGCGGAGGCGGGATGAATTGGAGCATGAGCTACCACACGTTTCGGTTCTTGGTCTGGCTGGGATATGGGACAGTTGTTTTTCTGTTCATCACCCTTCGACACCGCTCTCATAAATGAGAGCAGGCGTCGCGATCGAAGCCTGAACGAGGACGAATGGATCGGTGGCCCAAGCATTCGAATTGGAGGATTTTCGCACCCTGCCAACGCCCAATTCCCCAAGGATACCGTGGAGGTGGCGTCTTTTCCCTTCCCCTGACAAAGCGCCACCTCAGGCTCCTTCAACGACTTTTTACAAAAAGGAAAATCCATTTGGGTAACGTGAAAGTAAGACTTGCGGAATCTCTGCGCCCCTTGTCAAAGGCATCGCAATTCGTCAACACTACTCGAAGGAAGAATAGAATCTGACGGGAGGGTGCCATGCTGACCCGACTTCCACTCCCTAAACTTAGTTTCCGCTGGCAGATCATAATGCTCAGCGCTGTCACTGTAGTTTTGTTCGTCGCGGTCCTGACTGCGACGCTCGGCGCCTTGCAATACACCAAATCTGCCGTACTCAACAGCGAGCAGCGGCGGTTGTTGGAAGCCGCGAATGAGCTTGCTCGCAATTATGCGGATAAAGCAAAAGCCGCCAGTCGGGCCCAAGGATTGTCGTTCGTGGATCTTAACGCGGTATCTTCCCCCCAAGCGGCATCGGAGATAACCCAGGGCGTCTTGCAAAAAATCGACGGGGTTGGAGGAGGGTTTTACCGAAGCGGCGGTGATCTTCTGCTTGGCTATCCTCCAGCGGCTAACATCGGGGGCGACCCACTGCCTGTCCCGGGGCCCGCTCGCGATGATATCCAGCCCGCGATTCTCGACACTGCGCGAACCGCAGCCAATACCCATATTCCCTCGGAGAGAGTTTTGACTGGTTCCAATAACATATTCCTGATCGAGGCGGCGCCGATAGGCAATGAAAAATCAAATTGGGGAAGCGCATGGACGGTTGAGAGGCTGCAGAATCTTCCCGGCTCCAACCGCTTCCGGGCCTATCTCATCACTGTGGCATTGGGCGTGGCAGCGCTGGTGTGCGTGATATTGACTCTTTTGGTTGTTCGGAATTTGCAGGCGGGCGTCCGAAAAATTGAGAGCAGCCTTGAGAATCTGGAATGGGACCTAACGTCGCAAATCCCCACAGGCTCCGATCCGGAAGAAATCGAACGCATAGCTCAGGCGATCAATCGGTTGGGAGCGTCCTTGAGAGACAATATTAATCGAGAAAAACAGATCGAAGACCAGTTGCGGCATGCGGAGCGGCTCGCTGCCTTGGGTCGCCTGGTCGCGGGAGTCGCGCACGAAGTTCGCAACCCGCTTGCCACGATCCGTCTGCGAGTGCAGATGGCCCAGCGTGAGGCTCGAAATTCTCGAGTGGACGAATCGTGCGCGATCGCACTGGAGGAAATCGAGCGATTGAACGGTATGGTCAATCGATTGCTAAACTTCGCTCGCCCCGTCCGTTTCCAGCCCGAGCCCACCAACTTGAAACAATTGACCGAACAGAGACTAAATCGCTTTCTTGAAAACGCTCAAAAGAACAGGATCAATTTCATTACCAACTATTCGGAGGATGGAACATCGATTCCGATCGACCAGACCAAGATGGCGCAGGTATTCGACAATGTCATTCAGAATGCGATCGAAGCCATGACGGAGTCGGGAGGAACCCTGTGGGTGAGCGTAACCTCCCTGATAAATTCCGCGTCCGGAACCGACAAAGTCCGTGTCGAATTCCGCGACACCGGAAACGGAATCAGTTCCGCCATGATCAGTAGAATTTTTGACCCCTTCTTCACGACGAAGCCGTCTGGAACCGGACTCGGCCTTTCGATTTGTCACGAATTTGTCCGCGCGCACGGAGGAGAAATTCAGGTCGAAAGCGCGGAAGGGGACGGCACCAGTGTGCGGATTATCCTTCCGGTCCGCGATGACGTCATGGAGAATAAGCAAGTTTCCCAAAGTCGCCCATGAGCCAAACCATCCTTATCGTCGACGACGAAGTCAAACTCCGAAAAACGCTCGCGGAGATCCTTGGCGGGAAAGGGTATGAAATCCTTGAGGCAGGGGACGGCTCAGAAGCCATTGATCTCCTTGGGAGGGACACACCCGATCTCGTATTCACCGACTGGAGAATGCCGAAATTGGGAGGCGAGGATGTGCTTCGTCACATTCGGAATGAACAGCGTCTTGCCGCGGTCCCGGTCATTGTCATCACCGCGTTCGGCTCCAGTCATAATGCGATCGAAGCGGTCCGCCTTGGCGCATATGATTTTGTGATGAAGCCATTTGATCTCGAACAAATCTCTCTGACCGTGGAACGTGCGCTCGCCCACTCCTCGCTCAATCGAGAGGTGCTGGATCTTCGCGCCCGAATCGAACGGCAGAATACGCTTGGGACGGGACGCCTAATTGGTTCCAGCGGCCGGATGCTTGACGCATTCAAGATGATTGGAAAAGTTGCGGAGACGGACACGACAGTCCTGATTTGCGGTGAATCAGGTACCGGCAAGGAGCTCGTCGCCGAGGCTATTCACAGATATAGCCGCAGAAAAGACAACGCCTTCGTGGTCGTCAATTGCGCGGCCTTGCCGGAAAGCCTGCTGGAATCGGAATTGTTCGGCTACGAACGCGGAGCCTTTTCAGGCGCCGCGGCGCGAAAAATCGGCCGATTCGAAATGGCGGAAGGCGGAACGATCTTTCTGGATGAAATCGGCGAGCTGTCTCAAAACCTTCAGGCCAAGCTGTTGCGAGTCTTGCAAGACCACAGCTTTGAACGATTAGGCGGCACCGAAACGAAAAGCGGGGACTTCCGCGTTTTGGCCGCGACGAATCGAGACCTCGATGTCACGGTGCGGGAGAGACTTTTTCGAGAAGATTTATATTATCGCCTGAATGTGGTCCGGATTACCGTGCCCCCGTTGCGGGAACGCCGGGCAGATATCGTTCCCCTGGCAGAGCACTTCTTGCGCCTTTACAGCCAAAACAACGGCCTTCCGGCCATCGGTTTTTCTGAAGACGCGATCCTCATGCTGCAAACGTATTCGTATCCCGGAAATGTTC
>Ga0182024_10018417_pt1 | contig 13005 bp, 9 predicted proteins | sample P32metaG_FD_120480 | JGI IMG/M metagenome (GOLD analysis project Ga0182024, IMG submission 120480) | Permafrost microbial communities from Stordalen Mire, Sweden - P3-2 metaG (Illumina Assembly) | ecosystem: Environmental > Terrestrial > Soil > Wetlands > Permafrost | place: Sweden: Stordalen...
CGGGCGTCGTCGCGGGATTTCAAGATATCTCCGATCACGCGCTTGTAACGACTGATTGCCGCTTCGACCTTCGAGCGCATGTTATAGCCGGAGGCCTTCTGCCAATTCATGCGCCCATGCTCTGACCTCAAGCTCGTCGTAGCGCTTGAATTTGTAGAAGGCGACAGAACCGACCCAGCCGAGGTTTTGAGGCTCGGCGCGGCAAGCTTCGGGCTCGCCGATCGCGGCGCCTGATTATTGCAGCAGGCTGCACGACACCGTGCTAATGCGGCTCACACCTACGATAGCTATATCCCCCTATGAACAGAATAAGAACATTGGCAGTCCACAAGTCGCGCACCTGCCCGATCACCAAGTCTCCAAATGTGCAACCTCTACAGCCACACCAAAGGTCCGCAAGCGATCCGCGATTTGGCGCGCGTTATGCGCGACACCACGGGCAACTTGCCTCCTCTTTCCGGCATATTCCCGGATTACTCGGCTCCGATCGTGCGCAATGTGCCGGACGGCGTGCGCGAACTCACGATGGCGCGCTGGGGCATGCCGTCGCCGGCGTTCGCGCTGAAGGGCAAGAAATCTGATCCGGGTGTCACGAATGTCCGCAATATCGCTTCGCCGCATTGGCGACGCTGGCTTGGCGTCGAGAGCCGATGCGTCGTGCCGTTCACCAGCTTCTCGGAGAACGAGGCGCTGCTCGACGGGTCGCATCCGCCCGTTTGGTTCGCGCTTGATGAGACGCGGCCTCTCGCCTTCTTCGCCGGCATCTGGACGCGCTGGACGTCTGTTCGCAAGGTCAAGGAAGGCGAGACGACAAACGACATCTACGCATTTCTGACAACTGAGCCCAACGCGGTGGTCAAGCCGATCCATGCCAAAGCCATGCCGGTCATTCTGACGACATCGGACGAAATCGACCAATGGATGACGGCCCCGACCGCCGAGGCCATGAAGCTGCAAAGGCCGCTGCCGGATGATGCGTTGCGCATAGTCGCACGCGGCGAGCGGCGCGACGGCTAGATTTAGGGAGGGTCGGCCGAAATGCGTCAGCGCCGCGATCCCCGTGACGATCAGGCTCAAAGAACCCGCGAGCCGCCCGGCCCCGTCCCGACGCTTGCGCAGCTGCGTCGCGAGACATGCTGGCTATCGGTTTATTGCAAAGCCTGTCCCCATGCCGCGCCGATGGCCATTGTGCCGCTCATCATTCGATGGGGATGCTCTCCGCCCGTCGGCGCAGCGTCGCATCACGAAAGGCTCAAACGGATCATCTGGTAGGAATAGGGCGGCAGCGTCGCGGTCAGGAGACCGTCTCTGACCCTCGCGTTCGCTCCCTTTGCCGGCGTCACGGCCACTTGATTTTTCAGGGTGTTCGCGGCGTCGAGATTTGCGCTCGTCATCACCTGATGACCGACGATCCGGGCCTCGCCAAAGCCGTGCAGGCTCGCCTCGAGATCGATCGGTTGATCGCCGTGCCGATTGACCGCGAAGAAGGCCAACGTCCCGCCATCCTCGTTGTAAACGCCGGAAACGTCGAGGTAGGGCACCGCGTCAGCAACCTCGGCGTCGTAGCCGGGCGACTTGACCCCGAGATGAAGGGCCTCTCCGCGCCCATAGACCGAGGCGAAATAGTAGGGATAGTAGATCGTCTGCCGCCACGCCGCGCCCTTGGGCTCGGTCATGATCGGCGCGATCACGTTCACGAGTTGCGCGATGCAGGCGATCCTCACGACGTCGGAACGGCGGATGAAGGTGTTGAGGATGCAGCCGACCTGCAGCACGTCCTCGAAATTGTATATGTCCTCGAGCAGGCGCGGCGCGTGCGGCCAGCCCTTGGCGCCCCCGAGGATCTCGCGGTCTTGCGCGTTCGAGTGATACCAGACGTTCCACTCGTCGAAGGAGATGGTCACCCGCTTGCGGCTGCGCTTTGTGGCGCGGACGAAGTCGATGGTCGAGGCGATGGTCCCGATATAGGCGTCGAGCTTTTCGCTCAGCGCCAGATATTCGGCCGTGTTTTTCGCCCGGTTGGCGAAATACATGTGCAGCGAAATGTGGTCGACCGCCTCGTAGCAATGTTCGAGGACGACCCGCTCCCACTTGGGATAGGTCTTCATGTCGGAATTCGATGAGCCGCAGACGATCAGTTGCAATGAACTGTCGAAGGCGCGTAGCGTTTTCGCCACTTCGTTGGCGAGCCGACCATATTCGTGCGCCGTCTTGTGGCCGACCTGCCACGGCCCGTCCATCTCGTTGCCGAGGCACCAGTGCTTCACGCCGAAGGGTTCGGCGCGGCCGTTCGCCTTGCGCAGGTCGCCCCAATAACTGCCGGTCGGACCGTTGACGTATTCGACGAAGTTGCGGGCCTCGTCGAGACCGCGGGAGCCGAGGTTGATGGCGAGCATCATCTCCGCGCCGACGGCATCGCACCACTCAGAGAACTCGTGGACGCCGACCGCGTTCGATTCCGACGTGTGCCAAGCGAGGTCGAGCCGCGTCGGGCGCTTCTTGCGTGGACCGACGCCGTCCTCCCAATTGTAGGCGGAGACGAAATTGCCGCCTGGATAGCGGACGATTGGAACGTTGAGGTCGCGGACGAGGTCGATCACGTCGCGCCGCATGCCGTTGGCGTCCGTCGCCGGATGGTCCGGCTCGTAGATGCCGGAATAGATCGCACGGCCGAGATGTTCGAGAAACGCGCCATACAGGCGGTCGTCGATGGTCGCGATCCTGTAGTCGCGATGGGCGGTGACCGTCGCCTTCATGTTTCCTCGCCTCTGGTTAGTATCAGATTATTGGATATATAAAACGCCGTTTCGCCACTCGCGTCAAGCCGCGACGTTCTCCACATATGGGTCGAGAAAAGACGGTATTCTTGGGCTAAAGGGCTGGGAGAGGCCTCGTGGCTTCTGACTGACGCCAAACCCGCTGACAACACTCAATATCAAATTTTTGGATTGATATCGCTTGGCGCCGCGCCGTTTCCTCGCTACCATCGCCGCCGTTCAGCTTCCTGCTGCGTTATCGCGAAGCTTGCTCGATGTTGGGGGTGAACCCGACGGGCGAATACTCTGGGAGGAATCGGATGATCCGAAAAATTTTCTACGCAGGCTTGGCGACCGCCACTCTCATGGTCGGCGTCGCGCACGCGACTGAGACCATCGTCTGGTGGGACTTCCTCAGCGGCGGAGACGGCGTCCGCATGAAGTCCATGCTCGACGAGTTCAACAAGGAGCATGACGACAAGGTCAAGATCGACGCCACCACCCTCGAATGGGGCGTGCCCTTCTACACTAAGGTGCAGACGTCCGCCGCCGTGGGCCAGGGCCCCGACGTCATGACCTATCATGAATCGCGCATGCCGCTCGGCATCTCCACCGGCTCCCTGAGCGCGATCACGCCCGACGAACTGGCGGCCTCCGGCATCAAGGCTAGCGACTTCGGACCGGCCAACTGGAAGGCCGCCGAGGGCTCGGACGGCAAGCAGTACGGCGTGCCGCTCGATATCCACTCGGTCATTCTCTACTACAACAAGGATCTCCTGAAGAAGGCTGGTCTGCTTGGCGACGACGGCAAGCCGAAGGGTCTCGACGGCGTCGCCAACTGGGACGCGGCGCTCGCCAAATTGACGGCCAACGGGGTCGTCGGCCTTTCCGTCCCGACCGCCGACAACGCCTCGATCTGGCGCATCTTCTACACTCTGCTCAACCAGCAAGACGGCCAGTTCCTCAAGGATGGCAAATTCCTAGAGGGCGACAATCTCGACAAAGCGGCGACCGCGATGGCGGAGATGCAGAAGTCGGTGAAGAGCGGCTGGACGCCGGCCAAGACCGAGTATCCGGCCTCGATCGCTATCTTCACCTCGGGCAAGGCTGCGATGCACATCAACGGCGTCTGGGAAGTGCCGACCATGGTCGACCTCGCCAAGAAGGGGAAGCTGTTCGATTGGGGCGCGATCCAGATCCCGGCCATCTACTCCCATCCCGCGACCTGGGCGGATTCGCATGCCTTCGCCATCCCGAACCGGGTCGGCAACCCGGTCGATCCGGCCAAGCGCAAGCTCGTGCTCGACGCGGTGCACTGGTTCAACGTGCACTCGCTCGAATGGGCGGGCGGCGGCCATGTCCCGGCCTATCTGCCGGTGCAGGAGGGCGCGGAGTTCAAGGCGCTGAAGCCGAACTCGGACTATTCGTCGCTCGCCAAGACCGCAGTGTTCGATCCGGTCTCGACGCTGGCGGGCGTCGCGTCGCCAGTCTACGACGCGGCAGGCAACTATGCGATGCCGGCAATGAACGGCGAATTGTCGCCGGCGGACGCCGCCAAGCAGATGCGTGACGACCTCCAGGGTCAGGCCAAGTAACCTTTGACGCAGGGCGCTCGCGCCGGTCCTCCGCCCCATGGACCGGCGCGAGGCGCTCAGCCGCGGTTTGGGCACCATGCTCAGAAGCAAGCGAAGCGAGTACGTCACAGCCGCCGTCCTGATGGCGCCGTTCGTCGTCATCTACGGCGTGCTGTTCGCCTATCCCACCATCAAGATGGTGCAGTTGAGCTTCACCAACGCGCCATTGATTGGGCCGGGCAAGTGGGCCGGACTCGATAACTTCTGGCGGCTCGCCTCAGACCGTCTTTTCTCGGTGGCGATCTGGAACACCATCTATTTCGTCATCCTGTCGGTGATCCCGAGCACGCTGCTCGCGCTCGTGGTCGCGCTCGGCGTGAACCGCCTTAAGGGCTGGATGCAGAGCGTGGTGCTCGCCGCCTTCTTCCTGCCCTACATCCTGCCGGTGTCGGTCGTCTTCCGCATCTGGGGCTGGATGCTCGACAAGGACTTCGGCATCGCCCAAGACGCCATCGCCCCGTTCAACAATGGCCAGCATCTCTCGATCTTCCGCACGATCCCGCTCTTCATGCCGGCGGTCGCCTTGGTCACCATCTGGTGGCTGCTCGGCTTCAACGTCCTTCTGTTCATCGCGGGCCTGCGCAAAATTTCGAGCGAGATCTACGAAGCGGCGAGCCTCGACGGCGCGAGCCGCTGGGCCCAGTTCAGGCGCATCACCTGGCCGCTGATCTGGCCGGTCACCGTGCTCGTGTTCACGATCCAGCTCATCCTGCAACTCAAGATCTTCGATCAGGTCTATCTGTTCGCCCAGGGCGGCCGGGTCGATGCGACCATGGTCATGGTCCAGTACATCTTCAAGCAGGCGTTCCAGATGAACCGCGGCGGCCTCGCCTCCGCCGCGTCCCTGGTGCTCTTCCTGCTGATCGTCGTGCTGTCGGTGCTGGAATTCCAGCTCTTACGCGCGCGGGGAGCGCGATGAGCGCGTCCGTCGAGACTCGCCTGGACGCGCCGGCGGCGCCCGGATCCCGCCGTCTCGCCCGGATGCGCCATTTCGACCTCGTCGGCCTTTGCGTCACCTTGGCGACGCTAGCGCTCGCGATCCTGTGGGCGTTCCCGCTCTATTGGGGCGTGGTGACGACGTTCAAGCCCGAGGACGAAGTGGTTCAGCCGGGCGTGCAGCTTTGGCCGAAGGATTTCACGTTCGAGAACTACGGCCACGTGCTGCTCCAGACGAAGATCGGAATCTGGTACCTCAATTCGCTCATCACCTCCGTCGCGGTCACGATTATCGTGCTGATCATGGCCGCGGGCGCGGGCTACGCGATCTCGCAGCTCGAATTTCCCGGCCGGCGGTTCTTCTGGTGGATGATCCTGGCGAGCTTCATGGTCCCGATCCCGGCTCTAATCGTCACGCATTTCCTTGTGTTGAACCAGCTCAACCTCATCAACACCCTCGCCGGCGTGGTCGGCCCGCAGCTCATCGCGCCCGTGACCGTCATTATTTACAAGCAGTTCTTCGACTCGGTGCCCAAGGACTTTCGCGAGGCGGCGGTCATCGACGGCGCGACTGACTTCCAGCTTCTGTTCAGGATCTACTTGCCGATGAACTGGGGCATCACCACAGCGCTCGCGATCATCACCTTCATTGGCGCATGGAACCTATTCCTGTGGCCCTTCATCGCCGTGAGCTCCGAGGACAAAATGAACATCACGGTTGGGATCACGCAGGTTCACGACGCCTTCGGCGTGCAGTACGCGCGCGACCTCGCAGTCGCCATGCTCGCCGCGCTGCCGGTCGCCGTCGTCTATTTGATCTTCCAGCGCAGGGTGACGCAGGCCATCATGCTGTCGGCAGGCATTAAGGGATGAGCGAATCGACGAAAAACGGGAACGGCGCGCCGCATGTCGAACTCAGGCGCGTAACGAAGCGCTACGGGACGGTGACCGCGATCAGCGATCTGAGCCTGACGGTCGAGAAGGGGTCATTCACCGCGCTGCTCGGCCCCTCGGGATGCGGAAAATCGACGCTTCTGCGCATGATTGCGGGCCTCGAGGAGATCACCGCCGGGCAATGCTTCATCGACAGCGTCGACGTCACCGACGTGCCGCCGGCGCAAAGACGCATCGCGATGGTGTTCCAGTCCTACGCGCTCTACCCGCACATGACGGTGAGGCAGAACATCGCCTTTTCGCTGTCGGTCGCCGGCGCGCCGCGAAAGGTTCAGGACGAGCGTGCGCTCGAAGTCGCGCGCATCCTACAGCTCGAGGCCTATCTCGACCGCCGCCCCGCCGAACTCTCCGGCGGCCAGCGCCAGCGGGTCGCGATCGGACGCGCGCTCGTGCGCAAGCCCGAAGTCTTCCTGTTCGACGAGCCGCTGTCCAATCTCGACGCCAAGCTCCGGGTGCAGATGCGTCTCGAGCTTGCGAAGCTCCACGCGGATCTCCGCACGACGATGATCTACGTCACGCACGACCAGACCGAGGCGATGACGCTCGCCGACAGGATCGTCGTTCTCGACAAGGGGACGATTTCTCAGGTCGGCTCACCGCTCGAACTCTACAACCATCCGGCGAACAAGTTCGTCGCCGCGTTCATCGGCTCGCCCAGCATGAACTTTCTTGCCGCCGACCTCGCCGCCGCAATCGACGGAGTCGCGAGCGTCGCGCTGCAAGGAGGCCGGACGGCGCGGGCGAGGGTCCGAACGGGTGCAAAAGCGGATGGGCCGGTCGAACTCGGCGTCCGTCCAGAGCATCTGGCGCTCGTCAGTCCGAGCGATGCGACGGCGGCCTTTACTGGCGCGGTCGTCATCGTCGAACGTCTCGGCAGCGCGACGATCCTTTACATCGATACGCCTGCGGGACAGCTGATCGTCCAGGGCGAGGGCAATCTCAGCGCAAAGCCGGGCGAGACAGTGGGACTCGCTCTGAACGAGACGAACGTCCACCTGTTCGGGCCTTCGGGCGCGGCGCTCTGATCATCCGCAATGAGGCCGCCTCCCCGAGACCGCTCACGGCTCTGTCGTCAGCCGCAGGACGATGTCCTGATCGTAGTTGCCGAAGCCGCGGCCGAAGACGTTGACGCCGCCCGGATGGCGCGCGTCGGGCTTCACCTCGATCCTGAGCCGGATCGAATGGTGGGCGGAAATGTCGAGGTCGTCGAGGGTCAGCTGCGAAATCTTCACCCCGTCGATGAAGGCGCCCTCCGGCGTCACGCGCCAGCTCTTGAGCTTGCCGTACTGGCTGCCCTTCAGCTTCCACCAGTCGGGCGTATAGACGCCCCTTTTGTCGCCGAAGTCGCCGGGGCTGGTCCAGATGCCAAGCTCCCGTCCGTTGATCGCGATCGTGATGTCGGACGGCCAGTCAGCCGAAGTGCCGGGCACCTCGGAAGACAATTCCAGCGAGAATTCGAGCGCGGTCACCGTCTTGCCAATCAGGCGGGCGTTGTTGGGAAACTGGTATTCGACGAAGCCGCGGGTGAACCACATCAGCCCCGCATTCATCCGGTCGGGATTGAGAAAGGTCTCCGGCACATCGAGCAGGCCGATAATCCCCTGTGGCGAGCAGAGGCCGCAAGGAGCGCTGACCTCGCAACGCGTGTAGAGGCCGATCGGCATCGCGACGTCGATCACGTTGGCCTGTGCGCGGCCCAGATCGTCGCGAAACATCACGAGCACCTCGTCGAAGGCGGCGAAGCAAACCTTCTGGTGGCCTTTGCGTCCCTTCTGCGTCTCGGTCCGAATCAGTCCCGCCGCTTCCAGAATTTGCAGATTGGACGAGACAGTCGACTGCGGAAGCTCGAGCGCCTCGGCGATGTCATTGACGTTGACGCCGGTGTTGCGATGCAGGAGCCTCAGAATGCGCACGCGCGCGGGCGAGGCCAGTCCGTGCAATACGTCAGGGCGCTCCTCGGGATCGATCACCAGAAAGTTGCGCGACATACTCCGCTCGGGTCCCGAATTGGCGTTCGCACCTTTGTATCAGCTTTTTGGATATTTTGGGAATGGGCGGTATGACCGGCCTTCCCGCTCGTTCAAAGCGCCCTCGGAGCCCATCCATGCCCCAGCAACCTGTCAACCGAACGTCCGCGCCTGTCCGACCGAGGATCAGTCTCGACGGGCTTTGGGACTTCGCCTTCGAGGGGCCGACCGCGAAGCTCAGCGGCGAGGGTCACCGGATCCGCTCGCCGGGGATCTGGCAAACGCAGTTCCCCCGCTTGCGCAACGCACAAGGGACCGGACGATATCGCCGAACGGTCGAGGTTCCGGCCGACTGGGCGGGCAAGCGCGTGGTCCTTGTCATGGAGGGCGTGTTTCATGAGTCCGTAGTTCTGGTCGACGAGGCGCCCGTCGCCATTCACGGCGATGGCTGGACGACGATCGAGGTCGACCTTACGGACGTGCTCGACGGCAAGGCATCCTTCGTCCTCGGCGTCGAAGCGCGCACGCCCGACGATCGCCACGGCGGCCGGTTCAGCCAGTCGCTTGCAGGAAAGCAGGACTGGTACGGCGTGCAGGGCGGGATCTGGAAACCCGCCTGGATCGAGGCGCGCGACCCGATCAACCTGAGCGAGCTCTCGATCCAGACGTCGTACGATCTTGCCGCAGGAACGGTCATCGCCAAAGGCAGGCTGTCGCGCGAAGAGCCGGCGACGCTCCGCCTCGTTCTGTCGCGCAACGGGGAGATTCGGGCGCATGGGGACTTCGAACTCGACTCCGCCGCGTTCGAACTTAAGCTCGCCATTGCGAATCCCGACGCCTGGTCCCCCAATACGCCCAACCTTTACGATGTCGCCGTCGAACTCATCCGTGAGCCCGCGGTCTTTGACGCAGTCGAGCACACGGTCGGCTTCCGGCGCTTCGAGGCGAAGCACGGAAAGCTCTTTCTCAATGGCGAACCGTTTTTCCTGTTCGGCGCGCTCGACCAGGACTGGCATCCTGAAGACGAGTGCCGAGCGCCGGAACCCGAATTTCTCAAGCAGCGCCTTCGCAACGCCAAAGCGATGGGGCTCAATGCGCTGCGCTGTCATGTCAAGATTCCCGACCGGCTCTATTTCGATGTTGCTGACCGGCTCGGGATCCTCGTGTGGCTCGACATGCCCTACATGGAGTTCCTTGCGCCCGCGACGCGCGAGACCCTGCGCCACGTGTCCCGCAAATCCGTCGCCACGCACGGACATCACCCGTCCATCTGCATTTGGACGCTCTTCAACGAGGGCTGGGGCATCGATCTCGACGACAACCGCGACGATCGGCGCTGGCTGATCGAGACGTTTGACGCGGCGAAGGCCCTGATCCCCGAAAGCCTGCTCGTCGACAACTCCCCGTGCTTTCCGCGCAACTATCACCTCAAGACCGACATCGAGGACTTCCACTGGTACAACGGTTTTCCGCACCAGAACGAAGCCTTCGCCGCGACGACGAGCGCGTTCGCAGCGCGCGCGCCGTGGGCCTGGTCGCCGCATGGCGATGCGGAGACACGAGGCGACGAGCCGCTCGTCTGTTCGGAGTTCGGCGTCTGGGGGCTGCCGTACCCGCGCGAGATTCTGGAAAAGGACGGGACCGAGCCCTGGTGGTTCGAGAGCGGCCACGACTGGAATCTCGGCGCGGCCTATCCGCACGGGATCGAGACGCGCTTCCGTGACGCCGCTCTCGCGCCGTTGTTTGGCGACGTCGACGGCTTCGCGAGCGCCGCGCAGGAGTTCCAGTATCGCGCCCTCAAATATCAGATCGAGACGCTTCGTTGGGAGCGGCCGATCTCCGGCTACGTCATCACCGAACTCAATGACACTCAGTGGGAGTCGAATGGCCTTATGGACGTTCTGAACCGCCCGCGCGTCTTCGCCGAGCGACTCGCCAACCTGCAACAGCCATGGCTGGTCATCGCACGGGCCTCCCGCACGGCGATCGGTGTCGGCGAGAGGCTGGAGGTCGCGGTGCGGCTCGCCGGCGTGGCGAAGTCGGCCGCGGGCGCGAGACTCGCTTGGCGCTTCGCCGAGCAGAGCGGCGACGACGCGCTCGGACCGGCGCCGACGACGATCGCGCTGACTGGTGCCAGCGTCGACTCGATCACGGTCTTTCCGCTCGAACTGGAAGCGCGCGACGCCGACGGCAGTCTCCTCTCGCGCAACGTGTTGGAGTTCTGCGTTGTTCCGCCGCTTCGCGGGCCGACGCCGGCGCTCTTCCCGATGGACGGCGGGGCCTCCAAGGCGCTCGCGCGTATCGGCTGGCCGAACCCCGCCGCGGCGCCCGAACATGCGGACATCATGCTCGCGACGCGGCTGACGACCCCCGTTCGAGAAGCGTTGCTATCGGGACGGAAGGTGGTGCTGATTGCCAATGCGGACGACGCGCTTGTCGATCCCGCGCGCAAGATGCCGCTCAGCGACCGCCACAACTTTCCTTCGATGGTGCTCAGAGCCCGCGACGGAACGCCCTGGGACGGTCAATGGATGGGCGCGTTCTCCTGGCGGCGGATCGACGGCCCCTGGGTCGGCCTGCCCAACGGCCCGATGCTTGACGAACATTGGTCGGGCCTCCTGCCAAACCACGTGCTGACCGGCTTTCCGTCGACAGCGTTCAACGGGCTTATCGATTCGGGCATGGCGGTCGGCTGGCTGCACCTGGCGGCCGCCTTCACTAAGCGGAGCTTCCTCGGCAAGGCCTGGGTGACGGTTTCGACCTTCGATCTGACGTCCGAGACGGCGGCCGCGAACCCGCTCGCGCCGCATCTCCTCGCCGCGATCGCGCACAGCGAGGGGGCGAAGCCATGAGCGGCGGCGGCTTCACCCCCGTCCCGCTCTCGGACGTCGCAGTGACCGGCTCGTTCTGGCGCGAGCGGCTCGAGACCGTTCTGTCGCGTACCATCCCGAGCCAGCATGCGAAGCTCGACGAGGCCGGCATCCTCGACTCGCTGAAGTTGCCGCAGCCCCCGCCGCCGCTGACCATTCCGCGAAACGCGCATGGCTTCACCACGCAGGTGTTCTGGGACTCGGATGCCGGCAAATGGGTCGAGGCGGCTGGTTACGCGTTGTCGCATCGGCGCGACGCCGAGATCGAGGCCAAGGTCGACGCGATGGTCGAAGACCTCGCGAGGGCGCAGTCGCCCGACGGCTATCTCAACTGCTGGTACAACGGCCGCGAGCCCGACAGGCGCTGGACGAACCTCCGCGACAACCATGAGCTCTACAACGCGGGACACCTGCTCGAAGGCGCGATCGCCTATTTCCGCGCGACCGGGCGCCGGCGCTTCCTGGACTTTATGGAGCGGTATGTCGACCATATCGCCGCGACCTTCGGGACGGCGCCCGGACGCCTCGTCGCCGGCCTCCGACGCCCGGTAGCGCAGCGTCATGCCTTTCGCCAAATTGAACTGGAAACTAGTAAATGGGCACCCCGGAAACCCAAGACTTGTTCACCCGCATTGGCGCGCTCGAACACACCCTTGCTCTTTCACTCAGGCAGATCGCCAAGCTTATCCAAGCCGAAGCCGGTCCTAACCCGGCTGAAGAGAGATCCGGCTCACACAGAGTGCCAGCCTTGCCACGAAGACGCCGGATTCCTCGTCTCTCGTGAACGACACTGCAACGTTAGAACGGTTGGCATGTCACGACTTCGCATTGGCTTTCTGGCGGTGTCCCTTTTCGGCGCCCTAGGATCTGCAGCAGCGTTCGCGCAAAGCAACCCTGGGCCGACATCGACCGATTCATCGAACCGCGGAGTTCTGAAACCGCACGCACCGAAGAACGCTCATCGCGATGGAACGCACGCTATCGCGCCAGTGCCACCGAACTCAGAAGACGCCGCAAAAGCGGCACACATCGCCGCGGCGAGAAAGAAATTCTTTGAACAGTCCGACGGCTTCGACAACGCGACTCCGGGCGCGGTCTTTTTGGGCGGCGGGAATGGGCTTACGCCAGGAGCTGGGTTCAGGTTCTGAAGGACTGGAGGGTGTCCGTCCCGCGCAGGCGAATTTCCTGCGCGCGTCGCACAATAATTGAACGCGTCGAAGGCGAGGCCAATAGTTTGCTGGTTCCGGAGCAAGTCGCCCGCCGTTCCGAGATTTATTCGCCCACCGTTCCGATTTGAATTCGCCCACCGTTCCGAGATGATTTCGCCCACCGTTCCGGGATGAAATCGCCCGGACAGTAAGCGCCCCTTCTGGCCGTTCTAGGTTCCGTTCTTTCGTCTTTGCGAGGGAGGAACTTGATGCCGATGGAGAGGGTCGCGATGCGCCTTGTGCGCGATTGCCTGAGATTGAAGTCTAGCGGAGTGTCGACGCGCGAGATCGCGCGGCGGATTGGCGTTGCGCCATCGACGGTGCGGCTGACGTTGCGCCGTTGCGAAGCGGTCGGTTTGGTTTGGCCGCTCGACGGTGCATTGACCGACACAGCGCTGGAGCAGCGGCTGTTCGCCAACGTTGTATGGGCCGACCGATCCCTTGAAAGGATAAAGCTGGGCGTCGATGCCGTGGTGAGCGCGTCGACGTCGCTCAGCTCCCGAACGGCGGGCGAATATCAGCGCGAGGAAACGCTCGGGCTGGTCAATCGGCGCAGCCATAGGCGTCACAGAACCACGTGGTCATGTCTCGCATGGTCCGCAGCAACCCGTGCCGGGCGAAGGCGGTGTCGTTGTCGAAGGTGATGGATCTTCGCAGGCGACGATCGATCCGACCGAATA
>Ga0182024_10018418_pt1 | contig 13004 bp, 13 predicted proteins | sample P32metaG_FD_120480 | JGI IMG/M metagenome (GOLD analysis project Ga0182024, IMG submission 120480) | Permafrost microbial communities from Stordalen Mire, Sweden - P3-2 metaG (Illumina Assembly) | ecosystem: Environmental > Terrestrial > Soil > Wetlands > Permafrost | place: Sweden: Stordalen...
AGATCGAAGGGGCGCTCTCTGACCCAGTTGAGAAAGCTCTGGTGCGCGGGATGAGTGAGGTAGGCGCTGAGGGCCCGGTCGTCGCTGAACTCGGTCAGCAGTCCGAACTGGAATCCATCGGCCCGACCTCCGACGTCGCGACCAAAGCGAAGTCGGAGCAGGCCGGGCACCACCCCTACCCACCCTGAGATCTGGCGCCGCATTTCCTCCTCGAGCTGCGCCTCGGGCTCGCCCGGCCAGCGGAACAGAACCAGGTGCTGGACCGGGATGCCCGAGTGCTCCTCCACTCCCCTTCCCACTCAGCCTGCGGCCGGCAGCGAGATCGGCTCCACCAGTGTCCGCCAGCTCGGGAAGTCGGCCACCTGACCGCGGACGATCTGCAGGTACCAGTCCTGGAGCTCTTTGGTTACTGGGCCCATGCGGCCCGCCCCGACGTCCCGGTCGTCGATGCTGGTGACGGGGGCGATCTGGACCCCGGTGCCGCAGAGGAAGGCCTCGTCGGCGCTGAGCAGCTCGCTGCGGTCGACCCGGCGCTCCTCCAGATCCCGGCCGAGCTGACGCACCATCGAGATGATGCAGTCGCGGGTCACGCCCACGAGCAGGTCATCGGTCACCGGCGGGGTGATCACGACCCCATCGCGGACCATGAAGAGGTTGGCCGAGGAGGCCTCGGAGACGTGGCCGTCGCCGGTCAGCATCAGGGCCTCGTCGTACCCGCGGACCCTGGCCTCGTCGGCAGCCAGAGCTGCGTTGAGGTAGGCGCCGATGGGCTTGGCTCGAGCCGGGATGGCGTTGTCGTCGATGCGACGCCAGCTCGAGGTCATGAGGCGAAGTCCCTTGCGGATGTCCAGGTAGTCGCCCAAGGGGAGGGTGTAGCAGCAGAACTCGGTGGGAATCCCGGCCAGCTTGACCGTGATGGTGTGGCCCGCCTTGTAGAGGATGGGGCGGACGTAGGCGTCCTCCTGGTAGTCGTTCCGGGCCAGTAGCTCGAGGACGATCTCGGCGAGCCTGGCGGCGGTGAGCGCGGAGTCGGCCTCCATGTGGAGGATCTGGGCCGAGCGCAGGAGCCGCTGCGCATGCTGCTCCAGCCGGATCACGAAGAGCTGCTCATGCTCTTTGCTCCAGTAGGCGCGGATCCCCTCGAAGCAGCCGGTTCCATAGTTGAAGGCGTGGGTGGTGATCGGGACTTTGGCCTCGGCCTTTTCCACGAATTCGCCGCCGAAGTAGACGATGTCGCCGGCAGCCGTCATATGTACCTCCCCATGCCACCGCTGACGTCGATGGACGCTCCGGTTATGTAGCTGGCTCTAGAGCTGGCCAGGAAGGCGACCAGCCCGGACACCTCTTCGGGCTCGCCGAACCGCCCCAGCGGAACCTCGGATGAGGCGGTCTGACTCAGGAACTCCTCCCGGCTCAGCTGGGGAGCCCGCCGCTGATGGATGTTCTCCCACTGGGGAGTGCGGACAAAGCCGATGTTGACGCTGTTGACCAGAATCCGGTCCTTGGCCACCTCCATCGCCAGCGCCTTTGTGAAAGCCAGGCAGGCGGCCCGATCCACCGTGGTGGCGAAGAAGTTGGGGTCGGGTTGGCGTCCGTAGATGGCGTTGATGTTGATGATGGCCCCGCCTCCGGCCTGCCGCAGGTGGGGGACTGCGGCTCGGCTGCAGCGGATCTGGGAGAAGAGCTTGACCTCCAGGTCCTCCTGGAAGTCCTGGTCGGTGAGAGTGGCAAATGTCCCGGGGTGGGCACGACCGGCGTTGTTGACCAGGATGTCGAGGCCCCCGAGCTCAGCGATGCTCACGGCAAAGAACTGCTCGACATCGGCGGACTTGGTCATGTCGGCAACCTGGGCCACCACCTTGCCGCCCCCAGCCCTCAGTTCCTCGGCGGCCGTCTCCAGCTCGTCCTGGTGGCGAGCACAAATGGCCACCTGCGCCCCCTCTCTGAGCAACTCCCTGGCGATCTCGGCGCCTAGGCCCTTCGAGCCCCCGGTGACGACGGCCCTGCGACCGTGCAGCTGGAGGTCCAAATGATTAGCTCGTACTTTCGGGAAGGCTCCGGCCCCTCAGGTCCAAGAGCGCCTTCCGGGGCGGATTGAAGACGTCGTACTCGTGGCACGGTTGTTCCCTCGTGCGGGCGCCGTGAGGGACGTTGGCGGGGATTACGGCCACCATGCCTGGACTGAGCAGCCGGACTTCGCCGTCCAAATCGAACTCCAACTCGCCCTCCACAACCAGGGTGATCTGCTCTTCGTCGTGGGCGTGCATCGGGGCCTCGGTATGGGGTGCGAAGTGCACGGAGTTGACCATGGTCGCCTGGCCCAAAGCGGGACGGAACTCCAGTCCGGGCAGGAACACCACCGCCTCGACGTCCTGGGCCAGATCGACGAAATGGCCCTTAGCGGTGGGAGCTTTGCCCTCCCCCGGTGGCCTGAAGTACTGGTCGGCGAGGCTCATGAACTCTTATCCCCTTGTGCTGCGATGCCACCGGACCACAACCGGAATCTCCCGCCTGGGCTGCCCTTCCGAAGTGCCGTAGGTCCCCATCGTAGAGCGACGGCGGGCGAACTAACGGAGTCAGCGAGACCCCAGATGACAAACACGGGAGATTGTATACAATTGACAATCTACGATCGACGGCCGCTCTTGTTCGCCTTTGTGACGAACGGTTGCACCGTCTCTGAACCAACGAGGGGAGTGTGCCGACCCACGATGGGCGTGGCGCGTCGTCAACACTTTGGCGGGACGGGCAGGTGAGCCGAACGCGGCGGAGGCGCGACCCAGACGGCAGTCGTTTTGAGGGGTTTGCACACGGTCCCACTCACTTGATGCCGCATGGCACCTGAAGTTTCCCGCGCGGCCCTAATTACGGGCGGAACCTCGGGGATCGGCTTTGCCACCGCCAGACGCCTAGGTGGCGATGGCTTTGGCTTGCTGATCACCGGCAGAGATGCCAACCGTGGGAGGGATGCCGAGCAGAAGCTGCAGGCCGAGGGGTTTGAGGCGCACTTCGCTGTGGCGGACGTACGCGATCGAGGCGCCGCTGATTTCGCAGTGAGTACCGCACTGCACTGGTTCGGGAGACTGGACGTGCTGGTGGCGAACGCCGGGGTAGGCTTGGTTGCCCCCCTGATCGCAACCCCTCCGGAGGAACTGGAGAGGCTGTTTGCGGTCAACGTCGTTGGATACCTTACCCACATCCAAGCGGCACGCCCTTCGCTCAAGCAAAGCGACCAGGCAGCGGTGGTGGTGGTCTCTTCGGATTCGGGCATTCGTGGAGACGTCCCGTTTGGCGCCTATTCGGTCACCAAGGCAGCGGTGAACATGCTCGGTCGGATGCTGGCCGTCGATCTCGCTCCTGATGGGATCCGGGTGAATGTCATCTGTCCCGGTGACACGCTTCCAGGAATGCGCTACATGGGCCCCCTGGATGTGCCGGAGACCAGCTCCGACGACCCAGACCGCTGGACACCGTCTCCGATCGGTCGCTTCGCTCGCGCTGAAGAAGTGGCGGACGCCATCGCGTATCTGGCTGAGGGCCAGGCCAGCTTTATCACCGGTTCCCTGTTGACCGTGGACGGTGGCTCGGGCGCGGGTTATCGGTGAGATTCGCAAGCGCGATGGACGTTGGCCCGCGGCTAACACAAAGTCGCGGGCATCGAGTTCCCGGAGGTTGGAGATGAGCAGGATCGACCAGGCAGGCTGCGACCGAACATCGGTGAGGCACCGTGCCTGCCGCCCTTCGGGCATGGGACTCTAGGGCGTGGCGACCGAGAGGGCGTTGGTTGAAGCCTACGATCCCAGCAGCGTGCGGACCCTGTTTCCAGCTCTGGCGGATGGTTATGCCTACCTGGATGGAGCGGCCGGCACTCAAGTGCCTGAGTCAGTGATCGAGGCGATCGCTAACGCTTATCGCTCCGGTCTGAGCAACACCGACGGAGCGTTCCCTTCCAGTCGCCGCGCCGATCAGATCGTCTCCGAATGCCGCCAGGCGGTCGCCGATCTTGTGGGAGGCGATCCGGCTGGGGTGGTTCTGGGTCCCAACATGACCACCTTGACCTATCGGCTGGCCTTCGCAATGGCCAAGGATTGGAACCCGGGCGACGAGGTCGTAGTCTCCCGACTGGATCACGATGCCAACATCCGACCTTGGATCCAAGCGGCAGCGCAAGCCGGCGCCACGGTCCGCTGGGCCGAGATTGATACGAGCACCGGCGAATTGCCGACCGAGCAGTATCGGGACCTCGTCGGAGAGCGCACCAAGCTGGTGGCCATCACTGCCGCCAGTAACGTGTTGGGGATTCGACCGGATGTGGCCGCGATCACCGAGATCGTCCATGCGGTGGGAGCTCTCGCCTACGTTGACGGTGTCCACGCGACAGTTCATGGTCCGGTCGATATTCGGGACATGGGCGCCGACTTCTACACCACCAGCTCATACAAATGGTGTGGTCCCCACATCGGTGCCCTGATCGGCGACCCGGCTCTGCTGGAGATGATCCATCCGGATAAATTAGTTCCGGCACCTGACCAGGTACCAGACCGATTTGAAACCGGGACCCCACCGTTCGCGGACTATGCCGGGGTCACCGCGGCCGTCGATCATCTGGCCGGCTTGGCCTCACCGGCAGGCGAGAGCAGGAGATGCCGACTGATCAGGTCGATGACGGCGGTTGAAAGCTATGAGGAGGACCTGTTCTCCGTCCTTCTGGGTGGGCTGGAGGAGATGGACCACGTCACGTTGTACGGAAGAGCCGAGGGGCGTGCGCCCACTGCCTACTTCACCGTCGCTGGTCACGGCCCCTGGGAGGTAGCGGTGAAGTTGGCAGAACGCAAGATCAACGTCTGGAGTGGTGACAACTACGCCTGGGAGGTAACGGGAGCCTTGGGCATCCGCGACGCCGGCTCCGCGGTCAGGGCCGGTCTTGTGCACTACAACGATCACTCGGATGTCGATCGGCTCCTTGAGGCTGTTGCCGCACTGGAGGAGTAGAGGGCTCCGAGCCGGCCTTGACCCGCCGTCAACTTCGGGTTTGCGGGTCGGGTCGGCAACCGTCCCGCGGGCGCGCCCGAAGTACCGCCAAAGACTAGACGGGAGTCCTAGTCGACCCGAGCCGGCAGCGTTGCCGGAAACCTTGACAGGCGGCGGCGGACCTGTGTAGCCTGACTTCCCACAGGGCGAGCCGTAACTAGATACGATGACAGTCGCCTTCACGAAGTACCGACGAGTCGAGTCTGTCGAGCAGAGGTCAGACCGAAGAGCGCGCTGTTGGCGGGTGATACCAAGTTCCATCGCACTCCGTGGACCGTGCAAACAAGGTAAATCAACTCATGCTGTGCAACGACCTGCGACACTCACAACGGGGACGCGGTTGACGCCGTTTCTCTCCCAGTGCCAACTCTGGATGACCACGCGACGACCCTACCCCTCGACCCGACGGGAGGGAGTCCCTGGGCGCCGCAACTACCCATTCCTGCCCTGGTTCGGCTGCCCAATGCTGCGCCCCACGACACCGACGTGTGTGATCCGATTGCGTTGACCGCGCCCGCGTTATTAGGACGATAAAGGAGCGACATGGTAGATTCTCAACACTCTGCGGAAGGCGGGCTTCAAGGGAAGCGCTGGCCCCTGATGCACGGTCGACTGACCCCGTTAGAGGATATGCGCTACGCGATCGAATACAACTACTACCTCTTTGTCTTGGCGTGGTCAGGTATGTTCAAGCAGCTAATTGAGGAGAAGGGCGAGGAAGGGAGGCAGCTCGCAGCGCGAGCCTCAGAATATATGGGGTATAAGTGGGGCGAGGCGATGCTGTCGGTCACCGATCGGGACCGGGGGGCAGACTCAGCCGCTGACGTCGCAAAGGCATACTCAGAGAGCATGCAGTTCTTCGGCTACGACAACACTATCGTCGAGTCAAGCGAGAGGCGTGCTGTCGTGCGTGTCACGAAGTGTCCGCTTCTAGAACACCTGCGCCGGCAGGACCCCGACTTAGTTCCACACTTCTGCTACGTAGAACCCAACGTTGACGTCGGGTCGTTTCGATACATCAACCCGGCGATTCGCCTTGAAATCCCTTGCAAGCTCTCCGAGGGCTCGCCGTACTCTGACTACGTCATCACAATTGCGGAAGACGGAGACCCTCCAACACCCAACTTGGTTGATACTGGAACTGAGAAGTTCAAGGAGTTCTTAGCCAAGCGGGCGCAGTCGGCTGCCCAAGCCGTTGAGAGCAGCAGAGTCTCAGAGTCCGAGTAGTCGATGCCTCTCGCCGGGCATGCGGTAGTGGAAGGCAACTTTGTCCGTGCGCGAAGTGCCTTGCAAGCCCTCGGCCTCGGCGCGGCTCTGTCCAGCCGAGCAGAGGATGTCGCGTACCTAGTTCAGCCCGCCGCTTTCCTATACCGGGTTATTGTCGAGGGTCGGCTTGCAGAGATCATCCTAGTCGAGGATGGTGATTCACCGCCGCTTCTCCTCACAATGGAAGCGTACGTACCGTATTATCGGAGCGTCGGGGTTCGGGCTGAGCCCATCTCCCGGTTAGGTGTCGTCCTGCGGGAGGTCGCGCGGCGCTCCCGGAAACCGATCGGGCTTCCGCCTCAAACCCCGATATCGCTCTATCACAAAGTTGAGGAGGCTGTCGGTTCAGACCGAACCCGTCTAGCCGACCCGCTCGCCGACGCGCGTGTCCGCAAGACCCCGTCGGAGCTGGAGGTGATGCGGCGGGTCGCGGCGATCTCGGAGGCCGGGATGAGAACGATATTGGAACACTGTCGGCAAGGGATCCGCGAGTGCGAGGCAGCTGCAGCGGGTGAGCAAGTAATGCGCGAGATGGGGGCTGACGGATTCTGTTTCTCGACAGTAGTTAGTAGCGGTCCCGAGCTTGGTCTAATGCGAGAACTCACGTCTGATCGCCGGATGGAGCTTGGCGACTGGGTCCTAATTGACATGGGCTGCCAGCGCGACGGCTATAACGTGGAGTTCGCGCGCAGTTGTTTCATTGGTACGCCGACGATCGACTATCTGGCCGCGTACCGCGTCGTCCGTGGGGCTCAACACGCCGCCATACGCAGGATTCATCCAGGAGCGGTGGCACATGATATCGATGCGGTGGCGCGCGGGTTCATCGCCGCGGCGGGCTATTCAGAGTTCTGCTATCAACACATCACGGGCCATGGAATCGGTACCGGAGTCTGGGAGGCACCAACTCTCGGGCCTGACAGCGGTGAGCGACTCTTGGAGGGAATGGTCGTGGCCGTGGAGCCGGGCGTCTTTCTTCCAGGAGTCGGAGGGATTCGCATCGAGGATGTTCTCGTTGTGACAGAGTCGGGTAGTGAACTCCTCACAACCTTCCCGCTGATTAACGAATAGCGAGGTGTGGTGAGTGCGTAAGGTTGAACTTCCCCAACTTGGCGAGATGCTAGAGCAACCCTGGCTGGCGACCCTAGCGACCTACCGCAAGAATGGGACGGTAATGTTGTCACCGGTCTGGTTCGAGTACGACGGAACAAACTTTGTCGTCAGCCTAGTTGGCGGTCACGGCAAGGAGAAGCAGATTCGCGTTGATCCCCGCGTGACGCTATGCATCGCCGAGGAAGAGACCTTCCCCGGCCGTGTCATAGAGGTGTCCGGAACAGCGATGGTAGCACCGGATGTGGGCGCTGAGGGCATACTTAGGATCGCGACGCGATACGTCGGCTCAGCTCTCGCTCGGAAATACGTCGACCACTACGAGGGGTTTGAGTGGTTGTTGATGCGGGTAGCTCCGGAGCGGATCCGGGCCCTCGACCACAGAGATGAGCCACTGATGCGTGGCGCTGAGCCGAAGTATTTGGAGAAGGACTACAGAGCAGCCGAGCCTCAGACGTTCTAGTGTCTGAACCCATAGCCTTCCTCAAGCCGGGGCCGCGGTTTGCGTCGAGATTGATGCCCGACCGCCAAGCAGCTGGACTAGCGTGACCAACGGGGCATTGAGGGTGCTGACTTGGCCAGACTACGCGATACGCGGGGTGGAGAGTCTGTTCGGCTCAGCGACAGGGCTGACGGTCGAGTGGAACTTCTTTGACCAGAATGAGGAGGCGTTCGCACGAGTCCGGGCCGCCCCGGATCGCTTTGACGTCATACTTGCCGATGGCTCGTGGCCGGGAGCGTACATGCGGTCAGGCCTGATTGAGCCTTTCGACCCGACAGTGATTCAGGGCTGGGCCCATCTGGTTCCGGCCGTTGCAAAGTGGTGCGCCAAGTCCTGGGGCAGTGGGCCGGGGACGGTAATGGCCTTCCCGTGCTACTGGGGACTGAGGGGCATCATTTACGATCCCGATCTAGTCAGCCAGCCCACCTCCTGGCACGCTCTATCGTCGGCCCCTCGTCGGTCTTTGTGGCTCAACAGCCAAGGAAGCGAAGTGATCGCCGAGATTGCGCTGGGTATGGGCATAGACCCGGAGCGCGTGTACGACCTCACTGATGCTGAACTCCTGGAGGTTGGCACTGAGCTGACGCAGATGCTGCCTGCCATGGGAGGCGTCTGGCGCGTGCTGTCTGAGCTCGTGATAGCGTTTCAGGGAGGTGCAGCCTTGGCAGAAGTGCACACAACGTCGCTCCTTGATAATGTCGTGCGGACCTCAGGGAGACGCCTGGAGGTGGCCGTACCCAGCGAGGGCACCATTGCCTATATAGACGGGGCTATGATCGGGGCGTTATCTCGCTTTCCCGAGGCGGCGATGACCTTCATCGATACCTTGTCCTGCCCCGAGGGAGTTTTGGCTCAGTGGCGAGAGTCGGACGGCTATCCGTGTGCCAACGCGATAGGGCTGGACCTGGTCCGCCGACAGCCTGAGTTCAGGGCAAAGCTGGATCGCTCGCGAGCTACCTCTGACGCGCTGGAGCGGGCTATCATGTACGGCCCGCCTAGAAACGTGCACGGCTATCTCAGCGCGTGGCGAAGGTTTCTTGCGCTGCTAGAGGCTCCGGTTCCGGCATCGGTTCGAGCAGCGATGGGACTGTCAGGATGACCTCTGTCGGGAGTGAAAAATCCTCGGGCCCGGGACCACAGCGCCCGCGGCTACGTGATCACAGCGTCGAGATTGGCAGACTCATGCCTGGTCCCCTGAACGCAATCTCAGACGTTGAGGGAGTCTCGGTCGGCCACACTACGGTATGGAGTGACACGCGGCAAGCAAGTGTCACAGATCGTCCAGCGCGCACCGGTGTCACGGTCGTAGTTCCACACCAGGGCAATCTCTTTAGGGATCGTCTAATCGCCGGCAGTCATGCCCTCAGTGGTTACGGTGAGCTGACCTCGCGGAGCGTGATCTCCGAGTGGGGGCTTCTTGGTTCACCTATCGCGCTGACCAACTCCCACAGCGTCGGGGTTGTGCACGACGCGCTGGTGCGGTATCTGAGCTCTAAAGATCCAGGGATTGGAGTTGACGACGTCCTGCTACCAGTTGTGGCTGAGTGTGACGACAGCTACTTGAACGACATACGAGGCATGCACGTGACACGCGAGCATGTCATTCAGGCGCTGGAGAGCGCGCGCGGCGGGTCCGTGATGGAGGGAACCGTGGGCGCCGGTACGGGGATGCAGTGCTTTGGTTGGAAAGGCGGAATCGGCACTTCCTCGCGCCTAGTGCGGTTCGCCAGGAATGACTGGACGGTTGGATGCTTGGTGTTGACAAATTACGGTGATCCCCGCGATTTGGTGATCGGCGGATACCCGATAGGCAGGCACCTGGTGCCCCCATCACCGCGTACTTCTGGCCGGGGCTCTTGCATTGTGATTGTAGCGACTTCCGCCCCCCTGGACTCCCGACAGTGCGAGCATCTAGCCCAGCGTGCCTGTCTTGGGCTAGTACGGACTGGCTCGATTGGCGCCGATGGCAGCGGAGAGTTTGCCATCGCGTTCTCAACCGCCTGCAAGGTGCCGAGAGAGACCCCGACGGGAGTCCTGACGCACGGGTCATTAGTCTCTGGTAGCCTGACACCAGGGGATAGTGGGCTGGACTTAGTTTTCTTGGCCGCCGTCGAGGCGACAGAAGAGGCCGCCCTGAACGCGATCTTCACAGCGACGACCGTCTCCGGCAGAAGCGGAAACACCCTCCTAGCTCTCCCGCTAGAGCCGACGCTAAGCGCTATGCGGCGTGACTACCGATCAGCTCCATAAAGGGGGGTCCACCAGCGAAGGTGGAGCTCTGGCGCCAGCTTTCGCCCTCGGGCGCGTCAGACCGGGTCGCGCTGGCACCAGCTGGCGTGGGCTAACGGACACCGGTGGGTGGTGCCCTAACAGTAGACCGCTTCGATCCTTAGACCTCCTGAATGGCATAGACTGGAGGCCGAACGTCTACAACCAGCTGGGAGTCCCACCGGTTTTGCCTCGCCGAAGAAAACGAGCCGGACGTGCGCCCACCCTCGCCGATGTGGCGCAGCACGCTGGCGTCTCAATCTCTACTGTGTCCCGAGTGGTAAGGCGACATGCCGATGTTAGCGATGATTCGCGGCAAATAGTGTTAGAGAGTATCAAGGCTCTCCGATACCGGCCGTCGACGATCGCTCGAGCCCTCGTCTCGGGTAAGTCGAATACGCTAGCGCTTCTCGTGAGCGACATCGGTAATCCCTTCTACCCACAACTCGCTCGTGCCATAGAACGGGCGGCCTCCCGCCACGGGTACGCACTGCTCATCTGCAATACAGAGGACAGTCCGGTGGAGAGCCGACGACACCTGGAGAGATTGATCGCTCATGGTGTCGACGGCCTGATTCACGCGTCGGTGGGAAAGGATGAGGATGTCCTAACCGAACTGGTTGATGAGCGCACACCTATCGTCTTTGTAAATCGGCGGCCGAAGAGTACATATGCTCATTACGCCGTGGCCGACAATCGCGATGCAGCACGACAGCTGGCCCGCCATCTACTAAAACTCGGGCATCGCCGCACGGGTTTCATAGCTGGCCCGAAGTACGCAGCCAACGCGGTCGAGCGCCTAGAGGGATGGCTCCTAGAAATGGAGACGGTGCAGGGCGTGCAGCCCCTCGTATCTGAGGGCGGTTTTGACGCCGTCCATGGACACGAGGCAATGCGCCTTTGGCTGGAGAGTGGTCACCCGCCCACGGCTGTGGTCGGTGTAAACGACAACGTGGCCGTCGGGGCTATGGACGCAATCTTGGCCGCGGGAATGTCCATACCGGAGGACATTTCCGTAGCCGGGTTTGACGACATCGAACTCGCTAGCTCGCGCATCCTTGACCTGACAAGCATAGCTTATGACACCGAGGCGCTAGCCGAACGCTCGGTGCAAATGCTACTCCGCGCAATTCGCGGCTCCGGGGTAGAGCCGATGCGGGAGATATGCGCCGTTCAACTCAGGGTCCGGGGGAGTACGGGTCCGGTGGCGAGGTCCGGCCAATCCTCAAGCCTAGCTCACATGCTTGCTGGTGACTGAGGGGTCCGAGCGGCACCGACAGTAGGGCAGATCTGCGGAAATTACTCGCTGGAGTCGACTACCTCGTAAGAGCCCGGAATCACCGGAGGTGAAAACGCCGTAAGCAGGTGAAGTGGTTCGTGCTCATCGGCGGAAGTTGCGTGGGCGATCCCAGGAGGAATGTAGACGGCAACTCCAGGAATCAAGTCCACGACCGTAGCGCCTGTAGTGAGGTGGCCTCGACCGGAGACCACATATATCATCTCCTCCTCGGCTGAATGGACATGCCCAGGCGGCGCTGAACCTGCAGGGAAGATGGAGAATCCTAGCGCCATGTTGGCAGCCCCGACATTGTCTGGGCCTAATAAGAGTCCCCACTGACGCCCGGGCAAATCCAGGCGAGTTGTGCTGTCTTGGAACGCGATTCCGACAGTCCGCTGTGGATCGGGCGTCATGCGTTACCTCCCTGCGTATAAGTTTGCCGGCTTTCACAACCCGTCGCAGGTCTCATCGTCTGTTCCTGGCGACAATCGCAGCCACCTGTGAGGCCACACGTTCAGGAGACAATCCATACTTTTCGAGTAAGGCGTCATTTGGACCTGATTCTCCAAACACGTCCTGAAGTCCGAGCCTGATGACTCGGGTGGGGCGATGCTCGCTCAGAACTTCCGCCACGGCGCCGCCTAGGCCTCCGATCACGGAGTGCTCCTCGATTGTAACGACCAAGCCAGTTGCGGCGGCCGCCTCGACGATTGCAGACTGATCTAGCGGTTTGATCGTCGGCACATGGATCACGCGAGCATCTATGCCTTCACTAGCCAGTATCTCGGCGGCTAGCAACACCCGTCCCGTCTGTGGTCCCGAGCTGATGAGTGCAACGTCCACACCGTAGCGAAGAGTCGGGGCCACTCCCAGACGGAACCGGTACGTTGGCCCGAACACTTTGACGGTTCTTTCTCTATAGACGCGTAAGTATACAGGGCCATCATGATCAACGGCTGCTCGTAGTGCCTGCCGCATTTCGACTTCATCGGTTGGGTCGATTACGACCATGTTCGGCATGGCCCGCATGATAGTGACGTCCTCGACGACTTGATGGGTGCGTCCTGTCATCCCAGTGAGGAGGCCCGTATAGCCGACCGCGATCTTGACGGGCAACCTCGTCTGCGCAATTAGGACGCGGATCTGATCGAGCGCTCGCTTGGCAGCGAAGACGGCAAAAGTGGTTGCGACCGGCACAAACCCGACCGCTGCGAGCCCAGCGGCCACGCCCATCATGTTTTGTTCTGCGATTCCCATAGGGAGATAGCGGTCGGGATGGGCTTGGTCAAACAAGTCTGCTCGCGTCGAATTTCCCACGTCAGCATCCAGAAGGACGATCCTCGGATCTTCGGAAGCTAGGTCGACGACCGCGGACCCAAAGACGTCGCGTAGTGGGGCGCCGAGCATGGCGTAGCCGGGGGATTCAGCCATCGCACTCATGCCGGCTCGCCGAGCTCAAGTAGTGCTTGTCGAAGCTCGTCAGCCGTCGGAACCCGGGAATGCCAATACCAGCGATTTTCCATGAAGGAGACACCCTTTCCTTTCACG
>Ga0182024_10018419_pt1 | contig 13002 bp, 21 predicted proteins | sample P32metaG_FD_120480 | JGI IMG/M metagenome (GOLD analysis project Ga0182024, IMG submission 120480) | Permafrost microbial communities from Stordalen Mire, Sweden - P3-2 metaG (Illumina Assembly) | ecosystem: Environmental > Terrestrial > Soil > Wetlands > Permafrost | place: Sweden: Stordalen...
TACGAGATGGTACTTACGCAGCGGTCCACGCGGAAGCCCTGGTGATAGCGCGCGTGGAGCGTATACAAGCTGTTCCAACGATACAGCTGGGTTCTTTTCGATTCAAAGGAATTCCGGGGGCGGCCGAACTCCGCCGCGCGCTTAACTCCGTGCGCGCGGCGGATTGAAATCAAATATCCTCTTGCAGCGCGCTCGGCCTAAACACCGCGCCCTAAACATCGCAACACAGAATTCCCCGATCAACGCAACACAACACTCATTCAACTTAGGAGTATTCATGGGAAAAATTGTCGAAAGCTACTAGCTGTCCGAAAGCCCCTTTAAGAAGGGGCCTATACGATGACGGAAGGTGAACGGTGACGAGTAATGAGGAGAACGAGCATGCATAGTGAAGTTTTGAAATATGAGGCAAATGGCCGGAGCATGGAGAGCGTGCTCTATTTCGACAAGACCAAGACGGGCAAGCGGCCGGCAGTTCTCGTATTTCCCGAGGCGTACGGCTTAAGCGCGCATGCCAAGGAAAAGGCGCAGCGCCTGGCCGAACTGGGCTATGTGACTCTGGCCAGCGACCTGTACGGTGAAGGCAAAAACGCCAGCACCCTGGAAGAGGCGATGGCGTTTGTCGGCCCGATGCTGAAAGACCCGTTGATAAACCGGGCCTATGCCGAAGCCGGCCGCAAGGCGCTGATCGCCCGGCCGGAAGTGGACGCAAGCAGAATCGCCGCCATAGGCTATTGCTCCGGTGGCACCGTCGCGCTGGAACTGGCGCGCGGCGGGGCGGACGTAAAGGGTGTCGCCGGTTTTCACAGCGGACTGGGCACAGAACGGCCGGGGGACGCCAAGGACATCAAGGGCAAGGTGCTGGTTTGCATCGGCGCCGACGATCCCATGAATCCCCCGGAACTGCGGCAGACCTTCAATGAGGAGATGACCGCGGGCAAGGTGGACTGGCAGCTGCATCTCTATGGCGGCGTGGTGCACAGCTTCACCAACAAGGAAGCCGAGAAGCGCGGCCATCCCGACGTCATGCGTTATAGCGCAGCGGCCGACAGACGCTCCTTCCAAGCTCTGGTGAACTTCCTGGAGGAAATCTTCGCTTGACGTTACCTTCTTCACCCCGAACGTCGTGGCCGATGTGATCGAACAGGCTGCCCGCGCTATCACGAAGTAACAGCGTTCTGTTGAGTGGAGATTCCTACGCCGCGTTGGCTGCGGCGTAGGAACCGAAAGATTTAGGGGTCACAGGTGGCAGCACGCGAAAACAGCGAACGCCTTCTGGGTTGGACTTATCACCAGCAGTCCACCACGTCGTTGAACAACAGGAACACAAAAATGGCTACCCTCTTCGAACCTGTTCAGTTTGGGTCTTTGGTCCTGGCGAATCGCGTCTTCATGGCGCCCCTTACGCGCACCCGCGCAGACGCCGATGGCGTCCCGAGCAACCTCGCGGCAACGTATTACGCACAGCGCGCATCGGCTGGACTGATTGTGACCGAGGCGACGCAGATCTCGCCCATGGGCAAGGGATACAGCAATACTCCAGGGATTCATTCCCCGGAGCAGGTGCGAGGGTGGAGCCGAATCGTGGAGTCCGTTCATAACAGTGGAGGCCGAATCTTCCTTCAGTTGTGGCATGTCGGCCGGATCTCTCATACGTCCTTGTTGCCGAACGACGCTCAACCCGTTGCTCCGTCCGCAGTCCGTGCCGATGCCTACACACACATTGCCACGGGTGCAGCACAGGTCTCGGAGCCCGTAGCCTTGACGCCTAGAGGGATCAAAGAAACCTTGACCGACTATCGGCGAGCAGCCAGCAACGCAAAGGAGGCCGGTTTCGACGGGGTCGAGGTCCATGCGGCGAATGGCTACTTGATCGATCAATTTCTCCGGACAGGAACGAATCAGAGGACCGATGAATACGGGGGTGTTGCGGCGAATCGAGTCCGCTTTCTCACGGAAACAGTTGAACAGGTTCTGGAAAGCTGGGACAGGAAGCAGATCGGTGTGCGCCTTTCTCCGACGGTTGACTTTAACGATATGTCGGATGACAACCCGCGCGAAACCTTCTCCGTCACCGTCGAGAGACTCAACGGCTATGGGCTCGGGTATCTTCACGTCGTGGAACAGGCGCAGGACAGCAAGGGAAACGCCGAGGACGCTATCGAGCTGTCGGATCACCTGAGAACGCTTTGGAAGGGTCTCTACGTCGTAAATGGCGGATATGACGGGCCCAGGGGAAAGGAAGCGATACGGACCGGGCATGCCGACGCTATCGCTTACGGCCGCGCTTTCCTAGCCAACCCAGATTTACCACGGCGATTGCAGCTCGGAGCCGCTCTGAATGAACCGGATCCAACGACTTTCTACGGAGGAGACGCTGCCGGCTACACGAGCTATCCCGCGCTCTCCTGAATCTTTCAGCATAAGGATATGCGGGCGCGATTGCTTCATCATCTCAGACCGGCTGTTTAGCAGTTTCAATCGTACCGTTTCAATTTACAGGGCGAGTTGAGCGAGGAACGCGAGCGCAGGATTCCAACACCGTTGAACGCTATGGATACCTCTTACACAGGACGGGTTTCGCGGGTCGTCGAACTGTTGCAAGGAAAATGGACGGTTCAAATCCTCTGTGCAATGCACACACGTCCGGTGCGCCTCAGCGAACTCAAACGTGCGATACCATCGGCATCCAAGAAAGCGCTCACGGCGAGTCTACGATCCCTTGAAGCTGCGCGAGTCGTTTTACGACGAGACCTGAGCAGTTCCGTGTTGCACGTTGAATACGAACTTGCAGATGCAATGCGAGAACCCCTTGTCACGCTGTTAGATCACCTTGCGGAATGGGGCACACTCTACGATTCAGAAGAACTGTCAACGATGCCCTCCTCAGCGACCAAATCCGAGTGAGTGGACAACTCTCCAAAATCTGTCCGCCATCTCTGGATACGGAGTTCCGATGGATAAACGCATTGTCAATCGTTAGGAGTTCGATTCATCAGACTGCACTATACCTAGAGCTCTCTTTTCGAGTTGCACTCGGGATCGCTGCAATTCATCCGCAATCACCTTTTCATCAGGAAGTACCATCTGATATTCAGCAGCGAGAACTTTATTGGGCAGGTTGTCCAGTGCATAATGAGCTTCCGCTGTGCCTTTTTCCGCGCAGAGAATCAGACCGACCGGAGGGTTCTCTCCTTCTTTCATCCAGTGTTCGCGTGCGTAATTCAGGTAGAGGTGCATCTGTCCGGCGTCTGCATAGTTGAATCGGCCCACTTTGAGGTCGATGACAACTAGGCAGCGGAGCCGACGATGAAAGAAGAGCAGATCGATCCGGAACCAGGTTTCGTCAATGCGGAGCCGCTTCTGTCTTCCGAGGAATGCAAAGTCATCGCCTAGTTCCAGTAGGAAATCGGTGAGGTGCTGGACGAGCCCCTCTTCTAGCTCTGTTTCGGAATACTCGTCCTTGAGGCCAAGGAATTCGAGCACGAACGGATCTTTGATGGCCTCTTCGGGTGTAACGGTATCGCTGGGTTCGGCGGTCTCCGCCTTCTGAAGCATGGCGGCCTTGTTTCTGGAGAGTGCGATGCGTTCGTAAAACTGGCTGCCAATCTGCCGGTCGAGTTGACGAATTGACCAGCCGGAACGAAGAGCTTCCGTCTCGTAGAACGCACGAGTCTCCGGATTCCGAACCGAGAGCAGCCGGACGTAGGCCGACCAGGGCAAAGGGAACTTTTGAGCCAATTCGGGAAGAGGGACAGATTTTGCAGACGGTGTCTGCAAAATTTTCGAGGCGGGCCACGCGAGGAAGAACGCCCGCATTTGTGTGAGGTTGCGCCACCCGAAGCCCCGCCCAAAACGTGGCTCCAGATCTTCCGCGAGTTGCTTAATAAGGGCCTCTCCGTATTCCGCTCGCTCCTGCCCCTGTTGTTCGGATTCTACGATGCGGCGTCCAATCTCCCAATAGGCGGCCGTCATCATCTGCTCTCGCCCAGGTTTTTCAGCCATCGAGACATACCTGAATGCCGTAGTAACCCTCGCCTCATCTGCAATTCCGGGCGTTTATTAAACGCTTCCGCAGTCATCGGCACGTCTGACGCTTCCCCACCTACCTTGTCAAAGCTGCATTCAAACAAGGATTCAGGACATTACCGCTGCCACGGCGTCACATCATACCCTCGCGGGTATTCTTTAAGCCCCCGGCTGAGTAGTGGGAGCGGGCGTGCCGGCAGGGGCGCCCGCGGCGCCAGAAGTAGACGAGGTGCCATTCGCAGCGGCAATGAAAGCCTGCAGGCCAGCCTGAGTGTCGGCAATGGTTGCTTCATCAGCACCTTGCTCGGTATCGAGCTTGGCGAGGTGAGCGTCGATGGCGGCGAAGTGAGCTGCATTGGCGGCGTTGTTGTTCGTGGCAAGCTGTGCGCCCAGAGCGGTGAGAGCGGTGACGAGGTCGGACATGTTGAAATTCCTTCTATTTTTATGTTTCATGAAAAGCCCGGTGAGGGTTGAGGCACGGCACGAAAGTTAGTTCACGATATGCTCAAGGATCCATCCCGCCGCGAAGCCAAGCACGCAGAATGCATAGAGAAAGAAGATCAGACAGCGGGTGTACCATTCACCCCAGTTATCGCCCTTGCGGTCGAAGTAGGCGGCCATTCGGTTGATAAGGGCGCTCATTGTTCGGGTCTTTCAAACATCTCCAGTTGCGGCTTCAGCCCAAGCGCAACGCAATACGTGTCGAGCAGATGATCGGCTTCGTCGCGTTCGGCGGCGTCCATTCTGCGCAGGCTGATGACCTTGCGCAGGGTTTTGGTGCAGTACCCGTTGCCCTTGGCTTCCGCGAATATGTCTTTGATGTCGGAGGCAATCTCAGCTTTGGTTTCTTCGCAATGCTCAATACGATCAATCAGGGAGCGCAACTGGTCAGCTGCGATAGTGTTTGAAACACGGCGGGGGGCATCAGTTGATTGGAAGCTCTCTAAGCTCGCCTCTGTCATAAAACTTTCTCTTGCGTTTAGATAATTAGTGGTTAATACCAACTGCAACGACTTAACCATTTATTAGCTATTCAACTCGGGCATATTCTTATGAAACCATTTCTTAATCTTGAAATACGTCTCCGGCCGGCAGCCGCAACGCGACTTCTTTTTTTTGAGACGTATGAAGAAAGCACCATCTTTCAAGATGAGTCTGCCCAGATGTGACAACGTGCGGCCTGTCGCCTTGCACCATGCATTCGCCTTATCGAGCAATTCCCGCCTGTAATTCACTTGGTAGTCTTCCAATGTCACCTCCTGCGCGAGTAATTGCGCCGCATCATGATGGAGAATTCCACGTTCGTCAAGAACGAAATGGAACTTTCCAGAATGACAAAGAGATTCCTCTGTTGGATATTCCCAACATGGAATTTACGCGCGACAGCCTATTGGCCTTAATTGAGCAGGGTTTGGAGCAGCGAGGCTGGTCTGATAATCGGCTTGCCAGGGAGGCAGGACTGAAGCCGCATAATCTCGCAGACTTAAGGCGTGGCAAAACTCAGGTTCTTCGTGGAGACAGACTGCAACGCATCCTGGTAGCGCTCGGAAATCCCGAGGGGATGCTGGCCCGAGGGCATAGCTCTCCACTATGCGACGAGGAACTGGTAATGATTCCGGTATACGACGTACGGGCCTCCATGGGCGCAGGCAGTGTCTCGGAAAACGCGTCCATCCTTCACCACATCGGCTTCAGGCGAGACTGGCTACGAAGGATTACCTCAGCAGTTCCGGATCAGTTAGCAGCCATATCCGCAACCGGGGATAGTATGGAGCCGACGCTATCGGATGGCGATACGGTGCTTATCGATATGAGCAGGCGTTCAAGCACGCGCGAGGACGGGATCTTCGTCATTGACTACGACGGCTTACTGTTGGTTAAACGTCTTAGATTCGATCCGGTAAGGCGAATCGTTCGGTTGATAAGCGACAACCCGGCATATGATCCCGTAGATAACATAAATCCCGAGGAACTGAGCGTCTTTGGAAGGGCGATCTGGCTGGCCAGAAAGCTTTAACTCCCGCCGTCTTGTCCGTCACTTTGGCTGCAAATACCACCATTGCTTCGGAGGATGACCTGTTTTCACGACTCGGAGCCTGTTGTCTGGCCCTGCATTGGAAGAGACAAGTGCCGCGAGATCCTCCAGCACCGGAGATGACCCCGAAATGTAGCTGTGCCCCGCTAAGCTCGTATCCACGTCGGATGCGTCTACGGAATCCATTCCGTCTCTCAAGTACATTTCAGGCTTCGAATCTCCTACTCGGGTATACCCGTGGAATGTTCCCGATGCCTGAAGGGCCTGGTCGTGATTCGACGCATACAGTGTCATCCGCTCTCTTTTCAATTGGCTGAGCACATTTTCTTGGTCGAAGATCAGTCGGTTGACATCTGGGGCGGCGAGAACCAGCTGACCCAAATGCGCCTGCTCATCTTTGGAAAGCCCCCCTGAAAACAACGCTCTTGTCAAGACTCTGTTGCCCATACTGTGCGCGATGATGTGTAGATGGTGTAACCCATTCGTCGACAAAATGCCTTTCAGGAATTCCATAAAATGAGGGCCAGTCCACTCAGCCATTTCTTCGTCCCCGGCGTAGGCGCCCCATGAATCGTGCGATGGCCAACTATAAACCAATACTGGCCCCGCAAACTTGAGATCGTAGGCAATTTGAGCGGCTTGCCTACATGCATCATCGAAAGATGTCTTATACCCGTGGATGAACAACAAGGCATCATTTTTGGGAGTACCCTTCAATTGATGCGCAAAGTCCTTCGACATATCTTCTTTTGAAAGCAAGCTAATCCGTTGCACGGAAAAGTAGTAGTGGAAGCCACGTCCTATGTCGGATATGTAGTTGATGAGTCGGTCATAAATGCCATTGGTCTCAATGACCACCTCACATCGGCCATAGCTCAGCTTATTGCTGCTGGAATTCTCATTGAGAATCTGAACATCTGACTTCTGAACCCTGACGCCTCGGTCGGTGGCGAAGAGTACGCTCATCTTCGCGTCTACGGGGTGTTGATTATTCGCTCCGCCTTTGTCTTCAAGGATCTTGGTGGCGTTGCCAATAAGCTGGATTAATATGGGCTCGCTGCGCGAGATGATCTGTTCAGCATTCCCGATTTGCTTATCCACAAATTGATCGCCGATTGGACGTACGCGAAGTGAGTATTGTTTGTCTGGAAGGATGCTGGTTAACAAGATGCAAAAGAATCCGGACGAGTCGGTGACGGTGTTTGCTGCAGTGTCGCATGCATTCTCTTCCGTACAGAGAAATACCCTTGCGTCGATCTCGGGCATAGACTTCTTGACGTAACCACCGTCCTCCTGAAGTACCGGCAGTAGTCTCGTCACGTAACCCTTGACGCCGAGTGGTTTAGCAAATGTGATCGGTTTGGGTGCTTCTGCAATCGCTAGGGAAGCGCTCGATTGAAGCAAGAGCAGCCCCAGGATCTGGTAGGGCAACGTGTTCTTAAGCATAAGGCCTCGGCTTTTCGGGACGGAATGAATTCGCCATTTATTGGCTGCAGATCCGCAAAGAAACATTGAGCAATGGAAAGCTTAACCGAACTTTTGTTGGAATACTCCATTATTTCTCTTGACCCATGGAATATTCCAGCTATGCTTCACGGAACTTAACCAACTTGAGTTCCACCCATGCAACACCCCACCCGCTACATCAATATCTTCAGCCACAACGGCAAACACTACGCCGAAGGCGAAGTTCTCGAAACGCGCGCCGCCGCGATAGAGGATGCCGAGCAGTCCATCCACCAGTACATGTACACCCTTACCGATACAGGCGTACTCGACCTCACCAGCGAGTTTAGCGAAGGTTGGCATGAGGCGCGCGACTTCGATGCTGCGGTGGACCGGAAGATCGACGCGATGAAGGAGGGGCGGATATAGCCATGGAGAAAGCAGAACACACGCCGTTGCCTTGGCACAAAGACATCCACGGCCATATCGGCGACTCCAAGGGCACTAACATTGCTTCCACTTGGACGACCCCCGATGAAAACAATCCGAATGGTCGACCCTATAAAGCAAACGCTGCTTTCATCGTCACCGCCTGCAACGCGCACTATAAGCTTCTGAACGCCGCCAAGCAGGTCATGGAAATTCTAGGGCAATACGGCGCGTCGGCAGTCCCGCACCTTATGGACACAGACGATAATGCGGGGCAAGCGTTGCGCGATGCCATCGCTGAAGCGACCGGGGAGGCATAGCAATGGACCAGCTCTTAGCCCTCCTCCACCAACACATCGGCAGCATCGGTCCCGATTGCGACGTCATAGCCCAGAACATGCGGGCTGCCCAAACCATCCCCGCGGACATCCTTGCCGCCATCGAGGCGCGTGTCAGAGCGGCGGAGGTGCGCGAGGAGTATCGCCAATATAGTGACGATGCCAGGCGCGACCTTCCTCCCATCGAACAGGAAAATCTTGGATTGCCGACCTTCAGAGAGTGGAAGGAGGCCAACGGCCATGCGTAAGGAATACCAGATGACAGACGAACAGTTGCAGGGCCTTCTTGCTGCATGCCAGCCCACTCCGGCTATGTATCTGAGCGGCGGACAGCCCATGTATGACACCCCGCAAGAGAATGCGAACCGCGCTTGGAAGAAGCTCGCCGGTGAAATGGGCTTCGTCTGGGACTCGTGTGAGCCGGTGATCGGCAAGTCGCAACACTTCTTCACCGCAATCGAAGGGGTGTCTCATGCGTGACCTCATCCAGCATTTCCTCGATCTGTCGGAACCGCCGATGTGGCGAGACCTCTGTCAGGCATTGATGGGTGCGGCTGCACTCTTCATCGCACCTGTCCTATTCGTCCTTTGGGCGGTAGCGCTGGGGGCGAAGTGATGAGGCATTTCTACTCAGATCCACTCGCCGCCGCCTATATGGCAAAGCACTTCGGAATGAAATATGTCTCCGTTCACGAACAGAATTGGAGCCATCCCAAGCAGTACCTCGCCAGCCGGAATCCCAGCGAGGAATGGGCTAACGGGCAGTGGGAGATTCATCAGGAATCGCTGCATCTGCTTTCACCGAAATACGGAGACTTGGTCACGAATACATACGACGAATACAACAGCAAACATAGGCCTTGCTCTGGAATCTTCGTAGGTTCCCTGAATAACGGAAAGGATGCCTACGTCTCGACCGGCGAAAGGCACAACGGAAAGAATGAATTCTGTGAGCAAGTGAGCAGCTTGCGTATCGTTCAGCGGAAAGGTGTCAGCTTCTTCTGGCCGGAAAGTGAGGCTACATGATCCGCGACTTCCTCAAAGCCCTCCTTCTTGTCAACGGCCCTCTCGCCGTGACCTTCGGGATCTTCTACCAGCTCGCGAAGCTCTGCGTGCAACTCGACATATCCCCCTGGCTCGCGCTGGTCGTGACGATGCTCGCCTGCGTACTTGTTTTCTGGGGTATGCAGCGTGAGGCAGTAAGGAGGTGGGGATGAGTCATCGTCACGCCGCAACATCAACCATCAAACCGGGATTTCAAATGAACACCGCAGAATTCAACAAGGCCATGGGTGCGGCTATCCGCCGGCATCGGCTCGCTCACGGCCTGACCATGAAGACCGTCGCTGACCAGCTCGGATTCAGCTATCAACAGCAGCAGAAAAATGAATATGGGACAAACGGTTGCTCCGCTTATCTTCTTGCCAGATACGCTTCCCTGTTCGGCGTTGCCGTTGCCTCGCTTTACGAGGAAGCCGGTGTAAATGAGACGGTACAAGCCCCTACGGAGGCAGAGAGCGACAGTTTCCTCGCCGCCCGGTATGTCGGGCGCATCCAGAGTGCCAAGCTCCGTAGCAGCCTTATCGACTTCACGCGGAAGCTTGCATACGAGGGGGCGACTGTATGAGCACCACGCAACTCACACGCCCGGAGCCGGGGCAACGAGCATTCCTCGCGGTCGAGCAACTGAACATAGCCCTAAACGTTCTCTATGAGCTGGCGAAGGACAACCCGCATGTCCTCGGCACCTTCATAACGGAGTTGGAGGATGCGGATATGCGCCTGTCTTTGCTGCGGCCTCGCGTGAAGCTGAGCAAGAGCCTGATTCACCTGAGTAGTGAGTTTGGGAGAACCCCGTGAAGAAGAACCACGACATCGTCGAGATTGCCGGCGAGCTGCGTCATGAGACCGATAAAGCGTATTTGCTGTTCGATGGCGATAAGGAAGTTTGGATCGCAAAATCATTAGGAGAGTGGGATAGCCACTCGAAGACGATGCAGATGCCGGAGTGGGTGGCGATGGAAAAGGGGCTCGTATGACCATTCCAGTCCTCACCCACCGCCAGCCCACTGGTATCGCACCAGGAATCTACCTCGGCATCAGCAATGATGACTACCACGCCGATCCCGCCATCGGGAGCACCGGATGCAAGCGCCTGATTCACTCGCCACTGGATTACTGGTGGAATTCATCCCTCAATCCTGACCGTGAGGAGAGCGAAACAACGCCAGCCATGCGCCTCGGCCATGCCTATCACTACAAGATTCTTGAGCCGCACAAGTTCACCTACGAAGTGAAGAAGGGCGTCAAGACCAGCACCGTCGGCAACATGCTTGGAGAGGGTGACTACAAACGCCTCATAGCCATGTACGACCGCGTGCAGAAGGTCCCGGAGCATGTCCATCTGTTCAAAAATGGCTTTGCCGAAGTCAGCGTCTTCTGGCGCGACGAGGAGACTGGTCTAATGTGCAAATGCCGCTTCGATTACGTGCGCTTACGGTGGATCACCGATCTCAAGACTTGCGACGACAGCAGCCGCCGGTCGATTTATTACGAGTTTCCCAAGCTTGGCTATGACATATCAGCTGCGATGTATATGGAAGGCTCTGCGCAGATAAAGCGCATGCTCAAGTCCGGCCAGTGCAAGCTTCCCAGCGATGCGCCATTCGCGACATTCCTCAATGAATATAAGGACATTGACGGCGAACAGTTTGTGTTTTTCTTCCAATGCAAGAAGGCGCCTTATATCGCCCGCGCGTTGCCGATGAGCCACGACATCGCCGTGATCGGCCATGAGAAATTTCGTAAGGCTCTTGGAATATATCTCGACAATCTCCAGCGCCACGGAACGACAGAGGAATGGGATTTAGGGTTCCCGGCCTTTGAAGACCTCACCCTTAACGACGTAAGCGACTCTATCAATTATTTCTAGAAAAAAGGAAACTGCCATGAACGACCAAACAACTGAATCAACAACGCCCGCTTTGGCGCAGCACGACTCGCTTCCAGCCATCTTCGGAGGAAGCATGTCACCGGCCATCCAGATCATGCTCGACGACCGACTTTTCGAGCGTGCAAAGCTCATCGCCAAATACATGAGTGCTGCCGAGGGGTTCGTCCCGGGCCATCTCATCGGAAAAACAGAGGCATGCTTCGCCGTGGTGATGCGATCCCTCACATGGAAGCTTGATCCGTTCGCCGTGGCTCAATCCACGTACAGTCCGGCGCCCGGTAAGGTCGGATTTGAGGGCAAACTTTGCCAGGCCATTATCGAAAATAGCGGCAAAGTAAAGGGCGGTGTCGAATACGAAGAGTATGGGGACTGGTTAAAGGTTCATGGGAAATTCAACATGATAAAGAATGACAAAGGCAAGAAATATCCAGTCGCCACGTATACCGATGAAGACGAAAGGGGCCTTGGCGTCATTGCCCGTGCTCACGTGACCGGGGAGAGAAAGCCGCGTGAGTTCAAGATAGACCTTCGGCAGGCGCAGCCGCGCAATTCCACCTTATGGGCTACTGACCCCCTCATGCAGCTTAAGTACCGTACGGCCCGCGGCCTTGGGAATCTTGCCATGCCAGGTATATTCATGGGCGTTCTCTTCGAGCGCGAGGACTTTCTTGACCCCGCCGACAACGCCGTCGATGTCACGCCGTCTGCAGCCAAGAACATCAAGGATGAGCTGACCAAAGAGGCCGAAAAGGAAAAGGCAAAAACTGTTGACATAGATCCCAGCACTGGCGAAGTGATTGAGGCCAGATCGGCAATGGCCAAGGATGAACCGACACTGCAGGACTGGCTTGACGACATTGCCAATGCACCAACTGCAGCAGGTGTTGACCACAAGTACGGTCAGGCTACCGACCATTTCCTGACTGACCACGGGGCCATGGCCGCCATAACGCTTGCCAGGACGCAGCGAAAGCAAGCTCTTGCACAGGCCACCAAGGCAGAGCCCAAGCCGGAAGTCGCCGCAGGCAGCCGAAAGCTATTCGAGAAGTCCGACAAGCCCGAGGGAGCGGCTGCATAACGCAGCCCTCCGCCTTCCCTTAACACCTAAATTAAAAGGACAATTCCATGCAGAATATCTACGACATGACCACCGCAGAAGTTGCCTCACTCTCCGAGGAAGAAATCAAATCCTTCATCGACATTGAATGCGCGAGCAAGGGGGTAATGCTGTTGCCACCCGAGCCTGTGAAGCCGACGCAGCCTGAAATTGTGCAGGATGTCACCATGTACGAATTCATGGGAGCCTATTTTAAGACGGCCGAGGCCGCCGCTGATGTGATGCGCGAGCTCGCGAAGCATGAGCAACACACATACGACTATAAGGCGGGTGTGAAAATTTTCAAGATCGGCACTCACTATGCGGCGAACCGTGTGGATGTTGTGCAGGGCATGAAGGAAGAAACCTATCTGAAGCACAAGGCCGCCCTCGATGAATACGACCGGGCAAAGATCTCGTATGACGCAGCGAAGAAGGCTTATGACAAGGCCGTCGATGCCCGCAAAGGGATTGTCCGCGACGTTAACAATCACGTTGATGACTGCCGTGACATTATCCGCGAAGAAAAGCTCATTCGCGAAACCATGGCCAAGTATGTCGAACTAGCCAAGGGCGACACCAAAATAGCCTACGGTTTTCTCCTTGCTGCCAAGCCGGGAATGGAACTGGATCATCCACATATTGATCTCTGGCGCGAGTTGGATAACCTCTACAA
>Ga0182024_10018420_pt1 | contig 13001 bp, 13 predicted proteins | sample P32metaG_FD_120480 | JGI IMG/M metagenome (GOLD analysis project Ga0182024, IMG submission 120480) | Permafrost microbial communities from Stordalen Mire, Sweden - P3-2 metaG (Illumina Assembly) | ecosystem: Environmental > Terrestrial > Soil > Wetlands > Permafrost | place: Sweden: Stordalen...
TCGCCATAGGAGAAGCCGCCCGGAATGACCACGAGGTCGGTGCCGGGCGGCAGTTCGCGATCGGCATGCCAGACCATCGCCGGCTCGCGACCCGATATGAGCTTGAGCGCGCGCGCCATGTCGTGCTCGCGGTTGATGCCCGGAAAAACGATGACGGCCGATTTCATTCCGTCACCTCGATCCGGTAATTCTCGATGACGGTATTGGCGAGAAGCTTTTCCGCGGCATTTTTCAATGCCGCCTCGGCGCCGGCGCGGTCGGCACCCTCGATTTCGATGTCGAACACCTTACCCTGGCGCACGCTGGCGACGCCGCCGACGCCAAGCGATCTCAGGGCACCCTCGATGGCCTTGCCTTGGGGATCGAGGATGCCGGATTTCAGCGTGACGGTAACGCGGGCTTTCATGGCCATTCCAATAGGTAGGAATCGCGAAGCCCGCAACCAGCGTCAATGTGCCGGTTCGCCCGATTGCTCGAACAGCCGCCCATAGCCGTCCACATGCCCGCTTTCGCCGACCAGCCGCATCGCCGCCCAGAATGCGGCCGTCGCCGACGAGACGACGGGGATGCCGTGGTTGGCCTCGAGCGGCTCGGCCACACCCAGCGTGCGCAGGCCCCCGCAGGAGATCAGGATAGCGTCGGCGCCTGCGGCCTTGGCGGCATTCGCCTTGGCGACCGCCGTATCGCTGAGCGAAATGATCTCGGCTTCGGTCATTTTATGCGGCGCGTTGAATTCGAGCAGGTTGAAACATTCGAGCGACAGCACCTCGACGCCGGCCGCCTCCAGAAGCTCCTTGAGCTTGCGATTGACGACATCGGTGTAGGCGGTCGCGACCGCGACACGCTTGGCGCCCATCTCGCGTAGCCCGTCGATCAGCGCCTGGCTCATGGTGCTGACCGGCAGCCCGGTGCGCTCGCGCAGATCCTTCAACAGTTGCGCATGCGCCTCGGGTCCGCGGTAGAACGTCAGCGAGGTGCCGATCACCATAATGGCATCGACGCCCTGCTGGGCCAGATATTCGGCCGCTGGCAGAATGCCGTTCCACGCCGCCTCATAACCTTCCGGCGTAAGCGCCCGCACGCCGACGCCGCGCGGGATGAAGCGCACGCCAGGATACATGATGGGGCCTTCGAATGGCACCTCGTCGGTCGCAAACGGCACGACGAGGCCGATGGTGATATCGCGCGCCACGGCTTTAGCCCTTAACCAGAATCGGTCCGGTGCCTTGCGGCCGCTCGCCTTCGCTCATGATGCCGAGCCGCTTGGCGACTTCGGTATAGGCCTCGAGCAAGCCGCCGAGATCGCGGCGGAAGCGATCCTTGTCGAGCTTCTCGTTGGACTTGATATCCCACAGCCGGCAGGAATCCGGAGAAATCTCGTCGGCGACCACGATCCGCATCAGATCGTTCTCCCACAGCCGGCCGGTTTCCATCTTGAAATCGACAAGACGGATGCCGACGCCGAGGAACAGCCCAGACAGGAAGTCGTTGACGCGGATCGCGAGCGACATGATGTCGTCGATCTCCTGCGGCGTCGCCCAACCGAACGCGGTGATGTGCTCTTCCGAGACCATCGGATCGTTGAGCTGATCGTTCTTGTAATAGAACTCGATGATAGAACGCGGCAGCTGCGTGCCCTCTTCGATGCCGAGCCGCGTTGACAGCGAGCCGGCCGCGATATTGCGCACGCAAACTTCCAGCGGAATGATTTCCACTTCGCGAATCAACTGCTCGCGCATGTTGAGCCGGCGGATGAAGTGGGTGGGCACGCCGATATCGTTGAGGTGCTGAAAGACGTATTCGGAGATCCGGTTGTTAAGGACCCCCTTGCCTTCGATCACCTCATGCTTCTTGGCATTGAACGCGGTCGCGTCGTCCTTGAAATGCTGGATCAACGTTCCGGGCTCGGGTCCTTCATAGAGGATCTTCGCCTTGCCTTCGTAGATGCGGCGACGGCGGCTCATCGGAGTGTACCGGGGTTTGGTGAAATCCATGGGAATGCCGTGGCTCCATTGTCGGATGTCAAGATCCGCGGCGGCGGCGGGCAGCTACAGTACTTCGCGCGACTCAATTGAGCGGCCCCTCCGCGTCACGAAAGCTAACCGATGGTGAGGCGGAGTACAATCGACATAGACCTGCGCGGGCTTGGCCGCAACGTCGAACTGCACGCTTGATTGCGGTTGCCTTGACGGCCTAGCCTCGATATGCCAGGCGCAAGTGAATTGCACCGAGATTTGCGCTATTCAGGCGCGGGATGAAGCCCAAGCGAGCGCAAAGCCAGCGGGAAGCAAGCATCAAGGCCAACACATGACGACATTCGACAAGCGCGAAGAGGCCTTCGAAAAGCACTTCGCGCACGACGAGGAACTGAAGTTCAAAGCGACCGCGCGATGTAACAAGCTGCTCGGGCTGTGGGCGGCGGAGAAACTTGGACTTTCGGGCGCCGAAGCCGACAGCTATGCGCTCGGCTTGGTCATGGCTGCGATCGAGGGCAACGAAGAGGACAGCGTCGTCGAGAAAATCCGCAAGGATCTCGCTGCCAAGGGTGTCGCGCAGTCCGGTCATCAGATCGCCCGCACGATGGACGAGTTGATGGCCAAGGCGGTTGCCGACATCAAGGCCGGCCGCTAATCACGCGGGCGACGGCGATCACAACATAGCGATTGGAAAGCGCTGACCATGGCCATTCCTGCCTTCACTCTCGCCCAGCGGCTGCGCGCCGGAGGGACCGTGTTCTCCGGCTGGTGCGGCCTGCCCTATCCGATTGTCGCCGAAACCCTGGCGCGCGACGGATTTCCTGCTGTGACGATCGAAAGTCAGCACGGCCTGTGGGACGTCGCCGGCATCCTCGCCGGCATTGCCGCGGTCCGGCAGGGCGGCGCCGCCCCGATCGTGCGGGTGCCGCTCGGCGATTTTGCGCTGGTAAGCCGGGCGCTCGACTTCGGCGCCGAAGGCATTATCGCGCCGATGATCAATACGCCCGCGGACGCCCGCGCCTTCGCGGCAGCGGCCAAGTTTCCTCCGCTCGGCGAACGAAGCTGGGGGCCGCATCGCGCGATGACGCTCGGCGGCGTCACCGAACAGGCCCAGTACTTGCGCGAAGCCAATGATCATGTGGTCACGCTCGCCATGATCGAGACTCGCACGGCGTTGCAGAATTTCGACGCCATCATCGCCACACCGGGTATCGATGGATTCTTCCTCGGCCCGTCGGACTTGTCGATTGCGCTGTCGGAAGGCAAAAACGTCGATCCACTTTCAAAGGAAGTCGATGTCGAGCTCGAGCGTATGATCGCCGGCGCGCAAAAGGCGAAGAAAATTCCCGGCGCCTATTGTCATTCGGCAGAGCGCGCCGCGGCTCTCGCCAAGCGCGGGGTAAAATTTCTCGCCGTCTCCAGCGATCTCGGCATGCTGCGCGCCGGTGCCGCGGCGGCGCTGAAAGTACTCAAGAGTTAGCGCGCCGGCGCGACCGGCCGGCGCGTTGCGGCGCCAAGCGCGCACTTGGCAGCATGCGCGACAGCGTGCGGTCGCGCCAGATCCAGTGATGCACCGGGGCGGCGCAGGCATGGATGCCGGCAAGAATCAAAAGTGCGTCGGCAAGCGTGCCATGCAGCGAAAGAATGCTGCGCGCCAAACTGCGATCGACCGGCCACGGCGACTCGACGTGCCAGACGGCGAAAATCGGCAATTCGTTGCCGCGCTTGAGCTGGACGGTCAAGCCGAGCAGCGGCACGACGAGGAGCAAGCCGTAGAGCGTGAAGTGGCTCGCTTTGGCCGCGATCTCGATCAAGCGGCCGAGTGGCGTTGCCTCCGGAGGCGGCGGCGGATTGAACTGCCGCCAGAACAGCCGAACGAGCAGCAGCGCCACCACGCCCTGCCCCACCGTCATATGCACGAGCAGTCCGAGTTCCCGCGCGGGGCCCTTCGGGAACACGTCGCCGAATCGACCGAGCAGGAAGCCGCAGATCACGAAGACCGTTGTGAGCCAATGCAAAGCCTGGGGAACGGCGCCGTCGCGCGCCTTTGAATTCGCCAATTGCATGTTCGATTGCGATCCCTGGGAGCGGTCCCGCATCCGCTCGCTTCGTGCCATCGCTCAACGGGGCTTGGCGAGCGGCCAAACGTGTCACTCAACTTTGACTGATCTTGGGGCGATCGATGGCCTGGTCGATCCGATCGAGCGCCGCCGCCATATCAGACTGGACATCGCCGGCAAATAGCGGAACGACCGTATAGTCATGCGCATCGAGCCACGCGGCTTTCTGAGCGCGCGCTGTGGCGGCGGCCGCAGTCTCGTCCGCCGGCACGAGATCGACGACGAGACGCAGCGGAAACGAGACGAAGTCGCAGATATGTTGTCCGATTGGCGTTTGGCGTTTAAAGCCGCGGCCGGCAAAGCGCCGGTCGTTGGTAAGCGCCTGCCACAGCGCCCGCTCGGCGTCGGTTGGATTACGGCGCAACAGCCGCGCCAGGCCGCGCACCGGTCCGCGCTCTTTGGGCACGCGGCCGGAACCATGCTCGGCTAGGAGCGCGCGCAGCATCTCGGCCTCTTGCCCGTCGAGCACGCCGCCGCGCGCCGGTCCTTTGCGGCCTTCCGCGATCGCCATGATCACGCCGTGCAGCGTTTGAATGTCCTGCTGCGTCGGCTGCATGCGGGTGAAAATATTGCGCAGGTTGATCTGCATGGTCTCGCGCTTGTCCGGCGGCCGGAAAAATTCGACTTTTTCCAGCTCGCGCTCGAGCGAGGCAAAGAACGCCAACAATTGTTGCTTCGGCGCGCTGGCGGATTTTTGCGGCATGGCGAAAGGCAGCCCGCTGCCGGCGAGCTTGAACCATTCATAGGCCACGATCACGATCGCCTGCGCCAGATTGAGCGAGGCAAAGGCCGGATTGACCGGCAAAGTGACGATGCGGTCGGCCAGCGCCACCTCGTCGTTTTCGAGCCCGTTGCGCTCGCGCCCGAACACGACGGCAACGGTCTCGCCGGCGCCGATGCGCGGCGCCGCCTCGGCCGCGGCGTCGGCCGGGCCGATAACGCGCTTGGCCTGGTCGTGGGCGCGCGCCGTGGTGGCAAAGACGAAGCTGCAGTCGGCGATGGCGGCATCGAGCGTGTCAAAAAGCTCGGCTTCGTCGAGGATGCGGTCGGCGCCGGCCGCCATCATGCGCGCCTTGTCGTTCGGCCAGGACTGGCGCGGCTTGACGATCCGAAGCCGCGACAGGCCGAAATTCGCCATGGCGCGGGCTGCCGCGCCGATATTCTCGCCGAGCTGCGGCTCGACCAGCACGATGACCGGGCCAGGCGACGCGCTGAAGGCTCTGCTCTTATCGGTCCCAGCCCCGGGCATGCAGTGCTCCTCGGCGGGCAAACGCCCTGAAGGCGCAGCCCCTGCCCAAGCCGGCCGCTTGCGTCAAGCGGCAGCGCCGTATCCGGCCGAAACACACGGCGGCTCTCGCCGGAACTTTCGCTTCGTCTCGCTAGGTCACCACCTGCGCCGCTATTTCGCGCAAAAGCCCACCCGCGGCCGCAGATCGCCACACGCGCCGCTTTCCGCCTTCTTACTCTTCCGCCAGCTGCGTTCTGGTCCGCCGGCGGTTATCTCGCACCTGCTGAACAAGGCTTTGACCAGCGGAGTACGGATGCTATAGGGCGCGCGCAGAACTCCCGTCAGTCGAATTCCCGGTTGGCGATGTCCGCGCCGAGAACAATTCATTTGAGGGCCCGCGGGAAAACCATTCCACCGCGCCCCCCAACGTTCAGTTTCCGTCGGTCTAAACAAGCACGGCGACCAGAGGTGCAAGCATGCCAGATCTCGAAATCATGTGGACAAAGGTCGATGAAGCCCCGGCGCTCGCGACCTATTCCCTGCTGCCGATCGTTGAAGCCTTCGTGGGTGCGGCGGGTGTGTCCGTGAAGTTGAAAGACATCTCGCTGGCAGGTCGCATCCTCGCCAGTGTTTCCGACAAGCTCCCACCTGCGCAACGGACCAGCGACGAACTCGCCGAACTCGGCGAGCTCGCGACGAGGCCCGAAGCCAACATCATGAAGCTGCCGAACATCTCCGCCTCGATCCCGCAGCTCAAGGCCGCGATCAAGGAACTGCAATGCAAGGGCTACGGGGTTCCGGACTATCCGGACAACCCCGCAACGGAAGCCGAGAAGGACATCAAGTCTCGCTACGACAAGGTGTTCGGCAGCGTCGTCAATCCGGTATTGCGCGAGGGCAATTCCGACCGCCGCGCCGCCGGCGCCGTCAAGCAATACGCCCGCAACAATCCGCACAAGATGGGCGCCTGGAGTTCTGACTCCAAATCGCATGTGGCGTACATGTCGGGCGGCGATTACTACGGCTCGGAAATCGCGACCACCGTTGCGGCGGCGACCAACGCCCGCATCGAACTGGTCGGCGCCGACGGCGCCGTCACGGTGCTGAAAGCGAAAACGCCGCTTGCGGCCGGCGAGATCATCGACGCGGCGGTGATGAGCCGCAAGGTGCTGCGCGCCTTTTTCGCCGAGCAGATCGAAGCCGCCAAGAAAGAAGGCGTGCTGTTCTCACTGCACGTCAAGGCGACCATGATGAAGATCGCCGATCCCATCGTGTTCGGCCATGCCGTTTCCGTCTTTTTCGCCGACGTGATCGAGAAGAACGCCGCTACGCTGAAGCGTCTCGGCGTCAATCTCAACAACGGCTTCGGCGACCTGATGACAAAGATCGAGACGCTGCCGGAAGCCGAAAAAGCAGCGATCAAGGCCGACATCAAGGCCGAATACGCGAAACGGCCGGGCCTCGCCATGGTCAATTCCGACAAGGGAATCACAGGCCTGCACGTGCCCAGCGATGTGATTATCGACGCTTCGATGCCGGCGATGATCCGCGAGTCCGGCCGCATGTGGGGCGCCGACGGCAAGCTGCACGACGTCTTGGCCGCGATCCCGGATCGCAGCTACGCGCGGCTGTTTCAGGCGGTCATTGAGGACTGCAAGGCCAACGGCGCGTTCGATCCCAAGACCATGGGCTCGGTACCGAACGTGGGGTTGATGGCGCAACAGGCCGAGGAATACGGCTCGCACGACAAGACCTTCGAAGTGCCCGCGGACGGAACGGTTCGCATCGTCGCCGACGACGGCAAGGTGCTGCTGGAGCGTCCGGTCGAGACCGGCGACATCTTCCGCATGTGCGAGCTCAGGGACGCCCCGATCCGGGACTGGGTCAAGCTCGGTGTGCGCCGTGCGCGCCTCACCGGTACGCCGGCGGTGTTCTGGCTTGACGCCAAGCGCGCGCATGACGCACAGGTGATCGCCAAGGTCGAGAAGTACCTGAAAGATCACGACACCGCGGGGCTCGACATCCGTATCCTGCCACCGGTCGAAGCGATCAAGTTTTCACTTGAGCGCATCCGCAAGGGGCAGGACACGATCTCCGTCACCGGCAACGTGCTGCGCGACTATCTGACCGACCTGTTCCCGATCATGGAGCTTGGCACTTCGTCCAAGATGCTGTCGATCGTTCCGCTGTTGGCGGGGGGCGGTCTTTTCGAGACCGGTGCCGGCGGCTCGGCGCCCAAGCACGTGGAGCAGTTTCAGCAAGAGGGCTATCTCCGCTGGGATTCGCTCGGCGAGTTTCTCGCGCTTGGCGCGTCGCTCGAACATTTGGCGCAGACCTACAAGAACGCCAAGGCGCAGGTTCTCGCCGAAACGCTCGACACGGCCATCGGCAAGTTCCTGGAGTTCAACCGCAATCCTGCGCGCAAGGTCGGCGAAATCGACAATCGCGGCAGCCACTTCTATCTCGCTTTGTACTGGGCTCAGGCGCTGGCCGCGCAGACCAAGGACGCGGAGCTGCAAGCCCGCTTCAAACCACTGGCCGAGGCGCTCAGTAAGAACGAGGCCAAGATCAATGGCGAGCTGATCGGCGCGCAAGGTAAGCCGGTCGACACGGGCGGGTATTACCTCCCCGATTCCGCCAAGACATCGGCCGCAATGCGGCCGAGTGCTACGCTCAACGCCGCGCTCGCCGCGCTCTGACGCGGCGGGCGTTCTACAAGAGAACGCCGCTTTTACAGCCACAGGCTCAATGCTATAGGGTTCGCCGCACCTGCCGGGGTGGCGTCACCGAGCGCGCGCCTGATCACTGCCCATCCGAACCTGCAACCGACCGCGCTCCAACCGGATCGAAGCTCCGTGGCGAAAATCAAGGTTACCAACCCCATCGTCGAGATGGACGGCGACGAGATGACCCGGATCATCTGGCAGTACATCAAGGACAAGCTGATCTATCCCTATCTCGACATCAACCTGATGTATTTCGATCTCAGCATCCAGAAGCGTGACGAGACACGCGACCAGATCACCATCGACGCGGCCGAAGCGACCAAGAAGGTCGGGGCGGCGGTGAAATGCGCGACCATCACGCCGGACGAGGCGCGGGTGAAGGAATTCAAGCTGCACGAAATGTATCGGTCGCCGAACGGCACCATCCGCAACATCCTCGGCGGCGTCATTTTCCGCGAGCCGATCATCTGCCGGAACGTGCCGCGGCTGGTGCCCGGTTGGACCAAGCCGATCATCATCGGCCGCCACGCCTATGGCGACCAGTACCGCGCCACCGATTACAAGATCCCCGGCAAGGGCAAGCTCTATCTCACTTTCGTCGGCGACGATGGCAAGGAGATCAAGCGCGAGGTGTTTCAGTTTCCCGGCGCCGGCGTCGCCATGGCGATGTACAACCTCGACGATTCGATCCGCGATTTCGCCCGCGCCTCGATGAATTTCGCGCTCAACCGCGGCTATCCGCTTTACCTGTCGACCAAGAACACCATCGTCAAAGTCTATGACGGACGCTTCAAGGATATCTTCCAGGAAGTCTTCGACGCCGAGTTCAAGGACAAGTTCGCGGAAAAGAAGCTCACCTACGAGCACCGGCTGATCGACGACATGGTCGCCGCGGCGCTGAAATGGTCGGGCGGTTATGTCTGGGCCTGCAAGAATTACGACGGCGACGTGCAGTCGGACACCGTGGCGCAGGGTTACGGCTCGCTCGGCCTGATGGCCTCGGTGCTGACCACGCCGGACGGCAAAGTGGTGGAGGCTGAGGCTGCCCACGGCACCGTCACGCGGCACTATCGCGAGCACGAAAAAGGCCGCGAGACCTCGACCAATTCGATCGCTTCGATCTTCGCCTGGACGCGCGGGCTCGCGCACCGCGCCAAGCTCGACAACAACGCGGAACTGGCGAAGTTCGCCGCAACCCTCGAAAAGGTCACCGTCGGCACCGTCGAGGCGGGCTTCATGACCAAGGATTTGGCGCTCTTGGTCGGGCCCGACCAGAAATGGCTCACCACGACCGGCTTCCTCGACAAGATCGATGCCAGTTTGCAGGCGGCGATGGCCTCCTAAATCGATAGTTCCCGCGGCTGACAATTGGCCGCTGCGCTCCTATCTAGGGGCCATGGACGAGACGGCACTCAAGTCGAGCACAACTGACCCAGAGCTGGGCGCTGGACACTGGGGCTTTGGCACGATCGTGCTGGTCGTGGTGCTGTTCGGCATCCTGGCGGGGGCGTTGTGGTACGCCGCCTACGCCTGGATGTCGGTCGACGGGCCGCCGATGCCGGCGTCTGGCTACATCTTCATGACGCTGGGCGTCGTCCTGTCGCTGTTGGTAGGATTCGGACTGATGGGCTTGATATTCTATTCCAGCCGGCATGGTTATGACGAACACGGCAATGACCAGCGGCCGCTAGTGTCCAGCGAGCCGGCCAACGGCCGCGACTAAGCGCCCCTGGGCGCGTCCTGGCAGGCGTGTTGAACGCCCCCATGAACTTGTTTAGCGTCTGGCCATCCATTGACACGATCGACGATCGGAAACCGGCAATGACCAAGACCATCCGTCTGCAGAGCGATAGCAACGCGCATGACCGGCCGTGGCGCGTGGCCGTGGAGCAGGGTTTCTTCGCCGCCGAAGGTCTTGACGTCGAGTACCACGAGGACAATCCCAAGGGCGTCGCCGGGCGCGTCGCCGATTTTTCCGAGCGCTGGAAGGAATCGCAGCTGCAAAAGGGTGCGCTCGAAGTCTATCCGGTCTGCGAATGGGGCGCCATCGAGCGCGTGCAATCGCTCGGCGGCGGCAAGATCATCGGGCTCGACACCACGGTGCGCACCGGCGCGCTGATGGTGCGCAAGGATTCCAACATCCAGTCGGCGAGCGAATTGCGCAAAATGCCGATTGCGGTGACTTGGCACGCCGGCACCTTCTATGCCGCGATCGAGGTACTCGAGGCCGCGGGCGTGCCCTTCGAGGACATCACGCTGGTTCATGCCAATGACCGGCTCGACGCGCTTCTAAGCGGCAAGACCGAGGCCGCAGCGCTGATGGAGCCGCTGGTCAGCCGAGCGCTCGCCGCCGGTGCGCGCAAGATCGCCGATCTGCGTTGGCGCGGCGGCATCGTCGCCGGCGCCGAGGTCGACGACGAGACCGCCGCCAAGCTGCGCTGCGCGCTCAACCGTGCCATCGAATGGCTGCGCGAGAATGAACACCGCTCGCGGGACGAAGTGCTGCGCGATCTCGCCCCGGAGCAGCGCGCGCAAGGGATGATGCCGGAGCTCGTCGGCGTCAAAACCTACCGGTCCGACGAGTTTCAGGAGAAGGTCGATTGGATGATCGACCGCGGCTTCCTCAAGGAACCGCCTAAATACGCCGACGTGGTGCGCGGCAAATAACGACCGCCCACTTGCAAGCTAAAAAATGCAAAACCCCCGGCGGGGAAATCGCCGGGGGTTCTTTTTAACCCGCAGGGGGAAGCTGAAGATGGTGGAAGCCTTCCCGCCACGGATCAGGCGCACCCTCACCATTCAATTGCGGCAATAAGATTGTGACGAACCGGGACTACACCACGGCCGCGACGTTACTTTCAGGCCTCGAGAGACGAGCTGGCAGCATGCAGTCGTGACACCCGCGAAGCAAAGACATGACCGCAATTGGCCTTCCGACCGGCCGAGCTGCGGCAGAATCGGTGCAAATCACAGCTTCGCAATGGATTAATGCTCTCCGGCTAAGCCATTGTCACAATAAGTATTTTACCTGATTTGATGACAAAAGTGGCGCCAATCCGGCAATTTAGTGACGGCCATCAACTCGATTTGAACTTTTGTTGCTTAGAACGCTTTTCCAGTTTGACGCGACTAATCGGATGAGAGCTGAAGACGCTCCGCCACCTCCTCCGAAATTAACCAAGTGTGCGGGAACTTGCATTCCGCCTGATAACAGGGACTTCAGCCATGATCGACATCTCCAGCAGGAAAGCTCTGTTCGCGCTCATTGCCGCAGGCGCCACTCTGGCTTCGACAACCAGCTTTGCCATGCCGCGTTACGACGGCACCTGGAGCGTGCTGGTGATGACTAAGAAGGGTGACTGCGATCCCGGCTATCGCTATCCGGTCCGCATTTCCAACGGCCAGCTGGTCAACGCCGGCGACTCCGCTTTCACCATAACCGGCAAAGTCGCCGCAACCGGCGCCATCACCGTCACCGTGAGCGCGGGCGGCAAGAGCGCCACAGGCATTGGCCAGCTCGCCGGCAATGAAGGTGGCGGCATGTGGACCGGCGGCGCCTGCTCCGGCTCGTGGACGGCGGAACGCCGCTCGTCTTAAGCCTTTGGAGTCGCAATGCGCGTCTTCCGGACGGCAGCGCAGCATCAAAGTGGCGCGCTCCGACCCGGTATCTTCCGAAGTCAAACGGTTGTCTGAGTTGTGACGTTCCCGGATCGTTGTGCATCGCTATAGCAGTGCACCGCGTCCGGGAAACGTCATTGGGAGTTAGGCTTCCGCGGCGTCGTCGTCCGCGGCGGCCTCGCGTTCCTCGCCGACAAGAATCTTTTCCGCGATGATGCCGGCATTCTGCCTGACCGCCGTCTCGATTTTTGCAGCGATCTCGGGATTGGCCTTGAGGAAGGCTTTGGCGTTCTCGCGGCCCTGGCCGATGCGCTGGCTGTCATAGGAGAACCAGGCGCCGGACTTTTCCACGACGCCCGCCTTGACGCCAAGATCGACCAGTTCGCCCATCTTGGAGATGCCTTCACCGTACATGATGTCGAACTCGACCTGCTTGAACGGCGGCGCCAGCTTGTTCTTGACGACTTTCACGCGGGTCTGATTCCCGACCACCTCCTCGCGCTCCTTGATCGCGCCGATGCGGCGGATATCGAGGCGGACGGAAGCGTAGAATTTGAGCGCGTGGCCGCCGGTGGTGGTTTCCGGCGAGCCGTACATGACGCCGATCTTCATGCGGATCTGATTGATGAAGATCACCATCGTATTGGAGCGGTTGATCGAGGCGGTAAGCTTGCGCAGGGCTTGGCTCATTAATCGCGCCTGAAGACCCGGCTGGCTGTCGCCCATTTCGCCTTCGAGCTCGGCGCGCGGCACCAGGGCCGCCACCGAATCGATGACCAGAACGTCGAGCGCGCCGGAGCGCACCAGCGTGTCGGCTATTTCCAGCGCCTGCTCGCCGGCGTCGGGCTGCGAGATCAACAGATCGTCGACATGGACGCCGAGCTTGCGCGCATAGATCGGATCGAGCGCATGTTCGGCATCGATGAAGGCACAGATACCGCCATTCTTCTGTGCTTCGGCCAGGACATGCAGCGCCAGCGTGGTCTTACCCGACGATTCGGGGCCGTAAATCTCGACCACGCGGCCGCGCGGCAGTCCGCCGACGCCAAGCGCGATGTCGAGCCCCAGCGAGCCGGTGGACACGACGTCAATGTCCATCGACTTGTCGTTCTTGCCCAGCCGCATGATCGAGCCCTTGCCAAAACTCCGCTCGATCTGCGAGAGCGCGGCATCAAGGGCCTTCGATTTGTCCATGGACGATCCTTCGACGAGACGAAGCGCTGCACCTGCACTCATAGTCGTGCTCCTTATGACCGGGATTCGACGGACACGGAAGCGCCGCGCCCCTACCCCCATCGGCCCGCTGCCGAGTGGCGACAACAGGCACTGTACA
>Ga0182024_10018421_pt1 | contig 13001 bp, 6 predicted proteins | sample P32metaG_FD_120480 | JGI IMG/M metagenome (GOLD analysis project Ga0182024, IMG submission 120480) | Permafrost microbial communities from Stordalen Mire, Sweden - P3-2 metaG (Illumina Assembly) | ecosystem: Environmental > Terrestrial > Soil > Wetlands > Permafrost | place: Sweden: Stordalen...
ACTTTTCATCAAGGGCATGGACACGCGCGAAGATGCGCGGCTGTGCCTGGAGCACGGTGTCGACGGCATGCTGGTATCGAACCACGGCGGACGTTCCACGGAAACTTTGCGCGCGACGCTGGAAGCGCTACCGGAAGTTGTGGCAGAAGTTGGCGGCAAGATTCCTATCTTTGTGGACGGCGGCTTTCGCCGTGGCACGGATGTGTTCAAGGCTCTGGCGCTGGGCGCAAAAGCCATTGGCATCGGCCGTCCATTTCTATGGGGTTTGGGGGCTTTCGGCCAGGCAGGAGTGGATCGCGTGCTTGAAATCATGCAGGGTGAACTGAAACTTGTGATGGGAAATTGCGGCACGCGCACGGTCGCCGACATCACGCGAGATTACATCGCAACGCCCGACTGGAAAACTTAGAACCAGTAGCACAGCCACTCTTGGCTGTGCGGTTTTCTAAACATTCGCGCATCTATCACGCCATTGATCGGAAAAACCGCACAGCCAGGAGTGGCTGTACGACTAGCCGGGGCTTCTCACCGCAGGAACGGGACCGCACCATGCTAGTGCTCAAACGGTGCGTCCTAGCAAGGTGACCCAGCCGGTATGACTTCAAAATCTCAAAGCACAGGTGGCGCAAATTGCGATGGGGCAAACCTGGGAACGCCAATCTCCTGATTGGCGGGTGGCAAAACGCCAATCAGGAGATTGGCGTTCCCGAGAAACATGCAATCCCTTAAGAAATGCGGGCTAGAGGCCGCTCTCAGCGAGGCGGCTTGGGCCACCAGGTCACAAAACCATCCTTGTTGGGCATTTTCACTCGCGGCAAGGATTTGGCGTCGAGCACTGTATCCGCAGGAACAATTCCGTCGATGGACAAAATGTAAGCCGTTACCGCATACACCTCATCATTCGTCAGCGATTGCGGCGAAGTGATGGGCATTGCCCGCCGAATATAATCGAACAATGTTGTGGCAACCGGCCAATAGCTGGCGGGGGTCTTTACGGGCTTGCCGGATGCCAGCGTACCCAGTCCTCCAGTCAGTTGATCCTGCGGCTTGCCCGCGCCTTGCGAGCCATGGCAGGACTGGCAGGTTTTTGCATAGACCGCTGCGCCGGCTGAAACCGATCCACTGCCGGACGGCAATCCTCTTCCATCCGGCACTACCGTGATATCCACTTTTTTAATTTCTTCCGGCGTAAGCGGACGCCCGAGATTAGGGCCTTGCGCGCCGCAAATGCAAGGCAGCAGAAAAAATGCCGCAGCTGGAAATATACCGAGACATTTAGGCATAGACATTCTTCACCGTCCCATCGGCACCTACACCCCAGCTCTGAATCCCGTTATTGTGGTAGCCCTGTCCCGGCGCATATTCGGCAACCCAACTTGCCCGTGTCGGCTGCGTGCCTCCGACTTCATCCGTGGCGCGGCTCATCAGTGTGGAGGGTCTTCCATCCCATTGCCATGGCAAACGGAATCGCGTGAGAGCTTTCGGCAAAACTGGCGCGGTCAGCGCGGCAAGCGCCCAGGTTTTTCCGGCATCCGCGGAAATTTCCACTTTCGAGATTCGACCCGCTCCTGACCAGGCGAGTCCGGAAATTTCGTAAAGCCCGGCACCCTTCATGTTCATTCCGAACGAAGGCTTGAGGATTGCGGATTTTGCGCTCATAGCAAACATGAATTGGCGCGCTTTTCCGCCAGGCATCAACTCCGTATAGTGCGAGGTCTCATCTCTGGCATCCACAGGCTCATCGATCACATTCAAACGCCGCAGCCATTTCACATTCATGTTTCCTTCAAAACCGGGTAGCAATAGGCGCATCGGAAATCCCTGCTCCGGACGAATCGCTTCGCCGTTCTGGTACAGAGCGACCATGGCGTCGTCCATGCATTTTTGGAGTGGAATGCTTCTGCTCATGGCGGCCGCATCGCCGCCTTCCGCGATCACCCATTTCGCTTCCTTATTCACTCCGGCTTCCGCGAGTAGCGTCGAGAGCCGCACGCCCGTCCATTCCGAGCAGGAGATCAATCCGTTCAATTCTCCGGCGGTAATCTGAGCCGGTTGCGGCGCACCGTATGCCCCGCTGTTGCCCGCGCATTCCACAAAATAGATGCGCGTCTCCATGGGATAGCGCATCATCGCGTCGAGCGAAAATGCCAGAGGCCGTTTGACCATTCCGTGAATAAATAATTCGTGGCGGCTGGGGTCAATATCGGGCACTCCGTTGTGGTGTCGCTCAAAATGCAATCCGCCCGGCGTGATCGTGCCCTCCATCAGGTGCAGCGGCGTGCGCGACACGCCAGTTCCTGCGCGCCCCGGACCGAGCGTAAAAATGCGCTGCACTTTTTCCTGCCACTTGGAAGGCGTGCCGTAAGCGGAAAACGGCCGCCCCGGCGTCTTCATCCATTCGGGCGCATCCGCGCCCACATTTTCTTGCGCGTCCACAATGGCCGTGCCTGCCGCCGCGATTCCGGCGGAGAGCAACGCACCGCGCAACAGCGTGCGCCGGTTCAGCAATCCATTTCCCGCAACAATCTCTTCGCGCAATTTGCTGTCGCTGTTCGCTTCCACGTCACCCATAACTACCCCCATCTTGATTCCAGTATCGAACCAAAAAAAACCGCCCCAATGTCAGTGAAAGCTTAACGTGACATTGAGGCGGCCTCAAGCTTCAATTCAAGAGATCGTGAACTTTCCCATCACGACACCGGTGCCCCACCCTTTGTGGTTTTCAAAGGGTGGTGGTTTAGATCCAAGTCAAAGCAAAAGCGTCCGCGAAAGTTCACGAACGCTCCGCCGCAAATGCAGCATTACTTCCATGCCGCGTAAATCGGCTTGCCGACCAGGTAAGCAGGGTTCGCTCCCGGCCGGGGAGTGAACTTCTGCGCGCGCCCGTTGTCCACTTCGGCGGTATAGAAATTGCCGTCCTGGTCGACGCTGAATCCGTGCACTCCCCAGAAGCCGCCCGGAAAATCTCCCCAGGTGCCCCACGAGTATAGGAAGTGTCCCTGCAGATCGTACTTCAGCATCTTGGACGTGCCGCGATCGTAAGCCCACAGCATGTGGTCCGCGCCTATGTAAATTAGGTGAACATCGGACGGCTCCCCACCCATGCTGAATTCGGAGATATATTTTCCGTTCTCGTCGAATATCTGCACGCGGTGGTTGCCGCGATCGTTCACGAAAACGTGTTTGGTAACCGGATCGAGCGCCACTCCGTGCACGTTGTTCATGTAGTAGGGCCGGGTATCGAAGGGGTCCGAGCCCTTCTGATGCATTCCCTTCATACCCCAGTCCATCAGGAATTTGCCGTCCTTGTCGAACTTCGCCACGCGCGTGCCGTTGTATCCATCGGCCACATACAGGGTGCTGTCCGGCAGCCAGGAAAGAAATGTGGGCCGGTTGAAGTGTGTGCCATCGGCGCCCTTTACGGTGGGCGTGCCCATTGTCTTCACCAGTGTCTTCATATCGTGCGTGAAGATGTAAATAGCGTGCATATGGTCGTCCACGATCCAGATATGCTTCTCGGCATCGTAAGGATTGATGGTCACATAGTGCGGCCGCTTGAACAGGTGATCGTACTGCGGAAAGGTCTCGATGATTTTTCCCTTGGAGTCCACAATCGTCAGGCAGTGTTCCCACTTGGCATCCACCCCCACGACTCCCTTTCCTTCCATCCAGTTTTTCGGACCATCGTCAGGCTCCTGACCCGTTCCGCCCGATCCCGGCAGTGCCGAAACCGTCGCGTCGCGCCATGGCAACCGGCCAATTGGGAAAACTAAGCTCGGCCCGAAGTCAGTGAGCAGCTTGGCAGTCGGACGCTTGATATTTGGCAATTCGCCGCGGAAGAGCATAAACACGCGATCCGGATTCTCCGCGTAAATGCCCTGCCCGGCTCCCCAAGTCCAGGCCTCGTTTCCAGGAAGAGTGCTGATGTTTGCCGGCCAATCCTTGGCCACATCATAAGGACCGAAGGTATCCTGGCCTCCTACTTGACCCTGAATAGCCGCGATGCTTGCCGGCGTTCCCTGTCCCTGAACCGTCCACGGATTACCCCCAAAAGTAAACCCGATTACGCAACCAATTCCGACTGCCAAAATTGTAAGCAGAACTCTACGCATGACTCCCCTTCCCGATTCTTTCATTTTCAGACTTGGATTCGCTGCGGCCGAAGCACACGGCTCGCCCCCAAGCCTTATATGCCTGCTCCGTAACTCTGTCAATATCAACCTGATGCTCCTGCACACCGCGCCCCTGCCGTTGCAGAAATCGCAAAAGGAAAATAATTTCCTGAAACAATCTTGCGTTATAATTCGTCTTATAGGTATATTGCCGGAGGCGCGATGGGTGCTCTCCTGCATTATTAGGGAGAAGGTCGCGAGAAGTCGCGAATCGAAATCACGAGGGATGACATGAAAAATTATCGAAGTGCTTTGCTGGCAGTGTGTGTCGGGCTCTTGGCGCTTGCGCCCATGGCCTTCGCGCACCACGGCACGGCGAATTATGACACGAGCAGGCAGATTACAGTAAAAGGCACGGTGAGCGGCTTTGAGTTCGTCAATCCACACGTTCAAATCTATTGGGAAGCTAAAGACGACTCTGGTGCCCCCGCAAAATGGCAGGGCGAACTCACCAGCCCCAACCGTTTGAGCAGGGTTGGCTGGACCAAGAGCACACTCAAGCCCGGCGACTCCGTGATCATTACCGGTTTTCCGACCAAGAGCGGCTCACACGAAATTTGGATTCAGAAAGTGACCACCGGCGATGGCCAGGACCTCTCCACGGGCGGCGGCGGAAATTAGTTTTAAGGCTTTGCTTGCGAAAAATTCCGAGCGCCATCTATAACGTTGGCCCCAAGGGAGAGTTCCAGTATGTGGAATCGTATTGGCAGCATTCTTCTCGCGGGAGTGGCCGCTCTGGCGGTCTCTTCCGCGTCGCATGCACAAATGACTCAGCCTGCCGCCGCGGGAAAGCCCGCGGCGGCACCCGCTCCTGCACCTGAGCATGATTTTTCCGGAGTTTGGAATTTGCGGGCCACGCCCGACCAACGGAAATTTCTGGGCAGCACCTACACCGCGGAGCCGCCCGCAATGACTCCGTGGGGCACGGAAAAATATAACGCCTACAAACCCTCCAACGGTCCCAGGACGCACTCGCTTAAAGATACCGACGATCCGGTTCTGAAACTTTGCCTTCCCCCGGGAACTCCGCGAATCTATCTGCAGCCATTTCCCCTTCAGATCGTGATGACGCCCAAGGAAGTGATGATGATTTTTGAATATGACCACACCGTACGCCAGATCTTTACCGACGGCCGCCCACATCCCGAGGACGTAACTCCGACCTACATGGGCCACTCCATCGGCAAATGGGAGGGCGACACACTGGTGGTGGACACCGTCGGCTTTAACGAAAAGACCTGGCTGGACCGCGACGGCCACCCCCACAGCGACCAGTTGCACGTCATCGAGCGCTTCCACCGTACAGATGCCGATAATTTCGTGGACGAGATCACCATGGAAGATCCCAAAGCCCTGGCCAAACCCTGGAAGACACAGTTGAATTTCCAGTTGAAGCCCGGCTGGGACATCATGGAACTGGCCTGTACCGACAATAGTGCCTTTGAGGACTTCGAAAAGTAAGCAATCTCAACACGGAGGCGGGGGACCGGACCGGTCCCCCATCGCCTGCGAGATGTCTGCCAGCCAAAGATTCGCGCCGCGCCGTATCCTCCCAATTTCCTTTGCAGCGTCCCTTGTGAATCATCATCAGTTTCCATTGCAGCCGGGCTCGGCAGGACTGGACGGTGCTCCCGGTCACGCGGGCGGTAAATCCTCCTACGGATTGCCTGCTCTGTTAGATAGCACCGCCCGGACTATCCGCTGGAAATGCCTGTAACACTGAGCGGTTATCGCCATCGGTCCCAAAAACTCGCCTTGACATTTATTTGGGGGTGAACCATTATCCCTGCATAAGGGTTGTGCGAAGTGCTGATTAATATTCATATTTTTGGACACTATTTCATAAATTCAATTAGCGAGGACCCGGGGCATTTTAACCTGTAGTTCACCAGTAAACAGATCGTAGTGAATCCTGGATATTGTTAGGGCCCAGGTCAAGGCGCGGTCGAAAGATGACTTGCGACACTTGAATTGCTACGACTGCATGTCGAACCAAGGAGGCTAGGTCCAATGAAGCAAGGGGTGTTGTGCTCTGCCAAGTTGAAAACTGCCGCGGCAGTTTTTCTTCTAATGTTTTCATTATCAGTCTTATCTACCGCTCCCTTATTCGCGCAAGGTACTGCCGGTCGAATTTTAGGATCGGTCACGGATCAAAGCGGCGGCGCAATTGCCGGCGCAACTGTCATTGTAACGGACGTCAATCGAAACGTTCCCCGCACATTAACCACGGATCAGTCCGGAGAGTACAACGCTACCAACCTACTGCCTGGCAGTTACAAAGTCCACGGCGAGGCCAAGGGCTTCAAGGCCTTCGAGCGCACGGGCATCACTTTGGAGGTTAACGCCGAAGTTCGTGTCGACCTCACAATGCAGACCGGCGAAGTTTCGCAGACGATCACGGTGAATGAATCGGAGCCACTGGTCGAAACCACCAACGCTGAACTCGGTGCCACGATCCAAAGCGCAATCATTCAGGACATTCCTTTGAATGGCCGCAACTTCGAAAACTTGCTGCAATTGAACCCCGGCGTCACGATCTACCCCGGTGGCGCGGGATTCACGCAAAGTACCAATGGCCAGCGTCCCCACGACAACTCCTACATGGTCAACGGAATCATGGCCAGCGATCCCTGGATGGGCCAGAGCGTGTTTAACGCTGTCGGTGCCGCGGGCGACGCGGGAACCATCATGCCGGTGGATGCCATCGACGAATTCAAAACCGAAGAAAATCCACGCGCGGAATATGGATGGAAACCCGGCGCTATCGTGAACGTCGGCATCAAGTCCGGAACTAACACCATACATGGTTCCGCGTATGCCTACGGGCGCGACACTGCGTTTGACGCTCGAGACTACTTCAACCCCGCAACTGAGGCCCCCGGCGTCATCTTTAATCCTACGAAACAGCCGGTAGCCCTCGAACAATTCGGCGGCACGTTCGGCGGAGCAATCAAGAAAGACAAATTATTTTACTTCGTAAACTTTGAAAGCCAGCGCTATGGCATCGGAAACCCTTCCGCCATCCCGACTCCGACGCAGACGGCTCTTACTGCCGCGTGCATTTTTGCTAAGGGACAACCAGCGCCAGCAGGCAGTCCAAATCCAAATGGCCTCTCTCTGGAGAGCGCATCCTTGGCTGGGCTGGACCCGGCCACTTGTGCGACGTTGCCTTCCAAATTGACCACGGATCCAGGAGGGCTTCAGTTTCAGGGCCTATTTCCTGTCACCACGACTGGAACAACCTTTGCGGACCAGACGACCACCAACCTGATTGACGGCGGATTGGCCAAGGTCAACTACCACCTGAACGATAAGAACCAGTTGGAGGGCATGTATTTCATCAGCCAAGGCGATAACGTCGCAGTGGACAGTTCGGTTTCTGAAGTCTCAAACTCGTGGCTCACTGCTCAGCATCTGCGGTCTCAGGCCTTCTCTGGCGATTGGGCTTATACTCCTAATTCCACGGTCGTCAACGAAGTTCGCTTCGGGTATGCCCACTATTACCAAACCTTCTTCGGAAATGACATCACGCAGAACCCGGCCAGTTACAATTTCAACGGGCAAACATATGCGTTTCCCACAGGCATCACCAACCCCCTCTACTACGGCGCCCCCGACATTCGAATCGGTGGCTTCAACAGCTATCCCGCAGGCAACGTGATCGGAGTCGGCTGGCCGAAGATCGTTGGTCCGGATGGAGTTCTGGAACTACTTGACCATGTTTCCGTGCTAAAGGGAAAACATGCCTTCAAGTTTGGCGGTGAGATGCTATACAACAGATCCGACACCAACGAAACTGCAAACGCGAAGTCGCAAATTCGTTTCGCCAAACTTAGCGTACCCTCGTTAGCAAACCCGCTAACCCCCTTGCAAGATTTCATGTTGGGAGACGTTACCAGAGGAGCGGTTCTCCTCGGGGACGCGCAGCGCACGTTGTATAACTACGCATTCGCTGGCTTCGCGCAGGATGACTGGCGCTTCACCCCACGCCTCACTCTCAATTTGGGTATACGCTATGAACTCAATACGGTTGTCCACGAGTTGAACGGAGAGATGGGTAACTTTGATCCCGTTAAAGGAATCTACCAAACCAACAATCCATACAACGGCGATCACAATAACTTCGCCCCGCGTCTTGGTTTCGCTTGGGATATGTTCGGTACTGGCAAAACCGTCCTCCGCGGCGGAGCTGGCATCCTCTATGAGACCTTCAGCTTCGACGTGATGAACGGCGAAGGTAACCTGCTCGGCCTGCGCACCATCCCCACGGGCTTGCCGCTTCTTAACAATGGAAATGGACTTAACCCAACAACTGCTGGGGGCAACATCCAACTGCAGTCGCTGACGCTTACGGGAACGAGCCTCCCCCCGATCCAGCAGGCTTGGCAGAACTTCAATCCTGCGTTGCCGGTATCTGGTCAATCGTCGTTATTCGCTGCTGCCGCTCAGCCTGCATGCGGAGACGGTTTCACTACAAACAGTAGTTACATAACTCCACCCTCTCCCTGCGAGGTCTACGGGGTCGATCCTAATATTCGCACCCCTTACGTCAGCAACTGGAACCTGGACATCCAACATGCAATCACCAACAACCTGTCAATTGACATCGGTTATGTCGGGAACCACGGCACAAAACTACTGGGTAAGCTAGACCTCAACCAGCCAACTCCATTCGCTGGGTGGACAGCTGCAGCCAAGGCAACCTGCATCGCCAATTACACACAATGCAGCCCGGATAGCGGTGCCGAGCAAGCTGCGCAGCCGTTTACTGCGCCCTGCGCCGCAGCTGTTGGCGTCGGGCCAAACGGCCCTGGCGGCGTGTTCAATCCGACGAACTCCTGCCTCTCTTATCTAAGCTACATCACCATAATCAAGAACATTTACGATTCCAACTACAACGGCCTTCAGGTGACATTAACTGGCCGGGATTACCACGGCCTTTCGTTCACGGGGGGTTACACCTATTCTCATGCTTTGGGTATGGCCTCCGATCAGGGAACGGCTGCTAACTTCCCTGTCCCGCTGAACAGCTATGGCAACCTTCGCCAGCAGATGTATGCCAATACCGACTTTGACATCCGGCATCGCTTCACCCTTTCGTTGAACTATGTGTTGCCCGGGAAAAAAGGTTTTGGACAACTGCTGGAAGGCTGGTCGGTCAACTCCATTGTGATCGTTACCAGCGGATTGCCTTGGGGCCTTTCCGATCAATCGAACGATTTCAGCGGAACAAACGTGATTGCCTCACAAGCGCAGAGCCTGGGTGAACAGTGGAACTTCTTCGGCAACCCATCTGATTTCACCCCGGTTCACGGATGGACTAATACCAACAATGGCTGGCAGAATCAGGGTGGGGGAGTTCCCTATTTCGGAGGCGCAGGCGATCCTCAATGCGAAGCGAAAGCAAAAGCCTTGGATGGAGGTGCTGTAACTGGACTCAACCAAGCAGCCCTCTCCAACTTTGGTTGCTACCGCGTTGGAAACACAATGCTCCTTCCACCCGCATTCGGCTCTTACGGCAACACCAAGCCGAATATCTTCCGCGACACAGGCTTCAAGAACGTGGACTTCTCGATCAACAAGCAGTTCAGGATCTACGAACGGTTCAAGGTGGAAGCCAAGGTTGAATTCTTCAACCTTTTCAACCATCCTGACTGGTCGAACCCAGCCGGCGGCCCTGGTGGAGCAATTCCGGATCCTACGAACCAGCCGTTCGGTTTCGTCGGCCTAACCCCGGATACCTACAGCTCCAACCCGCAACTCGGGTCTGGCGGTCCTCGGGCCATGCAGCTGGGCTTGAAACTCAGCTGGTAACATAGCTGGTAGTTGTTATATCAAATGTTAGGGGCCGGACTAACCTCCGGCCCCATTTTTTTGGTAGGACAGCCGCTCTTGGCTGTCCCTGTGATGCCGCCGCGGGGGCCCCTTCCTGTTTTCGACGCAGCGAAAAATGTAATGCTATGACGAATGATACCCTCCCCGAGCCCCCCGAGAAATCATGAGGACAATCTCCCACGATCCCGCTTTTCCCTTCCCCAATTAAAAATACGCGCGGCGTCACCCCGCGAACTTCCTCTCTGTAAGCCTCTCTTACATTGCGCTGCTCAAGGCGCGATCTTAAAACTTAACTTGACTTTACATTTTGAATGAACGACTATCGGCGGCATAAAGGGGTTGTGGTAGGGGTGCTGATTTATTCATTCAATTCGTTTTATTCTTTTATTTAGTTTATTTTTTTCATTTAGTGGATTGTTCATTTCGTTTTTCATTCCTGATACGCAGGCATTCTAGCTCTTCCGTTGTTCTTTGAGTGGCAGATTGTAGCGAATCCTGGCCATTTTGCCTGGCCAGATAAGAGGCAGGCGAAAAATGCCTTGCCATCCTTATGTTCGCTGCGACTGTATAACGAACCTAGGAGGGTGGGTCATATGAAGCCTGTAGTATCCTTTTCCGCCAAATGGAAAATTGCATCGTCATTTTTCCTATTGGCTTTTGCATTGTCATTTCTAAGCAGCGCTCCCTTATTCGCGCAAGGCACCGCCGGCCGAATTTTGGGATCAGTCACGGATCAAAGCGGCGGCGCAATTGCTGGCGCAACAGTCGTTGTTACCGACGTGGCGCGAAACACTCCACGAACCATGACTACTGACCAGGCGGGTGAATACAACGCATCTAACCTCCTGCCGGGTGCTTATAAGGTCCACGCTGAAGCCAAGGGTTTCAAGGCTTTCGAACGCACCGGGATCACACTGGAAGTTAGCGCGGAAGTTCGAGTCGATCTAATCATGCAGCCTGGCGAAGTGACCCAGACCATCACCATCAATGAAGATGTTCCGATGGTTGAAACCACCAACGCCGAGCTGGGCGCCACGCTGCAAAGTGCCATCATCGAGGACATGCCGCTGAATGGCCGCAACTTTGAAAACCTGCTGCAACTGAATCCCGGCGTCACAATTTATCCCGGCGGTTCCGGATTTACGCAGAGCGCCAACGGGCAGCGCCCGCACGACAACTCCTACATGGTCAACGGCATCATGGCCAGCGATCCCTGGATGGGCCAGAGCGTATTCAATGCCGTCATGGCCGCTGGTGACGCGGGCACGATCATGCCTGTGGACGCCATCGACGAATTCAAGACCGAGGAAAATCCTCGAGCAGAATTCGGATGGAAGCCAGGCGCAATCGTCAGCGTCGGCGTCAAGTCCGGTACCAATTCCCTTCACGGGTCCGCGTACGCTTACGGCCGCGATACAGCCTTCGACGCGCGCAATTACTTCAACCCGAATTCCGGCCCCTATCCAGAGAAACAGCCGGTGGAGCTCGAACAGTTTGGCGCCACTGTTGGCGGGCACATCGTGAAAGACAAGTTGTTTTATTTCTTGAACTTTGAGAGCCAACGCTATTCGATCGGTAATCCAGGCGCCATCAGTACACCGTTTACTGCTGCGCAGCCCGGCGCTGCCGGAACTGGTTGTACTACGCTAACGGCGGGGAATTGCGCTAAGAGCCTAACCGATGCATGCAACGACATAATTGCCAGCGGTGGCAAACCTGCTCCGCTCAGCTTATCTTTGGCTGGTATGAACTCTTCCTGCCAATCCATTTCCTCCAGCCTCACGACGGATAAGAGCGGCCTTCAGTTCCAGGGGCTATTCCCCGTGGATCCCAGTGGGAAACTTTTTGTGGATATTCCGACTGTCAACAGAATTTACGGCGGTTTGGGGAAGGTGGACTACCACCCCGACGACAAGAATCAATTGGAGGGCATGTACTTCATCAGCCAGGGCGACAACGACGCAGTGGACAACTCAGCAGCCGAGACCTCAACAAACTGGATTACCGCGCAACATGCACGGTCGGAAGCTGTCTCGGGTGACTGGACCTATACTCAGAGTTCCAGCCGGGTGAACGAGGTTCGCTTCGGTTACGCCCACTACTATCAGACGTTCTTCGCCACCGATAATGCCCAGAACGCCGCGACCTACAATTTCAATGGGAATACTTACGAAATCCCGACCGGGATCACCAACCCACTTTATGGGGGAGCTCCAAACATCAGAATCACAGGATTTTCAGCACAGGTCGCTGCTGCCGGTTGGCCTAAAATCGTCGGTCCCGACGGCGTCTTGGAATTCCTGGACCACTACTCGATCCTCCACGGCAAGCACGCCTTCAAGTTTGGCGGTGAAGTGATTCAGGACACTTCTCAAACGAACGAAACTGCGAATGCCAAAGGACCGGTTCGCTTTAACAGCCTGGAAGCTTACCTCACAGGAAATCTCCATCAGGCAAACCTCTTTCTCGGCGATGCCGTACGTAATTTGTACGCAGAGGGGTTTGCCGGTTTCCTTCAGGACGACTGGCGTGCGACATCACGACTAACCGTGAATTTAGGCGTACGCTATGAACTCAACACGGTTGTGCATGAAAAGAACGGCCTGATGGGGAACTTCGACCCGGTTCAAGGGCTGGTTCAGACCAATAATCCCTACCACGGCGATCACAACAACTTCTCCCCGCGCATCGGTTTCGCCTGGGACGTCCAGGGCAATGGGAAGACCGTAGTGCGAGCGGGAGGTGGCATTCTCTACGAGCAACTTAGCTTCGACGTGATGAACGGCGAAGGCAACCTGCTCGGGCTGCGCACATTCCCCACCGGAATTCCTCTTTATGCCGGCGGCTCTGTGCCCGGCGGCGGCCCGCTTCCTTTGGCGGGCAATATTCAGTTGCAAGCCCTCGCGTTCACTGGGCCGAGTTTGGTCCCGGTTACCAAGGCATGGCAGAGCTTCGATCCCACGATGCCGGTTTCCGCACAACCACAAAATCTCC
>Ga0182024_10018422_pt1 | contig 13000 bp, 10 predicted proteins | sample P32metaG_FD_120480 | JGI IMG/M metagenome (GOLD analysis project Ga0182024, IMG submission 120480) | Permafrost microbial communities from Stordalen Mire, Sweden - P3-2 metaG (Illumina Assembly) | ecosystem: Environmental > Terrestrial > Soil > Wetlands > Permafrost | place: Sweden: Stordalen...
GGAGGTCGCTCTACCACGTGAAGATCGTGGTGACGATTAAACTCGTCCCAAATCCGAACGCTGAAAAGCGGATCGACCCGCAAACGAAGCGACTCGTACGCACCGGCGTTGAAACCGTGCTGAATCCCTACGACGAGTATGCGCTCGAGGCGGCGTTGCAGCTCAAGGAACGCGCCGGCGGCGACACCACCGTCACGATCTTTTCGGTGACGCCGGATTCGTTGAAGGAGGGCTTGCGCCGGGCGTTGGCAATGGGCGCCGACGACGCGGTAGTGCTCAGCGACGAAGCGCTCGGGGGCAGCGACGTTGCCGCAACCGCCTACGCCATGGCAGCGGCGCTGCGGACGCTAAAGTTCGATCTGCTCGTCGTCGGCGGCCTTACGGACGACGGCAGCACCGGCGCCGTCCCAGGGGCACTCGCCGAGCATCTCGGGCTGCCCTGTATCACCAACGCGCGCAAGGTAGACGTCAAAGGCGATGCGATCGAAGTCGAGCGCGAAACCGATTCCGGCTATCAGACGGTTCGCGGTCCGCTTCCGGCGCTGCTGACTACCGCGCTCACCTTTGGGGAGCCGCGGTACGCGTCGCTCAAAGGCATCATGGGCGCAAAGAAAAAGAGCATCGCCACGATCTCGCTGCAGGACCTCTCCCTCGACCGCCCGGTGGGCACGACCGGCTCGAAAACCGAGCTGCGCAGTTTCGCGCCGCCGCCCGTTCGCGGCAAAGGCAAGGTTATCGAGGCGAGCGATGGGCTTTCGGGCGCGCAAGCAATCTTCGATTTCCTTGCTGAGAAGAGACTGGTCTGAGCGTGAAAAACGTCATCGCCTACGCGGAGCACCGGCGCGGCGAGACTCGCAAGGTTACCTTCGAGCTGGCCAGCGAGGCCGGCAAGATCGCCGCGGCTCTCGGTGGCAAGGCGCACGCCGTTGTCTTAGGACCGGGCTCGGAGCAGTTCGCCGAGCAGCTAAAGAGCTATCCGCTCGACACGATATTTTTCAACGACGACGCCGACGTCGAAGCCTTTCTGCTGGACCCGATCGTCGACTATCTCGAAGCGGCCGCTAGGATCGCCGGCCCCTCGCTGATCCTGATTCCGAATACGCTCTCCGGTCGCGACGTCGCCGGGCGTCTGATGGTGCGTTTGGAGGCCGGCATGGTCGCCGACGTCGTCGAGCTCAAGCCCGATCAAGGCGCGGTGGTCTGCACGTCGCCAAAGTTGGGCGGCGCACTGATAACGCAATGTGCCTTGCGCCCCGCCGATTATGGCGTCGTGACGGTTCGCCCAAATGCTTTCGCCGTGCAAACCGGGGGCGCCGGCGCGCGCCTCGAGCCGCTCGCCAAACCTGCGGGCAAGAGCTATCGCGCCGCCATCGAGAGCGACCTCGAGGAGGGCGCCGGCGAACTTGCGCTCGAGGAGGCCCCCGTCGTAGTTGCGGGCGGACGAGGGCTCGGCGGGCCGGAACCTTTTGAGACGCTGCTGAAACCACTGGCACGGGCTTTAGGCGGCGCCGTCGGCGCTTCTCGGGCCGCCGCCGACGCCGGCTGGGTGCCCTATAATCTTCAGATCGGACAGACCGGAAAGACCGTAACGCCGAGCCTCTACATCGCCGTCGGGATCTCCGGCGCGATTCAGCACAAAGTCGGCATGCGCGCCTCCGGAACGATCGTCGCGATCAATAAGGACACGGCGTCGCCGATTGGCGAATTCTCCGATCTGCTGGTTGTGGGCGACGCCTTCCGTATCGTTCCCGAACTGACGAAACTTGTCGAAACCTCTAAAGGAAATCTTTCTTGAAACGAATCTCATTGATCGCACTGATCGCCCTCGCCTTCGGCCTCGGCATAGCGACGACGACGCCTTCCGCGCAAGCCGGGCTCTTCGGAGGGAAATCCGGAACGCCGAGTCCGTCGCCGTCGCCCTCCGCATTACCGACGGCAAGCCCCGAGCCGCCGTCCGTCGCAATCCCGCGTTTGACGGCAAAGCTCAAGGCAAATCCGACCGATCAGCTCGCAATGGCGCAGCTTGCGGCCGAGTACATTCAGGTGAGCCGCCCCGATATCGCGATCCAGTACACCCAGCATCTGCTACAACTGGGCGACAAAACTGCGCAGGTCTTCTACTACGACGCCCTCGCGCAAGAGCAGCTCGGCAATGGTGTAGGGGCTTTGAACGACCTCGAGCAAGCCTCGAATCTCGATCCAACGAATTTGAACGTGCTTGCCTCCCTCGCGGACCTCTACATCCGGGCGCAGCGGCCAAACGACGCCGAAAGGATCGCCCGACGGGCGGTCACCTTCAACAAAACCGATCCGGGGGCGCTGATGACGCTGGGAAGCGTCTATGCCGCCGAACAGCATTACGACGATGCTCGCGCGCAGTTCGAGGCGGCGCTCGTGCTGAACCCAAAGGACCCCGCGCCGATCTTCCAAATCGCGACCACCTACGCGCAGCAAGATAACATTCCGCTGGCGCTGCAGACGATCGCACGGGCGTTGGCTATCGATCCCCGTAACATTCAAGCCCTCGTCTTTAAGGCGGACCTTTATGCGAAGCAGCACGACGACGCGCGTACGAGTGAGGCGTACGACGACGCGGTCGTCGCCGCCCCGACCGACGGCGAAAAGGTCGCCATCATGATTCGTAAGGCGGCATATTTCGTACAAGAAAAGAAGGATGCTCAAGCCGTCGCGATCTTTACGCAAATGACGCAGACGTTTCCGAAGGTCGCCGCCGGCTTCGCCGCTTTCGGCGATTACTATGCTTCCGTCCGCCAGTTCGACCGGGCGATCGGGCAATGGCAGGCGGCGCTTGCGATCGATCCAAACGACTCGGGCGCGCTGCTCGGGATGGGTGAAGTCGCGATGCAAAGCGGCAAGCTGAACGACAGCATTTCGTACCTGCGCCGTTACACGCAAGTCTCGCCCGACGCGCAGGGCTTTGCGATGCTGGGCCAGGCGTATTCGCGCGTCCGCGATTACTCCGGCGCGCGCGATGCCTGCGGGAAGAGTTTTGAGATTCAGCGTTCTCCGGCGACGTTGAGCTGCGTTGCCGGCGCCGACTTTGAGTTGCGGAACTATAAAGAAGCGGCGCAGATCTTCGACGCCCTCAACAGCGGAGCGCATAGCTTTCTCGATGCGAATCCACCGTTGCTCTACATGGCCGCAAAAGCGTATGCGAGTTCGAACCAATGCTCGAAAGCGGCCGCCGCTTATAAGCGTCTGCTGCCGATGATGAAGAAGGGCACGAAGGACTACGCGGCCGTGCAAAAGGGAGCGGCGGATTCGTGTAAGGCTCCGGCCACTAAGAAGACCGGCTGAAGTTCGTCGTCGATCCCCTTTATGGGGATCATCTGCGCAACGTCGTCCATCCGGAGCGGCCCGATCGCGTCGAGGCGGTCGCACGGCGTCTGGCAGCGGACGGCGTGCTCGTCGACACTCTCGCAGCTCGCGATGCAAGCGACGACGAGATCCTGCGCGTGCACGCGCCGAAGTATCTCGAGCTCGCGCGACGCGAGACGGAAGGCGCTCTCGAGGCCCAATATCTTTCGACCGGCGATACGCTCGTGGACGCAAGCTCGCTTCGCGTGGCTCGCCGAGCGGCCGGCGGCGCAATCGAGGCCGTGCTCGCCAGCGTTGCAGGTAAAGAAGCGGTCTTCGCGCTGGTGCGCCCCCCGGGCCATCACGCCGAGCCCGATCGCGGCATGGGCTTCTGTCTCTTCAACAACGTCGCGGTCGCGGCGCGCGCCTTTCAGGCCGGCTTCGGCGGCCGCGTTCTCGTCGTAGACTTCGACTACCATCACGGGAACGGCACGCAAGCCGTCGCGGGCGGCGGCCTCTCCTACGTGTCGACCCACGCCTATCCGGCCTATCCGGGAACCGGCGCGCGGAGCTACCGTCGCTCCGCGGATTTAATCGTTAACGCTCCGCTGCCCGCCACCGGAGTTTCAACCGAAGCGTTCGTCGCGTTGTGGCAGTATCTGTTGCCTGCCGTCGCGCGAGTCGTACGTCCGGATTTGCTGATTGTCAGCGCGGGATTCGACTACGTTGCCGGCGATAGCGTCGGCGACCTTGGCGTCGACGTGGATGCCGCGGCGCCGCTGGCGGCGGTGATCGCGGAGGTTGCGGCCGAGTACTGCGGCGGATCGGTCGCGTACGTCCTGGAGGGCGGCTACGGCATCGCGGCACTGACCCGCTCGATCGCGGCGATTGCAGCCGTGAGCGACGGGGCGCTGCCAAAATCCGGAGTGGCCCACCCCAACGCGATTCCTTCGGATTTAAGCCAAGCGTTACACGCTTTTCTGCACGCTCAAGGTAGCTTCTGACACACTGAGCAGGAGCGCCCGAGCCGGGTCCCTTTCGCCAATCCACACCTTCGGGCGGCGTTCTCAGGAATTTCTCAAGGAAGCATAAAAGCGAGTGCGAACTAGCCCGCTTTAACGACGGGCAGAGGCCCGAAACCGTGCGCTCTTTTGAAAACTTCAGGAGGTACGCAATGATACGGAGATCACTCCGGCATCTCGTTACTGCATTGACGCTGCTCGTTGCATTCGTCTGCCAGGAAACATGGGCACTGGCCGGCGTGACGGGCGGTCTCACGGGAAGCGTCACCGATGCCGACACGTCTGCTCCCGTTGCAGGGGCGCAAGTTACTGCAACGAGCCCCTCGCAGTCCGCCACAACGACGACGGACGCCGCGGGGCACTTCGGTTTTCTGACGCTCGGGCCCGACACCTACACGATAAGCGTCTCAAAGAGCGGTTATCAACCGGTGAGCGTTCCCGGGCAAGTCGTTCTCGCCGACACGGTTCAACCCGTCGCGGTGCGCGTGCTCAAGTCGCTGCGGACGATCGCACGCGTTACCACGACCGCGGGTAGCGCTTTGGTTAAGTCCGGCACGACGGCTGACGTTTATTCAATCAACGCCTCGACGCAGGCCTCCAGCGCGGCGCTGGGCGGCGGCGGACTCATCAATCAGGCTTATTCCGCTATTTCGACGGTTCCCGGCGCCTATGTCATTCCAAACCAGACCGGCTATTACGCGACGATCAATATCCGCGGCGGCGACTACGACCAGGTCGGCTACGAGTTCGACGGCGTACCCGTCAACCGTTCGTTCGACAACTATGCGTCCAGCTCGGCCTCGTCGTTGGGCAACGCGGAAGTCCAGGTCTATACCGGCGCCAATCCCGCGAACTCCGAAGGCCAAGGTCTCTCGGGCTTCGTCAATCAGGTCATTAAGACCGGAACCTTTCCCGGCTACGGGACGGGTTCGCTCGGAATCGGAACGCCGACGTTCTACCATCGCGCGGCAGTCGAAATCGGCGGCTCGACCCCCGACCGGCTCTTCTCGTACTACGTCGGCATTGCCGGATTGAATCAATCTTTTAACTACATCAACAACAATAACGGCTCGGAGTACGACAACTGGCTCGGGCCGGTGATCGGCATCGTCGGCAATCCTATCGGCGTCAAGGGCAAGGATCTCAACCCGTATAGCCAAGGGTTTGCGCCCGGCTGGTCGCTATTTTACGGCGGCCTGGGGGATACGTATTTCCCGCTCGGACCGGCAGGTAACTACCCAAACAACGACGCGTCGCTCGGGACGGCCTCGATCTTCGGCCGCAACACGGTCATCAACTTTCACATCGGGATCCCGCACCACAACGACGCGGGCCGCGACGACATCCAGCTGCTCTATGACGACGAGGCTCTAAAAAACCAGTTCTACATCTCCGCCAACGACATCGCCTCGCCGTTTTGCACCGGCGCCAACGCCGCCTCCGGGGCGGCGTGCATGTACGCGATCAACGGTGAAACGCTCTCTACGTTGGCCGGACCTCAGAACGTTCCGTATGGCACGTCTCTGCCGGTGACGTTCGACAACACCTATACGTGGGGATGCGCCTCGTCCGTCGGCAAAACGTTTAACTACGCCGGCCTTAACAGCCTAAAGAGCTGCGTGAAGCCGTACGGTTTTCCCAACGGCGTCAACGTAGGGTCCCCGACGAATCCATCAGTGGTCCCGCCGAGTGCTCGCGACCAGTCGTACAACGACACGGCGATCACGAAGGTCCAGTACACCAAGAACTTCGGTTCGAGCGCGTTCCTGCGCCTGTATGGGTTCACGTTCTACAGCGACTGGTTCCTCAACGGACCGTACGACACGAACTTCTGCTATTTCTTCTGCCCGCTCGCACCCGACTACGAGTTGAACACGCACACCCGGGGCCTCAGCATGGAGTTCCAAGATCAGCTCAACGCGCAGAATCTGCTCACCGTTGCGGGTTCGTTCACAACGGCGCGAATCGTGCGTGACAACAACGGTTTCTATAACCTCGGCGGTGAAGGCAGTTATGCCAACATCGTAAACGCGGCGGATCCTTACGGCGGGTACTGCTACTCCCCGAGCACGACCACCAGTGGGTCGAACCCCGTCAACTGTAACAATGACAAGATTCCACTCGGGCCCGGCTATAGCGTGGCGCCCGTCGGCTCCTCATGCGGGATCCCCGGCAAGCCGCAATTCGGCAGTGCCTGCACCTATATGATCTCGGAAAACGGCCTCAACGGAACCTACAGCGGCACCATCCCGAACTTCTACGGCGCCTCTATCACCGACCAGTACCGCCCGACGGACAAGTGGCTGTTGAACGTCGGCATCCGGCTCGATAGCTTCGGCTTCGTCGGGCAGAACACGGCTGCGCCGCCTCTTGGCGGCTCGGCTGCCGTGCGGCAGTTCTGGTTTAATGCGTACAATCTAGATAACTGCGTCAACAACGCAACCGGCGCCCCGTACGTGCCGAATGGCTATGTGCCAGGCACACCATGCCCAACGGGCTCGCACTCGGCCAACGTGGAGAACACCCCAGCAAACTTCACGTACAATATCTACCAGCCTCGCGTAGCGGGAACGTATACTTCGAATCCGAACGACGTGTTCCGATTCTCCTACGGCCGCTACACGGAAGCGCCGAACACCGCGTTCGAGCAGTACAACACTCGCCAAGAGGACTTGGCGGATTACATCGGATCGCATTTCCTGCAGTTCGGCCGCAATAGTCCGGGATATCCGATTCTGCCGCCGACGTCGATCAACTCCGACCTCTCGTGGGAGCACCGGGTAAAGAACACCGACTGGTCGTTCAAGCTGACGCCGTTCTTGCGGCAGACGCAAGACCAAATCCAGCAGTTCTTCCTGATCCCGCAAAACGGGTTCGTCTCCGGCTTGAACGTCGGCAGCCAGCGTAGCGAAGGCGTTGAGTTTCAACTGCAAAAGGGCGACTTCTCGCGCGACGGCATCTCAGGACTGCTGTCGTTCGCCTACACCAACTCCTACGTCCACTATGGACCGATCGCCGCGGGTGCGTCGGGATCGACGGTCCTCGCGCCGATCAACGGCTCGATCGCTCTGTACAACGCCTATACGAAATACTGCGTGATGCATCCAGGCGGCCCGAACACCATGTGCGGCGGTAGCACATCGGCACACGGGCCGGCGAACGCGTGCTACAACGAGCATGGAATCCCGAAAGCTCCACTTCCCGGCGGCGGCTGCAAAGCGAATCAGATCGCGAACCCCTATTGGAATGCAGCGCCGCAAGCGCTCGTGAATACCGGGCAGAACTTCCCAACATACGACACGTTCCCGGGCTCGCTCGGACTTGCCGCGCAAGGCTTTGGCTCGCCGTACGTTGGAACGCTGTTGGTGAATTACAAACACCAGCGGTTCGCAATAACGCCGTCGGTGCAGTTCCAAGGCGGCGGGAAGTACGGCATTCCGATTACCGAGGCCGGAATCGACCCCGCCAGCGGTTGCGGTAAGCCGCTCTTCGGCGACCGTTACAATGCATCGACGTGCTTGGGCGTCGTCGACATCCCGAATCCGTTCACCGGGGTATTCGATCCGATCGGCGGCTTCACAGAACCCAACGAGCTCATCGCCAACTTGCAACTCTCCTACGACGTGAGCCCGCGGATTCAGCTCGTCGGACAGCTCACCAACATTGTGAACTACTGTTGGGGCGGTACGCATACGCCGTGGACCTTCAACGACGGCAACATCTGCTCGTACTCCAACGTGGAGGGTACGGTCTACCCCGTCGCACCTTACGGGACACCGGGCGCGATCGTCAATCCGCCGGGTTATTCCGGGTCGCAAATCCAGCCGTTTCGGAAGTTCCCTTACGAGCCGCAGCTGGGGCCTGCGATCGTCGACGCGCTAAACGGCTCGTATAAAACGCCGCTCCAGTTCTACGTCACGGCAAACCTCAAACTGTAAGCGATAACGCGCTTAGGAACTGCGAGGTCTCCGTCGCATGGCGGGGGCCTCGCTGACTTCTATGGGATGGCAGCGGCGAGGTGTTGGAGTTCGGCTTTGTCGAGCTCCCCGACGAGCGTGTAGTAGAGCGTTCCGTCGTTCCACGTTAGCAACGCGACGGTTCCATCTTCGGCGTACTGCGCGGGGCGGCCGCCGACGCTGAGTGCGTCGGGATGGAGCGGAGCCATGTCGGGAGTTACGGCGGTTGCGGTTTCGAAGAGCGATACCGTTCGTATGCCGTCGGAATAAAGAAGCGCAACGGTTCGGATCCCCCGCAACTCGACCAGATCGCCGTCGAGCGGCGAGAAGCCATCGGGGAGTGCCGGTTTTCGCGCGGCGAAACCGGCATTGCGAACGACGCGATCCGGATCGCTTGAAGACTCGATCACGTGCTGCGGCTGCACGATGGCGTAGCCCTTCGGAAGGTCGAAAACATCCGGTGAAATGGGCGCATAACGAACCTGGTCGAGACGGGTCTCGCTGATGATCCCGCCGCCGGGGGCAAACTCTTGTTTGTCGAGCACAATCTTGGTTTCGCGATCGACGCGTACGAACAGCGCCGGACGATCGGTGTGCTTGTTGACCAAAAGGGCGTCGATCGTCGGGCGGCCCCCGAACGTTCCATTATGGCGCCAAGCGGTCCGATAGTTTGCGCGTATCAAGGCTTCGCGGGCGCGCAGCGCGGGGCCGGCCGTTTCGGCGGCGCTTCGCGTCGCGATGATTCGGTGACTCTTGGAATCGATCGAGAACTCGAGCTCTCCCTTAACGATCTCAGAGTCTCCGAAGAACTGCGGCGGCGAGCTGTACGTGCGTCGCGTAAGACCCGGCGCCCGGTGCTCGATGTGGTAAACGGACGACACGGCGGCGCGGTCTCCCATTCGTGTGACTTCTACGATGCCGCTGTACGAAACCGCGGCCGGCGCCGCGAGAACTTGCGAGAGCAGCTGCAGATCGCCGTCGCTCGCAGAGCCGGCACCGGCCGGCGTTACGCTGCAGGCCAGGAGCGCCAGCGCGGCGAGGCTAGCGCGTCGTAACATCGTTGGCCAACGTTTGCGGTATCGGATCGTCTTGCGAGAGCGGCGTCGCGGCGTCGAGTGTCGCGTAGTTCTCGACGTAGTAGCCCGCGTTAATGGTCGCGGCGTGCGCCGGACCGTGTGCGACTTTGAAGCTGAAGAAAAGGAACGCGGCAATGGCGACCGCCACCGGCACGGCAATCGCCGGACGAAGCGCGGCGCTCAAACGTTCCCAAACCGACGGCGGGCGGCTTCGCACCTGTCCCCATATCCCGGAAACGACGCTAGGCGGCAACTCACGTTCCTGCGCTTGCGCGTGGGACCGCAAGATCTGGGTGAGCGAGACCTCCACGTCGCGAGCATCGGCACATTCGGGGCAACCGGCAATATGCGCCGCAATGGCGGCGCTGCGAGCTGCCGGCAGCTCTCCGTGCAGATAATCGACGAGTTCGTCGGGCGTCGGATGTGTTTGGCTCATGATGGCGATTTCATATAACGAGTGAGAAGACCACGCAGCTGTCCACGAGCGCGGTGAAGGCGCGAGCGCACCGTCCCGACGGTGCAGCCAACGATCTCCGCGATCTCTTGGTAGCTGTACCCTTCAACGTCGGCGAGCAGCACGATTTGACGCTGTTCGGTTCCCAAGTCAGCCAGTGCCTTTGACACAGGTTCGCTGAGTTGACTTTCGACGTATTCCTCGATTGGCTCGACTGCGAGGGGGCGGCCGCCACCGTATTCTTGGAGCTCATGATCTTCCGGAATCTCCTCTTGATAACGTCCTTTGCGGCGGCGAAGTTCGTCGCGATGAAGATTCGAGACAATTCGATAGATCCAGGCGAGGAAGGAGGTCCCGGGTTTAAAGCTGCGCCAGGCGCGATAGACACGAATGAAGGCTTCTTGGGAAAGGTCGCGGGCATCCGCCTCATTCTGGGTCAGACGGTAGGCGTAGTTGTAGGTCGCCTTGCCGTATTCATTGATGGCGCTCTCCAAGAAGGCCGTCTGTTCCATCGAGCGGCTACGCTTCCGTGCTCCGCTCGCAAGCTCCGCTTAGCTTCTCGACGCCCAGAGCACGCGCGCGACCGCCCACATGCCGAGGGCCGCGAGGACGGTCAGGAGCGCGAAAAGTGAGAGCTCCAACAGCGCGATACCGGCGAATTGGCTGCCGCCGCAAATGGCAATCGCGCCGGAGACCAACGCAAGTTTGAACCGTTCGAACGGATTGCCGGCCAATCCCGAAACGGTCCGGGCCGCAGCAAGAACTCCCGCGGGATCCCAGCCGCCGCTTTGCACGATCGAGGCGACTCGACCCGTCGGCGCGACGATGAAAAGCTTATCGTTGTGAAGAAAGTTGTCGGAGCTCAGGCGCATCGAACTGATGCGGAACTCGTCGAGCAGATGCTGGACCGTCGAACCGGTGCCGGTCAGCAGCGTCCAGCTTCCGGTTCTGGCGCCGTAGGAGGCGCCGTAGTCGCGCAACACTGCCGGTGAGTCGTACGGCGGGTCGAGCGTTATCTCTGCCAGAGCAAATCGTTCCGGATCGAGCCGGCTCTGCAGGTACGCAAACTTGCCGCTAATCGCTGGGCAGAGATCACGATCGGGACAGCGCGTGAAGACGAACGAGAGCAGCAGCGTTTTTCCCGCGAACGCGCGATCGAGCGCAACCGGGTTGCCATTCTGATCGACCAGCTCCGCTGCCGGTAATGCGCTTCCGATCTCGACGGGGACGACGCGACCGGAATCGGGGAGGCCCGGCGCAAAGACTGCTGCCGGCAGCGGATCGAGCAGCGTCGGCGGTGTTGTCGAGGGATCGAGAAACGCATCGACGCTCGTACCGCTGCGAAAGCTCGCCGGCCGGGCAAAGGCGTACCGCCGTATTTGCGCCGGCATCATCTTGGGTACCGGATCGGTGCGCACGATCGCCGTGCGGTCGCCGAGCGTATCGATCACGACGCCATGAATGGGGATGAGCGCGAGCAATACCGCCAGCAGCATATCGCTATTGTACATCCGGGCGGACAGGGGTTCGTCGAGATTGAGCGCAACGAAGGAACCGGTGAATGCCGCTGTCCTGATCCTTCGTATTCTCTTAGGTGGCTTGCTCTTGGCTGCCGGAGGGCTCAAAGTGGGCCACGCGTCGAGCCTTGCAGCGAGCATCGCGGACTTTCGGCTGCTTCCGGCGGCGATCGTCGGCCCGCTCGCGTTGGCGTTACCCTACCTCGAGTTACTGTTGGGAGCCTATCTGATCGCCGGCCTCTTCACTCGAATCGCCGCCGCGATCGCCGCATTCGAGTTCTTGATTTACGCGGTGGCGATTGCTTCGGCCGTGGTGCGCCGTATCCCGGCGGGCTGCGGCTGCTTCGGCCCCAAGGACACCGCACTCGCCGATTGGCCGCACGTCGCTTTTGATCTCGCGCTTGCTGCGGCCAGCGGCGTGGTGGCGTTCGCCGCGCCGGGCGCGCTCGCGATCGACAGGATGCTCCGCCGCGTATGAATCGGCGAGCGCTTGCAGCTATTACGACCGTAGTGGTCGTTGCCATCGTCGTGGTGGCGGTGGTCGTTTATTCCAGAGGCCCGACGCATGGCTCGGTGCAGATTGCCTCGCAGTCGCCGGTCGTCGGCAAGGCGCAGGAAGGGAAGACGGCGCCGCAGTTCGAGGTTGCGACGACGGCGGGTTACTTCGATCTGAGCAAAACGCACAAGCCGGTCTTCCTGGAAGTCTTCGCGACGTGGTGCCCGCACTGTCAGCGAGAAACGGCGATCATCGACAGGCTCTATGCCGAATACCATAACCGCGTGGACTTCGTCGCCGTCTCAGGAAGCGATACCGCGATGGACGGCACCTCGGCCTCGTCGGAACTCGACGTTCTCACTTGGATTCGCCAGTTCCACGTGAAGTATCCGGTCGCGTACGACCCGATTCTCAACGTGGCGAATCTCTATCTGCAGGGCGGTTTTCCGACCATCGCCATCATCGGCACCAACAAGAAGATTCGGTATCTCGACGACGGCGAGATTGCCTACGGCGAGTTGGACTCCGCGCTTAGGTCCGCTCTTCGCTAGGCTCCTAGGTGCCGGCTGGAAATGTGTAGTTCGGCGGCGGGACGACCGGCGTCCCGACCTCGAGCACGATCTGCTGATGCGCTCGCAACGGAATCGCCGTTAGGTCGCCATCGTACTTCATTCCATTGACGTAGGCGGTAACGGTGCCTTTCAAACCCGCAACGTCGTCGGGCTGCAGCGGCTGTCCCCAGATATCGAACAACATGCCCAGCAGGAATGGGCCGCCCTGCGGAGGCGCAATGTCGGGCGCCTCCACGTGAATGATGCCGCTGCCATCGTGCGTGTGAATCCAGTAGAGGCACGGGCCGGCCGGATTGGGCGCAAATCCGATGTACTGCGGCACTTGGATCTGCTTGCCGTTATAAAAAAGCGAGAGGTGCGTGTGCACGTGCAGCGTCGCGTATTCCTGCGTACCGCAGCCGATGCCGTCGACGACTTGCCCGCGCCCGCCCTGTAGCGAATCGGGATACTTTGGCTTAAAGTATTTTGATCCGACCGCTACACCGGCGGCGAGCACGATCGGCTTCTGGCTCGCGTTGGGGCCGGGCGTCGGCGTCGCGTAGGCTTGTTGGACGCTGCGATTCTCCCACCAGTTATAGCCGGCGAAGCC
>Ga0182024_10018423_pt1 | contig 13000 bp, 9 predicted proteins | sample P32metaG_FD_120480 | JGI IMG/M metagenome (GOLD analysis project Ga0182024, IMG submission 120480) | Permafrost microbial communities from Stordalen Mire, Sweden - P3-2 metaG (Illumina Assembly) | ecosystem: Environmental > Terrestrial > Soil > Wetlands > Permafrost | place: Sweden: Stordalen...
CGCTGCTACTTCTACTATTGCCCGACGGAATGCTGCTCCTACTACTGGTACGCTCCGGGCCAATGCTACTACCCGGTCTCTTGCCTGAGGCTGTATCGTCCGACCGTCCTGGTGCAGCAGCTGCCGGTGCAGGGCGTGGCTCCCGTGGCTCCTCTGCCGGTCGCGGTGACGGTGCCGATCACCGTGGTGAACAACAATCAGAACACCGCGATCAACGGCAACGCCGCGGTTCCAGTGCCCCTGACCCCCGGGACCCGGGACCCCTGGACTGCCCCCCATGGCTCCGTAGGATCGCGAGGTTTTGAGTCGGCCCGGCTCGCAAGCGATTGCGAGCCGGGCTTTTCGTGGGTCAGGATTCTGATCCTGACGGCCCCGATCACGGTCAGGATCGGAATCCTGACCCACACATGCCACGTCAGGATCGGAATCCTGACCCACGGCTATCCGCTCGCTTTCACCTCCGATATATTGCTCTGAGCCCAGCCTTCTTCCGTCATGGTTGAAGGGGGCCGCCATTTCCACCCCAGCTATTACGGAAGGCTGCCACCATGAAGCGCGCACTTTGTCTGACAGCGATTCTCTGGTCCTTCGCCGGCTCCCGGGCCGTCGCCGATCCGCCGTTCAAGCCGTTCATCACCGGCATGAAGAATCCCGAGTCCGCCACGGTCGGCAGCGATGGCAAGATTTATCTCTCTGAGATCGGCGAACCCGGCAAGGACGGCGACGGCGCCATTCTCGTCATCGAAAACGGCAAGGCGACCCCGCTGGCCAAGGGCCTGGATGATCCGAAGGGCATCGCCTTCTATCAGAAATGGCTGTTCGTGGCCGACAACAAGCGCGTCCTGAAAATAGACATGGCCGGCAAGGTCGAGGTCTTCGCCCCGGCCAAGGCTTTTCCGACGCCGCCTCTCTTCCTCAACGACATCGCCGTCGATCCGGAGACCGGCACCGTTTTCGTCAGCGATTCCGGCGACCTCAAGGGCAAGGAAGGCGCCGTCTATCGCATCACTCCCAAGGGCAAGGTCGATACGCTCGTGGACGCCAAGAGTCTGCCGCAGCTGAACACCCCCAATGGCCTGGCCATGGACGGCAAATCGTTTCTGCTGCTGGCCGACTTCGGCTCGGGCAAGCTCTATCGCATCAAGCTGGCCGACAAGACCACGGAGCTGATCGCCGAGGGCCTCGATGGCGCGGACGGCGTCGCCTGGGACAATCATGGCCGGCTCTTTGTCAGCTCCTGGAAGACCGGCAAGATCTTCGTCATTCCCCGACCCGGCGACCAACCGATTCTCCTGGCCGAGGGCTTCGAATCAGCCGCGGACATCTGTCTGGACCCGACCGGTAGGTTTCTGCTGGTGCCGGACATGAAGGCTGGAACGCTTACGAAGGTGCCGGCCATCGTCCCCGGCGCTCCCGTCGATGACAGCCCGTTGCCGCTGGAAACCGCGGTGGCGTTCCCCAACTTGAAGTGGGCCGGGTGGGACAGCGAAACGCCGGAGGGCAAGATTCTGCCCTTGAGGCCGCTGGTGCTGACCCATGCCGGCGACGGCAGTAATCGCAATTTCGTGGCCATTCAGCAGGGGACGGTGCACGTCTTCCCCAACGATCAGAAGGCCGAGAGTACCAAAGTCTTTCTGGATATTTCCAAGAAAGTGAAATACGAAGACAAGGAAAATGAGCAAGGCTTCCTGGGCCTGGCGTTCCATCCCAAATATGCCAAGAACGGCGAGTTCTTTGCGTTCTACACGACCACGAAGGCCAAGAATCCGCTGACCAACGTGCTGTCGCGCTTCCGCGTCAGCAAGGACGATCCGAACAAGGCCGACCCCGATTTCGAGGAAGAGCTGCTCCGCATCGAAACGCCCTTCTGGAACCACGACGGCGGCACCATTTGCTTCGGCCCCGACGGCTACCTTTATGTAGCCCTGGGCGACGGCGGCAAGGCGGACGATCCGTTCAACAACGGTCAAAACCTCAAAACGCTCCTGGGCAAGATCCTCCGCATCGACGTCGATCGCAAGGACCCGGGCAAGAACTACGCGATCCCGAAGGACAATCCGTTTCTGGATAACAAGAACGCCCGTCCCGAGACGTGGGCCTGGGGCCTGCGCAACGTCTGGCGCATGTCCTTCGACCGCAAGACCGGCCAGCTCTGGGCCGCCGACGTCGGCCAAAACCTGTACGAGGAAATCAACATCATCACCAAGGGCGGCAACTATGGCTGGCGCAAACGCGAAGGACTGCACCCCTTCGGCCCCGAAGGATGTGGCCCCAAGCCCGACCTGATCGACCCGATCTGGGAATACCACCACGACGTCGGCAAATCCATCACCGGCGGCGGCGTCTATCGCGGCAAGAAGCTCCCCGAACTGGACGGGGCCTATCTCTACGCCGACTACGTCACCGGTAAAATCTGGGCCCTGCGCTATGACGAAAGCAAGAAGCGCGTCGTCGAAAATCGCTCGATCAAGGACCGGACCCGGCCCATCATGTCGTTCGGCGAGGACGAACAGGGCGAGATGTACCTGATGACGTTCACTGTCTCGGGGCAGGGGATCTTTCAGATTGTGCGCTCGGGAAAGTAGCCGTCACGCTAATTGCCAAGAGCTGAACTGAGGATTGGAGGGGGGCTGCAAACTGCTCACGTCGCTTGCAGCCCCCCCTCAACGTAAGATAAATAGTTGGTATAATCAAACCATGACAACAGCCATCAAATTTCCGCCGGCAACCCTGAGCCGCCTCCAGGCCGAAGCCCAGAGGAGCGGCAAAGATCTTGATACCCTCGTTACCGAGGCCGTCGAAGCCAAGATGGCGCTTGCGCGCGTGTCGCTGCAGGACGTGCTGCGGCCGATCAACGAAGCTATCGCCGCCAGCGGGATGAGTCCCGAGGAAGCGGAAGAATTCTTCGAGCAAGAACTGGCGGCCCTGCGTGCCGAACGAAAGTACTCTTCGGGCAAGTCATGACGCCTGCCGTCTTCGATTGCATTGTGTTGCTGCAAGCGGCTGCGAATCCGGCACGTCCCGCGGGAGCCTGTCTCGCGTTCGTCGAGAGCGGTGATGTGAAGCTGCTCATGAGTGCTGCCATTCTGGACGAAGCACGGGACGTGTTCATGCGGCCGGCGACGCGAAAGCGGTTTCCGCTCTTGACCGAAGAGACAGTGGATCGGTTTTTGCTCAAGGTCGCATCCATGGCTACTTTCGTGCAAGATGTTTCAGCCGGCCCACTGCTTCCACGCGATCCAAAGGACGAGCCGTATCTCCAGCTTGCTGCCGGCGCGCAGGCTCCCTATGTCGTCACTCGCGATAAGGATCTTCTTGACATGATGAAGGATGACAAATTCCGCAAGGCGTATCCCGGACTTGCAATTATCGACCCGCCGGCGTTTCTCAAACATGTCCGTGCCGAGATCGCCAGAAAAGTTGAGTAGGTCCTGACAAGGAATGGCGGACGCCGCCACGATTCTATTTTCAGGTCGCCGACTGGGGGATGACGATTCTGCACAGTTCCCGTCCGATCCTGACCAACGTTCAGATGCGAGGCCAACAACATGTCCACAACAGGTAAGCTAGCTGTCGGGGCCATGGCGACGTCGATCGCGGCCCTCGGTTGGTGGGCTTCGATCTCAGCCACTAACCCGGCGGGCAACGATCCTCAGAAGCTGAATTTGCTTACCCCGGCGGAGCGCATGGAGGCATTGGCCAAGTTCTTAAAAAAGGAAGACCTCCAGCCCGTGGCCCGCGGCACCGTTTCCGCAACGATCATCGAGCGTGGCAGCGTCGAAGCCGTGAACCCTCACATGGTCCAATGCGTGCTCCGAGCGGCCAAGCCGAACTCCACCGTCGCCAGCACGATCCGTTGGATCATCGACGAAGGCACCAAGGTCAAAAAGGGCGACAAGGTAGTCCAGCTCGACGATACAGCGCTCCAGGAACGGATCAAGGATCAACGAATCCGCACTGCCGAGGCTCAGGCCGCCTTGCTCAAGGCCAAGACGACGATCAGCCAGGTGGAGGAGGAGTTGCGCATCGATCTGCGTTTGGCGGAAATCGGCGTAAAACTCGCTGCCCTGGAACTCGAAAAGCATGGCGGCAAGGGAGCCCTGGACAAGCAAATTCTCGAACTCAAGGTGGAAAAAGCACAACTCTTTCTGGATCGGGTCAAGCACAAATCCACTGGCAAACTGGAATCGGCCAAGGCGACGCTCGCGGTGAACAAGCTAATGCATCAAAAGGAACTCGGCCGTGAGCGCGAGCTCGAATCGGACATCAAAAACTGCCTGATGATCGCTCCGGCCGACGGCATCGTGATATATCATGTGCACTCACAAGGCAGCTCCTTCGGCGGGCGGCAGAAGCTTGTGGCGGAAGGGGAAGGGGTGGCTGAAGGCCAGACTCTAATGATCGTCACGGACCTGTCCAAGCTGCAGCTTAGAATTCGCTTGCTCGACTTGAACCCGGAGCAGGTGCGCAAGGGACAGAAGGCCCATATCCACGTTGATGCTCTCCCCAACGATGTCTTTTCCGGTCAGGTATCATATGTGGCTGACCAGCCCAACGGGGACTCCTTTCCCGTTGCGAAACTCTACACCGTAATCATCCAGATCAATGGGGATTTGACACACCTATTGCCGCATATGTCGGGCAAGGCCACTATCTCTGTTGGCGAACGTGCTAATGTTCTCCGTGTGCCAGTGAAGGCGGTCCTCGACGACAAGGACAAAAAGGAAAAGTATTGCTACGTGAAAGTGGGCAATGAGATTCACATCCGCCCGGTGCAGCTCGGCTTGAAAGGCAACGAGTTCATCGAAATCGAGCAAGGGCTAACGGAAGGCGACCACGTCTTGGTGGACCCGAAAGCAGTGATGAAGCGATTGCCAGGGCCGTGAAAAGGACGAGACTATTCTCCCGTCGGGGCGGCAGGAACCACAGCCAAAGAGAGGAGAGAGAAAGTCGCCGCGCCGATCGGTCCCGTCTTCCATCCGGGTGGGAATGCGAGGACATGGGCCGTAGTCCTTTCGTGGCAAACGGAACATCCGTGGGGCAGGTTGCCAATCTGCCTGGCGGACGGCAGGTTGGCAACCTGCCCCACGAATTGAGACTCCGTTTGGCTGCTACCAAACGCAACTGACGCATAATCGTTACGGAACCCGTCCGTTTGTCGCAGTTTTGGTTCGGCGACGTAATGCTTGCCATGCCTGGACTCGATAATCACAAGAAAGGGCCCAGAAGACTTGGAATGAACTTGTCCGGCATTATCCAGAAGGATTCCAATGCGCCTACGATGGCTTCTGCTATTGATTGTGGTACTGGGGCCGGTTGGCCTCGCGCCGGCGCAAACGGCCACCCCCTCCGCGGCAGACCCCGGCACGGTGATCGACTGCCCCATCGACCCGCGCCCAACACCGCGGTGGTGGGGCGGCGCCGAGTATTTGCTCTGGTGGACGAAAAGTGCGCCCCTGCCGGCCCCCATGGTTACGTCCGCCAGCGCCGCGGACCCCGCCCTCGGCGCTCTGGGCGGCGCCACCACCCGCGTGGTCATCGGCGAGGAAAATCTTGCGTTCAACGCCCGCAGCGGCGGCCGCTTCACGCTCGGCCGCTGGCTGGGCGACGATGAACTCTTCGGAGCCGAAGCCAATTTCTTCTTTCTGGGTTCCGCCACGGTCGAGCGGTCGGCGTCCGTCAATGGTGTGTCGCAGCAAGTGATCAGTGTGCCGTTCTTCGACCTGACTCCGGGAGGGCTCTTTGGCGCGCCCCACCAGGAAAACGGCTTTGTGATCGGGGCACCGGTCGGCACCGTCAGCAACAAGGGGTTTGCCGGCATCGCCAATCTCAGCATGACGAATCAACTGCTGGGCGCGGAAGCGAACGGGCTTTTCAACCTGGTGCGCGCGGGCGGATGGCGTCTGGACATGCTGGGCGGGTTTCGTTACGTCTGCTTCCGCGAGCAACTGCAGTTCGATACGAGCAGCCCGACGATCGTGCCGCCGACGCCGGGCGAGTTCTTCCTGACCACGGACCGATTTGACGGCCTCACCAACTTTTACGGCGGACAACTCGGCGCCCGGGCGACCTGGGATTTCGGTCGGCTCAGCCTGGCCGCCACCGGCAAAGTAGCCCTGGGCGTCATGCATCAGCAGCTCGACATCAACGGGGCGCTCACCACCAATGACTTCAACACCCCCTTCGGCACAGGACCAGGACGAACTTTCCCAGGCGGCTACTTCGCCCTGCCGAGCAACATTGGCACGTATCAGCGCAACGCCTTCGGCGTGGTGCCCGAGGCTGGGCTGAACTTGACCTATCATCTCACCCCAGGGCTGGCCTGCACCGTGGGCTACACGTTCATGTATCTGAACAGCGTCGTCCGGCCCGGCGAAGACATCAACCGAAACGTCAACGGCGGCCAGAGCGCGCTGTATTCCTACACAGCGACGCCGCCCGGCTTGCAGGGCGGTCCCGCCCAGCCGACCCCCCTGTTCCGCACCGCCGACTTCTGGGCGCAGGGGCTGAACTTCGGGATTGAATTCCGGTTTTAGATTCAACGATTCCCTTCTTGCTGATAATATGGTTGGGGTGGAGAGTCAGAGGGAGAGATTGCCATGGATACCAATCACAAGCCCGTTCAAATCGTGGACGGGGGCCGGGGTCCTCAACTGTCGTCTTGCCGGATCACCGTCCAGGATATCGTTCCCTACTTGCAGCAAGGCTGCGCCTGCGAGGAGATCATGACGATCATGCCAGTGCTGACCAAGGAAGACATCAGGACCGTTCAGCAGTATGTTCGCGATAACTTCGACGCCGTCATGGAGCAGGACCGACGCATCCGCGACCGCAACCTTGAGCGAACGACGCCGCCGGAGATTCAGCAGATCCGCAAGAAAGGGCACGCCAAGGCGCTGGCCCTGATGGAGCAGTTCGCCAGGGATAAGAGCCAGGAGAAAAACGGTGATTCTTCTCCTCGCTGACGTGAACATCCAGGGCCATATCGAATTCCTCGTCAAGCGAATGCAGGCCGAACCGTGGCTTGGGTTCTGGAACTACCTGGGGAGATCGGGAAATGAGGATGCGCCTCGTTCTTGATGAGCCGCCACCTCTTTTCCTCGTCTTTTCCTCGTCCTGGGCGATGTCGATATCCGCGAGATCGTGAAATCGGGCATCATGAAACGGCTCAAGGTGCTCGATCTGCCTCCTGACGAGATGAGGCGGTGCGTAGGCCCAAAAAGCACAGTTGAAGTCCTCCCTGATCGACGGTAGAATAATCCAATTCATCGCACTCCCCCGGGCGTGGCATCCTTGGCGGTAAGACATTGAGCCGGATGCGATCATGCGGAGAAAACAAAAATGGACATCGTCGCCGTTATCAATTACAAGGGCGGCGTGGGTAAGACCACCACGACCGCCAACCTGGCAGGACAGCTTGCGTGGACAGGCAAACGCGTTCTTCTCATTGATCTCGATCCCCAAGCAAGTCTTACCTTCTCGTTGATCAGGCCCGAAGACTGGGAAGCAGATCTCTCTGAATCTCGCACCATCAAACGATGGTTCGACGCCGTTACGGAGGGCGGCGAAATAAATATGAACGATCTGCTTTTCGAAAACATGTTCATCAATCTAGCCTTGCGTGACAAGGGGCGCCTCGCATTGATTCCCTCCCATTTGGGCCTAATCAACGTCGATTTGGAACTTGCGACCCAGCTAGGCGGCGCCAACATTACGCAAGTCAAGCGCAACTATGTTAGCGTACATCGGCGACTGGCAAAAGGGCTCGCAGACCTTGACCAAAATGCATTCGATATCGTACTCATCGATTGTCCGCCGAACTTCAACATTGTGACAAAAACAGCAATTGTGGCAAGCCATCAGGTGCTCGTACCTGCAAAACCAGACTATCTCTCTACCCTAGGCATCACATATTTGCGGCGCAATCTAAATCAGCTCATAACTGATTACAACGAATATGCGGGTGTTGAAGGAGGGGATGCTGTCGGTACGATCGATCCGCAGATCCTCGGCGTTTTGTTCACGATGGTTCAGTTCAATCGCCAGGAGCCGATCTCAGCCCATCGTGGGTACATGAATCAGATCCGTGCCATGGATGGAGTTCCCGTGTTTGACAGCTGCATTCGAGAGAACAAAACCGCATTCGGCCAAGCTCCCGAAACGCTTCTCCCGGTCGTTCTGAAGCATTACACCGGGGCGACGTACACGAACATCGTTGAAGAGCTTGAAGGGGCAACACGAGAATTTCAAGCGAGGTTAAACACATGAATGACCACAATCCTGAATCGGTTCGCCTGGCACTCGTTGCGATGCTTCGTCGTTGCGCTGACTTTCTTGCAGCCTTGCCCACCAACGACGTTGACGCATTCCTCGAAGGCGACCTTGAGTTGCGACTGTCTGTCGTCGCCAAGAAGGTGCGCACGAAGAAGAAGAATTCTCAACTGAATGCCGAACAATTGTCTGATATCGCAAAACGCCTCCGGTCCATGGACAGTCGCGCTAGCGGCGAGCAATTATTGCATGAAGTTGCTCCGACACGGGTGGCATTGGAGGCTTTGGCTCGGCACCTAGACGTCTCAGTGCGCCGGGAGGACCGGCAAGAAGACCTCGGTCGCCGCATTATCGATTCGACCATCGGATTCCGTCTCTCATCGGAAGCCATACTAGGTCGACCTGTCGCCCGAAATACTTTCGATTCGATTCCAACGGGAGTCAAGAAATAGCAACGGCATCCATACCAAAAAAGGGGACGCAGATAGCTGAGTCCTGTTTTCATCTTCCCAATTCAGGGCACAACAGCCCCGAAACGGAAGTCGCCAGACTTCCGTTTCAGCGTCTCGTCCAAAAGACCGCTACATGCGTATTCCCTGACTTGCGGGGAGGTGAAGTTAGGGCCCAGCGACGCTAATCGTCCGCACGATCCGCGTTACGTTCCCCTGGCGGTCGCGCACCGACACGGTCAGGGTGCCGCTCGGCAAGCGTGTCACGGCCTGGGCGAGGCGATATTCCCAGACGCCGGGGCTGGCCGTCTTGAAGCGTGGAGCCAGGTTTTGGCCGGCTTTGGCACCGTCGATCGGGAAGTCGGCGGCGACGGTGAACGAATCCATGTCCAGGCCGGTGTCGTAGTCGTGCATGCCGATGAGGATGCGCGTTAGCGAGGGGTTGGCGTTGGGCTGGGGATGGGTGATGGTTAGTGTGGGACGGTTGTCGTCGAGCATCCAGCCGTAGCCGCGGGTTTCGGGGCGGGCGGGGTCGAAGTCGAGATCGATGGGGCAGCCCAGGTCGATCCAGCGCACCAGGGTGCGGCGGTCCTCGTCGGTCAAGGCGGCCACCTTGATCTTCTGACCACCTTCGCCCACATAGGTGCCGGCCACCGCTTCGGGCGGCGGCATGACGGCGGGCTTAAAATCGACGTGCAGCGATGGAGGCAGCTTCTCGCCCTTGATCTTGCCGGCGAGCCAAGCTTCCGGCAGGCCATCGAGGCGCCGGCCGTAGATTTGCCAGATCAGCAGACTGCGCCGCGATTGGAACTTGGCGATATAGCGTGAACCGAGGAGATTGCTCCAGTACCTGCCGTCGGACGGTTTCTTGCCGAACATGGGCGGATGATGGCTGCTGTTGCGCTGCCCGTTGTCCAGCACCAGGCGGAAGTACGTGCCCGGCGGTTTGCCTTTCGACCAACCGTTGACCTGGGCATCAGCGAGTTGATCGTCCGCGTCCAGGACCAGATCGCCGGCGGGTTCCTTCGACTTCTGCGTGTGGCAGGCGACGCAGCTCCGGTCAAGGATTGGCCGCACGTCGCGCCAGTATTCCACGTTCTTCACGCCACCCTTGACATAGCGCACGCCGACCTCGTCCTTGCTGTCCCATTTCTTGCCGGATTCGTCGTGTTTCTTTTCGGTCAAGAGCGGCACTTTGTCGGTGGTCAGGTTCCAGACGGGATAATCGGGCCTGGCCGCCGCGGTCTTCTCGAACGGGGTCGGCTGCTGGCTGTGGGCATGGCAGCCGCCACAGTTGTTGCGGATTTCGCCGGGCCGCAGCTGGTGCCAGGTTTGGGCCATGGTCAGATTCATGCCGTCCTTATCGACCATCTGGAAGGTAAAGGGGACGTCGGCGGGAATCTTGGCCAGGAAGCTGGTGTCGGGGTTGCCGTCGGGGTCGGTGGGTTGGTCTGCGGTCGCTGACGCTCCCGGCTCGCCTTTCTTGAAATGGCGCACGGGAAACTCGCCGAGAATGCGCAGCCGTTCATTGGCGTAATTGAAGAACTTGCCGGCGACGGGGCTCGACGGTGGTTCCATGGCCAGGATGCGGATGGCGTGGATGTCGCTGTTGGTATAGAGGCCGGCGTCGGAGCCTTGAGCCCCCCAGGCCGAGCCGTTGCCGAACGCGAAGGCATCCCTGGGGTCGCCGATCGCGGTCACGCTACCCGGCGGCACCACGCCTTTGGGAAAGCTCTCGCGCTTGTAGAGACTCGAAGTGCCGACCAGGCCGAAGGGGGTGCCTTCCGGAAGCTGGGGCGAGAGCTTGCCGTCGTTGGCCAGCGCCGGCAAACGGGCGGGCTCCGCGACGCCGTAGATTCTTTGGTAGGGCACCAGCGGCCGAGGCCATTGGGCATTGAAGTTGGCGTCGTGCTTGATGAGCAGCATCGCGCCGGGCTCCCAGATCGGTTCGCCGTTCTTGATGAGGTAGATGCCGGCATGGACCGGCTCACGAGCGGGGCCATTGGCGTTGTTGGTGGCCCCCGGCGACCAGATCGTCAAGAGATGGTTGTCCGGAGCGCCGCAGGGATGCTGCACTTTGCCGACGCGCGGCGACTTCGGGTCCTTCGCGTCCGAAGGCGGGGCGGCATAGTCGCTGCCGTGGGTGAAGCGCGTCAGCACCTTCATGCCATAGGGCTGGAAGCGCATATTTTGGATGTACGTACCCCTTTGGTGGCTGAGGACGGCCAGACTCGGGTCCTTCGAGTTCTGGGCGGGACCAAAAGCGGGGACACCGCTGGGCGGCGCCGGCGGCAATGTGTAATAGGTGCCGAAGCCGAGCGTGTTCTGGTTGTAGTAGCGCTCGACGACAACGGTGCCGTCGGAGAGTTGCGATTGGAAGTGGAACGCGTCGGGAGCGCCCGCCTCGAAGAGGGCGCTGACGACCGGGGCCCAGTTGGTGCCGTCGGGATGGATGCTCCAGATGCCCCAGATGATGCCGGCGTGGATGCCCTGGGATTCGAGCGAACTGAAAATGATCCGCCCGTCCTTGAGCACGACCGGATGCAGGGCGCAGCCGACGTTCAGATGGCCGATCTTTTCGACATTCTTGCCGTCGTCGTCCATCACGAATAGTTGCAGAGCCTCGGTCGGGTAGCCGTGCGGCGTCCTGAGGCCGTCGCGGTTGCTGACAAAAGCAACCCGGCCGCCCGGCAGCGGACACGGATGCAAATTGGCGACACGGTAGCGGAGGTTGACCTTGCCCTTCTCCGGAGTCTGGTAGTCCGAGGACCAGTCGGCCACGCCCGTGTTCGGCGTGAACTGCTGCTGGGTCAGCCGCAGGATCTTGCGCGTTTTGACCTGGACCTTGTAGACGTCGGCGCCGCCCGAGCCGTACTCATTGTTGCGGTTGGCATCGTGAAAGAGGGTGTAATAGACCCATTCGGCGTCGAAGGAGACGTACGGATCGGCGATGGCGCCCTTGCCGCCGGCGACCAGGACTTCCTCGCTGCCGTCGGGGTGCAGCAGCATCAGGTCGGTGACGGCATGCAGGTTGTACGGATGGCCAATTTCGGGCCAGACCGTTGCGGGCCGCTCCTTGCCATCGTTGCCCTTGACGGTGCGCGGGGCACGCACATAGACGATGTCATAGTCGTATTTGACCGTCTTGTCGTCAGCGATGGGCCGCGGCTTGACATTGAGCGGCCTTTGCGGCGGCGTATCGGTGGGCTCCCCGGTCAGCAAACCGGCGGCACCCACGAGCAAGGCCAACCCGAGTACGCTGGCCACGGCGCATTTCATTTTCGCGATGAACATGGAGCACTCCTTCGGAGAGAGCGGCGACGGAAGCCTCAACGCTTTTCGCCGCCAGGGTTGGGCCGTGCTGACGAGCGCGGCGTGGCCTAACAGGGGGGGACGGCTGCCTGGGCCGTAGTGTCGGCCAATCCATAGGTCGGTTCCGGTCAGTATACAAACTTTTCCGACAGAAGGCCAAGGAACGCCGCGGGCAAGGATCAAGGGGTGCAAACCGATGTGCGGTAAGCTGCGCTCGCGTCCTGGGGCCGAATCCGCATCGGGGACGGTGCGGCGGCCATTTTGCTTTTTGTCGGTAGTGTCTCAGTTTCGTGGGGCAGGTTGCCAACCTGCCGGAGGGCTTCATGGCAGGTTGGCAACCTGCCCCACGGAGCTGAGCAAACTGAGACACTACCATTTTGTCGAGCTTCTTGACCGCCATGGAGATTCTGCGATAATCACACTAAATCCCCCCTGAAAGGTTTCGAGGCGAAGGAACGTAGTTATTCATGGAGCACCCGTTCACTAATGAGGCACCATCATGCGCATCGCCCCCTGTTTCGACATTTCCACTTACGAACGCATGCTCGCGGGCCAGCTTCCTGCCGTCGAGGCCGAGACGGTCTGCGAGCACCTCGAATCGTGCGACCGCTGCTTTCAGGTGGTGCGGAGCCTGCCGGAGGACACGCTGGTAGCATCGATGCGACAGGAAAAGTGGCCGGCCAGCGCGGTGGGAACGACGTTCATCCGTGACCTCGCCCAGAAGGTCTTGAAGCAAGCGGCGAGTCGCCCCCAGATATTGCCCGGAGTCATCATGTTCACCTGCTCTGGCTGTGGCAACAAGCTCAAGGTCAAGTCCGAATTGGCCGGCAAGAAAGTAAAGCGCCCGAAGTGCAGCCAGGTGGTGCTGGTCCCTGCATCCGAGGGAGATTCCTCGGCGGGGACAAACCCGCCGGACGAGAAGACGCGCGCTCCCCGGGACGTTTCAGCATTGGAAGCGCCTACCTTGC
>Ga0182024_10018424_pt1 | contig 13000 bp, 13 predicted proteins | sample P32metaG_FD_120480 | JGI IMG/M metagenome (GOLD analysis project Ga0182024, IMG submission 120480) | Permafrost microbial communities from Stordalen Mire, Sweden - P3-2 metaG (Illumina Assembly) | ecosystem: Environmental > Terrestrial > Soil > Wetlands > Permafrost | place: Sweden: Stordalen...
AAGGATGGCTGGGGTGGTCGTGGTTGCGGTCCTTGTGATCGCCCTGCCTTCGCTCGCTCTCGGCAGCTCACACGCCGCTGCTGCCAAGCGCGGGCCCGCTGCGACCTCGATCATGTGCCCGCTCGCCGGTGGCACGTCGATCGTGCTGAAGGTAGTCACGACGGTGACCTCGCGCCGCCATCGCCATCATCGGCGCCACCACCGCCGCCACCACGAGCCGCTGGTCAACCGCGGCGCCACCGGACCGACCGGGGCGACCATCCACTGCGCACCGCTTCCGTGTGTCTCGAGGCTCGAGGGAGCAAGCGGCCCGAGCGGCGCCACGTTCGCCTGCCGCCCGCCTCCCTGCCTCGGAGCTACCGGTTCGACCGGCACGATCAGGCCGAAGGTCGCCGTCCTCTTCTGCCGGCCGATCCCGTGCCTCTACGCCACGGGCGCCGCGGCCGGCGCGAGCGGGCCGTCGGGCGCCACCGGCGTGAGGTGCCCGCCCATCCCGTGCGCGAGGCCGGTGGCTGGGGGAACCTCCGCGGCGATCATCTGTCGGCCGCTCCCGTGCCCGCTGGCCGCCACCGTCAAACACGGCCCGGCGAGCACCCCGATTGTCGCGTGTCCCCCGATTCCGGCCTGCCCGCTGACGAACACCGGGGCGACCGGGTGCCCGATCCCGTGCGCGATCGCCGGCGAGAGCAGCACCGTGGCGCCCGAGCGCACGTATGCCATCTGCTCTCCGGGCTGCCCACCCGAACCTGTCGCTGGAGTCACCAGGACGGCGCTTCACGCCTGCCCTGAGGCCGCCGCCACGCCCACCAGTGGCTCACAACGGCTCTCCTAGGCCGCCGGCGCCGCAGCGCGCCCACGGTGTGACCTTCTTATCCCGTACTTCAGACGTGTTGGGACACTGCGACCGGGCCCGGCATCCCCCGGCCGGGCCCGCCCCTCGCCCCTGCGCCGGCTACGGGGGTCAGAGCAAGACTGCATGAGCGAGCGGCCAAAGATTCTCGTAGTCGATGACGAGCCGGCGGTTCAGCAGGCTCTCGCTAGGGCGTTCGCGCTCGAGCGTTACGAGGTGGAGGTCGCCCGCAACGGCAGCGAGGCGCTCGAGGCGCTTGCCGGAGAGCGTTTCGACGCGGTCGTGCTCGACGTGACAATGCCCGGCGTCTCGGGCCTCGAGGTCTGCCGTAGGCTGCGGGCGAGTGGCGACCGCAGCCCGGTCCTGATGCTCACCGCGCGCGACGCGATCGACGATCGCGTCGCCGGCCTCGATGCCGGCGCCGACGACTATCTCGTCAAGCCGTTCGCACTGCGCGAGTTGATGGCTCGGGTGCGAGCGCTCCTTCGCCGGCGCTCCTCAGGCGACGACGAGCTCGCGGGTCCGCTGCGCTTCGATGACCTGTCACTTGACCCGGTTGCGCACGAGGTCCACAGGGCCGGCCACCGCCTCGAGCTGACGCGCACCGAGTTCGCGCTGCTCGAGCTGTTCATGCGCCATCCGCGCCAGGTGCTCAGCCGCTCGACGATCTTCGAGCATGTCTGGGGCTACGACTTCGGGGCGGCGTCGAACACCCTCGGGGTCTACATGGGCTACCTGCGCCGCAAGACCGAGGACGGCGACGCCCCACGACTTCTGCACACGGTCCGCGGCGTCGGTTACATATTGAGGTCCTCATGAGCTTCCAGCGCCGCGTCACGCTCGCCTCCGCATCGGCCGTGGCAGTGGCCGTCGCGATCGCATCGATCGTGACCTACGTCGTCGTGCGCAACGAGCTCCACCACAGGATCAACCACTCGCTCGACACGCTGGCGAGCGCGTTCGTGCACGCGGAGCACGTGGTGGGACACGAGCCGCCCGGCGACCAGCTCTTCGGTCACCGGCACAGCGCTGTCCCCTACCCCTACTCGACGCTTCTGGGCCGCTTCCCGAACCGCCCCGGCGACATCACCAACGTCGTGCTGCTCGTCACGGGAGCGGGGAAGGTCTATCCGGCCTTCCACGGCCAGGTTCTGCAACTCCCCGCGAACACCGTCGCGAGGCTCGCCGCGCTCGCGCGTAGCGGGCGGGACCGCAGCAGCTTCGACGTGACCGCGCACGGAGAGCCGCTGCGCCTGCTTGCCGCGGGCGTCAGCCCAGGCTACGCCGTCGTCGTGGCGCACTCGCTTTCGGAGGCCAACTCGACGCTCAACGAGCTGCGCGTGATCCTTGTGATCCTCACGCTCGGGGGCATCGCCCTCGCCGCATTGCTCGGGTGGTTCGTCGCGCGGATGACGCTGGCGCCGGTGCGCCACCTGACGGCCGCTGTGCGCCGCATCACGGAGACCCAGGACCTCGGCGAGCGAATCGACGAGCGCCGTCGCGATGAGCTGGGCAGCCTCGCGCGCTCGTTCAACTCGATGGTCAGCGGGCTCGAGGAGACGATGCACAAGCTCGACGAGTCGGCGCGGATACAGCGACGCCTCGTGGCCGACGCCTCGCACGAGCTGCGGACCCCGGTCACGAGCATCCGCACGAACATCGAGATCCTCGAACGCGTTGACGAGCTGCCGCCGGAGGAGCGCTCGCGGCTGGTCAGCGACGTCGTCGTGCAGCTCGAGGAGCTCTCAGAGCTCATCAACGACCTGATCGAGCTGGCGCGCGAGGACGAGCACATCGACTCGCGCGAGGAGGTGCGCTTCGACGTGCTCGTCTCGGAGGCGATCGAGCGGGCCCGCCTGCACGCTCCCAAGGCCCGATTCGAGGTGGCGCTCGACCCGACCGTGGTGACCGGCGTGCCCTCTCGGCTCGGGCGGGCGGTCAACAACATGCTCGACAACGCAGTGAAGTTCGCGGGCACCGACCAGCCCATCGAGGTTCGACTGCACGGCGGCGAGCTCGAGGTCCGCGACCACGGCCCCGGCATCGACGCCGAGGACCTCCCCCACATCTTCGACCGATTCTTCCGCGGCGCCCGCTCGCGCGCGCTTCCCGGCAGCGGCCTGGGCCTCGCGATCGTCCGCCAGGTCGCCGAGCTTCACGCGGGAAGCGTCAGCGTCGCCGCGGCGCCGGGCGGGGGCACCGTCGTGCGGATGCGCGTGCCGGTGACCGCCTGGGGCTCATAGAGCCGCCGCTCAGCGAATCTCCTCACCGGCAAGGAGCTCCATCATGAGCGAGTCGTGCCAGCCCGAGCCGTCGCTGTCGCGCTCGGCGTCGCGCATCACGCCGACGCGGCGGAAGCCGACCTTCTCGTAGGCGCGGATCGCGGCGATGTTGTCGGTCGCCGGGTCGATCGTGATGCGGTGGTGGCCGTGGCGGTCGATGGGCGCACGACGATCTGGCGCACCACCTCGCTGCCGATGCCGCGCCCGTGCAGTGCGGGGTCGAGGAAGAGGTCGATCCCCGCGTGGCGGTACTTCGGCTCCGGCTCTTCGTAGAACTGGACCATCCCGGCGACCCTGCCGTCCAGCTCGATCACAAAGCGCGTGCTCTGCGGCTCATCCCACGGGAACTCCTCTGCGGGCAGATCCCACCGGCGCGCCACCTCCGCCGTCGAATGGATTCGACGCAGCTCCTCGGCGTCGGCCTGCAGCAGCCCTCGCAGCACCAGCGAGGAGGCCGCGTTCGCCCCGGATGTCGCGCCGCCGGCCGCTCGATCCACGGGAGCAGTCTCGCAGAGGCCCAGCGCTCGGCGGCGCTCAGGGGTCGACGTGGACCGAGCGCGACGGGCTCGCCGCCGGCTCATACGGGTAGCCGGTGACACCGCCCGGCGGGATCGCGAAGCGGAACGTGTAGGTGATCGACTGGGTGGTGCGCTCGAAGGTGTAGCGGTAGAGAAAGCGCCCGTCACGCGGATTGGCGCGCACGACCTGGTAGATCATCCAGCGCGAGCCCTCGCGGTACTCGAGCTGGAGCGGCAGGCCCCCACGTGGCTCATCACCGCCGCTCACCTTCCCTGTGAAGGTGACCGTGTGGCCATTTGTGGTCTGCGCCGGCGTGATCGCCAGCGATATCTCAGGCGTCACCGCGACGGTCGCCGTTGCGCTTGCTGCCGCCACGTGGCGGCCGCCGGAGGCGCCGTAGCTCACATCAATGCGGCTCGAGGGTCCGGGCGCGAGCGAATATGAGAACGATCCATCGGCGCGCGTGCGGATCCGGGCGCGGCGGGCGGGCGCGCCGCCGGCCGCCGGCGTTACCACCACGCTCAGGAGCGCGCGCTTCGCAGGCCGCGCGCCGCAGCGCAGGTAGCCGCGCAGCGTCACGCGCCGGCCAAAGGCGATCGACACACGTGCTGCGCCGGCGAATGTCGCGCGTAGACGTGCGTCGCGGCAGGCCCCGTCCCCGCTGGTGCCGTCACCGGCGCCGCTGGCGGCAGGCGCGACGGCGCTGGCGGTCGGGCCGCCGGGCGGCGCGCCCGCGGGCGCTGGCGCTGCACCCCACGGCGCCGCAAAGGGGGGCTGGCTCGCGTCGCCTTGCGCGTCGAGCACCACCCCGGATCCGCTCGAGGTCGCGCTCGTCTCACCGCCGGTGTCTGACGCCGTCACGATCACCTCCACCTGGCCATAGTCCTCGGCGGCCGTCAGCGTGTAGGTGGCCGCGTCGGCGCCGGCAATCGGCGAGCACGATCCCCCGGCTGCTTGGCAACGCTGCCATTGGTAGGCGAGCGCGCCCGGCTGCGGCGACCAGCCTGCGGTATCCGCGACGAGCGTCTGGCCCTCCTGCGCCTGGCCGACGACCGTCGCGACGCCGCCCTGGGGCGCGTTCCTGGTCTGAATCAAGCCTGTCCAGACCGGCCCGCTGTCACCCGCGAGGTCGGTCATCGTGACCGTGACGACATGGGTCCCGTCAAGCACCGTGCCCGTGTCCAGCCAGACCGCGCTGCCGTTGGCGCTGGCGAGCTGCACGCCATCGACGGTGATCGCGGCCGAGCGGACTCCGCCGCCACCGTCGCTCGCGGTCAGGCTGACAGCGACGGCGCCCGTCAACACGCCGCCCGCGACCAGCGTGCCGGTGACCGCTGCGGTCGGGCCGGCGGCCGCGCGAGTGACGCCGGCATCGAGGGTGCACGCCAGCGCGAGCACCGCGGCCCCCAGAACTGCGATCGCGCGTCCGGCCTTGAACAACTTCCGCTCCGTCCCGTCAAGAGCCCCGCGATGCGGAGCCACGCCTGATTCATCCGACAGGCGCGACCCCAGCGGGACAACGGCGGCAAGTATCAGCGCTCACGGGCACTGCGACAAGGACCAAAACGTACCCACAGGCCGTCGAAAAACCCGCTACGAGCGATAATTCCTTGGCCGGTGGCTATGGCTTGCCGCTCAGCTCGAGCACGGCGAGGAACGCCTCCTGAGGCACCTCGATGCGCCCGACCTGCTTCATCCGCTTCTTCCCTTCCTTCTGCTTCTCGAGCAGTTTCTTCTTGCGCGTTATGTCGCCGCCGTAGCACTTCGCGATCACGTCCTTGCGGAACGCCTTGACCGTCTCACGCGCGATCACGTGCGAGCCGATCGCCGCCTGGATCGGCACGTCGTACTGCTGCCGCGGGATCTTCGCGCGCAAGCGCTCGGTCAGCATCTTCCCCAGCTCGTAGGCCTTGTCGCGGTGCACGATCATCGACAGCGCGTCGACGGGGTCGCCGCCGAGCAGCACATCCAGCTTGACGAGGTTTGACGGCACCATCCCGAGCAACTCGTAGTCGAGCGACGCGTAGCCGCGCGTGCGCGACTTGAGCTGGTCGAAGAAGTCGATCACGATCTCCGCCAGCGGGATGTCGTAGACCAGCTGAACGCGCTCGGGCGAGAGATAGTGCATCCCGACGTGAGTGCCTCGGCGCTCGCGGCAGAGCTCCATCACGGTGCCGATGAACTCCTTCGGGCTGATGACGGTCGCGCGCAGCACGGGCTCGCGGATCTCGTCGATGTGCGCCGGGTCGGGCATGTCCGAGGGGTTGTGCACCTCGACCTCCTCGCCGTTGCTGAGCCTCACCTCGAAGCCGACCGAGGGCATCGTCATCAACAGCTCGAGGTCGTATTCACGCTCGAGCCGCTCTCGCACGATGTCCATGTGGAGCAGCCCCAGGAACCCCGCGCGGAAGCCGAAGCCGAGCGCGTCCGAGCTCTCCGGCTCCCACGACAGTGCGGCGTCGTTGAGCGTCAGCTTCTCGAGCGCGTCGCGCAGCTCGGGAAAGCGCTCGGAGTCGATCGGGAAGAGCCCGCAGAACACCATCGGCTTGACCTCGCGGTAGCCCGGCAGCGGCTCACTGGCCGGGTTGGCCGTGCTGGTCAAGGTGTCGCCGACACGCAGCTGCGTGACATCCTTGATGCCCGTGATCACGTAGCCGACCTCACCGGCGCGCAGCTCGTCGACAGCCCGCATCTGCGGCGAGAAGAAGCCGATCTCGTCGATCTCGGCGGTGACCGAGCGCGCCATCGTGCGGATCGCCTCGCCCTTGCGGAAGACGCCGTCGACAACGCGCACATAGGCGACGACGCCACGGTACTGGTCGAACTCCGAGTCGAAGATCAGCGCGCGTGCCGGCGCGTCGGGCTCGCCGGCGGGGGGCGGGATCCGCTCGACGATCCGCTCGAGCACCTCGATCACGCCCTCCCCTGTCTTGCCGGAGATCAGCAGGATGTCGCCGACGTCGTCGCCGATCAGCTCGGCGATCTCGTCGGCGACACGCTCCGGCTCAGCGCCGGGAAGATCGATCTTGTTGAGCGCCGGGATCAGCTCGAGCCCCGCCTCCACCGCCATGTAGGTGTTGGCCAGCGTCTGCGCCTCGACCCCCTGGGAGGCGTCGACGACGAGGACGGCCCCCTCGCACGCCGCGAGCGAGCGCGAGACCTCGTAGCTGAAGTCGACGTGGCCGGGCGTGTCGATCAGGTGCAGCTGGTAGGTCTCGCCGTTGCGGGCCTTGTACTGAACGCGCACCGCCTGTGCCTTGATCGTGATGCCGCGCTCGCGCTCGAGGTCCATCGAGTCCAGTACCTGCGCCCGCATCGCACGCGCATCGACGGTGTGCGTCAGCTCGAGGATCCGGTCCGCGAGCGTCGACTTTCCGTGGTCGATGTGGGCGATGATGCAGAAATTCCGGATGTGGGCTTGATCTGCCATCCACCAAGTAGATTACGGGGCCGGTACGGGCCCGCCGCCCCGGAGCCTCGCAGCCAGATGTCGCGACCGATCCCCCGAGACGAGGCCGTCGAGCTGCTCCACGAATGGGTGGCGGCGGCGCCGCTGCGCCGCCACTGCCTCGCGGTCGAGGCGGCGATGCGCTCCTACGGCGCCCGCGAGGGCGCCGACGTCGAGCTGTGGGGCGTGACCGGGCTGCTCCACGACGCCGACTACGAGCGCCATCCCGAGATGACCGACGAGCTCGCCGGTCACCCCCGCACGATCATGGCGGAGCTCGAGCGGCGGGACGCTCCGCCCGAGATGGTTCGGGCGATCGCCTCCCACGCCGACTATTTGGGGGTTGCGCGGGAAAGCGCCATGGAACGCTCGCTGCACGCGGTCGATGAGCTGAGCGGCTTCGTGATTGCCTGCGCGATGGTGCGCCCCGATGGCATCCATGGGCTCACGCCGAAGTCCGTGCGCAAGAAGCTGAAACAGCCGTCGTTCGCCGCAGCGGTCAACCGCGATGAGCTGCAGAGTTCCGCTGAGGAGCTCGGGGTGCCGTTCGATGAGCACGTCGCGTTCGTGATCGCGGCGCTCGAGGAGCAGGCGGAGCCGCTCGGGGTTACAGGCCAAGCGCCTGCGTGATCTCCGCGGCGGCGAGCGACTCGACGATCAGCTCGGCGGCGCCCAGGCCCACCCCGTCGAGCGAGGGCACGGCGATCGTGTAGCAGCCGGCGGCGACGGCCGCGCTCACGCCGGTCGGCGAGTCTTCGAGGACAAGCGTCCGCGCCGGCTGCGTGCCGAGCGCCGCGACCGCCGCCAGGTAGATCTCCGGGGCCGGCTTGGGGCTCGTGACGTCGTCGGCGGTGAGAATCGTGACGAACGTGGCCGGGTCGATTCCACCCGTGCTCAGCGCTCGGTCCACCAGCATGCGCGGCGAGTTGGAGGCCAGTGCCATCGGGATCCCGGCTTCGCGCAGGACCGCGATCAGCTCGAGCGCCCCCGGTCGCGGCGCCGCGTAGGTCGCCAGCTCGGCGATCACGAGCATCCCCAGCTCCATGATCAGCGCGCCGCCGCGCCCGGGCTCGTCGAGCATCCGCTCCAGCGTCGCCGCCGCGGTGGCGGGCGATGAGCCCAGCAACTCGCGCTTGTGCTCGATCGTGAACTCCAGCCCGCGGCGCTCGAACAGCGCCCGTTCGGCGCGCGTCCACGACGTCTCCGTGTCGAGCAGCAGCCCGTCGTTGTCGAACACCACCGCATCGCAGCGACGACCGTCTCCGTTGACCTCCATGCCGGTGTAACTCTATGTGCGGCCGAGGCGGCCGAGCACGAGGCGGCGAACCTGGCGCGCCTCGGGGATCTTCATGACGAGCACGGCGCGCATGTAGATGACGCCGCCGACCAGAGCGCCGCCGCCAACCGAAGCGATCTGCGCGGGCACGCTGCGGCCGAGCATCTCGTCGAGCAGGTGCCAGACGAGCCACGACGCGCCGGCCAGCAGCGCCGATGCGACCGCGATCCGAGCTGTGATCATCGTCGTCTGGCGCGCCTCGAGCCGCCCGTTGAAGCCGCGGCGAAGGCGGCGCAGCAGCAGCGCCGTCATCACGATGTTGGCAACGGCGGTGCCGATCACAAGGCCCGCGATCCCAAGCGGCCTGTAGAGCCCGATCGACACGACGATGTCGACGACGATGTTCATCGCCGCGAGGCCGGTCGGGATCCACGGCCGCTTGAGCGCGAAGAACGTTCGCGTCAGCAGCAGGTTGAGGCCGCCGAACGGCAGGCTCACGGCGAACCAGAACAGCGCGATCGATGTGAGATGCGTCGAGCGGCTGCCGAAGCTCCCGTGCTGGTAGATCAGCCGCACCACCGGTGTCGCGAGCACCATCAGGAACGCCGAGGCGGGGATCAGCAGCAGGTTGATCTGGCGCATCCCAATCGACAGCGCGCGGCGCATCCCCCCCGCGTCGCGCCGCGACGCCTGCCTGCTCAGAGTTGGGAACAGCACCGTCGCCACGGCCACGCTGAACATGCCCTGCGGCAGCATGTAGATGCGAAAGGCGTAGTTGATCGCGCTCGGCGCCCGTCCGCTCGCGCCATGCACGAGCGTGCCGAACACCGAGTTGATCAGCTGATCCAGGTTGACGATGCCGAGGCCGATCGTGACCGGCAGCATCAGCACGAACACCTGGCGCACCCGCGGGTCGTGCCAGTCGATGTGGAAGCCGAGGCGAAAGTCGATCTGCTGAAGGGCGGCGGCGGCGATCAGCAGCTGCACGACCGTCGCCGCGAGGATCGCGATCGCGTACGCGAAGATCCCGTCGTTGCTGTGGACGAGGTGCGGCCGCAGCACGACGACGCCGACGATGATCACGACGTTCCAGACGAGCGGCGAGAGCGCTGCGATCGAGAAGCGGTCGTAGGACTGCAGGATCCCGACGAGCAGGCCGTTCAGGCCGAGCAGCAGCACGACCGGGAAGAGCACCTGCGCGAGGCCCGCGGTCAGCGACCCTGACACCGAATTGCCGGCGATGAACACCGGCATGATCAAATGGGCGGCCAGGATGAAGACGGCCGTGATCGCGCCGAGCGCGATCAGCATGATCCAGAAGACCGTCGAGGCGAGCCTGAACGCCTCCTTCTTGCGGCCGTCCTGCAGCAATTCGGTGAAGACCGGCACGAACGCCGCCGATAGCGCCGCGTTCGCGAACAGGTTGCTGACCAGGTTCGGCACCTGGAAGGCGATCGTGAAAGCCGAGTACTGGCTGAAGGTTCCGAAGAAGCGCGCGGCGACGATCTCGCGCACGAGACCTGCGATCCGCGAGAAGCCCGTGGCGATCGAGAAGATCGCGGTGTTGCGCGCGACGTGCCCGGTCCCGGGAGCCGCCCGGCCCTGCCCGGCTACGGGAGTGGAAGCGGCCAAGGCCGCTATAGTACGGCGCGGCGCGGTCCCAACCGCCGTCTTGTCATGGCCAACATCGCCTCCCAGAAGAAGCGCATCCTCCGCGCCGAGCGCGAGCGTCTCGAGAATCGCCGTCACACCTCGGCGATCAAGACCTACTTCCGCCGGCTCGAGACCGCGATCACCGAAGGCGATGCCGAGCAGATCGCTTCCGAGCACCGCACGCTGGTCTCGAAGATCGACAAGGCCGTGAAGACCGGGGCGCTGCACCGCAACACCGGCGCGCGCAAGAAGTCCCGCGCGGCGCGCCTCGTGCGCCCCGGCGCCGAGCCCAGCGACAGCTGACCCAGGCGCGCCGAAGCCGCGCGCGTCAGGTCGTGATCGCCTCGATCGTGCGCAGCGCGAGCGTGTCGGCGTCGAGCGCGGAGCCGCCGCGGCTGTCCAGCTCGAGATCCGCGAGCGCGCAGATCGCGCGCCGCAGCGCGCCGGTGTCGGTCCGCGCGACGTCGGCGACGAACGCGGCGGCGGCCTTCGGCGGCATCCGCAGCTCTCCGCGCAGCGCGCTCGCAGGGGCCCCCTGCTCGAGCCGGCGAGCGACGCCCAGCGCCTCGCGCAGGCGCCTCGTGACCCAGTAGCTGAGCGATTCCACGCGCTCTCCCTGCGCCCGCAGCTGCAGGAAGATGCGCGTGGCGGCGGCGGCGTCGCCGGCCACGACCGCGTCGGCCAGAGTCCATGCCTTGCGCTCGGCGCTTCGCCCGACGCGTTGCGCGACGCCGTCGGCATCCAGACGTGCACCCGGGCCGCACTCGAGCGCCAGCTTCTCGATCTCGCGCAACAGGCGCGCCTGGCGATTGCCCACCGTGGCCACGAGCACGCGTGCGCCGTGCTGGTCGAGCGTGAGACCGACCGCGGCAGCCTGCGTGACCGCCCACGCCGGGAGATCCCACTCCTTCACCGACATCTCGGCGGCAATGTCGCCGCCCGCCTCGCGGACCGCGCGGTGAAGCGCCGGCGGTGCCTTGGCGCGCCCCTCCTCGCGGGCGAAGAACGCCACCGTCGTCTCGGGCGGGATCGAGGCGATCGGGCCGGCGAGATGCTCGGTGACGTCGTCGTCCTTCCAGCGCTCGGCACCATCGACGATCACGAAGCGCCGGCCGATTGCGAGCGTCAATGCGTCGAGCAGCGCAGCCGCGGAGGCCGGCGTAGCGTCTACTCCCTCGAGAAGTTCGAGTGAGCCGCCGCTGCTCTCCGCGAGCACGCGCAGGCGTGCCCGACGCTCGGTGATGCGCCCGTGATCGTCGCCGTGGATGAGGTAGGCCGGCTTGAAGCTCGCCACGAGTTGCAGGCTAGCGCCGCGCGCGGCGCGGAGACTACGTGGAGCGCGCGCGGACCGGCGTCGCCTTGCCAGACGCGTTCAGCCACGCGCCGACGGCGACCACGGCCAGCAGGATGAGGTCGACGTAGAAGCCCCAGCCCAAGTCGCTCACGTGCCACAGGATCCGGATGACCATCAGGACGATGATCACGCCGACGGCTAGGGCCCGGGTCATCTCGCGCCCGTATTTCGTGGTGGGCACGGTGATCTCCGGGCTGAAGCGCGCCAGACCCAGGTCGAGCACCAGCGCGAAGAGGATGACGAGAGCGATGACGGCCCAGCCCATGCCGGGTCCGTCGGTGGCCTCGGTCTTATAGGCGTAGCCAAAGACGGTGTCGGAGAACCACGGAAACACCAGCAGGCCGACGATCAGAGCGAGCCCGCCCACTCCGACCATCAGGTCCTGGCGACTGAGCTTTGAGAAATCCACCGCTAACTCTCCTTAGTGGGACACGAGCGTGGGCTGAGCATAGTCACGAGCGTGGGCCGATCGCGAGCGTCAATCCGTCACGCAGCGCCGCGGCGGCTCCCTCGAGCAGTTCGAGCGAGCAGCCGCCGCTTTCGGCAAGCGCGCAGCCAGCGCGCCGCTCCGTATGCGCCCGTGATCGTCGCCGTGGATCAGGTACGCCGGCTTGAAGCTCGCCACGCGTCGGAGGCTAGAGCCGCCCTCCGGTTGGCGCCGCGCGGCACGTGCGCGGCGCCCGGTGTTGGCATCCGTTCGACGCTACACGCCGCCGGTCGGGCCGGCGGTGCGCGTCGGCGTGGACCTTCCTTGTGCGTTGAGCCAAGCGCCGGCGGCCACGACGATCACAAGGATGATGTCGACGAAGAACCCCCAACCGTAGTTGCCGGTGTGCGAGATCAGCTTGATGAGCATGAGCAGCGCCACCAGGGCGACGGCGGCGGCGCGCGTCATCTCACGCCCGAGTTGCGTGGTGGGAACCTGCGTTGCCGGGCTGAACCGCGCGAGAAAAAGATCAGCCAGGAGTGCGATCAACACGATCAGCGCGAGCACCGCCCAGATTCCGCCTGTGCTGCTCGTCGCCACGGCGGTGGCCGTGAAGCCGGCGACCGACACCGAGAACCATGGGAACGCGAGAAGGCCGATCACCAACAGGATGCCCCCACCCCCCACCATCCAGTCCTCGCGGCTCAGTTTCGAAAGATCCACTGCCCCTCCTTAGTCGGACGCCAAGCGTGAGTTGAGCATACGGCGGCCCATGGACGTTGGCACGTGGACGAAATGCCGATTTCGCCCACTCCTACCTTACGACGACGTTGACCAGTTTCCCTGCCACCACAACGACCCTGACGATCTCCTTTCCGGCGATGTGCGCGACGACGTTTGGCGTCGAGAGCGCGAGCTCGCGAAGCTCCTCGTCGCTCGCGTCGCTTCGCGCCATCACGCGGTCGCGGACCTTGCCGTTGACCTGACAGACGAGCTCGAACTCCTCACGCGCGAGCAGCGCCGGGTCGGCGTACGGCCAGGGCTCATCCCACACGCGACGACCGCTCAGCAGCTGGTAGGCGTCCGCGCCTGTGTGCGGCGCGAACGGGAAGATCAGCGACGCGGCCGTCGAAACGGCGAAGCGCAGAACGCCCGCCCCAACCTCCTCGCGCAGCTTGTAGCAGTCGTTGA
>Ga0182024_10018425_pt1 | contig 13000 bp, 12 predicted proteins | sample P32metaG_FD_120480 | JGI IMG/M metagenome (GOLD analysis project Ga0182024, IMG submission 120480) | Permafrost microbial communities from Stordalen Mire, Sweden - P3-2 metaG (Illumina Assembly) | ecosystem: Environmental > Terrestrial > Soil > Wetlands > Permafrost | place: Sweden: Stordalen...
TACCCTGGGCCCTCGCACTCTGTCTCGGTTTGGCGGCTGGTTGGATGGCCGAGCTTTATTTTAATGGCCGGGTTGAGAATGCCCTGCTCCACGATCAATTGAGATTGATCGAACTCGAATCACAAAGCATTAACAATCAATTGGAAGCGGAGAGAATTGTGTCCAGTCAGGAGTTGGCGGACGCGCTCCGGCAAGCCGGCGCACCGCCGGAGCAAAAGCCCGGAACGCCATCCAACTCCGCCGCCAAATAAAGCCTCTTGCCACGGCTTTAAGCGACACAAGACTTTGCCGGGCATGATAATCAAACCCAAGGTCCGAGGATTCGTATGTGTCACTGCGCATCCTGCCGGATGTGACGCCCATGTTCAGGAATGGATCGGGCACGTGCGGGGGCAGCCCGCGATCGGTGGGGGCCCGAAGAAGGTTTTGGTCATCGGAGGCTCAACCGGCTACGGGCTTGCTTCGCGAATCACCGCCGCATTCGGATCCGGAGCGTCCACGATCGGGGTTTTCTATGAGCGGCCGTCCGAGGACGGGCGGACAGCAACTCCCGGATGGTACAATTCTATCGCGTTCACCCGCGCGGCCCGCGCAGCGGGCCTTTACGCTCAAAATCTAAACGGCGATGCGTTCGCCGACGATATGAAGCGACAGGCCGTCGAACTTATCCGGCGGGACCTGGGGTCGATAGACCTCGTGATATACAGTCTGGCTTCGCCCCGGAGGACCCATCCAAAGACCGGTGTGACGCACAAGGCGGTCCTGAAGCCGGTGGGCGCCCCCTATGTGAACAGGACGCTTAATACCGACACAGGCGCAGTGAGTATGATCAGCATAGATCCGGCAACTGAATCGGAGATCGCAGACACAATCGCTGTCATGGGCGGCGAGGATTGGGAGATGTGGATTCAGGCATTGGCCGAAGCGGGATTGCTCGCGTCCGGCGCCCGGTCGGTTGCCTATTCCTACATCGGACCCGAATTAACCTGGCCGATTTACAAGAATGGAACGATCGGACTCGCCAAGAACGATCTGGAAAGGGCGGCCCGGGCGATCGATGAACGCCTCCGGCGCTTGGGCGGCCGGGCGTACATTTCGGTGAATAAAGCGCTGGTGACCCAGGCGAGCTCCGCGATCCCCGTCGTGCCTCTCTATATATCGATCCTGTACAAGATAATGAAGGATAAACAGTTGCACGAGGGTTGCATCGAGCAAATGAGTCGGCTTTTCGCAACGCAGCTTTACTCGCCGGGCGGCCCGACTCTCGATTCCGAAGGACGGATCCGAGTCGACGATTTGGAAATGAGAGCCGAGGTTCAAAAGGCCGTTCCCCAAGTCTGGCCGGTGGTTACCACCGAAAACCTAGCCGAGCTCACGGATATCGCCGGTTTCCGGACCGATTTCCTAAAACTGTTCGGATTTGGTCTTCCTGGAGTCGACTATGAGGCGGACGTCGAGCCGCACATTTTGATGCCCTAATTTGCTCCTAATCCTCGAATCCGCCGACGCTGATCGATTGGCCGTTGTGCCGCGGACCGAGTTTCAGGATGAAAGGCGCTGCGGTCTCGGCCCATTTGGAGGGATTCGGGTACTGACCCGCTCCGTCGCCCCAGCACTTGCGGAGCATGTCGGTGTCGATTACGCCCGGATTCAGGGGCACCGCGGCCATTCCCGAGGGAAGTTCCGCAGCCAAGGCTTTGGTGAGGCCCTCGATCGCCCACTTTGACGCGCAATACGGGCCGACTTCCGGTGAAACGCTTCGTCCCCATCCGGAGCTAAAGTTCACAATGACGCCTTTTTTCCGCTCGATCATTGCCGGCGCAAGCGAGCGTATGACATTGGCAACGCCGGTCACATTGATGTTGATGACCTGCGCGAATTTCTCCGCCGGCACGAGCCACAGCGGCGCCGGATCATTCATGACTCCAGCGTTATTGATAAGGATGTCGGGCGCGCCATTTGCGAGAACCCGTTCGGCCCAGATTCCAACCTTCACCGGCTGGGTCACATCCAAAACCTCGAAGAGGTGGGGTTCGGAGTGCGAAAAACGCAAATCGAAGATCGCCTGGCCGTTTCGGCCGCAGCCCGCCACCGTATGGCCGTTGGCAATGTACCAATCGGCAAGGGCTCGCCCGAGGCCCCGGGTTACACCGGTGATGACAATATACATGCTTTTCGGAAGGCTTGAGATATTACGACTGATGCTTTGGCATCCCGCGAAACGCTTGCGCGTTCCGCTACGCAGCTAAACTGTAGCGGAACGCGCAAGCGTTTCGATACGTAGATGAATTGTAGCGGAACGCGCGAGCGTTTCGATACGTAGATGAATTGTAGCGGAACGCGCAAGCGTTTCGCCGTGAGGTTCCAGGATGCCTAACGGGTTTGAATATGGACGTTGTTCAAGCCCGCCTGCCGGCACGAATCCCAAACGAAGGCAAGCTTCTTGAGCTGCGTGGCTTCATCGGCCTTGATCAGTATCGGTATGTCCTTGCCTGAGTTTTGCGCCTGGCCGAGATCGCTGATCAGCTGATCATCCGTCACGGGATGGCCGTTGAAGATCAAGCTTCCGTCGCTCTCAATCGATATCGTGATGCTGTTGGTCAGAGTGTTCTTGCCCGCCGTCGATAGCTTCGGCAGCACGATATTCCGGATCTGATTCACGTTGAACCGCATCGTGACGAATGCGAAGAGCACGAGCATCACGAGCACGTCGATCAGAGGCACAAGCGGCAGCTCGGGCCGGCGCCTCCTCTTGACCCTGATTGTGCTGCTCATTTGGCGGGCACGGCCGAACTCTCGGGCCGGGTGGCCGTTCTGGCTAGGATGCGCTCGAGGAGCACATCCAGGCGCGCGGCGTGATGGTCGATCCTCCTGCCGAGATAGCCATTCCCGGCAAGGGCGATGACCGCAACGCAAAGTCCGATGAGCGTGGCGGACAGGGCATAGCCGATGCTTTCAGTGAACCTGACCGGATCGGGCATCTGCGTCTCGGGATCGATGACGTTGAATGCCGCCAGCAGGCCTGAAACGGTTCCGATTAGGCCGAGCAACGGGGCGCCCGTATAGATCGTGTCCAGATAGCTCACGCCGCGTTCCATTCTCATGAATTCGAGGCGCGCGTACGCTTTTGCGCCGTCGGCGTCGCCGGGGTGCCGCTCGACAAAGGCGATGATCCGGCTGAGGGCGGAATGGCTTCCGCCGGTCACCGGCCTCCCCTGGAGAACGGCCTCCGCAAGGTCATTGGGAAGGATCGATGCGTCGCGCAGGGCAAAGGTGCGTTCGCAGATGATGAAGACGGATACAAACGAGCAGAGGCCGAGGGGATACGCCAGAAATCCGGCTTCCTGTATGACGCGACCCCAATCGACAAGGGCTAAGAGCATGGAGCGGGAATGGTTGGTTGTATCTGACTGTGACGCCCGAAGAAGCAAAAGGTTCAACCATTCTTGGCAATATCCGCCTTTTCGCCAAGCCTCAAAGCTGCATATAAGCCAACTGGGAGGCCCGGCCCTTTGCGTCCGGAAGGCCCTCGAGCAGTTCCCCGATGGCATCCCAGCGGCCGTTGATCAGGGCGTCGCGGCCCGCCTCGCGAATCTCTCCCCGGACGGCCCGGCCGCCGAATCGGATCTCCTGTGCGGCGACGTCAACCGTGATTTGCAGCTTCGGATCCCCTTCGATTGCGGAAGCGATCGCCGCAATGTCTTCCCGGCGCACGGTTAGGCACGGGATTCCAAGGGTTGTGCAATTGCCGAAAAAGATTTCGGCGTAGCCCTCGGCGACAATGGCCTTAAAACCGTATTTTTGAAGCGCTTGCGGCGCGTGCTCTCGGGACGAGCCGCAGCCGAAATTGGCCCCGGAAAAAAGGATGGTCGCCCCCGAAAATCGGGGATCGTTCAGCGGATGGGGCTTGTCCGTTCCGTCCGCGTTCTTGCGGACGTCGTAGAAAAGGTACTCCCCCAGTCCGTCGAAAGTCACGCATTTCATGAAGCGGGCCGGTATGATGCGGTCCGTATCGATGTCGTTTCCCGGCACGGCAACGCCGCGCCCGGTGATTTGGGTTATCTTTGGCAAAGGCATGTGCGGATCAGCTTGATTTAACTTCGAAGACTTCGCGGGCGTCGGCGACCGATCCGGTCACCGCCGCGGCGGCGACCATAAGCGGGCTCATGAGGATCGTGCGGCCGGTGGGGCTTCCCTGCCGGCCCTTGAAATTGCGGTTCGACGAGCTGGCGCAAAGCTGATCGCCGATAAGCTTGTCGGGGTTCATAGCCAGGCACATCGAACAGCCCGCTTCGCGCCATTCAAACCCCGCGTCCCGGAATATCCGGTCGATGCCCAGTTCCGCGCAGAGGAGGCCGACACCCTGGGAACCGGGCACGGCGATCGCCTTGATGCCCGGCGCAACGCGGCGTCCCTTGAGGTGTTTTGCGACCTCCTGGAAGTCGCTCAGCCTCCCGTTCGTGCAGGACCCCAGAAATGCGACATCTATCCGGGTTCCCTTTATCGGGGCGCCGGGAGAGAGTTTCATGTAGGCGAGAGCCTCCTCGATCGAGGTCTTCTCGTCCACCGAACCGGCCTTCGCAGGATCCGGGATGCGTTCGGTGATCGAAATCCCCTGTCCGGGATTGATTCCCCAAGTGACTGTCGGAGCTATTTCACGGGCATCCAAAGTCACGACATCGTCATAGGCGCAACCGGGCTCGCTGGCCGTGGCGCGCCAGCGCGCCACACCTTCGTCCCAGGCTGCACCCTTCGGACAATAGGGGCGCCCCTTCAGGTACGCGAAGGTCGTCTCGTCCGGGTTCACGTAGCCTGCGCGGGCCCCGCCCTCGATCGACATATTGCACACCGTCATCCGCTCCTCCATCGTGAAGCGGTCAAAGAGCTCGCCACCGTATTCGTAGGCGTAGCCCGTGCCGCCGTTCACGCCGAGGGTCCGGATGATATGCAGGATGACGTCCTTTGCATACACTCCGGGGCGCAGTTTCCCATTCACATTGATCCGGCGGACCTTCAGGCGGCCTAGCGCCATCGTTTGCGTCGCCAGCACATCGCGGATCTGTGTCGTCCCGATCCCGAACGCGATCGCGCCAAACGCCCCGTGGGTGCTCGTGTGCGAATCGCCGCAGGCGATGGTCGTGCCCGGCTGGGTGATTCCCAGCTCCGGGCCCACGATGTGCACGATCCCCTGCTTGCCCGTGCTTCGGTCGAAGAAGGTCAGTCCGAACTCGGCACAGTTTTTTCTCAGCTCCTTGATCATCGCGTCGGCAAGCGGATCGGCGAAGGGCTCGGCGAACCGGTCGGTCGGGACGATATGGTCGACCGTGGCAAACGTGCGGTGTGGCATCGCGACCTTCAGGTTAAGGTCTCGGAGCATCCCGAACGCCTGCGGGCTCGTGACTTCGTGGATTAGATGGGTGCCGACCAATAGCTGGGTCTGGCCATTGGCCAGGGCGCGTATTGCGTGGGCATTCCAAACTTTCTCAAAAAGGGTCTTTTTCATGGAAGGGACGGGCGATCGAGGCACGAGAATAACAAATATTGCATTGCCTGGAAAATACTTGTTTAGATCGGACTGATGCCTAGAGAGTATCAATTCCCTTTCGAACTCCGCCACCTCGTTTATTTCCATGAGGTCGCCCGCCATCTGCATTTTCGGCGCGCCGCCGAATCGCTGCTCGTGGCCCAGCCCGCGCTAAGCCGGCAGATCGCGCAGTTCGAGAAGGCGCTCGGCGTATCCCTTTTCGCGCGGACCAGCCGCCGCGTCGAACTGACCCCGGCCGGCCGTGCCCTTCAGCAGCAGATCGAGCCGGTGCTTCTTTCGTTGAACGCCGTGCCTGCCGCGTTGCGGGCGGTCGCCGAGGGCCGGGTCGGACTTGTGAAAGCCGCCTTCACGGGCCTTGCGATGGCGACCGTGCTCCCCCGCATTCTCCGGGACTTTCACCGGAAGCACGCGGAGATCCACCTCGAACTCAACGAGTCGCCGACTGCCGCCCAGCTCAAGGTGCTGGCCGCGGGCGAGATCTCCTGCGGCTTCTTCCACCCCGACGAGCCGTTTCCGGGACTCGAAACCCGACTGATCCTCCAAGAACGCAACGGGGTCTTGCTTCCCGCGGATCACGCATGCGCGGCTCGGAAAAACCTCCGCCTCGCGGATCTAGCGAATACGCCGTTCGTCCTCTTTCCGCGCTCCCACAACCCGGGATTCTACGATCGAATTCTTGCCGCGTTTTCGGAAGCCGGCGTAGCGCCGCGCATCGCCGAGGAGGTGTGGCCGCGCGCCAATGGAGTCGGCCTCGTGCGCGCGGGCATGGGCGCGACGTTCATGTGCCCGTCCGAAGCGCGGCTCCTCCCCTCAGACGTCGTCTTCAGGCCGCTCGCGGGGCCGGCCCCTGAAAGCCGCCTGGTCTTCGGATGGCGCGCGGGCGCCGAAACCGAAAACCCGGCGCTGAAGGCATTCATCGATGTCGTCTCGCGGCACACCGCCGAACATCCCGGCCCGGCAAAGTCGTAGCCCATTGATAGCGAAAACCTCAGGCCTCCAGTATTGAAATCGGGCAACCCGATTTCAATACTGGAGGCCTGAGGTTTTCACGCTTTCTGGCGGATTCCGCTACGTAGCGGAACGCGCAAGCGTTTCGCCGACGATGACCGGGCGGATTTCGCGAAAGCCTGGCGGCTTCCGCTACGTCGAAGGCACTTCGGTCGCCGCGGGCGGCGTCTTCTGCCTGAAGACCAGCCTTTCACCGTCGCGGCTTATGGCGACGGGCTCGCCCTCCTTGATTTCGCCGCGGAGGATCGCTTCCGCGAGCGGGTCCTCGAGGTAGTGCTCGACCGCCCGGCGCAGCGGACGCGCGCCGTATTTCTCGTCGTAGCCCTTTTCGATCAGGAGCTGCTTCGCTGCTTCGGTAATTTCGAGCGTGATCTTCCGCTCGACCAGCCGCTTCGCAAATTTCGAAACCTCGATCTCCACGATCTTCGAGAGATCGTCCCTGTCCAGGGGCCGGAAGAATACGATGTCCGAGATGCGATTCAAAAATTCCGGCCTGAAAACGCGCTTGGCCTCTTCGAGCACCTTTTCGCGCATCTTCTCGGCATCGTTGAAGTTCGACGCGGCCGCGGCAAAGCCCATCGATGTCTCGCGGTGCAGAAGCGTCGCGCCGATGTTGGACGTCATGATGATGATCGTGTTGCGAAAATCGACCGTGCGGCCGAGCGAATCGGTAAGGCGGCCGTCCTCCAGGATCTGAAGGAGGAGCTGGAGCACGTCCGGGTGGGCCTTCTCGACCTCGTCAAAAAGTATGACCGCATAGGGCCGGCGCCGGACCGACTCGGTCAGCTGGCCGCCTTCCTCGTATCCCACATATCCCGGGGGCGAGCCGATGAGCCGGGACACGGAGAACTTCTCCATGTACTCGCTCATGTCGATCTGGACGAGCGCATCCTGGTTGCCGAACATCTGTGCGGCGAGTTGCTTCGCCGTTTCCGTCTTGCCGACGCCCGTCGGGCCGACGAAAAGGAACGATCCGATCGGCCTCCGCGGATCCTTCAGGTCCGCGCGCGACCGCCTGAGGGCGCGCGCAATCGATCCCGCCGCGACCTCCTGGCCGACCACCGTCTTTTGGATCTCAGCCTCGAGTCCCAGCAGCTTCTCGCTGTCCTTCTTCTCCATCCGCGACAGCGGGATGCCGGTCCAGTCGGCGACGACCTGCATCATCAAATTCTCGTCGATGCCCACGCGCTTCTCCTCGCGGACTTTCTTCCATTCCTCGGTCGCCTGCTCATGGCGCATCCGGAGCTGCTTTTCCTTGTCGCGGAATTTAGCGGCCTCCTCGAAATGCTGCTCGCTGATCGCCTTTTCCTTCAGACCGCAGACCTCATCGATCTCCTTCATGAGCGCCTCGATGTCGGGCGGCCGGCTGAGCGCCGAAATGCGGGCGCGCGCGCCCGCCTCGTCCATGACGTCGATCGCCTTGTCCGGGAGAAAACGCCCGGTGATGTACCGGTCGGAAAGCTTGGCCGCCGATTCAAGCGCCTTGTCGGTAAAAGTCGCCTTGTGGTGATCCTCGTACTTTCCGCGGATGCCTTTAAGGATCGTGATCGTGTCCTCGACCGACGGCGGCTCGACCTTGACGGACTGGAAACGGCGGTCCAGCGCGGAGTCCTTTTCGATGTACTTGCGGTACTCGTTGAGCGTCGTGGCGCCCACGCATTGAAGCTCCCCGCGGGATAGCGCCGGCTTGAAGATATTGGAGGCGTCCATCGCCCCTTCCGCCGCGCCCGCCCCGACGATCGTGTGCAGCTCATCGATAAAGAGGATGACGGTTTTCGCCCGCTTGATCTCGTCCATGACGGCCTTGATCCGCTCCTCGAATTGGCCGCGGTACTTCGTGCCCGCCACCATGAGGGCGAGATCGAGCGTGATCACCTTCTTGTCAATCAGGAGTTCGGGGACATTTCCGGCCGCTATTTCCTGCGCGAGACCCTCGACGATCGCAGTCTTTCCAACGCCGGCTTCCCCGATCAGCACTGGATTGTTTTTCGTACGGCGGCAAAGGATCTGGATCACGCGCCGGATTTCATTCTTCCGTCCGACAACCGGGTCCATCTCGCCCTTGCGCGCAAGTTCGGTCAGGTCGCGCCCGAATGCCTTGAGGGCGGGCGTCTTGACTTCCTTGCGGTCCTCAGGCGGCGGCCCGCCCCGGACAGGCCCCCCGCCTCCGCCCTCTTCGCCTCCGCCGACGCCTTCGGCGCCTGAAAATTGCGGATCGAGCTCCCGCAGGATCTCGTTTCGTGTTCTTTCGATATCCACGTCGAGCGACTTGAGGACGCGAGCGGCGACCCCCTCCCCTTCGCGGAGAAGGCCGAGCAGGATGTGCTCTGTCCCGACATAGGAGTGACTGAGCGTCTTCGCCTCCTTGCCGGCCAGGGCCAGCACCTTCTTCACCCGCGGGGTGAAGGGCATGCTTCCCTGGCTTTTCATCTCCTGGCCGATGCCCACCTGCTTTTCCACGGCGGACCGTACTGTCTCGAGATCGAGTCCCATCTTCTGCAGGACGCTTACGGCGACTCCCTGCCCAAGCTTGATCAGCCCGAGGAGAATATGCTCCGTCCCCACGTAATTATGGTGGAATCGGTCCGCCTCTTTACGGGCCAGCGCGAGGACCTGCTGGGCCCTCGGCGTGAAGTTATTCATCGGTTCTTGGGACATGGAAATGGGTGGTGTGCGTCAGTTCTTACCGTGCGTTGCGCAAATGAAGTCCGGGTGCGCGACATTGGCAAACTCCGAACGAAGGCGTGCCGCCCGGATGAAGTCGCGCTGGCCGGCTCCGATCTCCCCCTTTTGGGCGTACTGCAGATGGCCGGGCTGCGCCTCGATGACCAGCCTGTCGATGATCGCACGGCAGGAATCGGGGAAGACCCCCAGGTCGACGCCGAGGCGGACGAGCGACAGGAGGTTCATGGCCTCGCTTGAACTCAGCAGATGGCTGTTTTGAAGGATTCCGTATGCCCGGCCGATCTTGTCGAACACCTTGCCCGAGTCCGCTTCCAGAAGCTTCTCGCGCGCATTGAGTTCATGCTCGGTGATCGATTGCAGGACGTTGGCCAGGGACTTCAGGATGTCCTCCTCCGACTCGCCGAGGGTCATCTGGTTGGATATCTGAAAGATGCTGCCGCTTGCATCCGAGCCCTCTCCAAAGAGGCCCCGGACCACCATGCCGAGCTGATTGACGGAGCGGACGATCTTTTCCATCTGGCCTGCGATCACCAAGCCCGGCAAATGCATCATGGCCGAGCCTCGCAAGCCCGTGCCTATGTTGGTCGGGCATGCCGTCAGGTAGCCAAGCGTCGGGGAAAATGCGAAATCCAGCTTCTCTTCCAGCGCCGTGTCCAGATCGTCGATCGCATTCCACGCTTTCTTGAGCTGGAATCCCGCGCGGAGCACCTGGATCCGGAGATGGTCCTCCTCATTGACCATCACGGAGAAACTCTGGTCCTTGCTGATCACGACCCCGCTGCCCTGCGTCGAGTTGCTGAGCTCGCGGCTGATCAGGTGCCGCTCCACGAGGATCTGCTTCTCAAGATCGGTCAACTCGCTGACAGTCAAGCTCAGCCCGCGCTTGAAGGGGGCCAGCGCCGCCACCGCGTCGCGGCATTGCTCCATGATCTCGGACCGCTTCGCAGGCTTCGCCCATCCCGGAAACGGATGGCCCGCCAGATTGCGCGCGAGCCGGACCCGGGTCATCAGGACGATGGCCGTCTTGCTGCCGGCGCTGTCGGTCAGCTCAGAGGTGGACGAAAGCAATGAGGCAATTGTCATTTAGGTGCGCTCCGGCTTTTCGGGAACGGACTGCCTGACGCGGCTGATCTCGTCTCGGTAACGCGCAGCCTCCTCATATCGCTCGGTCTTTATCGCTTCGTTGAGATCCAATTCGAGCTTATTCAGCCGGTCGTGAAGGGTTTTTCGGTTCAATGCCGTGTGCGGAATCTTGCCCACATGGGTCGTGCCCTTGTGTATGCCCCCAAGCATCGGCCCGAGGACGTCCTTGAAAGTTTCGTAACAGACGGGGCACCCCAGGCGGCCCAATCTCTTGAAATCGGCTTGGGTAAAACCGCATTGCTCGCATCGCACCCCAGGGGTCGCGGGTTCCGAATTCAGCGAAGTCTTCGCAAGCAAATCAGCCAACGAGAAGCCAGTCGGGTCGGTGACCCCCTTTTTCTGCGCGCATTCCTCGCAAAGATCGACCTTGTGAACCTTGTTGTTGACGATCTGCGTGAGGTGCACCGTCGCAGGCTTCTCGCAGAAGTCACATTTGAGGGGGTTGTTCATGGATTCGCCGTTACTTATGCATGTAATGTGCCATGCCATTTGGCCCTGGCAAGTATGGTCGTATAGTCATGTTAGATGAGACAGCTAGGCGCAAAATCGTATCCCAACTGTGCTATCGTGACGCGATAGCCGAACTTAAGCCAACAGAGCTAAATTGGGTCAAATCCGGGTACCTTCGATCCGGACGCGGCGGCGGAACTCCTCCAAGACCCGCCGGGTGACCGGACCCGGGTGACCGGTGCCGATCTCCCGGCCGTCAAGTCCGACGACCGGAATGACCTCAGCCCCGGTTCCCGTCAGGAAGCACTCGTCCGCACACCAGATGTCGAACCGCGTTAAATTTGCTTCCTTCGCCGGGAGGCCCAACTCGGCGGCGATATCCAGGATTGCGCCGCGGGTGATGCCTTCCAATGCGCCCTGGCTCGCGGGCGGAGTGAGGATGGTTCCGCGGTGCACGATGAAAATGTTGTCAGCCGTGCATTCCGCGACGTAGCCCTGGTCATTGAGCACGACTCCTTCGTCAGCCCCGAACTGCTTGGCCTCGATCTTCGCCAGGATGTTATTGAGGTAGTTGAGCGACTTTACCGTCGAAGGCAGCGCCCCGGGGCCGACCCGACGGGTGGGAACCGTCACGATCCTCAGACCCTTTTCATATTGCTCCGCAGGATAGAGCGAAATCTCGCTCGCAATGATGAAAATCGAGGGCTTTGGGCAAAGCCAAGGCGCAAGCCCGAGATCCCCCTCTCCGCGGGTGATCACGAGGCGGATATAGGCGTCCGAAAGCCCGTTTATGCGGCAGGTCTCGCAGGCCGCCCGGCTGAGCTCTTCCCGCGTGAGAGGCATCGTGAGAAGGATCGCCTTGGCAGAATTTTCAAGCCGCTCCAGATGCTGCTCGAGCCGGAATACATTGCCGGAATACAGCCGGATGCCCTCGAATACTCCGTCTCCATAAAGCAGCCCGTGATCGAAGACCGATATCTTCGCATCGGCCTCCTCCACAAATTTGCCGTTCAGATAAACCTTCATCCGGGCAAATTAGGCTTTTCGGCGAATCGCTGTCGAGCACAGTCAGAAGACCTCAGGCCGCCAGTATTGAAATCCGGCTGCTGACGCAGCCGGATTTCAATACTGGCGGCCTGAGGTCGTATTCCGATCCTCAGGGGATATCACACGTCGATAATGTCGCCCTTTCCGGAGGGACCGCGCGGACGGGCGGGCGGTCTGCGAAGCAGGCGGCTCACGAAGAAATTCGTGATGCTGACGACTATCGCGCCGCCGACGGCCGGCCAAAAGCCTCCGACATGAAAGCCGTGCACGAGGCTCCCGGCAGCCAGGAACAGCAATGCGTTGATCACGATCATCCCCAGGCCCATCGTCACCAGGATGAATGGAAGCGTGAAAAGGACGAGCAGCGGCTTGAGGAAGCTGTTGAAAAAGCTCAGCAGGATCGCAACGATCAATAGGCTGCCTCCATCATTGCACCCGATGCCCGGCACGATTTTGGTCGCGAGAGCGACTCCGAGCGCAATCACGAGCCAGCGCACGAGAAGCTGAACGAAAGGAGATGACATTTCCAACGCAACTTTTGCCGTCCCGCCCGCCCGAGCAATGAAAATCCTCGTAATCCAGGACCATCTTCGGAGCGGAGGCACGGAACGGCAATCGGTATTTCTGTCGGAGGCCTTCGCCTCCGCCGGGAATGAAGTGACCCTTATGACTTTCAGGCCGGGAGGGATACTCGGCAGGCGCATTTCGGACGCCGAAAGCCGCAATACGGCCGGAGGTCCGGCGCGCATTGCCCTCCAGCCATTCGACACAGGCATGGACTGGTTTGCACCCCGGCTTTTTTCCCGGGCCGCCGCATTGGCGCCGGACGTCATCCTTTGCCATGGACGCATGGCGAACTGTTACGCGGGCGGTCTTCAACGCCGGATCCCTTCCGCGGCGGCCGTCGCAACCCTGCGCACCGGAAAGCCGCTACCTCGGATGTTCCGCCGCTCGCTCCGGACGGTGCGGCACGTGATCGCAAATTCCCGCCAGGCGCGCGATTTTGTCGTGACCGATCTCGGCATTCGCCGGGACAACGTCTCGGTTATCTATAACCCGCTTTTATTTGAGGCCGGGGCGGCGCCGGGCGCCGCGGCATGGCAGGAAAGGCCCGCCCGGGCA
>Ga0182024_10018426_pt1 | contig 13000 bp, 10 predicted proteins | sample P32metaG_FD_120480 | JGI IMG/M metagenome (GOLD analysis project Ga0182024, IMG submission 120480) | Permafrost microbial communities from Stordalen Mire, Sweden - P3-2 metaG (Illumina Assembly) | ecosystem: Environmental > Terrestrial > Soil > Wetlands > Permafrost | place: Sweden: Stordalen...
CGCTCCATGGCAAGCGCGAAGGCGCGAATATCTCGGCCAGCGGCCATATCGATTTCGGCGCGACGCCGGCCTTGTCGCTGCGGTTTGATGCTGAGGACATGATCGCCGATCGAGCGCTCTACGGGCTGCTGCCGGCGGAGGGTCGCCGGGCGTGGGATGAAGTGCGGCCTTCCGGCACGTTCGACGCACATATCAACTACGAGGGCCACCTCGGTTCCGCGCCGACCAGCCCGATGGCAACCGCGGCCCCGACATCGGGCCTGCCGCTGCCGACCGAGGGATTCACCGCGATTCTCCATCCTCGGGCGCTGCGAACGGAGATCAGAACCGTTCCGTATCCGATCGCGTTCAATCAGGGCACGATCACCATCACGCCCGGCCACGCCGTGCTGAAGAACCTGGTCGGGGTGAACAAAGACACGGCGATTCGCGTCTCCGGCGAAGGGTCTCTGGCGGCTTCTCCCGATTGGGAATTGAGCTTGCACGCCGATCGATTGCCGATCGACACCGAGCTGCGCCGCGCGATTCCGCCGATGCTGGTGAACGTGCTCGATAGCTTGCAACTTCATGGCGGCCTTACGCTCGATCTTCCGAAGATTGCCTATCGCAACTCGCTGGGCGCGAGCGATCCGGATGTAGACTTGTCAGGCACTGTTTCGCTCGTGGACGGTTCTGTCGACGCTGGGGTTCCGCTGACTGGAATTCGCGGCGCGCTGCACTTCGATGCCTCGACACGGAGCGGAAAAGTCGATCGATTTAACGGGCGCGTGGACGCGGAATCGATGGCGATGGGCGCGCGAAAACTCACCGATCTTCATCTGACCTTGACGCAGTCTCCAGGGAGCGCGGATCTGCACATTGACAAGGTGCAGGGGAAGGTAGCGCAGGGAGAAATTGCCGGTGCGGCGGTTCTTAGTCTCCCCGACAAAGGCCCAAGTAAATACACCATGAATTTGGTTGTTCGCGACGCCGACGTGCGCGAATTGACCGGCGAAACCGATCCCAACATTCGCGGCGATCTCACCGCGAGCCTCGCGCTCGAGGGCGCGTGGGGAAACGTCGCTTCGCGGCGCGGACGCGGCGACGTCGTCGTCGTCGGCAAGCAGCTCTATCACATCCCACTGGTTCTCGGCGTCCTGCAGGTAACGAATCTTTCGCTGCCCCTCAGCGGTCCCTTCACGCACGGCACCGCCCGCTACAATGTCGAAGGCAACCGCGTGAACTTCGAACAGATGGCCCTTCGCAGCGACACCATGAGCGTCAACGGCTCCGGTTATCTGGACTTCGGCTCGCGTCAAGTCCGCATGACCCTCACGACCGACAGTTCCGCCGGATTGAAAGTGCCATTCATCTCCGACCTGATCCGCGGAGCCGGCGAGCAGCTTCTCCGCATCAACGTCCGCGGCACCGTCCAGCAACCCAAGGTCGAACCCAGCAGCCTCGGCATCTTCAGCACCAGCATCGACCAGGTCTTCCGCGGCGACCCGACGCCAACGACGAACAATCATTGACCCCCGCAGTTTCTCCTCTTTTTCCCTCCCTCAGTACCCTGGGGGAGGGTAGGGTGGGGGTCTGTCGTCGATAGGTTGTTCAGGGATGTCAAAGTAGAATCGCTCAAGCCCATGCAAACCCAAGTAACCCTCGCAACCATCCGCGCCGCCCGCGATCGCATCGCCGACAAAATCTACCGCAGCCCCTGCCCGCATTCGCTGATGTTAAGCCGCCGGTATGGATGCGAAATCTATTGCAAGCTCGATCACCTTCAGGTGACCGGCAGCTTCAAGGAGCGCGGCGCCCGCAACAAGCTCCTCTCGCTCCCTCCCGAGCAAACCCGCAACGGCGTCATCGCCGCCTCCGCCGGCAATCACGCACTCGGCGTCTCCTATCACGGCCAAACGCTCGGCATTCCCGTCACCGTCATCATGCCCAAGTGGGCGCCGCTGATGAAAGTGCAGAATTGCCGCGGCTTCGGGGCTCGCGTGATTCAAGAGGGTGAGAACCTCGGCGAATCGCTCCAGGTCGCCCGCGCCATGGCCGAATCCGAAAAGCTCACCTTCATTCACGGGTTCGACGACCCCGACATCATCAGCGGCGCGGGCACGATGGGCCTGGAGATTCTCGAAGACGTTCCTGATGCCGACGCGATCATCATCCCCGTCGGCGGCGGAGGGCTCATCGCCGGGATCGGTGTCGCCGTCAAAGCGCTCAAGCCCAGCGTCCGCATCATCGGCGTCGAACCCGTCAACGCGCCGACGATGAAAACCTCCTTCGACGCCGGCAAACCTGTGGCTGTCCCGCCGAAGCCCACGCTTGCCGACGGGCTCGCGGTCACCCAGGTCGGCCAGCTCTGCTTCGACATCGCCCGCGAAGTCGTCGACGACCTTGTCCTCATCGACGAAACCCAAATCGCCAGCTCCGTCGTGCGCTTGCTCGAGCTGGAAAAGCAGGTCGTCGAAGGCGCAGGAGCCGCGCCCCTCGCGGCGATCCTCAATTGCCCCGATTCTCTCCGCGGCAAGAAAGTCGTCCTCTGCCTCTGCGGCGGCAATATCGACCTCACCCTCATCAGCCGAGTCATCGAGCGCGGCCTTGCCGCGGATGGCCGACTCTGCCGCATCAGCGTCTCCATCAGCGACCGCCCCGGCTCCCTCGCCAGCTTCCTCACGCTGATCGCCTCGACCGGCGCCAGCATCAAAGAAGTCACCCACGACCGAAACTTTGGCCCCACGGATGTCCAGCAAACCGGCCTGAGTGCGATCCTGGAAACCCGCGACGCCGAGCACATTCGGCAGGTGCATGAAGCGCTGCAGGTCGCGGGTGTACACATCACTGCTGCGAAACAGTGATCTCAAATACTCAGCCAGTTGTTAGTTCGATCGGCGCTCCGCATTCGGGGCAGACGCCGCTGGTGTTGGCGGTGAGGTTGTAGCCGCAATCGGAGCATGCGGGATGTGCGGCTCCGCGCGCGCTCATATGCCAGTGGCGTCGCAACGAAATTATGGGAAGGACCGCGAGCAACACGGCCACCAGCCAATGCGGCACCAAGAAGCCGACGTAAGTCCACCAACTCCAATGGATGTTTACAAAGGCGAAGTTATGTCTGTACCAAAACGTCTCTGGGTCCGGTGTGGGCGAAAATATTCCCGAAGGAGACGCCGGCAAGCTCATGAAGAAGAACCCGGCGGTTCCAGGTGGTAGGGGTGTACGCTGCTGCTTTCGCTGAAAATTGAACTCGATTCCACCACTGCCGGAGGCTAGGCGAAGACGCTTCCATTCGCCGTTATGAAGCGCAGTCGCGTACCCGAACCAGTGATCTACGCGGTAACTCTGCACCCATAACGCGATAGTCGCCATGCATAGCACCAGCGATGTAACGGACACGATTCTGAATAGGCGGCGACGAATCATGCTGCCATCATACCGCCAGAGTTCTGACCGGCTTCGATTGGTTCAGGCGCACTTAACATCGAGAATCCATCAACATTCCCGGCCCGATTTGCTATGATCTTCTATAGTCGGCAAGTTTGTTCGCCGGCCAAGCTCAGGAGTATTGAGACCCATATGGATATCCGAAGTGAATACGGTCGCCTGTTGACTCGTCGCCAGTTCTTCGGTCGCACTGCCGCAGGCGTTGGCGGGGCGGCGCTGGCGTCGCTACTCAATCCGAGCCTGTTTGGCACGACCGTCACCGCGGCGCACAACATGGGCGTGCTCGCCGATCCGCATTTTGCGCCGCGGGCGAAGCGCGTCATTTACCTGTTCATGTCCGGCGGTCCATCGCACATTGATCTGTTCGACTACAAACCCGAGCTTCAAAAATTCAACCAGACCGAGTTGCCCGGCTCCATCCGCAACGGCCAGCGCATCACGGGCATGACGTCCGGCCAGAAGTCATTCCCGTGCGCCGCGCCGATTTTCAAATTCAAGCAGCATGGCGCCGCTGGCACGTGGATGAGCGAGCTGATTCCGCACATGGGGTCGATCGCCGACGACATCTGCGTCATCAAGTCGATGCACACGGAAGCGATCAACCACGACCCGGCCACCACGTTCATCATGACCGGCAGCCAGCAGCCCGGCCGGCCCAGCTCGGGCGCGTGGGTCACGTACGGCCTCGGCTCCGAGAACGCCGATATTCCCTCCTTCATCGTGATGATCTCGCAGGGCAGCGGCAACAAAACCGATCAGCCGATCTTCTCGCGCCTGTGGGGCAACGGCTTCCTGCCCAGCGAATACCAGGGCGTTCGCTTCCGCACCGGAAAGGATCCCGTGCTCTATCTGAGCAACGCTCCGGGCGTCGATGACAAGGCCCGCCGTTCGATGCTCGACGGCGTCAATCAGCTCAATCACATCGCTGAAGAATCCTTCGGCGATCCGGAAATCAACACGCGCATCCAGCAATATGAGATGGCCTATCGCATGCAGACCTCCGTCCCCGGTCTGACGGATTTAAGCGATGAGCCGCGGCACATCCTGGATATGTATGGGATCAAAGATAACGCCACCGACGGCGGCTTCGCCCGCAACTGCCTGCTGGCCCGCCGCATGGCCGAACGCGGCGTGCGGTTCGTGCAGCTCATGCATCGCGGGTGGGATCAGCATTCGGATCTGCCCAAGCAGATTCGCGGGCAGTGCCAGGATGTCGATCAACCCGCCGCCGCGCTGGTCAAAGACCTCAAGCAGCGCGGCCTGCTTGACGACACGCTGGTGATCTGGGGCGGCGAGTTTGGCCGAACCGTCTACAGCCAGGGCACCCTCACCGCCACCAACTACGGCCGCGACCACCACGGCCGCTGCTTCACCATGTGGGCGGCAGGCGGCGGCTTCAAACCCGGCCTCGTCCACGGCGAAACCGACGACTACTGCTACAACATCACCCGCGACGGCGTGCATATCCACGACCTGAACGCCACCATGCTCGCCGCCATGGGCATCGACCACAAACGCCTGACTTTCAAGTTCCAGGGCCGAGACTTCCGCCTGACGGATGTGCATGGGGAAGTGGTGAAGCAGATTCTGGTGTGACGGGTCACGGAACGCTTAGCCAGGACAATCCAGGATCACCGCAAGGGCACAGAGAGCGCGGAGAAACCGGGAATTGGTCACTGTGTAAGCTGCGCACCATGCGCGGCTGGATGCTTCCGGGGTTTTCAAATCCTCCGCGTTCCCCCGCGTCCTCAGCGGTGAATAATCCGGGTCAGACAGGTGCGTCACCGGCGACCGCAGTCCGCAAAAACGCGAATATGTTGCAAATGGGTACACGAGCTCAACCATACCCATCGTGGAATTCTGACTCTCGAATACCGCATATTGTGGATCTTGCTCACAACATCGATGCAACATGACTTTTTGACGCATTTGTCGCGTGTTGCGTAAGCTACGATGCAGTAAGCACTTAATGCTCAGGCGGGGCATCCGCTCGCCTTTTCGATGTTGCACGCAACCCATGAGGCATCGTCGCCGATGGAAAAATGCACCTCCTACTATTATAGAGAAGTTTTTGCGCTTTTTCAATTAAGTTGCGTCGGCTCAAGCCTTTATAAGAGGTACACTTTCTTTCCAAATTTGCCTAAACAGGCCTGAAGCCGGGCACGGAATGCTGACCTCACGCCACTCGACAGGCTCGTGGGTGCCGGAGGCGCAGAGGAGGAAAGAACATCGCAGCTGGCCTGTTATCCGCACGCGTCCCGTTATCCGCACGCAACCGAATACGTTTTCTGCGCGGCGAACGTTCCGTCGCCGTCGCCGAGGGCTCGAAGTCGTCAGATATGTTGGCGTCTGCCGAACCGGAGTAGCAGGTCGCAGTATCACTGTTGTCAAATCCAGTATATGACCCGGGCTGATCGATCATGTGGGGACCGGCTAAAAAACTTCCTTGCTGCTGGCTGAAGCCTGCGCTCCCGCCGAATAAGCCGATGTGGACGTCTGCGAAAGAATTGTTGCTAGCATAATTTATCTGTGCCAACGACGGCACGGTCATCACGGCAAATACGAGACACGACCCCGCGCCAAAATATGTGAACACTTCATGATTTTCCCTCTCCTGAAAACGGAAATGCTGCGGAGAGATTACAGAAAAGATCGCGGTGGTGGAAACTTAAAGCGACAGTATTCTTCGTGAAGCATGCCCGACTTAAGTTTTAAGCCTGATGGGGCTTTAGGTCGTCGCGACTTGTGTTGCCCCCATCTTGAGCTGACAAGCCGTCCAGGTATCTGACGACAAGTTAGAAAAACGAACCCAGAAAAACGTGACAAGACCAAGCACGGCACTTGGGCGGCCGTTCCTGCGCGCGGCGTCGCGGGATCGCATGGGCGACGGCGCATAGGCCAAGCTTGACAAGTCCCCCTCGGCTTCTAGGATGTCACCGTCTTTCCGCCCGATGAGGGCGGGGGCTGCGTCGAGAGGTTTGGCGGTTGGCCGAACAGGTAGACGGAACTGGCTGACGCCTGCCACTCAATCCTGGGTGGCTTTCGTTTTCGGCGGTTTCGCTCCCGTTCATTTCTGCTGCTCGATCAATCGATAAACTGAACTTGTGACTTTGGCCCATGGTGTAACGGCAGCACATGTGATTTTGGTTCATAGAGTCAAGGTTCGAATCCTTGTGGGCCAGCTTCCAGCTTCCATGTTTTGCGGAGTTTTTTCCCGGTAATGTCAACAACGGCCATCATCCTCGCCGCGGGCAAGAGCACGCGGATGAAGAGCAAGCGTCCCAAGCCGCTGCACGAAATCTGCGGTCGGCCGATGCTTCGCTACGTGCTCGATGCCTGCTATGAGGCGGGGTGCAATCGCGTGCTGGTTGTTATTGGCCATGGTCGCGAGGAGATTCTGGCCGAGTTTGGGCGCGACAATCGCATTACGTGGGTCGAGCAGACCGAGCAACTTGGAACCGGTCATGCGGCCAGGATGTGCGAGCCATATTTGCGGGATTTCCACGGTGACGTGTTCATCCTCGCTGGCGACGGGCCGCTGATTCGCGGACAGGTGCTCAAAACGCTGCAGCACGCGCATCACCAGGATCACGCCGCGGCCAGCATGGCGACCGCGATGCTGGATGATCCGACCGGTTATGGCCGGGTCGTTCGCGATGCCGATGGATCGTTTATTGAGATCGTCGAGCAAGTCGATTGCACGCCGGCCCAGCGGGAGATTCACGAGGTTTTCCCGAGCTATTACTGCGTGAAATCGGCCGAATTGCTGTTTGCGCTCTCGAAGCTGAAGAACGAGAACAAGAAGCACGAATACTACCTGACGGACATCTACGGCATCCTTCGTGCCGCCGGCAAGACTGTGGTGGCTGTGCAAGCGGTGACGGCTGAAGACGTGCTGGCGGTGAACTCCCGCGATCAGCAGACGCAGGTTGACGCGATCATGCAGGATCGCATTCAACGAGTGCTGCTCGAAGCCGGCGTCACGATCGTCAGCAGCATCAGTACCTATATCGAGGCCGGCGTTGCCATCGGCGCGGATACCGTGATTCAGCCGTTCACTTTCATCGGTCGCGACTCCCGCATCGGCGGTGACTGCGTGATCGGCCCGTTCGCCCAGTTGCCGCCGGGAAGTCTCGTGCCGGACCGCTCCGTGATTCAGAACAACGTTGGCTCGGAGACTTCGAACTAGCCGGAATTGACGAATGTCGCACCTGGACGCAGACAAGCTCAAAGTATTCACTGGCCGGGCCAATCCGCAGTTGGCGCAGCGGGTGTGCGAGTATCTGCAGATTCCAGTCGGCCGGGGCCGAACCGAACTGTTCAACGACGGCGAGTTGATCGTTAAGGTTGAAGAGGACGTTCGCGGGCGCGACTGCTTCATTGTGCAGCCGACGTGTCATCCGGTGAATGCTCATCTGATGGAACTGTTCGTCTGGATCGACTGCCTGCGCCGCGCCAGCGCCAAGCGGGTGACGGCGGTGATTCCCTATTTCGGCTACGCCCGCCAGGATCGCAAAGACGAAGGCCGCACACCGATTACGGCCAAGCTGGTTGCGAATCTGCTGGAGCGCGCCGGGGCCGACCGCGTGGTCTCGGTCGATCTTCATGCGGCGCAGGTGCAGGGATTTTTCGATATCCCGGTGGACCACCTGAATGCGTCGCCGGTGCTCTTGAAGTGGTTCAAGAGTTTGAATTTGAGCAACCGCGTATTCGTGTCACCGGACGTCGGCAATGTGAAACGGGCGCAGGTTTACGCGAACGTGCTGGGCGGCGAGATTTGCATCATCGATAAACGCCGCACCAGTGGCTCGGAAGCCAAGGCGGTTCACATCATCGGCGACGTGAACGGCAAGAACGTGCTGATGGTGGATGACATGATCACCACCGCCGGCACGGTCGCCGAGGCCTGCCGAATCCTTCGCGATAATGGCGCGAGAGAGATTTACATCGCCGCCACGCACGCGGTGTTTGCACCGCCGGCGATGGAGCGACTGTCGGCGGCTCCGTTTACGAAGCTGGCCGTCACCGACACCATTCCGCTCGGCACGCGCAGCGAGCCGATCGAGGATCGTCTTGAGGTGCTGAGCGTCGCCAGCTTGCTCGGCGAAGCGATTCACCGCATTCACCACAATGAGTCTGTCAGTGCACTGTTCGACGGCAAAGGCAGGGCGCAAAGTTAACGGGATTTCAAATCTCGGATTTCAGATCTCAAATCTGGAATTCGCGACGTGAAGCAAGATTTGAAATCCGAAATCCGAAATCTGGAATCTTGAATTTGAAATCTGAAATTTGAAATCTGACCTCAAGAGGAGTTTTCATGGCAACCCAATCCGCACAAGTGAGCGCTCAGCAGCGCACCGCACTCGGCTCGCGCGCCAACAAGCGGCTGCGCGACTCGGGCTTTATTCCTGCCGTTGTGTACGGTCACAAGGAGGCGGTTATCCCTGTTTCGCTTCCGAAAAAAGAAATCACCAATCACCTCGCCCACGGCGCGCATGTGTTCGATCTGGCGCTGGAAGGCAAGAGCGAGAAGGTGCTCGTCAAGGAAGTGCAGTACGATCATCTCGGCATCGAGATCATTCACGTCGATTTCGCGCGCGTGAGCCTAGATGAGAAGGTTGAAGTCACCGTTCCGCTCGAGCTCAAGGGCACGCCCAAGGGTGAAGAAGAGGGCGGCGTGCTTCAGCAGATCATCAGCGAGCTGGAAATCGAGTGCCTGGTCACCGACATCCCCGAGGCGATTCGTCACAACGTGTCGGCTCTGGAGAAGGACGCGGTGCTGCACATCAAGGATCTGAAACTGCCGCCGGGCGTTCGCGTGCTGCAGGATGGAGAATTGATCGTCGCGACGGTGAAGGAAATTGCCGAGGAAGCCCCGACGGAAGCCGTTGAAGCTGCCAGCAACGAGCCGGAAATCATCGGCCGCAAGGCCGAGGATGATGCCGCCGCTGCGGCGGCCGCGGCCGCTGAGAAGAAATAAGCGCGTCGTCTGGGGCCACGCAGATGAAGTTGATCGTCGGGCTCGGCAACGTCGGTCGCGAATACGTCGGCAGCCGACACAATGTCGGCTTCGAAGTCGTCGATCGACTGGCGGCGAAAGTCGGACTGATCGGAAAGTATGCCGATTTCGATCGCCAGGCGCGGTCGACTTTCGACGGTTTGGCGATAGACGGCCCGGTATCGCTCGGCGATGGGAAGCAGGAACGGTTCCTGCTGCTGAAGCCGAAGACGTATATGAACCTCAGCGGCAAAGCCGTTCAGGCCGCGAAGGGTTATTATCAGTTGTCCAATGACGATCTGATCGTCATCGTGGATGACTTGGCGTTGCCCTGCGGAACGATTCGCGTGCGAGCCGACGGAAGCGCCGGCGGACACAACGGGCTTCGCGACGTCGAGCGCGCGCTCGGCACGCATGTGTATCCGCGATTGCGGGTTGGCATTGATGCCAAGCCGCCGCGGATCGATCAGAAGGATTATGTTCTCGGTCGTTTTACCGAAGAACAGAGAGACCGGATTGAGCCCGCACTAAGCCGTGCCGCAGAGGCATTGCTCTTGTGGGCCAAAGACGGAGTTACGGCGGCCAGCAACGCGTTCAACACGAAAGCGACGAACGTGTCGGAGCCGCCGAAAAAAGAGTCTTGAACGAGCATCGCTCGGGTGAGCGGCGCATGAAAGATTCCCGGCGGCCGGTGGGAAACTCCGGCCAAAACCCATGCTAGGGAGAGGTTACGATGGCAATAGCTACGCATCAGTATGAAGCGATGTTCCTGTTCGGCCAGTCGGCCGCTCAGGATCTTGATGGCGCGATCAATCAGGTTCGCCAGATGGTTGAGCGCCACGAGGGCCAGATTCTGCATATCAAGAAGTGGGACGAGCGCAAGCTGGCCTACGAGATCAAGAAGCAGAAGCGCGGCACGTACGTGATCTGCTACTATCGCGGGCCGGGCAGTTCAGTCGCCGCGATCGAGCGCGACGTGAACCTCGGCGACGTCATCCTTCGCGTTCTGGTAACCGACGCCGATCACCTGAGCCAGAAGGAAATGGAAGCGGTCGAGCCGCAGCCAATCATTCGCGAAGAGCGACCGAGCTGGGAACGTCAGGATGAGCGCCCGCGTTTCTCGCGTGACGATCGTGGTCCGCGCGATGACCGGGGCCCCCGAGATGATCGCGGGCCGCGCGATGATCGCGCTCCGCGCGATGATCGCGCTCCGCGCGCCCCGCGCCGCGACGACGCCGTTCCTGCCGAAGCCGGCGCTGACAAGGACTAGGGCTCTTTCGTTTCTGACCACCCGCTCCCAAGGAATTCGTCATGGCAGCCAGCTACAACCGCATCATCCTCGTCGGCAATCTGACGCGCGATCCGCAGTTGAAGTATCTGCCCAGCCAAATGGCGGTGGCGGAGTTCGGGCTGGCCGTGAACCACAAGTTCAAGGGTCGCGACGGCCAGGACCGCGAAGATGTGCTGTTCATCGAGTGCACGGTCTTCGGCAAGGGCGCCGAAGTCGTCAACACCTACTGCCAGAAGGGCAAGCCGCTTCTGGTGGAAGGGCGCTTGAAGTTCGACACCTGGGAAGACAAGCAGGGCGGCGGCAAGCGCAGCAAGCACTCGGTGGTGGTCGAGAATTTTCAGTTGCTCGGAAGCCGCGGCGACAGTGCCGCTGCGCCGGGCGGCGGTGGATACGACGAGGGCTCGGCTCCGCCGCGGCAGAATCGCCCGCCCCAAAGTCGTCCGCCACAACGTCCACCGCAGGCCCAACATGGCGCTGCTCCGCAGCAAAACGCTCCCGAGCCGCCGTTCGGCGATGAGCCGCAATTTACTGATGACGATATTCCGTTCTAAGCAACGGACTGAGGACCAATCATGGCAAACGTGAAACTTCTTCTCAACGAAAGCATCAAGAACGTCGGCCGCGTCGGCGACGTCGTCGAAGTGTCGTCGGGCTATGCCCGCAACTATCTGATTCCGCGCCACCTGGCCGTGCAACCGACGCCGAGCAACATGAAGCGCGTGGAAGCCCGCCGCCAGGAGATCGAGCGGCAGGAGCGCGATCGCCGCGCCGATCAGGAACGGATCATCAAGCAACTGGAAACTGTTGAAGTGCATATCGAGCGCCGCGCCAACGAGCAGGGCCACCTGTTCGGCTCCGTCACGGCGACCGACATTGCCAAAGAACTTCAGAACCAGAAGTTCAACATCGAGCCGGAAGACGTGCTGCTGCCCGGCCGGTTGGATCGCATCGATACCTACACGGTTCGCATCAAGTTTGCCGAAGATCTGGCGGCGGACTTGAAGGTGTGGGTGAACGCCGATCCCGAAAGCAAAGCCGCGATAGACGCCGCCCGCAAGGCCGGTGAATCGGCTCCCGCCGAAGAGCAATAAGCTCGGCTCGTCCCAGTCGAAATCAATTCCGCAGCTTCGGCGCGTGCGCTGGAGCTGCGGATTGCGTTTTTGGGATGCGTCAAATTCAGCGCGACAGAGCCGCAGCGGCGCGAGTACACTTGCAGCGGCGTGTGGTGCGCCTGAATCAGCGTGCAAACTGGAATGTCGAAGCGTTTCCCGGGTCGATGAGCAGGGGAACTTGCGTTATCGTCCAGCGTGTTGTCACCATGCACCCCACACACCGCTGCAAGCGTACCCGCGCCGCTGCGGTTTCGCCGCCCAGTTCAGAGGGGCAATTCACCACTGTCGTGGACAAACCGTGAATAAGCTGTCCGCCTCCGAACCTCTCCGCTGGCTCTTACGTCTCACTTGCTAAACTCGCTCAACTACCGCTTGGTGCGACGCCGACATTAGGGTATTGTTCGGAAGCGAGTTTTTCTCGGGACGGAGCCTGTGACATGAGTCAGTTGGTTGAATCGCTTGCCGGTCAGTTTGATCGTCTTCCGCCGCACTCGATTGAGTCGGAGATGTGCCTGCTCGCGTCGATGATGCTCGACAAGGACATGGTTGGGCAGATCGTGCAGATCATCGACCGCGAGAGTTTCTTTCAAGCCGACCACCAGATCATCTACGACGTGCTCGTTAAGCTCTACGAGCAGAATCGCCCAATCGACGCCGTCATTCTGAAGGAAGAGCTCATCAAGCGGCAGCTCTTTGAAGAAGTCGGCGGCATGTCCTATCTGGCCGCGATTATCAACACGGTGCCCTCCGCGGCCCATGGCGCCCATTACGCCAAGATCGTTCGCGAGAAAGCCCTGTTGCGGCAGCTCATCGCCGCGAGCAACGAGATTCTGCGCGACGCTTATGCGCCACATGAGCAAGCCGAGTTGGTGCTCGACAAAGCCGAGAAGCGCATCTTCGAGATCGCCGAGAAAAAAGTCGGCGGTTCGATGGTCGCCATGGAGGATGTGCTGCAGGAAGTGTTCGAGATGATCGAAAACCGCGGCCAACGCGGCGTCGAGACCGGCTTCTTCGAACTCGACGACATGCTCAACGGATTGCAGAACGGCGAGATGATCATCGTGGCGGCCAGACCTTCGATGGGCAAGACGGCTTTCGCGATGAACATCATCGAGCATGCGGCGGCGGACAATCGCCTGCCGTGCGCGGTCTTCTCGCTGGAAATGAGCAAGC
>Ga0182024_10018427_pt1 | contig 12999 bp, 5 predicted proteins | sample P32metaG_FD_120480 | JGI IMG/M metagenome (GOLD analysis project Ga0182024, IMG submission 120480) | Permafrost microbial communities from Stordalen Mire, Sweden - P3-2 metaG (Illumina Assembly) | ecosystem: Environmental > Terrestrial > Soil > Wetlands > Permafrost | place: Sweden: Stordalen...
CTCCACCGAAAAGACCGCATGGGTCCGCCCTATCGGCGACTTCGTCGTCGAGGTCGGCAGCTCCTCGGCGGAGCTGCCGCTGCATCAGTCCGTGCGCCTCGCCGGGCAATAGCGCCGCCTCCATTCGCGGCCGTCTCCGGTAGCGCGAGACGGCCGCGGACGATATAGTTATCCCGCCGCAGGCGATCCCTGTAACGCTTGTTGCACGCAAGCGATGCATCGCTGTCCATTCGGCATCCAATGTGACAATGCGGCGCGCAGGCGATACTAGTTACAAGGGGCAAGGCATCTGAGCATGGAATTTCACATCTCTCGCGCGGTTCGCGAAGCAGCCAAAGTCGACGATGTGCTCTTCAGCTATGCCGGCAATGTCGTCTTTGCCAACGTAGCCGCGAGCCGCAAGCTGGCCGAGGCGCTCAATCAGGCGCGCGGCCCCGACGCTGATCCCGCAGGGACGATCCACGCCGGCGCGCTCTTCGCCATGGGACTGATAGACGAGCTCAGCCACGCGCTGGTCGCGCGCTATCGCAAGCAGGTTGACCCCTCGGTGCTCTCTGAGGCAACGCGCTGGTTCGCAACACAAACTGAACCCGCAAAGCTCAGCGGCCTTCTGCTCACCTTCACCGAGCAGTTTCCCAACGCCGCCATCTTCCGTGGCGAGACAACAGCCGCCGAATGGCTGCGCGGCACCACCGACGGCCTGCCCAACCGCGAGGCCGCCCTCGAAGAACTCCTGCTGCTGTGGATCGCGAACCTCAACCCGGCGTTCAAGCCCTTCCATGCGCTTTTTGAGGACGGGGGGCTGAAGCAGCAAACCGTTTATCCCAGCGTCACCGCGGCCTTCCCGGACTACTTCCGCACCCGCCCGCCAGTCGCGCCCGAGGTCGGTAGCCTGTTCGACGCTCTGCGCGCGCCGTTTGCGGCTTCGCCCGACTCGCTCACCGGCCAGCTCGACTTTATCCGCGAGCACTGGGCGCCGTATCTCGGTGAAGACGTGCGCCGCATCCTGCTGGCCATCGATGTGCTGCGCGAGGAGGACCTCGCCATCTGGATGCGCTTTCACCCGCCCGGCCCGGACCAGTTCCGCCACGGCGCGCCCACCTGGGGCAGCATGGGTTTTGTCGGCGATGAGTTCATCGGCTTCGACGATGACTTCCGCCGCCGCAAGCGCTACGCGCACGACTACCAGGCGCCGCTCGACGAGTACGAGGCCTTCTCCGCCGACCAGGCCTGGATGCCCAACGTCGTGCTCATGGCCAAGAGCACGTATGTCTGGCTTGAGCAGCTCTCCAAGAAATATCTCCGCCACATCCATCGCCTCGACCAGATCCCGGACGAGGAGTTGCGTCTGCTTGCCGACCGCGGCGTTACCGGGCTCTGGCTGATCGGCCTGTGGGAGCGCAGCGTAGCCTCGCGCACCATCAAGCGCCTGCGCGGCCACCATGACGCCGTCGCCTCCGCCTACTCGCTCAAGAGCTACGACATCGCCGAGGACCTGGGCGGTTGGCTCGCATATGACAACCTGAAGCACCGCGCCGCCGCCGCCGGCCTGCGCCTCGCCAGCGACATGGTGCCCAACCACATGGGCATCGACTCGCCCTGGGTCATCGAGCATCCCGACTGGTTCATCCACCGCTGGGAGAGCCCCTTTCCCGCCTACAGCTTTAACGGCCCCGACCTCTCCACCGACTCGCGCGTCGAGATCAAGATCGACGACCACTATTACGATCAGAGCGATGCCGCGGTCGCCTTCCGCCTGCGCCACCACGCCAGCGGCGAGACCCGCTACGTCTACCACGGCAACGACGGCACCACCTTCGCGTGGAACGACACCGCGCAGCTCGACTACTCCAAGGCCTTCGTGCGCGAGCACGTCATCCAGACCATCCTGCACGTCGCGCGCCTGTTCCCCATCATCCGCTTCGATGCCGCAATGGTGCTCGCCAAGCGCCACGTGCAGCGCCTCTGGTTCCCGCTGCCCGGCGCCGGCGGCTCCATCCCCTCGCGCGCGGAGAACGCCATGTCGCAGGAGGAGTTCAATGCGCTGATGCCGCACGAGTTCTGGCGCGAGGTGGTCGATCGCGTCGCCGCCGAGGTCCCCGGCACGCTGCTGCTGGCCGAGGCCTTCTGGCTGCTCGAAGGCTACTTCGTTCGCACGCTGGGCATGCACCGCGTCTACAACTCGGCCTTCATGAACATGCTGCGCGACGAGGAGAACGCGAAGTACCGCTCCTATCTGAAGAAGACCATCGAGTTCGATCCGGACATTTTGAAGCGCTACGTCAACTTCATGTCCAATCCCGACGAGCGTACCGCCATCGACCAGTTTGGCACCGGGGACAAGTACTTCGGCGTGTGCACCCTGTTGGCCACGCTGCCCGGCCTGCCTATGTTCGGCCACGGCCAGATCGAGGGATACACCGAGCGCTACGGCATGGAGTTCAAACAGGCGCGCATGGACGAGTGGCCCAACGAGGGCCTCGTCTCCCGCCATCAGAAGGAGATCGCGCCGCTGCTGAAGAAGCGCTACATCTTCGCCGGCAGCTCGCAGTTCACCCTCTACGACTTCTGGAATGGCTACGGGTACGTGGACGAGAATGTCTTCGCTTACTCCAACCGTCACGGCAACGAGCGCTCTCTCGTCGTCTACAACAACAAGTACGACTCCGCGCGCGGCACTATTCACATCTCCGCGGCTTACATGGACAAGGGCGCAGGCTCGCTGCGGCAGCGCAGCCTCTCGGAAGGCCTCGCGCTGCCCACCAGCGGATCGGTAGTCCTCACTTATCGCGACAGCCACGGCCTGGAATACCTGCGCCGAGCCACCGATCTCCATTGGCATGGAATGACCTTTGACCTGCGCGGCTTCCAGTGCGTCGTCCTGCTGGACTGGCGCGAATTGTGGCCCAACGCCGACTGGCCATGGGACCGGCTGTGCGACAAACTCAACGGAGCGGGCGTCCCCAGCGTTCACGAGGAGATGGAGATGCTGCGCCTGCACCCGCTGCACGAGGCGCTGCGCGAGGCCATCAACCACGCCAATCTTCGCGCACTGACGGAGGTTGCAGACGAACTCGCCGGCGATGCTGTGGAGCAGGCCGCGCAACCCGATTTGCCCACGATCCAAGACAGAAATGGGGCCGAGGAGAATGCGCCCGATCTCGATCAATCCGAGCTGACCAGCGCGCAACTCGATCGCCTGCGTGCGGTCGCGGAGAAGTGCCGCCACTTCTTCGCGCAATTCCGCGAACACCTTCCTGACGGAAGTCTCGTCACCGCAGGAAAAGAGGACGTGTCGGCGGAGCCGCGAGGCGGCCGGACGTCCAGCAGTAAGCCGGAGGCGGAGTACTCTGAGGCGACGCGCAGAATGCTAGCCGCCGCGGCCTGCGTCCCCTTACTCGCGCAAAGCTTCTCCACCGACTGGCCCGCCGCATCGCGTCCCATACTGCCCGCCGCCGACCCTGCGACCCGCACCGAACGCACCTGGGCGCCGATTCTGGCCTGGATCGTTCTCTCCGGCCTGCCGTCGCACCTCGATCGCCCCGGTCTTGAGATAGTCGAACTCTTCGATCGGCTGCTGCTCCGCCGCGCGCTCGCCGACATCTTTTCTTCGATGGGGATGGAAGGCGAGGCAAGGTGGCAGGCCGCCGCGCAGGTGCGCCTGCTGCTCACCGCCGCGGCCAATGCGCCCAACGCAATCCAGTCCGAAGCGCTCTGGGCTGACCCTGATGTTCGCTGGCTCGCCGGCGTCCACGAATCCTCCGGCATTACTTACTTCAACAAAGAGCAGTTCGAAGAGCTCACCACCTGGCTACAGCTCCCCGCGCTGATCGAGATCGCCGAGAGCAGCCATGAAGAGTCGGACCGGCTCGCGCGCATCGCACACCTCGAAGGCGCCTTCGCGGCTAGCTACAGCGCTGCGAGGGACGCCGGCTACGATCTGAAAGCCTATCTTGCCTCCTTCGCCGCAGCGCAACTCCAACCGGTCTCGCTGTAGTTCTACAATCGCTCGAGCGATGCCCGCGCGCCTTATCCTCAACGCCGACGACTTCGGCCTCACTCCCGGCGTCAACCGCGCCATCGGCGAACTGGCCGCCGCAGGCGCCATCACCTCCGCAACGCTCATGGCTGCGGGCCCGGCCTTCGAGGACGCCGTCGCCGTCGCTCAGGCGCATTCCGCGCTGGGCGTCGGCTGCCACATCGTGCTAACGGATGGTGTCCCGGTCTCACCTCCGGAGTCCATCCCCAGCCTGCTTGGCGCCGACGGCATAAGCTTTCGCCCGTCACTGCGCGACTTTCTGCTCGCGCTCTTCTTCGGCCGCATCCGCGAAGAAGAGGTCGCCCTTGAAGCCGTTGCTCAGATCGAGAAGCTTCAGCGCGCCGGCATCGCGGTCACTCACCTTGACACTCACAAGCACACGCACCTCTTCCCGGCGATTGCAAGGCCGCTGCTGCAAGCGGCCGAACGCTGCGGCGTGCGCGCCATCCGCAATCCGTTCGAACCGCAGTGGAGTCTGGCGCTTCATCAAGGCGACTGGCAGCGGCGGTCCGCAATCAGGCTGATGGCACGGCTGCGTCCGCGCTTTGAAAGGCTCACGCAGATTCATAGCGGCCGCATCCTCACCACAGACGGCACCGTCGCGATCTCGGCGACTGGACAGCTGAGCGCGCCCAAACTCGCGCAAATTCTCGACAGGCTTCCTGCAACCGGGACCTGCGAACTCTGCTGTCATCCCGGCTACAATGACTCCGACCTGGATCACATCAAGACCCGCCTGCGCGCGCACCGCGAGATCGAGCGCGAGGCGCTGCTCGCGCTGATTCCTCAACTGGCCGGCCGCGACGATGCGCCGACGCTGATCGGCTACGGAGAGCTCGGAGCATCCGGCAGTATCTAGACGAAACGCGATTCCAGCAGATCGAACGATTGACGTTCAGAGGCCGTCCTGTCCCATTCCGTCAGAAGGGTCGACACCACGTCCGCGGCGCTGTATCCGGTGCGCCCCGGCCTGAGGAAGTGCGACACGGAGCAGAGATCGTCGCCTGCGGTGATGAGGCCCTGTTCCACGCGCCGCCCAGCCCTCACCTGCTGATAGCCGATGTTTGCCAGCAGCCCATTGCAGATGCATTTTCTGCCGACGGTGTCTTCCGCCTTACCGCCCTTGGCAAGATAGAGGCTGACAGGCTCCGCCGCACAGCGGTATCCGATCTCTCCATTCGCCGTGCGATACGGCTCGCGCAGGAATCCGAGATCGCAGATTCGCGGCCGGGCGGCACTAACCTCAGGCTCAGAGTTTGTGCCGGCCAGCCGCGCCACCTTGAAGGGGAATCCCGTGGGAGAGGCGAGCGGGTCCGTGAATACCTGCGCCTTGCCGGCTACAACCTTCGCCAGCAGTGCGTCCTTATAGTCCTGGCGCAAGCCGGACTCGGCGGCGAATTCAAAGGCCGTGCCAACCTGCACTCCCGCGGCCCCTTGCGCCAGCGCCTCCCTCAGCATCTCCGGGCGCCCGTACCCTCCCGCCAGCCAGAACGGCACGCCCAGCTCCCGCAGCTTTGCGATATCGATCGCGTCGCGCTCCCCGTAGACAGGCTCACCCAGCTGGGAGAGCACCAGCTTGCCGCGCGGGGGAGCGTTGTGCCCGCCTGCCGTTCGCATTTCGATCACCAGCCCATCCACGCGCCCGTTCGCGCGCTTCAGCATGGTGGCGGCCAGCGCGTTGGACGAAACAATGGCCAGGAACTTCGGCCGGACCAGCGGAGCGGGCGGCGAGGCGATGAACTCGCGCGGATCGAAGTGCATGGTGGTATCGTCACCCTCCTGCGCGCCGGCCACGTGAAGCGCGTACTCCGCGGGCTGATGCTGCGCAAAACGGTCCAGTACGCCGGGAATCTTCAGCGGGATTCCCGCTCCCATCACGACGTACTCCACACCGGCCAGCATCGCGCCGTAGATGCACGGCAGATGGGCCGCCTGAATCTTCTCCAGATAATTGATGCCCACCGGATTGCGATGGCCCTGACGAGCAAGAAACACCTCCACGAAGTTGGCGACGATGCACAGCTCCACCAGCTCGCTGGAATTGTCCTTCGCCAGTGGAGGCACCGGCTTATAGGGAGCCTTCGCTCCTTTTCCTCCGCGAATGAAATAGCTGCGCCAGACGCGCTCGGCCATGGAGCGATCGGGAAAGGCGCCCAGACCCAACCGCATATAGCCGCCGTCGTCGCCATCCTGCAGGCGCCGGGCGAGAATCTGGTCCAGCGCCGTTCCGGACACCAACCCGAGCTGGCCGGTGCGCGAGACAGCCCGTGCAAGCCGCCAGTTGGATACACCAGCCCCCATTCCACCCTGAATAATGACTGGGTTGTTCATGGCTGGACCGTCCGCCGGGGAAGAGGGACTGTCCTCATTCGTTTTGTGACTCTCGCAACCTGTAACTCTCGCAACCATAGATCACCGGTGGACCGCAACGCAGCCCACATGAAGATGGTTACACATGCCTCACATGCGGGCTGTGACCTATGTCACCGTTGAAGCCGCGCGCCAGCGGCTACTCTGGCCATGCGTTGTGAGAGATTCATGAGAAAAACTGTCATTGTCGGCGGTGGCATTGCTGGTCTTACGGCCGCCTTTTCCCTGCAGGAGTCCGGCGCGACCGACTTCGTCCTGATCGAGCGCGCTGAGTCGTTCGGCGGCAAGATAACCTCTGCGCAACAGGACGGCTTTCTCGTCGAGGGCGGCCCGGACTCCTTTCTCGCCCAGCGGCCCGCGGCGCGCGAGTTGTGCGAGCGGCTCGGCCTCGCCGATCAGCTTGTGGGCTCCTCGACCGGCGCCGACGCAACCACCTATGTCTGGAGCCACGGCCGACTTCATCCCATGCCCGAAGGCATGATGCTGATGGCCCCAACCATGGCTCTCCCTTTTCTTCGCACCCGTCTAATCTCCTGGCGCGGCAAGCTGCGCATGGGGATGGAGTTTCTGGCTCCCCGGGCGGCGTGTGATCAGGACGAAAGCCTGGCCGATTTTGTGCGCCGGCGGCTCGGCTCGGAGGCGCTCGACAAGATCGCCGGCCCACTGATGGCCGGTATCCATGCCGCCGATCCAGAGCGTCTCAGCTTGAGAAGCACCTTTCCTGTCTTTCAAGAGATGGAGAGGCAGCATGGCAGCCTGCTGCGCGGCATGATGAAGCGGTCCAGGCGCCGCCCCGCTGCCAGCGCAGGCGGATCTGCAATGTTCACCACCCTGCGCGGCGGCTTGCAGCAGTTGACGGACTCGATTGCTGCCCGGTTGCCTCGCGAGAAACTGCGCGGCGGCTGCTCAGTGCTGTCGGTCATTGAGCGCGATTCCCGCTACATGGTCCGCCTCGGTGACGGATCATCCATTCTGGCCGACGATATCGTCTTCGCCACGCCCGCCTACGTCACCGCCGACCTGGTGCAGCAGATCGATCCCTTTCTTGCCTCGCGGCTGCGCGCGATCCGCTATGTCTCTACGGCAACGGTCTCGCTTGGATTCAAGCGCAGCGAAGTCCGGCATCCCTTGCGCGGGTCCGGCTTCATCGTGCCCCGCAGCGAAGGGCGAAGCATCACGGCTTGCTCCTGGTCCTCGCAGAAGTTCCCGCATCGTGCGCCCAGCGACTGCGTGCTGCTGCGCGTCTTCATCGGCGGCGCGCTGGCGGAGCACCTCGCGGAGCAGGACGATGCAGCACTAATCGAACTGGCTCGCGAAGAGCTGCGCGTGACCTTGGGCATCGATGCGGCGCCTCTGCTCGCCCGGGCCCGGCGATGGCACAAGGCGAACCCGCAATATGAGGTAGGACACGAGCAGAGAGTCGCCGATATCGAGCGAGAACTAGGCAGACTCCCCGGCCTGCACCTCGCGGGCGCTGCATACCGTGGCGCCGGCATTCCGGACTGCATCCAGAGCGGCATGAAGGCCGCGCGAGCCATCGTCACCCAACGAGCACAGATCAACCAGCCCTACCGCGACGAGCATTGTCCGGTGAGCATCGGAGCCTAGACAGTAGCCAGGAGAGCGAATATGTTGTCTGCCGACATCAGGATTCTTGCCGCCACCCCACAACTGCATCCGCACGCGCATCGCACCGGCGCGCACGACTATTCCGGCTATCCAATGCTGGTCTACTGGGAGATGACGCAGGCCTGCGCGCTCGCCTGCCGCCACTGCCGCGCCGAGGCCGTCTCCACTCCACATCCACGGCAACTAACCCATACAGAGAGCATGGGCCTGCTGCGCCAGATCGCGGCCTTCGGGAATCCCTTGCCTCACCTCATTCTCACCGGCGGTGATCCGCTCCAGCGTGCGGATCTCTACGAGATCATCGACGAGGCGCGCCGCCTCGGCCTTACCGTCTCCATCACGCCTAGCGCGACAGCCACGTTGACCCGCGAGGTCCTGGCAAAGTTGAAGTCGCACGGCGTCGAGAGCCTTGGACTCAGCCTCGATGGCTCTACGGCCGCGCGGCACGAGGCCGTGCGCGGTGTCGAGGGTTGCTTCGACTGGACTATCCGCGCAGCCAAAGCGGCGGCTGAGTTGGGCATCCCCATCCAGATCAACACGCTCGTCTCGCAGGAGACGGCCGGCGATCTACCCGCAATCTACGAGCTGCTCAAAGACATCGCCGTCATGCGCTGGAGCCTCTTCTTCCTCATCGCCGTCGGCCGCGGCAAGGAGCTTCAGCCCATCACTCCGGAGCACGGCGAAACGCTGATGCTCTGGGTCTACGAGCTTGCGCAGAAAGCTCCGTTCGCCATCAAGACTACCGAAGCTCCTTCCTATCGCCGCGTCGCACTGAACCGGATGCGCGAAGATGGCTGGACAGCGGCCGAGATCGCGCAGACGCCGGTGTATCGCGGATTCGGAATCCGCGACGGCCACGGCATCATGTTTGTCTCCAACCAGGGGGACATCTATCCCGCCGGATTCCTTCCACTCGCCACCGGCAATGTGCGCGTCGACCAGCTCTCGGATGTATATCGCCACTCGCCGATCTTCCGCGCGCTTCACGACCCCGAAGTCTTCCGCGGAAAATGCGGCCGCTGCGAGTACCGTACGCTCTGTGGCGGCTCGCGTGCCCGCGCCTTCGCTCATACCGGCGATCCGCTGGGCAGCGACCCCTTCTGCCCATATCAACCCCGCGCAAGCACGGCACTGCGGGCTAACGGGAACATCGCCTAACGTTCTTCCGCCGGGGAGTCTCAGAAGCCCGTTTGCGTCGGGAGAGTTCGCGCGAGCAATGGCCTAGGCCACGGCGCGCCGCCCTCGATCCTCGCGGCTGCGGTTGTCTTTGCTCAGGTTCACGCTGACGATCTTCGAGACGCCCGGCTCCTGCATGGTTACGCCGTAGATCACGTCCGCCTGCTGCATCGTCCGCTTGGAGTGGGTGATCACCACAAACTGGGTCGTCGCCGCCATCTCCGCGATCAGTTTGGCGAAGCGGCCCACGTTCGTCTCATCCAGCGGCGCGTCCACCTCGTCCAGCACGCAGAACGGCGCAGGCTGGAACTGGAAGATGCCTACCAGCAGAGACAACGCGGTCAGCGCCTTCTCTCCGCCGGAGAGCAGCAGGATATTCTGCAGCTTCTTGCCCGGAGGCGACGCAACGATGTCGATGCCGGATTCCGCCGCGTTCTCCTCGTCGGTGAGCCGCATAAAGGCCTGGCCGCCGCCGAACAGCTTGGAGAACGTTACGGCGAAGTTCTCGTTGATCACCTTGAAGGCTTCGTCGAACTTCACCCGCGACACGTCATCGATCTCCTTGATCGAAGCCTGCGTGTTTTCGATCGACTCCATCAAGTCCCTGCGCTGCGCCTCCAGGAAAGCGTGCCGCGCGGCGATCTCGTTGTATTCCTCGAGAGCCATCATATTCACCGGTCCCATCGATTCGAGCCGCTGCTTCAGCGTCCGCGCCGCTTCTTCCTCAACCATCAGCGCCTCGCCTTCAAGCCGCGCGACAGTCTCATCGGCCCTCAACGCAGCCGCCTCCAAGCCAAGATCGTTCAGGCAAGTCGCATCCATGTGCTCGGTGTCCGAAGCCAGCTTCGCCGCACGCGCCGTCAGGCCGGCCCGCTGTTCGCGCAGAGCCTCCGTCTCGTGACGCAGGGCGCGCAACTTCATATCCAGCTCCGCCATGCGCACACGCAGCCCGCTCGCCTCCTCGGTCAGGCGCGCACTCTCCGCCCCCGCAACCGCACGAGTCTCAGTCAGCAGCTCGTGCTGCGCCGCAAGCTCGGCCATCTCCTGTTCGCGGCGGAGCTTCTCCGCAGAGGCGGCCTCCATCTGCTGCTCGATCTGCGCGATTCGCGTGGCCTGCCCGTCGAACATGCGCTGTGTCTGTTCGCAGTTGGCCGCCGCATTGCGCCGCCTCTCCTCCAATCCAGCCAGTGCCGCTGCCGACTCCGCCGCGGCCTGCTGCAGCGACTCGCGCTGCTCGCGCAAACCATTGAGCAGCTGCTGCAACTCCACCAGCTGTGTCTCCAACCCTTCGCGCTCCGCTTCAAACGCCGCAGCCTCCTGCCGCCGCAGCTCGATCGTCTCCTGCTTCTGTGCGCGGGCCTCGCGATTGCGCTCGCCGGCAAGCGTCCACTCGTGCAGCCTCCGCTCGATGCGCGCTGTCTCCGACTCCATCTGTTTGAGCGCAGCGCCCGAGTTCGCCGATTCGCGCTCCGTATCGCGCAACTCCATCGTCTTCCGGTCGAGCGAGGCGGTCAGGTCGCGCAGCTCGCGCTCCAGCCCGGCTGCCTCCATCTCTGCCTGCGCCAGCTGCGCTTCCGTTGCGTCCAGCTTCTGCTGCACCTCGCTTAGCTCGCGCTTCAACGCCAGCGGCCCCTGCGTTCTCACCCGCCCGCCCGTCACTGTCGCATTGTGAAACGCCTCGCCGTTCGGGCTGAGGAAGAAGCCGCGTGGGTGTTCACCCGCAAGCCTGCGCGCCGTCGCCGCATCCTGCGCAATAAAGCCGTCGCGCAGCTTCGGCAGCATCCCTTCCAGCGAATTGCCAAAGCCGTTCAGCACACGCACACAGTCCTTCAGGGCAACCGCGCCTTCCATCTCGGCGGTTTTTACTTCCTGTTCCCTGTTCCCTGTTCCCTGTTCTCTGTCCTCAGGATGCACCAGGAACGTGGCCCGCCCCGCAACATCCGACTCCAGCATGCGCACGCCTGCATTGGCTGCATCCCAGCTTTTTACGACCACATAATTCAGCTCATCGCGCAAAAACTCGTCCACCACTCCTTCGTACTGCCCGTCCACCTCCAGAAAGTCCGCCAACGTTCCCACCGGAGCAAGGCCGAGGCCACCCCCATTTGAGTTGGCCTTGAAGATGTTCCTCACCGTGTCCGTCGAGTAGCTGTGCTCGCGGACCAGCCCATCGAGCGAACTCCTGCGCCCCTGCAGCGCCGCGCGCTCGCCACGCAGTTCATCGCCGCGCCGCCTGCTCGCCGACTCCTGCGCCCGCCCCGCCTCGATCCGCGCCCGCAGCTCGGCGATCTCCGTCTCCAGCGACTTCAGCCTCTCCGTCACGCCGCCAAAGCTCAGCGCCACCTGGCCGCGTTGCACTCCCAACTCCGCCAGCTCGCGCTGCGCGGCCTCCGACTCCAACACCAGCCGCTCCGACTCGCTCTCGATGCCGGCCAGCGCCGCCTCGGCCTGCGCCTGCTCGTTGCGGCTTAGTGAAGCTCGTTCGATCAGTTGCATCGCCGTGCGCCGGTTCTGCTCAGCTTGCTGCTCCGCTGCGGCAACCGCCCGCACCGCATCCTGCGCGTGTTGCCGCCGTGCCTGCGCTGTCTCCCGCGAGCCTGTCGCCTCCGCTGTGGCGCTCTCGAGAAAACTGCGCTGCGCCTCCAGCTCGCCAGCAAGCCCGCGGAGCTGCTCGCGCGCCGGTTCGAGGTCGTCCGCACCCGCGGCCATGCGCGCCGTCAGCTCCGCAACACGGTCCGTGTTTGCCGCTATCCGCGCCGTAATACGTTCCAGCTCCACGGCAGCGGTATTCGCACTCGCACCCGCCTCGCGGACCTGCCGGTCGAACTCATATCCCTGCTGCACGCCGGCCGCGTGCTCCGCATCCATCGCTTCGACGGCCGCAGCCTGCTCGTCGATCTGCGCAGTCAGCGCAGCGATCTGCCCGGCAACCGCAGCCTGCTCCATGTCGACTTGCTGCATCCGGCTCGCCAGCACCACCCGCATACGCCCGCGCAGCTCATCGCGCAGCATCCCATACCGTTCCGCCTTCGCCGCCTGCCGTTTCAGCGAGCCCATCTGCCGGGTCACTTCCTCGAAGATGTCATTCACTCGTGCCAGGTTTACCTTCGCCGACTCCAGCCGCAACTCGGCCAGCCGCTTCTTGGTCTTGAAGCGTGTAATCCCCGCTGCCTCTTCCAGAATCGCGCGCCGATCCATCGGCTTCGAGCTCAGAATCTGCCCAATCCGCTCCTGCCCGATGATCGCGTAGCTCTCGCCGCCGAGGCCCGTGCCCATGAAGATGTCCTGAATGTCGCGCAGCCGGCAGATCTTGCCGTTCAGCAGATACTCCGAATCGCCCGAGCGAAACAGCCGCCGCGTGACCGTCACCTCGCCCGCGCGCACCGGCGACCGGCCGAACCGACGCCTGCGAATCTTCAACACTACGCCGTTCCCGGCCTGGCCCTCCGCGGCTACGGCGCCTTCTTCAGTCGTCGCTTCGCTCGCGTCCTCACTTGCGGCCGCATTTTCCACCGCAGCGCCATCCATCCCGATCACTACACCCGGCTGCGCCTCGGCCACCGCCTCTTCCGTCTCCGCGGCTTGCATCTGGCGCAATTCGGTCTCGTTCCAGTCCCCGGCGAGATCCAGAGCCCGGCCGTCGCTCGACCAGTCGCCCTCTGCCGCTGCACCGTCCTCACCCAGCGCGGCTCCGTCGTACACATCCGCATCTACCAGCGTCAGCGACACCTCGGCCATGCCGGTCGGCTTGCGCTCGCGCGTGCCGGCGAAGATCACGTCCTCCA
>Ga0182024_10018428_pt1 | contig 12999 bp, 13 predicted proteins | sample P32metaG_FD_120480 | JGI IMG/M metagenome (GOLD analysis project Ga0182024, IMG submission 120480) | Permafrost microbial communities from Stordalen Mire, Sweden - P3-2 metaG (Illumina Assembly) | ecosystem: Environmental > Terrestrial > Soil > Wetlands > Permafrost | place: Sweden: Stordalen...
CTCCATAGCGGAGTTCTACAGCCGCAACCTCGCGACAGAGATCAAGAAGGGTATGGATCAGAAGGCCAAGAAGGGTCATCATCCTGGACTGGCGCCGCTGGGCTACCTGAACGCCCGCGAGATCTCGGATGGCCAGCCGATTCGAACCATCACGACTGATCCCGAGCGCGCGGAGTTGGTGCGCTGGACATTCGAGGCCTACGCGTCGGGCGACTACACAATCGACCAACTGGTGGAAGCGCTAGCAGACAAGGGCCTCCGGACGAGACCGACCGCCAAGCGACCAGCCCGGCGGCTCGAACGCGGATACGTCCACAAGATGCTGCACAACCCGTTCTACATCGGGTTGGTGACCTGGGGCGGCGCCCAACACCCTGGCAAGCACGAGCCGTTGGTCGCCCTTGAGACATACGCGGCGGTTCAAGCCTTGCTGATTAGTCGAGCACGCTCTGGCGAGAAGAGTCGCTCGCATCCGCACTACCTCAAGGGCACGATCCTTTGCGGTCGGTGCGGCTCCCGCATCTGTTTCGGGCGATCCCGTGGCAATGGCGGTCAGTACGACTACTTCTTCTGTCTCGGTCGTCACCAGCGGCGCAACGATTGCCAACTGCCACACTTGGCCGTGGCCGATGTCGAAGAGGGTGTGGCCGATTACTACCGAACCATCCGGCTCAGCGAGAGCACGCTCGAAGCCTTACGCGGCAAGCTCATCGCTGCAATGAAACGTCGAACGGCCGGCGCCGAGAAGCGCGCAGACCAGCAACGCAAGCGCGTCGCACGTCTGGAGAACGAACGACGACGCCTCCTGCAGGCACACCTCGCCGGCGCGATCGAAATCGATCTTCTGAAAGAGGAACAAGCACGCGTCACACAAGAATTAGCGAATGCCGGAGCCGCACTTGCGGCGAACGAGATCGACTGGACAAGGATCGAAGCGAACCTCGAAGCGGCGCTCGAGTTGGCAAGCCGCATAGATGAGGCCTACCGCAAGGCGCGACCCGCAACGCGCCGGCAGCTGAATCAGATCATGTTCAGGGAAATCCGTATCGACGTCGACGGCGTCAGCGGCGCGCAGCTCGCCGACCCCTTCGCTCAGTTACTCGCCGACGACCTTTTGGTGGCCCTGGAACGGGAAATGAAGAACCGCCGCCCTTCTCGGGACGACGGTTCGAAAGACGAACTTCTGGTGGAGGTGATGGGACTTGAACCCTAAACCATTGCCAGCGCGGCCCGAGGTTCGAGGGGACCGCCTCTCTGGCGGTGCACACTCGGTGGCTACGGCGCCGGAGTGATCCCAGGAGTGATCCCAGGAGTGATCCCAGGAGTGATCCCAGGAGTGATCCCAGGAGTGATCCCAGGAGTGATCCCAGGAGTGATCCCAGGAGTGATTTTGGGAGGGATCCCGGGAGTGATCTGCCGCCCGCAAGTACTGGCGCTGATCGGAATCATCCTGAAAGAGCAAGGAGGCGGCACCGACCAACGCGCGCTTCTCCTGACATCGCGACTCTCGGCCCGTGCGTCGCGCGTCGGCCCGCAGACCCGCGACGGCCGGTACCGCCGGCATTGCGCCTCGAGTTCGCCGCTCGACACGAGCGAATCGAGCTGGTGTGAAAATCGAAACATGGTGACTCCATACCGCATTATTCGGACATACCTCGCGTGCGCTCGCGGTCAGTTGCCGCGGACGACGCTACTCCGCGACGCTTTTCGCGCACATCGTCACGACAACGACTGCAGACCACGCCACATAGCCGGCATCGATATGGGGCAGTCCCGGCTCGTCGTTCCGAGGTCGGATGTCCACACCTGGGGATGCGGCCGGCGTTGTCGCGGACCGCGTACGTCCATCTGCTGCGTTCGGTGTGTCCGACTTTGTGCCAGGGGCTCTAACCGGCGCGGGTCAGAGCGTCGGGATGCCGTCGCGCTTGGGTCGCAACGCGCCGATGGCGGGGGTGTTGGGGATGTGGAGGGCGTCGACGATTCCCGCCGGGGCCGCGCACACCCATGGGATCGCGTTGACCGCGCGCATACCCGTTGCGAGCAGTCCGTGGAACGTCGAATCCTCGTCGGCGTTGAAGCCGACCTCGAACTCGGCGTCGAAGCTTGGTTCACCTTCGATGATGACGCGCCAGACCCCGTCGATCCCGCCGGCGCGACTCTTGGGCCAGTGAGGTGCGATGTCTTCACTCATCCGGTCGATGTGCTCGATCGTGATGGCTTCTTCGCCGTCGACCATGCCGATGCATTTGAACCACACGGCGCCGACGCTCCCCTCGTCGATGACGCCCGAGGCTGTTTCGAAACGGCACGGCGCGGGCGCGAACTCGCAGGTCTCCCGGATCTCCTCGAGCTGCACCCCAAGCGCCTCGGCGACCATCGTCACGGCGGCACCCCATGCGAACGTGATCACGCCGGGGGTCATCAGTCCGCCCTGGTAGTCGAGTTGTTGGCCGAAGCCGAAGAGCTCTCGCATCTCGTAGGTGGTGTTGTCGCGGGAGTAGTCGGTGATCTCGAGACCCCGGATCGAGTACACCCGGCTCGACATGGAGGTGAGGGCAACGGCGAACAGGTCGCAGCCGAAGCCCGGCTCGATGCCGGTCGAGTAGATCGAGCTGTCCCCTCGGATCGCCGCGTCGGTGATTCGCGTCAGAGTCGATGGGCGCATCGATCCGCGTGGGTACACGAGCCCGGGGAGCGATGTCGTCACGAGGTTCTTGCCGGCTTCGAGGATGCGGCAGAAGTCCTCGATGGCCTCCCGCGGCCGGTTCGTCGCAGGGCCGGTGTACACAATGCAGTCCGCGTCGCTCTCGAGGATCGCGTCCTTATCTCGTGTCGCGGCCACACCGACGGGTTCGATCTCCGCGAGGACACCGGCGTCCTGCCCGTCCTTCGACTCGGAGTGGACCCAGACGCCGACGAGATCGAGGTTCGGCCGATCCGTGACTGCTCGGATCGCGAGCTTGCCGACGCGGCCGGTCGCCCAGACAACGACGCTGTACTTTCTGTCGGGCGTGTCGATCGGTTGCTGCATCATCCGTGCGCTCCTTGTGCTCGGCGGGAAAAGCTGAGGTGGATCACGAGGTTCGGGGGGCGTGGCCCGACGCGAGGCGTGACGCAACGGTCGGGAGATCGGCGTAGGTCGCGAGGCCGCCCGGGTTCACAGCAGGTCGGTGATCGTCTTGAGGCCGGCGTCGTAGAGGACGCCCGGAAGCATTCCGCCGTCGATTTCGATCGTCGTGCCGTTGATGTAGTCGGCCTCTCCGGAGCACAGGAATACGCACGCGCGGCCGACCTCGTCGGGCTCGCCGGCGCGCCCGAGCGGCACGTTGCGGAAGTACTCCTTGCCCGTCGGGTCGTCGGGTGGCATCACGAATGCCTGGAAGTTGTCCGTCATCGTCGGGCCCAGCGCAAGACAGTTGACGCGCGCGGTCGGCCCCCACTCCTCGGCGAGTGATCGGGTGAGGTGGTTGAGCCCCGACTTCGCCGCACCGTACGAGACGAGCGTCGGCGATCCGGCCGGATGTCCTGCACCGCTCGAGATGTTGATGATCGAGCCGACGCCGTCTTGGGTCTTCATCTGACGGAACACCCGAATCGCGAACCACATCGGACTGATCAGGTTCATCTGGATCGCGAACGCGTGGTACAGCGCCGTGCGCTCGAAGTCGTCGGCGCTTCTCGGCGCGCCCATGATCTTCTGCACGAGCTCGGGGATGTCCTCGACATGAGGTGCGGGCACCGTGCCGCCCGCGTTGTTCACAAGGATGTCGATGCGGCCGTACCTGTCGACCACGCGAGAGACGAACGCGTCGATCGCCTGGTAGTCGCCCTGATCGCACACCCACTGCGCGGAGCGTTCGGCGCCGCCGGGAACATCGGCGGCGGCCGGCAACGCGGGGAGCTCACTGCGGGAGCACCCGATCACGGTCGCGCCCTCGACCAACAGCTGGCGCGAGATGCCGACGCCGACGCCGCGACTCGTTCCCGTGACGATCGCGACCTTGCCGTCCAGCTTTCCCATAATTCCAACCTCTCCGCGAAACCGCTTGTGACGCTCGACAGCGGAAACATAAATCTGTTTATGATCTTCGGGCAAGGGCACATTCGGCACCCGCATCCATCGGGGGTTCATATGCCGTTACGCGTCGTCCAGTTCTCGACCGGCAACGTCGGGCGGCACGCGCTGCGATCGATCATTCACCATCCGGATCTCGAACTGGTCGGCGTGCACGCAAGCAGCCCCGACAAGGTCGGCCGCGACGCCACGGTGTTATGTGGTCTCGCCGATCCGACCGGCATCATCGCCACCGACGACCTCGACGCGCTGCTCGCGCTGCACGCCGACTGCGTCGTCTACACGTCGCAGGCCGAGACGCGACCCGATGCTGCGCTCGCGGAGATCACCGCGTTCCTCGCCGCCGGAACCAACGTGGTCGGAGCTTCACTGGTCTGGCTCGTGTACCCGCCGCACGCCGACGCGTGGCTCCGCGAGCCACTCGAGGCGGCCTGCGCGGCGGGCGGAACGACGATGTACGTGAACGGCATCGACCCCGGGTTCTCGGGTGACCTCCTCCCCCTCGCCGCGCTGAGCTTGACCGAGCGCGCGGAGTCGATCCTGGTGCAGGAGATCTGCGACTACGGCTCCTACGACGACGCGGAGTTCACCGGCGTGAGCTTCGGTTTCGGCACCACGCCCGACGTCGTGCCGATGCTCTTCCTTCCCGGCGTGCTCGCCTCGATCTGGGGTGGACCGGTGCAGCTGCTCGCCGACGAGCTCGGTGTCGTCGTCGACGAGCTGCGCGAACGTCACGAGACCTGGACCGCGACCGAAACGATCGAGTGCACGATGATGACCGTCAATCCGGGCGAGGTCGCCGCGGTGCGCTTCGCCGTCGAAGGGATCGTCGACGGACGCCCCGCGATCGTCATGGAGCACGTAAATCGCCTGACCTCGGCCGCCGCACCCGAGTGGCCGGTGCCGCCCGAAGGGCGGCCGGGCGTGCACCGCGTCGTGATCAACGGTGTACCCGGTATCGAGATCAACACCCACGTCGGCAACGATCACACCGACCACAACGAAGCCGGCGTGATCGCGACGGCAGCCAAGGCGGTGAATGCGATCGCCGCGGTGTGCGCGGCACCGCCCGGGCTGATCAGCCTGCGCGACCTTCCGGTGTCGCAAGTCCGGGGTCTCATGCGATGACGGCCGCGACGTCGCGAGAACGACTGCCGATCGCGCCCACTCGCCCGGCTGGCGGAGCCCAGGCTCGCGCCGAACGGACACGGGCGCTGATCATGGACGAGACCGTGCGTTGCGTCCTCGAGGAAGGCTTCGCCTCGGCCAGCGCCAAGCACATCGCCGAGCGCGCGGGCGTCACATGGGGCGTCATCCAGTACCACTTCGGAGACCGCGACGGGCTGCTCGCAGCGGTCGTGGAGTCGGGCTTCGACGAGCTGCGCGCCCGCATGGCGACCGTCGACGTACCGCGGGGTTCGAGTCGGAAGCAAGTCACCGCGCTCGTTGACGCCGCGTGGGCTGCCTTCTCGACGTCGACGTCGCGGGCGAGCCTCGAGATCCTCGTCGCCACCCGCGCGCGACGCGATCAGGCGACCAACGTGCACCTCGTCGCCATGGGCGGCGAGCTGACCCGACTCGGCCGGGATCTGATCGGCGACCGACGACACGTCGGCGACGCGACGGCCGTTGGCGACCTCCTCTGGGCGACCCTGCGCGGGCTGGTGCTGACTCAGATGGTCGTCAACGAACCGGTCGATTCCAACCGCGAGCGGGCCGCGCTCGTTGACCTGCTCGTCGCGCGTCTCGACGCCGACCCGCCGCCCCAGCGTCGACGTTCCACCAAAGGATCCGACCATGCCTGACGCGCGTCCGTTCCTGCACCACGTCGTGTTTTGCGTCGAACGCACGCATCAGGACGACGCCGCGAGCTTCTGGAAGGACCTCGGCTTCGAGCTCATCGAGATCGACCTGCCCGATGTCGGCTTGCGGGTTCTGCTCGATTGGAGCCGCGGTATCGAGATCATCTCGCCTTCCGATGTCAACGCCGCCGAAGGTGCCCGAGTGCAACAGTTCCTCGATACGCGCGGTGAGGGCGTCTACTCGATCGTCGTGCTGACGAGCGACATCGACGGTCCGTTGTCGGTAGCCGCTCGTTACGGGGCGACACTCCAGCTCCGACAGGATCGCAGCGGCGACGGCTTCGCGCTCGAGGAGGCAATGCTGAGCCCCGTCCACGGGATGCCGATCACGTTCATCGCGACGGACCTGCCCGCGTAGTCAAAGCCACGCGAACCGCGACGGGACTCCAGGCGTCGATCAGTTCCTAGTCAACACGCTCCAAGCGGTAGCCACAGGTGAGACGCGCGCCAGCGCGACGTGATCCGCCGGTTCGGCTACTCCGGTCGTTGCCGCCCGACGGATAACCGTGAGTTGTAGGGATGAAAGTAAGGATGAGGCAGCGTTCTCGACGGCGTTGGCGACGTGATACACCGTCAGGAAGTGCGCATCGCAGTTATCGGAGCCAGCGGTTTCGTCGGACGAGCGCTTTCGATCGCGCTGACCGCGGCAGAGCACAACGTCGTCGCGATCGCTCGCCACCCGACCGAGATCCCGGGTACTCGAAGCCTTACCGTCGACGTCGCGGACGAAGGTGAGCTACGCGACGCGTTGTCGGGATGCGAGATCGCCTACTACCTCGTGCACTCGCTCGGCACCGGCGATTTCCGCGATCGCGATCGCCGACTGGCAGAAAGTTGCGGGAGAGCCGCCGCCGCGGCCGGCGTCGGACGCATCGTGTATCTCGGTGGACTCGGGCACGACCCCGAGTCGGAGCATCTCGTGAGCCGCCAAGAGGTCGGGACGGCTCTTCGCTGTGAACACGTCGCGGTCGTCGAGCTGCGCGCGGCGGTCGTACTCGGGGCGGGAAGCGTCTCGTTCGAGATGCTGCGCTATCTCACCGAACGATTGCCCTTCATGGTTTGTCCGCGCTGGGTTCGCACCAGCCTCCAACCAATCGCGCTGGCCGACGTGATCCGGTACCTCGTCGCCGCAACTGAGGTCGAGCCCGGCGTCTACGAGATAGGCGGCGCCGAGGTCACGACATATCGCGACATGATCGCGGCGTACGCCATCGCGCGCGGTCTTCGCCGCCGACGCATCATCGACGTGCCATACCTGACGCCCCGCTTGTCCTCGTACTGGTTGGATCTCGTCACCCCCGTCGATCGGCGCGTGAGCCATGCCCTCGTCGAGAGTCTCGTAACCGAAGTCATCGTTCGTGATCGGGTGCGAACCGACGCGGCATTCGGTATCGAACCCATCGGGCTCGCCGATGCGCTGACGGTCACGCTGGACGATCAAGCCCGTGCGCTCGACCAAGAGCTGCTCAGCCGCGAGAGCGGCCTGCGCGACGGCGTGTACACCGTTCGCGTCGACAAGCCAATCCCCGACGAAACGGCGGCGCGTCTCGACGTTGATCTCGACCGTATCGGCGGGACCTACAGCTGGTACGGCCTCCCGCTCGCCTGGCGTGCCCGCGCCCTACTCGGTCGCCTCGTCGGCGAACAATGGAACCTCCACCGCCCGCAAGCGATTGCACCGGGCGAGACCGTCGACTGGTGGTGCATCGCGCGACGAGATCCCGCGAGTCTCGTACTACGCAGCCTCGACTGGTTCCCCGGCGAAGGCTGGCTCGGCTATCACATCAGTGAGCACACGCTAACCCAGGTCGGAGCGCTCCGCGCGAAGGGAATCCCCGGATTCCTCTACTGGAAAGCACTCCAGCCGGTGCACCGACGCGTCTTCCGGGCGCTAGTCGTTCACCGAATCAAGCGAGCCGGGAACACATCGCTCAGTTGAGCGGAACGAGCCTCGAGAGCAGCGAGCGCGCGGCATCGAGCAAAAGGGTTCGGTCGTGCGAGATGAGGACCTCGTAGCGGCGGTCTCTCTCGGGACCGGTGTCACCACAGTCCTTGGCGATCAACGCTCCGGCGTAATGAGATCCGACGACGAGGGACTGTCCGGTTCTTTGCGTCCGCGCACGGCGGGAGCGATGTCGGGAGTGGTCTCGGGAGTCGTCGCGGGAGTAATCGCGGGGTACGTGAGTGATTCCGGGAGTCTCGGCGCCGAGTAACGATCGGAGACCGGAGCGATCGCGACGACAGGGGAACACGCCACCGTCATTCATAGGCCCCGGGGAAACGGCGAGCTCGGCTGACTCGCGCCAGGTCTTGGGCCGCGGTTGGGCCGCGGGACGTCTGCCGACAAACGGCGCGCCTTCTAGCCTCGCATCAAGCGCTTCGAGTGCTGCGAGCGAACCTGATGTGAAAAGTCAAACATGGTGACGCCATAACGCATTATTCGGACATACCTCGTATGGGCGCGCGGTCGGCTCAACGTGTGACGCTATCCCGCGAAACGTGAGCGGGTACCGCGCAACGGCTCGGGGAAGCCTGTTGACCGTCAGCTCCGGTGGCGTGCAAGGTCGGCCGCAATGTGGCCGGCGGCCGCTTCGGGAGTGAGGTCGCCGCTGCTGACGATCATGTCATCGGGGTGGAGGGGAGCCGCGTCGTACGTTGCGAAGAGGTCGCGGAGCCTCTGCACATCGACGAGCTTGCCGTGCGCGCGGCGCGAGTCGTCCGCGACGCGGCTCTCGAGGACCGACAGCGGAGCCATGATCTGCACGAACCGCGTCGTCCCACCGTGCTGCGCGACGACGCGCGCGGCGCTGTCTGCAAATGTCACGACCTTGTGCGTGCGTCTTGCCCACTCCACGCAGAGTTGTTGGTGAAGATCAAGTCCACGCCGGTGCGAGCCGCCGTGGCGAAGACGTCCAGCCGTAGGCGGTGCAGAACCTCGGTGAACGCGGGAGACGCGAACTCGAAGCCCGGCGCGATCGCGTTCACCGTGAGGTGGTCGTGAAAGAGCCGCGATCCGGTCAGTTCAGCGAGGCGCTCGGCAATCGTGAGCTTTCCGGCTGCCGGTGGTCCGTCGTAGAGATACACGAGTGTCGACATCGGACCCCCAACTGAACGCGTCCTATGACCATATGCTCTACCATATGGTCATGGGACGACGAGAAGTGCTCGTGCAACTCGACGACGAACTCGTCGAACGCTTGGACCGGCTGGCCGCCGAACGGGGAACGAATCGTTCCGAGCTCTTGCGGCTCGGCGCGGCCGCAGTGCTCGAGGCTTCTGAACTCGCAACGGCTGACCGGCAGCTCCAGGAGTCGTACCGGCGGATGCCGCAAGATCCGGCCCTCCTAGATGCTGCCGCCCGGCTCGCCGCGCGCACCACGCCGGAGTGGTAGCGCGCGGTGACATCGTGTGGGCCGACCTCGGTCCGCCCGCGGGTCGGCGCCCGGTCTGCGTACTGACGCGCGACGCCGCGCTCGCTGTGCTGACAGCCATCACGTGCGCGCCGATCACGCGAACGGTGCGCGGCATCCGCTCCGAGGTGGACGTCGGAACCACCGAGGGCTTGCCGACGTCGAGCGTGATCACCTGCGACAACGTGATCACGATCCCCGTCGATTCACTCGATGACCGCGCGGTCGGACACCTCGACCTTCGGGCCCGTGCCGACCTCGACCGCGCGCTGCGCTACGCGCTCGACATCCAATACTGACCGCATCTCGCGACCTGGTGTGAAAATCGAAACATGGTGACGCCATAACGCATTATTTGGACATACCTCGCGTGTACTCGTGGTCAGTCCCGACGGACGAACGCTAACCGGCGAGGCATTCGCGCATGACGTCACCCCAGTGACACCCGAGCCACGCCCCATCGCCGGCCTCGTTGTCAGGGATTCCCGCAACGTGAGATACGGGAAGAGGGACTGGCAGTGACCCGCCCATCAGGGTTCCGGTATGCAGGGTGCGTTGCCGTCGCTGTTGGTGACCGACATCGTAGAGTCGACGCGCCCGCAGGCCGAGCACGAAACGGACGGCCGTCGCGCATCCAAACCAAGGAGCTTCAAGGGTCGACGTGGCCCCGGATGCCTGCTCTGCCACACCTTGCGGCACCGCAAGTTCGATTGCTGCACGCGACGATGCAGCGCCGCTATCGCGGCGGCCATTTCAGCTACTTCGACGTCGATGCGCCAGCGACCGGCCGAGCTCGTGGGTGTCAGGAAAGCCGTCAACCAAGAGCCGGTCAACGGCTCGGCCTCCGGAGTCGGCGACCGAAGCAGCGAGAATGTCGAGGCCGACATTGCGCAGATGCGACGCGATCGCCCAGAGCAGCCCCACACGATCACGGGCCTAATGGGTGCTCCAAATTCATGCGTTCCGCTCGGACCTGCGCCGGACCCCTCGGGTTCCACACCACTTGCGCCGGCGGCCCTCCGGACAGCACATCGCGGATCTGATCGCCGACCCGACTCCATCGGTGCGGCTTGATGCCCGGCACTCGGGATCCTCGACAGTCAGAGCCTGCAGTGCCAGATGCGAACGGGGCCAGGTCGTCGCCACCGCCTCGGTCACTGAAAGGCCAGCGGCGGCAAGGACGCCGGCCGTCGCGGCAAGCATTCCGGGGCAGTCGGTGCCGACCACCGTCACGCGCTGTCGGTCGGGCAATCCGAGCGGGCGCACGCACACTCGCACCTCGCCAGCGCCGGGCCTCGGACTGTACAGAACGAGGTCGTCGGCCAGCACCTCGGCAGGCTCGTTCAGAAGCCAGAGTCCGACGATCCCTCCGACGAGCTCCTCCACGACGTCGCTCGACAACCCACGATCGACGAGCAGGCCGCCGAGGTCATCGGCCGCGGCCACGTCGCCTCGCCTCGAGCCGTCCCCGTATGCGGAAGCGTTGCGCACTCACACCACATACCTGATGAGTAGCAGGCATTCCGGAACCGTTGTACTCAAGCTGAGGGTAGTGCCCGCTTGGCGGGGTTCCTACGTGATCCCCACCGGATTAGCGGTGTCTTTACAGGTCGACTGACCCGGTCCGCAGGGCGACGTCTTCCAACTGTCCCGGAACACCTCCCCGAATATAAGAGGCTGGGCGATCGCGATCGGGACCGTACAGAAGGTCGACGAGGCCGCAAGTCTCCCAGGTGTCGACTACAGACACGTCAGAGATGCCTTTGGACGAAGCGAAGGATGCGATGTGTTTCCTGGTGTCACGCCGCATCAAATCGACGATCAGAGGCCAAAGCGTCGTGTCCTTGATTTCGCGCGCGCCGTTCTGCAGCTTTTTCAGTTCCCGTAGGTGTTCTCGCTAGCGTTTGACGAGCTGATCGGTCAGCTCTCGAACCGCGGAGTCGGCATGGAGGTCCAGGCGAGGGATCGCGGGATCTCCAGGATGGGACTCGTCATCGTGTCGGAGAGAATCAGCGAGTTCTTGGAACAGCATGTGGTGGCGTTGCTCGTCCTCGATGAGGATCTTCACCACGTACCCAAGCGCTCTTGAATCGATCGAGTCCGCCACCGCAGCGTACGCCGACAGCAAGTGCATCGCGTTCGTTCCGCACGTGCTCGTTCTGATGCGAAAGGCGCTGCTCCCAGCGGCGCGCGCCGACCGACGGCTTGTTTGTCGTATCCGTCATGTACGCCTATCCCCTGGTTGCCGCTAGAAGGCGGCCCGCGACCTCTGGGCGAACTCCGAACGGGTCTCTTTCGCGCCGAGCAACAAGAATACGACGCGCAAGCGCAGCCCGACAGAGAGGAACAAGGCTCCGAAGACGCCGACTCGCGCGGCGCCGTCACCGCGCAGCCGACTATCTGCCAGACAGAGCGCCGAGCGCCACGGCCTTGACAGCGGCAGTCAGGGCGGCTGGGTATGCGTCGCGTCCATCGGCCGCTGTACGCGACGAGTGAAGCACGGCGTTGATATCATGGTGACTGGCGTGCCGGGAAGTCTGGTCGGCGTTTATCAAACCTGACCATTCCGAGGCTCCCAATGAGCAACACGCCCGCTCTCCAGGCGATCGATTGTCGATCCAGGCGCGGTCCCCGCGCGTTCGATCGACCATCCCGCACCGCACCGTCGGCGTAGTCGCCCGAAGATTCGGGCCGCACCGGCGAGCGGTATCTCACTGACGTGCGCCCGAACGCGGCCGCGTCGCGACCAGATCGCTGCATTGGATCGCGGTGCCTCGTGCCAGCGACCCAACTGCACGCGAAGCCCGATCTGCTCGGCAGATCATCTCAAGAATTGGAAAGGAGGACTGGTGAAGAACGGCAGAGGGCAGACGAAGAAGCCGGCGGCCGAAAAGCCGAAGGCCGTGAAGGTCAAGCCGGCCAAGCAGGCGAAGATGGCGCACCGGCCGAAGGATCAGTAGCCCGTGGGGCCGGGGCGGCGCTCGCCTCCCCGGCCCAGAAGGTCCCGCAACTGCTCGTGCTCCAGCGCGACCCGAAGTTCGGCCGTCGACCAGCGTGCTCGTTCGAGCCTCGCTTCGCGCTGTTCGATACGTGCGAGAGAAGCTGATGTGAAAAGTCAAACTTGGTGACGCCATAACGCATTATTCGAACACACCTCTTTGTGCGCGTGGCGATCAGTTCCCGCGGCTGACGCTATTCTGCGCGGCCCTTCGCACATATCGTCACACCAACGCCCGCGAACGTCCCGGTGCGGCGTAATATGGCTGATCGAAGATCACCACGCCCTTCGGACTGGTATGACGCCTAATCATACGGGTGATCGCGCGGAGCCGCGTGCGACGAAGTGAGCGGACGAGAACCCGGATACCACCCGAACTCGGACACCCGCCGGCATTATTGGAGCGTCGCGAATTCTCAATCCTGTGACGGTCGCCCAGAGCGGGCCGGCCATTCTGTCAGCACCGTGGGGCGTGAGGACGAGCTGGATGGGGTCCGTTTTTCACTTTGACGCACAGGTCGTCGCGCTGAGTAACACGACGGCGTTGACGGTTCAGATAGTTAGGGTGAAGTTCTGTTTGACTGTCGCGGCGGCGTTGGTGGCGGTGAGCGAAATGACGAACGTGCTTTTGCTCGTCGGCGTGCCTGCGAGGAG
>Ga0182024_10018429_pt1 | contig 12998 bp, 12 predicted proteins | sample P32metaG_FD_120480 | JGI IMG/M metagenome (GOLD analysis project Ga0182024, IMG submission 120480) | Permafrost microbial communities from Stordalen Mire, Sweden - P3-2 metaG (Illumina Assembly) | ecosystem: Environmental > Terrestrial > Soil > Wetlands > Permafrost | place: Sweden: Stordalen...
AGCAACAGATCGAGCCGCCGCGCGCAGAGCAGAAGCTTCGCGCCGGCGCGCGCGAATTCGAGCGCCGTGGCGCGGCCAATTCCGGAGCTGGCGCCCGTGACCAGCACAACCTTGCCTGTGAGAGATCCCATACTCCTTTTATAACCGAAGGGACATGCCGCTTGCCTTCCGCGACAAGAGAAAAGGCCGCTGGTTGGCGGCCTTCTCTTTGTCTTCAAACCAACGAATTGAGTCGGCGTTCGGCTATTGCGCTGGCGATGTGGTTGTAGTCAGCGACGCGCTCTGCACGCCGATCGCATCTCCGGAGACCACCATGTTCACGCGCCGGTTCTGCGCGCGCCCGCTCGATGAGGCGTTGTCCGCCACCGGATCACTCTTGCCGAACCCCGCTGACGTGATGCTATTCGGTTGCACACCCTGCGAGACGAGGAAGTCCTTCACCGCGGCGGCCCGGTTTTCTGAGAGCTTCTGGTTGAACTCATCGGTGCCGACGGAGTCGGTGTAGCCCTCCACCTGCACCTTCAGGCCGGGGTACGCTTCGAGGATGCCCGCGACCTTGGCCAGGCTGATCTGGGTGGTCGGCTTCAGCGTGTATTTGCCGGTGTCGAAGAGCACATCGGACATATTGACGATGAGGCCGCGCGCCGTCTCGCTCGTTTGCAGCACGCTGTTCAGCTGCATCCGCAGCTTCTCGCGCACGGCATTGGCGTCCTCTGCGTTCTTGCTGGCCTCGGCCGCCTTGGCGCGCGCCTCAGCCGCCTCGGCCTCAGCCTGGGCACGCGCGGCGTCCGCCTGCGCCTTGGCTGCCTGCGCCTGGTCGGCGTCGAGCTTCGCCTGCTGCGCCGCCATCTGTGACTGCGCCGCCTGCTGTTGCGAATCCGCCGCCTGCTGCGCGGCCTTGGCCGCCTCGGCCTGCGATTGCGCTGCCTGCGCCTCGGCCTCATTCTTGGCGGTCAGCGTGTTGGCTTCGCGCTCGGCGGCCTGCTTGCGCAGCGTAGTGATGCGCGCATCCTCGGCGCGCTGCACTGCTTCGCGGGCGTCGGTGATCTCCATCTTCACGTCGCGATGCTTATTGCCGTCGAGGTCGGAGGCGTTCTGCAGGTCGAGCTTGGCCTTCTGCATGATCTCCGATGCATACGTGTCGGCGCCGGTGTCCTGCGCGATGCGTACCGCGTTGTCCGCCTCATAGAGTTCCAGCGGCGAGTGCTCATTGCGCGTAATGGGGTGGGCGACGGAGTGCGCGCCGGCGGTCTCGGCATACGCTCCGCGCGGCAGCAGGTAGTAGTTGGCGTTCACCTTTTCCAGCACGCCGGCGGTCTTGTCCTCCCGGATCACGTTCTGCAGGACCACAACATCGCCTGGCTCCGAGACCGAGAAGTACGGCTCAGCCGTGACGATCAGCCCAAACGACTGCAACGCCGTCGTGACGTGGATGTCATTCTTGGTGCCGGCGGGCAGCACCTCGCCCAGGTTCTGGGCGCGGCCGTCGGGCGAGATCGCCCAGAGCACGTAGGTAAGGTATTCGGGGCCGAAGCCGTTGGCCGGGGTCAACCCGCTGAACTTCGCGTCGATCGTAATTCCGCCGCGCTCGCTGGTGACCTTGGCCTCGCCCTTGCCGCCCGCAAGCAGGGGCGTGCCGGCGAAGCCGATGGTGGTCGAGCCGCTGCGGTGCAGGTAGTTGACGCAGTCGAGGTTGCGCTGCACCACCTTGACCTTGTAGATGTAGATGCCGTTCTGCTCGGTAATGGGATTGGCCGCCGCGTCCGGTGCGGTCGCGGGCTGGGACATCGGGTTGGGCTCCTGCGCGCGCGCCTTTGCGGGAGATACCGCGGCAAGGAGGCCGAACGTTCCGGTGACGGCGAGAGCTGGAAGGGTACCGGTGAGGAACCGGCGCATGAATCTGCTGGTCATTGGCTCGCGCGACTGCGCGCGCGCCGCGAGGGGCGCTGCATACTCAGGACGTTTCATGTGTCGATCTCCTAGCGATCTGTCTTTCTGTGTGAGGGGGCTGCCCGCAATACTTACGCGCAGGAGGCTCTGCCTCGGGCCCGGGATAGGGCTACTGCTTGGGATGCGATTTCGATAGCAAAGGTAGTCCGGCAGACACAGCGGAGGCCGCGATCCTCCGCCCCAAGGCGAATGGGCCACGCGAAATGAGGGGCTTGCGCGGATTAATGAACCAGGGATTAAAGAACCGGGGCCGATCTCTCAGCCTGTTACGGCGAAAGAGCGGCCCGGTCTGCTTCTGAAGCGAATGCTAGGCGTGATGCTGCGGCGCGTGGCGCTGCACGAAGTGGTACGGAGGCCAGGGGCCGGAGAGCTGCATGCGGCACTCCTTCAACTCCTGCGTGGCCGAGGAGTACTTGTTCTGGTAGCGCTCGATCGTCTTGTTGTCGATCAGGTGCGCGATGTCCAGCAGCATCTTGCCGGAGTCCATGCGTTTGCAGGTGACCTCCTCCGCAATGGGCAGGAACATGCGATGCATCTGGACGGAGAGGGCGCGCGCCTTGGACTGGCGCTCGCGCTGCCGGGTCGCACTCTCGCGCAGGCTGGTGAGGTACTGCTGGCCGACCGTCATGTCGCGAGTCGCATAGCCGGGGCAGGTGTCGTCGACGAGCACCTTCAAGTGCATCTCGGCCTTGCCGCGGAGGCGCTCGACATTGGCGGTGAAGTGGCGCTGGTTGGAGCGGACGGAGCGGCGCAGGGCGTCGTCGTCGGGGAAGCTGGTGCCGAAGCGGAAGGGAAGGACGGTGGAGAGCTTGAAGCAGTCGGCGATGACTCGGGCGTGGTCTTTGGCGGCGTTCTGGTCCATGCGGGCCGCGTCCTCGGAGGTGTGTTCGGAGACAATCACTGCAAGATCGCTGGCGGGAAAGAGGAAGGTCTGGTTTCCAAAGAGACCGGAAACTCCGGTCAGAGGCATCGGCCGGCGGTGCCGGCAAAGTTCCGGAAATGCGTTTCTTTCTGCAATGCAATACGCGTACCATGCCATCGTTTATGTCTCCAGAGCGCGCTAGGATTCAAACCCCTCCTTGTGGAAGGATTTTTCTGCGGATACGACTTATCCGGGGAGATTGTCCGGAACCGAACCGGACCTTACATCCGGGAACTGCCCAATTCTTGGGTCCTGGCGCGTGCGCAAAGTGCACTCTGTACCGAACCCGAAACGGATAGTATGCCCATCGCACGACAATTGGCAAGACCAAATTGGGAACAATTTACGAATTGGTCTGGCGAATCAAACTGCCCCATCCTGACTGGGTTTGGACCGCCCTGGAAGGGCGGCGGAGGACGATTCGGGGTCAGGCTCGGCGCCGGTCACCCGGCAATCCAGCACGCGTCAACTCCCTGCGGCCCCGTCATCATCCTTCGCGCCAGGGGCGTCGCGCGGCGCACCCGGAACGTCGCGCCAGGAGGGAGGGTCCGCCTGACCCTTCGGCCTGGGCAGCGTGTCCTCGGGGCTGGAGATGCCCACCAGCCGCAACACCTTTCCAATCGCTCGGACCACCGGATTCATGGCGCACGCCTCCTGGGCCTAAGGCTACGCTATGGGCCTAAGCTACGCTATTTTGGAAGAATGAGATCCTCTGCTGCCAAGATTCTGCGGCCTGCCGGCGTGATCCGGGGCGTCGCCTTCCTGCTGCCCCTCGCGGCGATTACAGTATCCCTCGCCCAGAAACCAGCTGCCAATCCCGCGCCCAAACCACCCCCGGATGTCATCGTCTTCACCAACGGCGACCAGTTGACCGGGTCGCTGGAGCGCGCGGTGGGCGGCTCGGTAGTCTTCAAGAGCGACATGGCAGGCGAGATCACCGTTTCGATGGACAAGGTCAAAGAGCTGCGCTCCAGCGGGCGCTTCGCCGTGCTGCGCAACGACCGGCCAGTGACCCAGAGGCCCGTCACCTCGGGCACGCTGACCTATGGAGACAAGACGCTCTCGGTGGCCACGGCCGACTCGTCCGGGACGTCTCCAAGCACGCCGGAGGCCATCCCGGCAGCAAAGATCGGCTACATCATCGACCAGGCCACCTACGAGCGCGAGTTGGAGAAGCGGCCCGGCCTGCTCTACGGCTGGAACGGCGCGGTCAACGGCGGCGCGACCATCGTGCGCTCGACCGACTATGGCGAGACCTACACTGCCGGACTCGCCCTGGTCCGGGCGCTTCCGACCGTCCCCTGGCTGCTCGCGCGCAATCGCACCAGCTTCGACCTGCAGGAGACCTACGGCAAGCTGACCTCGCCGGTCATCCCCCAAACCGCGCCTCCCAGTCCTGCGGCGGTGACCGTCACCAGCATCTTCCACACCGACGCCGAGCGCGACGAGTACTTCTCGCCGAAGTTCTTCGCGCTGGCCCAGACGGCCTTCGACCACAACTACGCGCAGGGTCTCAACCTCCAGCAGGTTTACGGAGGCGGCATTGGGTGGACGGCCATCAAGTCCGGCCGCCAGGAGCTCGATCTGAAGGGGACCGTGCAGTATGAGAAGCAAGTCTTCCAGGACGCTGCCAGCAACCAGGACCTGATCGGCTCAACCCTCTCGGAGGCCTACCATCGCAATCTGCCGCGCAAGCTGGTCTTCACCGAGTCGCTGAGCGTGCTGCCCGCATGGAACAACACAAAGGCCTATTCGGCGAACGGGTCGATTGGGCTGGCGATGCCGGTCTTCAAGCGGCTCTCGCTCGTGGTGACCACCACGGACAGCTTTCTCAACGACCCCTCCGCGGGCTACCAGAAGAACAGCTTTCAGTTCGTGACGGCGGCGGCGTATTCGCTGAGATAGGCCGCGGAATTCTGCTTATAATTGCGCGCATGGCTACCGCCTTCGACGACACCTTCGCCGCGCTCAAGCAGGTCTTCCGCAAGAAGCTTGGCCGGCTCGACGTGAAATGTGACACCGCGACGGAGTACACGCTCGTTGGCCGAAAGCCATCGCCGTTCCCGCAGCACAAAGGGCACCCCATGTTCTTTGCGTCCGTGCGCCTTGGCAAGGCTTACGTGAGCTTCCATCTCCTACCGCTCTACATGAACGAGGCGTTGACGAGAACCGTCTCGCCGGCGCTGAAGAAACGGATGCAGGGCAAAGCGTGCTTCAACTTCAAGACCGCGCCGGACGCGGTCTTGATCAAGGAACTGGAACGCCTCACCCAGGACGGATTCAAGGCGTTCGACGCAAAGGGCTGGCTGTGACGCAGCAAAAACAAAGCGACTGCGGATGACGCGGATCGGCGCGGATAAAAGCGAAATGAAATTCGACACGACTTGATCCGCGTTCCTCCGTTCTTATCCGCGGTCGTCTTTCGTCCGGCTACGGCGCAGTCAATATCTTCACCACCGGGTCGGGCAGTTGCTGGTCGGCGTTCTTCAGCAGCAGCGTGACCTGCCACATCTGGGTGTCGGTCAGCACATGGTCGAACGAGGGCATGCCGGTGAGGCGAATGCCGTTCGCGACCTTCCAGTAGGTCTCGCCCGGCTCATCGTCGCTGACGCCGACGACATTTCCCTTGGCGTGCTTCTTCCAAAGCTGCGGGGCTGTGGGATACATGTGCTTCGCGTAGGGAACGTCGTGGCCGGGGGTTCCGTGGCACTCGGCGCAGTCGGCGCGGTAGACGTGCGCGCCTCCCTCATAGACATCCTCGCCGGTGCCGAAGGGCGGCTGCTGCATCTGCCGCGCGATGCGCGCATTCAGCGGAACACTGACGATCGCCTTCTCAAACGGAAACGGCTTGTCCGCTGTTGCGACCGGCGGCGAGCCCCACCGCAGATATACCGCAACCGCCAGCGCCACCACGGCCACGCCCAGCACGGCGCCCAGGAACAGCTTGCCCCAGCCTCCTCCCGATCCGCTTCCCTTCGCCATCGCAAACCTCTTTCTCGGTTCCCGCCGCTCCCGCCCGGATACTCCAATCGGCGCGCCGGATGTTCTAATAGGAGATGGCCGCGGGCGGAGCGCTCCGCCCAAGCCAACCTCGCCTCCAACGGTATCAAAAATGGAAGCAAGTGCAGGAGTCTTCGTTGATGTTTCGATCGCCGTCCGGTTTCAGAGTTTGTGTCAAAGCTCTAGCAGCAGCAGTACTGATGGCCGCCGCAATGGCGGGTTTCACCGGACAGGCGCAGTCCCCGCGCAGGGAACGGCGCGAGACCAACGCGAACCGCAAGGCGCGCATCGCGCGGCAGATCGCCGAGACCTACACCCATCGCTGGGAGGTGGGCGGCGGCGGCGGATACCTCCGCTTCCGCAGCGGCCAGTACACGCAGAAGAATAGCGAGATCGCGTTCTGGGCCAACACCAGCTACTACTTCAATCAGAAGCTCGGCGTGACCGGCGAGATTCGCGGCGCCTACGGTAATGGCAAGGTCCCAAGCCTCAACCCGTACGCCTCGCTGGTGGGCAACCCGCAGATCTCCGAGTACCCGTTCCTCGCCGGGCCGACCTACCGCTTCCGGTTGCGCGAGAAGACCGCGCTCAGCGTGTTCGCCCTGGGCGGTACAGCCATTGGCAAGTTCGACGGAGATTCCAAAGGGCACACCGCGGCTCAACTGGGCTTCTGGCCTTCCACCAACGCGCGCCCGGCGTTCTCCGTCGGCGGCAACCTCGACCTGAACCTCTTCCCCAACCTCGCCTTCCGCATCACGCCCAGCTACCTGGGCACGACGTTTGGCGGCAGCCTGCAGAACAATGTCGGCTTCGAGATGGGCGTGATCTACCGCTTCGGCAAGCAGAAGTAGCGCGGCGAAAATCCCTTAGCAGAGCCAACCGGCAGGCGCATAATGGATGGAAGCGAGGTGTGCCATGGCGACGACCCACCCCACTCCCCTGACTCAACTGATCTCGGTCGAAGAGTACCTGAACACCACCTACCGCCCCGACGTCGATTACGTAGACGGCGAAATCGAGGAGCGCAATTTGGGCGAGTTCGACCATGGCGACCTGCAGGCGACAATTAGCGGGATGCTGCGCGACCGTCGCGAGGACTGGGGCGTGCGCGTGGTGGTCGAGACCCGTACCCGCGTCTCTCCCACCCGATACCGCATTCCCGATGTCTGCGTCCTCTCCGCCGCGCTCGAACGCGAGCGCATCATCACCCATCCCCCGCTGCTCTGCGTTGAGGTGCTCTCGCCCCGCGACACGCTGAAAGCCATGCGCAAGCGCGTTCAGGACTTCCTCGACATGGGTGTGAAGACGGTTTGGATCTTCGACCCGGCGACGCGCATCGCCCACGTCTGCACCGCATCCGGCATGACCGAGCACAAGCGCGGAACGCTGCGCGTCGAGGGCACGAAGATAAGGCTCTCCATCGAAGAGGCGTTCGCCACGCTGGACGAGTAGCCGCGCCCCACTGCCGGAGTGTTACGACGCCGGAAGGCGCAGGGCAGGGTGAAGGTGCGCCGTTTGTGCGATGATTCCAACGCTGCAATATATCCAGCGGCCAACGCCGCGAAAAACCGAGGGAATTCATGCGCAATTGGAAGGTTTGGAGTGCATTTCTGGCGATCTCGCTCGCCCTGTTTACAGCATCTGTCGCGCACGCACAAGCGACTGGCGCAAAGTCGCAGAGCGGCAAGGGCGACCTCCGCATCTACTTCGTCGATGTTGAGGGAGGCCAGTCCACCCTCTTTGTCGCGCCCAGCGGCGAGTCCATGCTGGTCGATACCGGTTCGCCCGACAGCCGCAACCCGAACGCCCCGCGCGACGCCTCGCGCATCGCCGCCGTCTGCAAGCTGGCCGGCGTCACCAAGATCGATAACCTCGTCATCACCCACTACCACTCCGACCACGTTGGCGGGCTGCCGCAGCTGGTCGCGCTCGTCCCCGTTGGCCGCTTCATCGACCACGGCCCCAACACCGAGGGCGCCGAGGTCCAGGGCGGTTCCTCAACCATCGCCGGATACAACGCGTACCAGAAGGTCCTCGCCGACGGCAAAGCCGACCACCTCACCGTTCACCCCGGCGACGTGCTGCCCATCAAGGCCTTCAAGGTCGAGGTCGTCAGCGGTAATGGCGACGTCATCGCGAAACCCCTAGCCGCCGGCGGCCAGCCCAACCCCGCCTGCGACACCTCGCCTAAGAAGGACCCCGAGGGCGATGAGAACGAGCGGTCGGTTGGCATGGTCATCACCTTCGGCAAGACCCGCATCCTCGACCTTGGCGACCTCACATGGGCCAAGGAGCCCGGCCTGGTCTGCCCGGTCAACAAACTCGGCAAGTTCGACCTCTACATCGCCTCGCACCACGGCCTCGACCGCAGCGGCAGCCCCGCGCTGGTCGACGCCATCGCCCCGCGCATCGCCGTCATCGACAACAGCGGCCGCAAGGGCGCCGCCTCCACAACGATTGACACCATCCGGGGTTCAAGCAGACTTGAGGGCCTTTGGCAGCTGCACACCGCCGAAGGCAACGACGCGGCGCACAACGCCGCCGAGTCGCACATCGCCAATCTGCCTGGCCCGGACGCCGGCAACTACCTTGAGCTAGCCGTCCGGCCCAATGGCAGCATGGCGGTCACCAACCCGCGCACCAGCGAGACCGTGGAGTATCCGGCAAAGTAAGTCCTTCTCCGGGCCCGCTGCCACGCGCCGTTGGGGTGAGAAATGCATCTCACTTCATAGCAACGGAACGGAGAATCGCAATGAAGGATGGGGCTACGGCAAAGGGCACGGAAGAGGCGGCACGGCGGTATGGATCCGGCAGGTTATTTGCGAGAGGCGTGGCCCTCGCGCTGGCCTTGGGCATCGCCGGCTGCCATAAGACGCAGCAGGTCGCAGCGCAGGACACCTCAGCACAACCCAGCCAAGGCGGCAGCGATCCCGCGGATGCGAACTTCGCGCCCGTAGGCCCGGACGGCGGAACGTACGCTCCGGCGTCTCAGCCGCCCGGCCAGGTGCTCGGCCAGAGCGCGGTGAACGAGAGCCAGCAGCAGGCCGAGGACTACTCCCAGCAGCCGCAGCAGCAGGAGCCCGCGCCGATCGTGCGCCAGTCTCCCGATCAGAGCCCCGACCAGACGCAGAGCTACGACAACGGCCAGCCAACCGATCAGGACGCCGATGCCTACGTCAGCGACCTCACCCAGGAGCAGGCCAGTGATCCGCCGCCGCCGCTGCCCGACTACGACCAGCCTCCCGCGCCCGACGACGACTACCTCTGGACCCCCGGCTACTGGGCCTATGCGCCCGTCGGCTACTACTGGGTCCCCGGCTGCTGGGTCGCCGCGCCCTTCGTCGACGCGCTCTGGACGCCCGGCTACTGGGGCTTCTACGGCGGCTTCTACCGCTTCCACCACGGCTTCTGGGGCCGCCACATCGGCTTCTATGGCGGCGTGGACTACGGCTACGGCTACACCGGCCACGGCTACTACGGTGGCTACTGGAACAACAACCACTTCTTCTACAACACCGCCGTCACCCGCGTAAACGTCAACGTCATCCGCAATGTGTATGTGCACAACGTCGTCATCAACAACGTGGTGGTCAACAACCGCATCATCAACCGGACCAGCTACAACGGCGGCCGCGGCGGCGTCTCCGCCCGTCCCATACCCGCGGAGGTTGCGGTGCTGCACGAGCAGCGCATCCCGCCCATGGCCTCGCAGACGCAGGTGCGCCAGCAGGCCGCACAGAACAAGGCGCAGTTCTACAACCAGAACCACGGCCGTCCCGCCGAGGCTGCGGCCGCGCGTCCGGTCGCCGCAGACCGCACCCTGCCCGCCCCCCTTCCAAGAGTCGCCGCAACCACTCAGCCCGGTCCGCGCAACGGAGACTTCCGCCAGGGCCAGCCGCAGCCCCAGGGTCAAGCTCCAAACCAGCCGCGGCCCGCCCGGCCGCAATCCCCGGCTCAGCCGCCCGCCCAGTCCCAGCTTCGACCCGGCCAATCGCAGGAGGCAACGCCCGCCCAGCCCCAGAGCGAGCGGCGTCCAGGCCCGGTGCAGCAGGAGGCGAGACCCTTCCAGCCCCAACCGCAAGCCACCCCCGTGCAGCCGCGGCACGAGGCGCCCCAGGCCCAACCAGCTCAGCCTCAGCCGCAGAGGCCCACGCCACCGGCGCCAACCCAGAACGTGCGGCCGGCCCCCCAGCCCAGGCCCCAGTCGCAGATGAGGCAGGACACCCGGCAGCAACCCGAAAGCCAGTTCAGGCCGCAGCCCCAGCCGGAGGCGCGTCCCATGCCGCAACCTGAGTCCCGCCCCGCGCCACAGCCGCAACCGCGCCCTGCACCCCAGCCTCAACCCCGGCCCGCACCCCAGCCAGAGTCTCGTCCGGCACCCCAGCCGCAACCCCGCCCCGCGCCGCAACCGGAAGCTCATCCCACGCCGCAGCCGCACACGGAACCTTCGCCCCAGACGCGCGACGACCAGAAGCCCCACTCGCGCTAGCCTCTCGTCTAGCGCCCAAGCGCAAGCTGCCCCAGTAGGATCGCGTTCAGTGCGATGATCACCGCGACCGTAACCCACCCCGCAATCCGCGTTCGCCGCGCGCTGGCGAAGCTCTCCATCACATCCACACGGCTGGTCAACAGCAGTAGCGGGATCAGCGCAAATGGCAGCGCGAAGCTCAGCACCACCTGTGAGAGCACAAGGATCTTCAACGGATCGAGCCCGGTCGCAATGATCGCCACCGCCGGCACAATCGTGATCAGCCGCCGCAGAAAGATAGGGAACTTGATGTCGAGGAAGCCCTCGATAATCACCTGCCCCGCCATCACCCCCACCGTCGATGACGACAGCCCGGAGCACAGCAGCGCCACCGCAAACACCAGCGCCGCCGCCCGTCCGAATAGCGGTCCCAGCGTGCGGTACGCCTCCTGAATCGTGGGCTGCAGGTTGCCGGTGTGCACGAACGCAACCGCCGCCATCAGGATCATCGCGGAGTTGATCAGCCACGCCCCGTTCATCGCCACAAACACATCGACCAACTCATACTTCAGGAATCGGCTGAGGATGTTGCGGCGCGGGGCCACGGTCGGCTGATTTTGCGCGCGCAGCGCATCCAGTGTCTCGCTCGCCGGCCGGGACGAGCCGGTCAGCTCCTTCAACCGCGGCTGCACCAGGGCGGAGTGCAGATAGATCACATGCGGCATCACGGTCGCGCCCAGCATGCCCACCGCCGCGTAGATGCTGTCGTGGAAGTTCTGCGCGGAGGAACGGTCGAGCGACGGCACCAGCGTGCAGATCGTCGCCAGCTTCCAGTCCGGATGCACCAGAAACACCTCAAACCCATAGCACAGGCCTATGATGCCCACGAAGCCCATGATTCCACCCTCGAGCCAGCGATAGCCCGCCAGGTCGAGCGCCAGGATCGCAAACACCAGCACCGTCGACACCAGCGCCGCCGCCAGCAGCGACTCCTTGGGGCTGAAGCCGTGCGCATACATCAGCGGTCCAAACAACAGGTCGAGCCCGATCGCCGCGCCCAGGAACTCCGCCAGGTCGGTTGCGATCGCCGCGACTTCCGCTGCCACCCAAAGCCCCAGCGTCGCCGGCCGCGAAAAATACTTGCGGCAGTTCTGCGGCAGCGTCAGCCCGGTGACGATGCCCAGCTTGGCCGAGAGGTACTGGATCAGCATCGCCATCGCGTTCGACCACAGCAGCACCCACAGCAGCCGGTAGCCGAACTGCGTTCCGCCCAGGATGTTCGTCGCGAAGTTGCCGGGATCGATGTACGCGACCGACGCCACAAACGCCGGCCCAAAGTAACTCCACATCTGGTTGCGGCGAAGGCCGGGCAGACGGCTGACCGCTTCGGATTGGATGAGATCGGCCATTGCGTTTTCCCCACACGTCCGGCGCCTGTCGTCTTCGACGCGAGAAGCCCAAACAGCGCTGCGTGGATGCCAGCGGCCAACAAAATTAGGCCTGCCTAAGAATTAGGTATACCTAAATCGGAGAAATGGGTCAAACTGAAATCAGCCAGCCGGAGTTCCCAGATGCCAGCCCGACGCGCCAACGGAAACACCGAATCCGTGGACAACTACCTCAAAGCCATCCTCACGCTGGGCGGCCCGGAGGCTCGCCGCGTCACCATCAAGTCCCTCGCCGCCAGCCTCACCGTCGCGCCCGCTTCGGTCACCAACATGCTCCAGAAACTGGCCGCCGCGCCCGCGCCCATGGTCGAGTACGAGCGCCACCGTGGCGTCGCCCTCTCTCCCGCCGGCAAACGCCGCGCACTCGAGATCGTACGCCACCATCGCCTCATCGAGACCTTTCTCTACGAGGTCCTCGATTACCCGATCGAAGAGGTCCACGAAGAGGCGGAACGCCTGGAGCACTTCATCTCCGAGCGCTTCGAGGAGCGCATCGCCGCCAAGCTCGGCCATCCCAAGATCGACCCGCACGGCCACTCCATCCCAACCCGCGAGGGCAAGATGGCGGCGCGCGAGTCGATGCTGCTGGCCGATGTGATCCACGACGGCACCTTCGTGATCGACAGCGTCTCCGACCGAGACGCCAAGAACCTGCGGCTCATCGAGGCCTGCGGCATCACCCCCGGCGCGCAGCTCCGGGTGCGCAAGAGCGCCTCGCCGCGCGGCTATTCGGTCAGCGTCGGCCGCTCGTCCAAGGCCTTCGAACTCTCTCGCGAGGTTGCGCAGGATGTGCGCATCGTGCGCCGGGGCAAAGGGTCCGCCGGCTGATCTGCCGGCCGCGAACCGTCGAGCACAAGCAAAATGGCGGCCATGCTGAGTTCGCATGGCCGCCATTTATATTTGCCGAACATCGCCAATCCGAACTTCGGACGGGGTGAAGCACCTGAGCCAGCTAGAACCGGAACCGGCCGGCGAACTGCCAGTCGCGCGGTGAGACGCTCTGGTTCTGACCCTGGATGGTGCCGAAGGCCGAAGTCTGGCTCCACGCGGTACCGCTGGCTGTGGGAGTAAAGTTGCCCGCGTTGAAGAACGTGGAGTTGGTCGCGTTGTCCACGTCCGCCTCGACCTGGAAGGTCAGGTGGAGGCTGGCGGTCTCACGAACGTTGAACGTGCGGCGGAGGCCGAGGTCGACATCCCACCATCCCGGCCC
>Ga0182024_10018430_pt1 | contig 12998 bp, 7 predicted proteins | sample P32metaG_FD_120480 | JGI IMG/M metagenome (GOLD analysis project Ga0182024, IMG submission 120480) | Permafrost microbial communities from Stordalen Mire, Sweden - P3-2 metaG (Illumina Assembly) | ecosystem: Environmental > Terrestrial > Soil > Wetlands > Permafrost | place: Sweden: Stordalen...
CCGCGCCCAGGCCTGATCGTCCTGCGGCGAGACACCCATGAAGCTGCCGATCACCCGCGATACCACCGGCTGGGCGACGTCTGAGACGAGATCGCATATCTCGCGGCCTTCCAGCCGGTCAAGGACCTCGACGACGATCGCTCGGATCGCGTCCTCATGGGCGGCGATCCGCTTCGGTGTGAAGCCCGCCTGGAACAGCGCCTTGACGCGGTCGTGCTGGGGCGGGTCCATGCCGATGAACATCGCCCGCGTCAGCTCCAGCGGGAAGGCGATGTTGGTCGACGTCACGCCGCCGACTTCAGAGGAGTAGGTGCGCCAGTCGCGGCTGACCGTGTGCACGTCCTCCGCGGTGGTCACCGACCAGAACCCCGCCTGCTCCGGGAACTCGGTGATGCGCTCGGTCCAGTGGACCGGGCATTCCGTGCGCATCTGTGCGAACAGCTCGTTCGGCGCGCCGTGGAGCCATAACTCGCGCTCACCGACGAGCACATCCTTTAGATCGCTGTCAACTGGTATCACTCCGACACACCTCCCTGATCAGAACAGATGTCCTCGTCAACCCTACCTTGTCGTAGACGCGAGGGCGAAGTAGCCTACGGGGCGAAGTAGCCTACGGGGCGAAGTAGCCTATGTCACCTAAGCGGACGGGGGAGACAAAATGGACAGCAACGCAATCGACGAGCTGCTCGAGGACGCGGTGGGCAACGGCGCGCTCCCGGGTGTCATCGCGGTCGCCGGCGACCGCGATGGAACGTTGTATGAAGGGGCGTTCGGGCGGCTGAGCGTCGACGGCGAGGAGCCTGTGCGGGCGGACACGATGCTCGCGATTATGTCGATGACCAAGGCGGTCACGAGCGTCGCTGCGCTGCAGCTGATCGAGCAGGGCCGCCTGGAGCTCGAGCAGTCCGTCTGCAGCGTCCTGCCGGCTTTCGGGGAGCTGCAGGTGCTGGAGGGCTTTGACGGTGACACGCCACGGCTGCGAGCGCCCGCCAGCCAGGCGAGCATTCGTCAGCTGCTCACCCACACCTCGGGGCTCGCATACGCGTTCGGCAACGCCGATCTACTGCGCTACTACCGGCTCTGTGGCATCAACCCGCTCGCCCTCGGGCGCGCCATGCTCGACGGCGTACCGCTCATCGCCGACCCCGGCACACGCTGGGAATACGGGACGAGCACCGACTGGCTCGGCCGGCTCGTCGAGGCGCTCAGCGGCCAGGATCTCGGCGCGTACTGCAAGCAGCACATCTTCGCGCCCTTGGGGATGACCGACACGACGTTCAGCCCGAGCGAGGAGCAGCGCGCACGGATGATGGAGCTTCATGCTCGAGCTCCCGATGGGGGACTCGCCCGATCCCCGTTTGAGTCTTCGATAGAGCCCGGGTTCTTCTCGGGTGGGGGCGGCGCCTACTCGACCGCCGGCGACTACCTGCGCTTCCTGCGCGCGCTGCTGTGCGGCGGCGAGCTCGACGGCGAGCGAATCCTGCGCCCGGAGACAGTCGAGCTCGCCTTCAGTGACCACCTCGCCGGCGCGCCGCTGCCTGAAATCATGCGCTCGGCGATGCCGGAGCTGACCAACGACGTCCCCTCGTTGCCGGTGCGCCAGGGCTGGGGTCTGGGGTTCAACCTCTTGCTCGAGGACATACCGGGGATGCGACGTGCCGGCACCGGCTCCTGGGCGGGTCTGTTCAACTGCTACTACTGGATCGACCACGCGACCGGCGTCACTGCCGCGTTGCTCACACAGGTTCTGCCGTTCTTCGACGCCCGTATCGTGCAGACGATGCTCGCCTTCAACGGCGCCGTGTTCAGCGCCGTGGACGATGATGCGTCAATATGACACTCTCTTACAAACGGGCCCGGAGGAGGCAGGATCTCTATGTATGACTACGTGATCGTGGGGGCGGGCTCGGCGGGCTGCGTGCTGGCCGCCCGGCTGACCGAGGACCCCGATGTCAGCGTGCTGCTGATCGAGGCCGGTCCCCCTGATTCGATCGAGAACATCCACGTGCCGGTCGCCTTCGGCCAGCTGTTTCGCACGCAGGTCGACTGGGACTACTCGACCGCGGCTGAGCCGTTCGTCGACCGGCGGCGCATCTATCTGCCCCGGGGTAAGACCCTTGGGGGCTCCTCTTCGACCAACGCGATGGTTTACATCCGCGGCAACCGCGCCGACTACGATGGGTGGCGCGAGGAAGGCTGTGAGGGGTGGGGCTTTGACGATCTGCTGCCCTACTTCAAGCGCGCCGAGGACAACGAGCGCGGCGGCGACGAGTTGCACGGCGCCGGCGGGCCGCTGACGGTCTGTGAGGACCGCGCGCCCAACCCAATCACCGACGCCTTCCTGGAGGCCTGCGGGCAGGCCGGCCTGCCCGCCAACGAGGACTTCAACGGGCCCGAGCAGGACGGCTTCGGCCGCTACCAGCGTACCCAGCGCGAGGGCCGGCGCTGCAGCGCCGCGGTGGCCTATCTGCACCCTGTCATGTCCCGCCCCAACCTGAACGTGGAGACCTACATGCAGGTCCACCGCGTGCTGTTCGAGGGCGAGCGCGCCGTCGGCGTGCAGGCCGCGCGACTGGGGGAGTTGCACGAGCTGCGCGCCACGCGCGAGGTGATCCTGTGCGGTGGCGCGTACAACTCGCCGCACCTGCTGATGCTCTCCGGCATCGGCTCGGCCAAGGTGTTGACGATGCTCCAGATCCCCGTCGTCCAGGATCTGCCCAGCGTCGGGCAGAACCTCCAGGACCACGCCGCGACGGGGCTTTCCTGGGTCCACGACGAGCCGGTCTCGTTGTTCAACGCGCTCACCGAGGAGAACCTCGCCGCCTTCGTCACAGAGGGGCGCGGCCCACTGACCTCCAACATCGCCGAGGCCGGCGGCTTCATCCGATCGGATGAAGCGCTGCAGGCGCCCGACATCCAGTTCCACGCAGCGCCTGCGCTGTACGTCGACGAGCCCGTCTTCGAGCACGGCTTCGGTGTAGCGCCCTGCGTGCTCACGCCCTCAAGTCGCGGGATCGTCGCGCCACTCTCGCCCGACCCCACCGCCAAGCCCTACATCCTCCACAACTACCTCGCGGAGGAGACCGACATGGCGAGGACGGTCGAGGGCCTGCGGGTGACGCTTGAGATTACCCGCCAGCCCGCGCTTGCGCCATACACCACCCGGCCCTACTACACGCCCGCCTCGGACTCCGATGAGGACCTGCGCGCACACATCCGCCAGCAGACCTTCACCCTGTACCACCCCGTGGGCACCTGCCGCATGGGCTCAGACGCCGAGGCCGTGGTGGACACCGAGCTGCGCGTGCGTGGAATCGAAGGGCTGCGCGTGATCGACGCCTCCGTGATGCCGACTGTCCCTCGTGGCAACACGAACGCACCCACGATCGCGATCGCCGAGCGCGCCGCGGACCTAATTCGTCATGGCGGCGATCCGGCCTCCTCGGAGTCGGCCACGGAAGTTGCAGCAGCGCGGTCATGAACGGGGCGCTTGGCACAGCGGTCACGGGGTTGGACGCTCGCGAGGGGTCGGCGTTGGACGCTCAGACGTTGTGTGAGGCGTTTCAGTGGACTTCGGAGCGCTACCGCGAGGAGATTGCTCTGCGAACGCCCGGTGGAGAGCTCCAGATCACCTGGGGTGAGTACGCCCAGCGCGTGCGCAGGCTGGCCGAGGGGATGGCCGCGCGGGGCCTGTCTCGCGGCGACACGGTGGCGCTGATGCTCACCAACCGCCCTGAGGCGTACATCGTGGACAGCGCGGCGCTGCACATTGGTGCGATCCCTTTTTCGATCTACAACACCTCCGCCCCTGAGCAGATCGAGTACCTGTTCGGACATGCGCAGTGCAAGCTGGTGGTCACCGAGGCGCAGTTCGCCGGCCGGGTGCTCGCGCTCGCGGAGCGACTGCCCGCGCTGGAGGAGGTGTATGTCGTCGACGAAGCTCCCGATGGAGCCAGGCCATTGACCGATCTGGAAGTGGACGCGGAGGCAGGCTTTGACTTCGAGCGCTCCTGGCGGGCGGTCAAAGGCGAGGATGTCGTGACGCTGATCTACACCTCAGGCACGACCGGGCCGCCCAAGGCGGTTGAGCTCACGCACGAGAACGTGCTCTGCGATCTGCGACTCGTCGATGAAGTCTTCGAACGGGAGGCCAGAGGGCGGTTGATGTCCTACCTGCCGATGGCGCATGCTGTCGATCGCTGCGCCTGCCACTACGCCTGCATGACCACGGGCGCGACGGTCACTAGCGTGAGCGATGTCAGGCAGGCCGTCGCGGCGCTAGGAGATGTACGTCCGACCTCATGGGTCGGCGTGCCGCGGATCTGGGAGAAGCTCAAGGCGGCGCTCGAAGCGGGCTTCCAAGCCGAGCCAGATGAGCAGCGCCGCGCAGACGTGGCAGAGGCTCTCCAGGTTGCGAGCACCGTCGTGCGCGCTGAGCAGGCCGGCGAGCCGGTTGCGCCACAGTTGCGCGAGGCGTGTGAGCGCGCCGATGCGCTGATCTTCTCCAAGCTGCGTGCTCGGCTCGGGCTTGATGAGGCCAGAGCGCTTGTCTCAGGGGCGGCGCCGATCGCACCCGAGGTCCTGGAGTTCTTCGCCGCGCTGGGCATGCCGATCTGCGAGGGCTGGGGTATGAGCGAGACCACCGCGGTCGCCACGATCAACCGCAGGGAGCAGATCCGGATCGGCACGGTCGGCCGAGCGCTACCCGGTGTCGAGGTCATCTTGGCAGAGGACGGCGAGCTGCTCGTGCGCGGCCCGACGATCATGCGCGGCTACCGCGGGGACCCCGAGAAGACCGCCGAGACGATCGATGCAGACGGCTGGCTGCACACTGGCGACATCGGCGAGATCGACCCCGATGGATACGTGAAGATCGTCGATCGCAAGAAGGAGCTGATCATCAACGCCGCGGGCAAGAACATGTCACCCGCGAACATCGAGAACAAGCTCAAGGCCGCCTGTCCGCTGATTGGGATCGCGGTCGCGATCGGTGACCGGCGCGCGTACAACACCGCGCTGATCGTGCTCGACCCCGACGCCTGCGCCGCGTTCGCGTCAGGGTACGGGATCGAGGACGCCTCACCGGCCGCGCTGGCCAGGGACGAGCGAGTGCAGGCGGCCGTGGCCGCGGCCGTGACTGAGGCCAACGCCCAGCTCGCGCGCGTGGAACAGATCAAGCGGCATGAGATCCTGCCCCGCGACTGGGAGCCGGGTGGTGACGAGCTGACGCCGACGATGAAGCTCAGACGCAAGCCGATCGCCGAGAAGTACGCCGCCGAGATCGAGGCGCTGTATGCGTGAGCAGAGCTAACACCACGGCAAGCTCACACCGCGACACCGCTGACGTCAGTCCTGGGCACGACGGCTGGGCGTTTATCACGCCCCGGCGCGCGCCGGTGAACGTGTTGCGGATGATTGACATCGCCACCGGGTTGAGCATCGAGCCGCCGATTGCCTGCACCATGCGGAAGACGATCAGCAGCTGCACGGTCGGGGCGAGGCTGCACAGCAGCGAGCCGAGCGTGAACAGCAGCAGCCAACGACTGTAGTGAGGGGTGGGCGGCCGCCTGAGCGGCTCCGCACCTCGATCGAGCCCTCCGACGCTGCGAATACGCTCATGGGATGCGCTCTGACGAACGCCTCGCGGTGATCGACCTGGGCTCGAACTCGTTCCGGCTCGTCGTCTTCATGGCGGCCGACGGCTGGTGGAAGCGCACGGATGAGATCTACGAGCCCGTGCGCATCGGCGAGGGCCTGGCCGCGAGTGGCAGGCTCGGTGAGCAGCCGATCGCGCGCGCGCTGGCCACGCTCGACGTGTTCGCCCACTTCTGCCGCGCCGCGGGCCTCCAGAACGGCGCCGTCGACGCGGTCGCGACGAGCGCGATCCGGGATGCCGAGAACGCCGCGGACTTCTTGGCCAGGGCGCGCGAGCGGATCGAGCTGCCGATCCGCGTGCTCAGCCGTGAGCAGGAGGCGCGCTACGGCTACCTCGCGGCGGTCAACTCCACGACCCTGACCGACGGCTGCGTGCTCGACCTGGGTGGCGGGTCGCTGCAGCTGGTGCGTGTCTCAGACCGGCTCGCGCGGGAGTCGGGCTCGTGGCGCGTGGGCACGGTGCGGATGAGCGAGCGCTTCCTGCCACCCAACGGGCCGGCCAAGCGCAAGCAGCTGGAGGAGCTGCGCGAGCACGTAGCCCGCGAGCTCGAGCAGGCCTCCTGGCTGCCGCGGGCCGGCCGGCGCCTGGTGGGGATCGGGGGGACGGTGCGCAGCCTCGCCACCGCCGCCCAGCGCGCCGCGGGTCTGCCTTCCAACGGCGTGCAGGGGATGGTCATCGAGCGCGAGGCCCTCGACGAGCTGGTGGAGCGGCTAGCCGCGCTGCCCGCCGCCGAGCGCAGCAGCGTGCCGGGCATCAAGCCGGCCCGCGCCGACCTGATTCTCGCCGGCGCGCTGGTCGTGCAGGGGGTGCTGCAGGCCGGCGGCTTTGAGGGCTTGGAGGCGACCGAGGCGGGGCTGCGCGAGGGGGTGTTCTTCGAGCGCCTGCTCGGCGGGTGCCGGCCCACCACGGGCTCCGACGCAGTCCCGCGGACTGCGTGCCCCGCCGCCGCCGATCGGCCTCCTCTGTTCGAGGACCTGCGGCGCACGAGCGTGATGAACCTGGCGGCCCGGTACAACGTCGACGCCGCGCACACCCGCCACGTCGCGGCGCTGGCGCTGAGCATGTTCGACGAGCTCGCGCGGCTCGGGCTGCATGACGGCGACGCGCGCGAGCGCGAGCTGCTGTGGGCGGCCTGCATGCTGCACGACATCGGCATGTCCGTCGACTACGACGACCACCACAAGCACTCGCGCTACCTGATCCTCAACGGCGGCCTGCCGGGATTCTCGCCTGTGGAGGTCGCGACGATCGCTCAGGCCGCCCGCTATCACCGCAAGGGGATGCCGGAGCCGGGGCCGCTGGCGGCGCTGTTCGAGGCGGACGACGCGGAGCGTCTGAACCGCTGTGCGGTGCTGCTGCGCCTGGCCGAGGATCTCGAGCGCTCGCGCGACCAGCTCGTGCGCGGTGTCGACATCGCGCTGCTGAATGGCGCTCCCGACGGCGAGGCAAAGGTCGAGCTGCGCGTGATCGCCGACGGCGAGTCGGCCGTGCCCCGCTGGGCGGCCAGCCGCGAGACCGAGCTGTTCGCGCGGGCCTTTCATCACGACCTATCGGTGGCCGCCTGAGAGCTCCTCAGCCGGCTGCCAACGCGCGTTCGTGGCCGGCGCAATCGAACAGCACCAGGCCGTACGGGTAGGCGACCGGGCTGTGCCAGACCGACGGCGCGAGCTCCTGGCAGGCCCGCAGGACCGCCACCGTGGCGCGGTTGCCCCCGCGCAGGGAGTACTCGCCGCCGAGCAGCACGTAGCGCGCCTGCCCGCTCGCCACCAGGCGCGCGAGTCGGGCGCCGTCGGCGGCGGGGTCGGTGCCGCTGTAGCCGCCCAGCGCGCCCGCGTTCAGGCCGAACAGCATCATCGGGGAGGCCGTGTCGGAGGCGACGGTCAACAGCGCCCAGCGCGAGCCGGGACCGTGGCTGCTCACGTAGTCGGCCAGCGCGCGGTCGATCGCGAGGTCGTGTGCGTTGACGCCGTAGGCGCCGGGGCCGGCGAACGCTTTCGGCCCGGCGACCGGGAACGTGCCCTCGACCGGCGCGAGCCACGTCGTGGTCGCATACGCGGTCGGCGCCACGAGCACCAGCAGGAAGATCAGGGCGATCGCCGGCGCCGCCAGCCGCCGCAGCGCCACCAGCGCGGCGAACCCCACCGCGGCGCCGATCGCCAGCACGGGGACGAACCACACCATGTAGTGCTCGCGGTGCAGCAGCACGACCTCCACCAGTACGGTGCTCGCCACCGCACAGGCCACCAGCACGAGCGTCGTGATCCGCGCTCGTCCCCGTCCGCGCGCGAGCCTGACGAAGGCGACCGCGCCGGCGCCCGCCATCGCCCCGGTGCCAGGGGCGAGCGCCGAGACGTAGTAGGGGTGGACGATCCCCTTCGACAGGCTCAACACCGCCGCCTCCACCAGGAACCATCCGCCGAGCACGAGCACCGTCGCCAGCCGCGGGTCCCGTCGGCCGGGCGCCCGCGTCGCCGCGTCCTCCGCCACTCGCGTCGAGAGCGGCCGCGCCGCCGAGCCCTCCGCCGCTCGCGCCGTGGGCCCCCGCGGCCGAAAGGCCGGCCTGCGGTCAACGAGCGCCAGCAGCGCCACGCCGAGCAGCCCGAACAGCGCGAACGGGAGCATCCAGCCGGCCTGGTCGCCGAGGCCCGTGCCGAACAGGCGCAGCGGGCCGGGCGCTTCGCCGAACGGGATCGGGTCCTTTTCCCTGCCCGTGGACACGATCGGCTCGAGCGTGGGTGTGGGCTCGTGGGCGCTGCTCGGCGCGGCGGCGGCGCTGCTGGTGTGGGGGGCACCGGCGGCCGCGTCGACCGTGCGCTGGCGGGCGGCGGGCACGTAGGCGCCCGGACGCACGACGACGCTGTTCGGGCCGCCCGCCTGGCCTTCGACGCGCCCGAAGCCGTTGTATTCGAACGTCAGCCCCAGCTCGGTGTTGTTCGTCGAGCTGCCCACATAGGGACGCTTGGAGGCGGGCGCGAGTTCGACGAACGCGATCCACGCGAACGAGACGGCGAGCATCGCCAAGCCGGCCACCGCCAGCTGGCCGAGGCGGCGCGCGATCGACCCCGGCGCGCACACGAGGTAGGCCAGGGCGATCGAAGGAACGACGAGGTAGGCGGCGAGCGTCTTCGTGTTGAAGGCGAGCCCGACGACCACGCCGCACCACACCAGCGTGCGCCAGCGGCCGGTTTCGCACGCGCGCAACCCTGCGCCGCAGGCGAGGATCAGCAGCAGGATCAGGATCGGGTCGACGCCATTGTCGCGCGAGACGGCCACGAACGACGGGAACACCGCCAGCGCGAGCGCCCCGGCGAACGCCGCCACCGCGCCCAGGCGCCGCGCCAGCAGGAAGTACAGCAGCGCCACGGCCAGCACCCCCGCGATCGCCTCGGGCAGCAGCAGGCTGAGGGGAGAGAAGCCGAACAGCTTGGCGCTCGCCGCCTGCACCCACAGGGCGAGCGGCGGCTTGTCGACGGTGATCAGCCCGCCGGGGTCGAACGACACGAACATGAAGTTGTGCCACGAGCGCAGCATCGACTTCACGCCGGCCGAGTAGAAGATGTTGGCGTAGCCGTTCTGGGAGAGCCTGACGGTGTTCAGCACCGCCGAGACCGCCACCGGGACGATCGCCGCGAGGTCGCGCAGGTGTGGCTGCGCACGCCCTCGGTCTTGCTCCCCGGCGGTGCTCTTCAGATCCGCGAACGGGGGCGCAACGGTCGGGGAGGGCGTGATCTGCTCCGAGGCGGTCATCGGGAGAGGATCCCCAACAGCCGCCGCAGATCGTCCTCGTCGTTCCACGCCCCGACGGATGCCCTCAGCCAGGGTCGCCCGGGAATGTTGCGCAGGATCACACCTGCATCGGCGAGCCGCGCGCGCGCTCCCTCCGGGTCGGTGTTTGCAAACGAGACGAGCGTGCTGGCCCCGCGCGGGGCCACGGCGATGTCACGCTCGGTCAGCAGCTCCGCCAGGTGCGCGGCGAGCGTACGTGCGCGCTCGTGAACAGCATCCCAGCCGATCGAGGAGAACAACTGCACCGCAGCCAGCGCGCAGGCGATCGTCTCGGCGCTCAGCGACAGCGAATCGAAGCGGCGCCCATCCTCGTGCAGCCGCGCATCCAGGCCCTCGTTCGGGTCGGCGAGGTTGGGATAGCCGCGCCTTGCGACCTGCACCCGCTCGCGCAGGCCGGGGCTCACGTAGAGCATCCCGGTCCCGTCCGGGCCGCACAGCCACTTCTGCCCGGCGCCGGCGTACGCGTCGCAGCCGAGCGCGTGTACGTCCACCGGGATCGCGCCGACGCCCTGGGCGCCGTCGAGCAGGACCGGGACGTCAACCTCCGCCAGCTCCCGCGGCGCGAGGCTCCCGCTCATCCAGCCGACGTGCGAGCACGCCACCAGGCGCGTGCGGGGACCGACGGCGTCGGCCACGTCCGCCAGCGCCACCGCGCGCACCGTCGTGCCCTTCAGCTCCCGCGCGGCGGACAGCGCGCCCAGCAGTCCCGGGTGCTCCTCGTCGCTCGTCACGATCTCATCCCCGCGGCCCAGCTCCAGACCACCGACGACCTGCGCGATCCCCTCGCTCGTCGAGGTCGTCAGCGCCAGATCGGTCGTCTCGCACCCCAGCGCTGTGGCATAGGCGGCTCGCAGCGCATCGTTCAGCTCCCCGCGCCGCTCGAAGTGCGCCATCGAGCGCCCCTGCTCGGCCTCGCGGTGCAGCTCCTCGGTGGCGGCACGGACCGCCCGGGCGGGCAGCGGCCCGTCGGTGCCGGCGTTCAGGTACGCGAGCTTGCGCAGGACGGGGAACTCGGCACGCAGCTCGGGGTGCTCCACAAACCGCGAGAATACCTCGATGCCCAGCACAGATCAGCCGGCGCCCCTGTGGGAGCCGTCCGCGGCAGAGCGCGAGCGCGTCGAGATGACGCGCTTCATGCGCTGGGTCGCAGAGCGCCGCGGGCGCGAGCTCGCCGACTACGACGATCTGTGGCGCTGGTCGGTGAACGAGATCGAGGAGTTCTGGGCGGACATCTGGGAGTTCTGCGGGGTGCGCGCGTCGCAGCCCTACGAGCGGGTGCTGACCGATCGGGGATCGGAGGGATCCCCGATCCGCCGGCGCGAGATGCCCGGCGCGCGCTGGTTTGAGGGGGCTCAGCTGAACTACGCCGAGAACCTGCTGCTCGGTCCGGCGCCGGATGCAGGCGCCCGTCCGATCTCCGAGGAGACGCCGCTCGGTCCTGGAGCGGCCGATCGAGATCCCGGGGAAGTGGCGGTCCTGCACGTTTCGGAGTTACGGGATCAGAACCCACCCGCCCAGCTGACCAGGGGCGAGCTGACCGCCGAAGTCGCCCGCGCCGCGGGCGGGCTGCGGGCGCTCGGTGTGGGCCGTGGCGACCGCGTCGTCGCCTACATGCCGAACATCCCCGAGACGCTGATCGCCTTCCTGGCGGTCGCGAGCATCGGGGCGATCTGGTCGAGCGCGGCGCCGGAGTTCGGGGCGCGCAGTGTGATCGACCGCTTCGCGCAGATCGAGCCGAAGGTGCTGCTCGCGGTCGACGGCTACCGCCACGGCGGCAAGGACTTCGACCGCACGGGCGTCGTGCAGGACATCCTCGCTGAGCTGCCCACCGTCGAGCATGTCGTGCTGTTGCCGTACCTCGATGCGGACGCGCGCTTAGATAACGACGCGCGGGGCGACGCGCACGCCCCGGTGGATGCCGACACCCGAGTTGATCAGGACATCCAAGTCGATGAACGTCCTGGGGGCCTCACCTGGGCGCAGTTGTTGGAGGGGGGATCAAAAACGGAGCTGACGTTCGAGCAGGTTCCGTTCGACCATCCCCTGTGGGTGCTCTACTCCTCAGGGACGACCGGCCTGCCGAAGGCGATCGTGCACGGTCACGGCGGGATCCTCGTGGAGCAGTGCAAGAAGCGCCTGCATCTCGACCTGCGGCGCGGGGACCGCATGTTCTGGTTCACGACGACCGGCTGGATGATGTGGAACTTCCTCGTCGGCTGCCTGCTCTCGGACGCCGCGATCGTGCTGTACGACGGCAGCCCGGGCCATCCCGACCTGGGGGTGCTGTGGGATCTGGCAGAGCGCACCGGGATGACCTGCATGGGCGTCAGCGCCGGTCTGCTCGCGAGCTCGGAGAAGGCGGGAATCGAGCCGGGCCGCGACCACGATCTCAGCGCGCTGCGCGCGATCGGCGCGACCGGTTCGCCGCTTGCGCCGGAGAGCTTCAAATGGGTCTACGAGCACGTCAAGCCAGACATCTGGTTGTTCTCCACGAGCGGCGGCACCGACGTCTGCACCGCGTTTGTGGCGGGGTGTCCTTTGTTGCCTGTCTATGAAGGCGAACTGCAATGCCGCGCGCTCGGGTGCGCGGTGGAGGCCTGGGACGAGCAGGGCAACTCCCTGACCGACGAGGTCGGCGAGTTGGTGATCACCGAGCCGATGCCCTCGATGCCCTTGTTTTTCTGGAATGACCCTGACAGCGAGCGGTTGCGCGAGAGCTACTTCGCGATGTACCCGGGGATCTGGCGCCACGGCGACTGGATCCGGATCACGCCTCGCGGCGGCGCCGTCATCTACGGCCGCTCGGACTCGACGATCAACCGCCAGGGTGTGCGGATGGGCACGAGCGAGATCTACCGGGCCGTCGGCGCGGTAGGAGAGGTGCTCGACGCGCTCGTCGTCGACGTCCCGACCCCCGCCTCCGGCGGCGGTGCGCGAGGAATCGATGCCCCGGGCGGGAAGGAACTGTGGATGGCGCTGTTCGTCGTGCTGCGCGAGGGCGCCGTGCTGGACGAGGACCTGAAGGGCCAACTGAAGCGGCGCATCCGCGAGGACTGCTCGCCGCGCCACGTACCGAACGAGATCATGCAGATCGATCAGGTTCCGCGCACGCTCTCAGGCAAGGTGCTGGAGGTGCCCGTCAAGCGCATCCTGATGGGCGTCCCCCCGGAGCAGGCCGCGAGCGTCGACTCGCTCGCCGACCCGCGCTCGCTCGATTACTTCGTGGAGCTGGCCAAGACTTTCACAGCCCCATCGAACGACCCACGATCTCCTTCATGATCTCGTTCGCCCCGCCATAGATCCTTGTGACGCGGGCGTCGGCGTAGGCGCGGGCGATCGGGTACTCGGTCATGTAGCCGTAGCCGCCATGCAGCTGCAGGCAGCGATCGACGACGCGGCCCTGCAGGTCGGTACACCACCACTTCGCCATCGCCGCGTCCTCGGGGCTCAGCTCACCCGCGTCGAGCGCCTGCACGCAACGGTCGACGAACACGCGCGCGATCTCGGTTTCGGTGCTCACCTCGGCGAGCGTAAAGCGCGAGCTCTGAAACGAGCC
>Ga0182024_10018431_pt1 | contig 12998 bp, 14 predicted proteins | sample P32metaG_FD_120480 | JGI IMG/M metagenome (GOLD analysis project Ga0182024, IMG submission 120480) | Permafrost microbial communities from Stordalen Mire, Sweden - P3-2 metaG (Illumina Assembly) | ecosystem: Environmental > Terrestrial > Soil > Wetlands > Permafrost | place: Sweden: Stordalen...
CATGATTTCGATCAATATCAACGCTGTAGCTCTCGGACCAGTGCTTCTCGTTCTGGGCCTGTCGCTGGTCATCGGCATCGCCGTGGCTCTGCTTGAGGGGTTCGCCGGAATCTTCGTCGGCTTTGCCAAAGGCATCGCCGGCATCAGATCCGATAACCGGACAAACAAAGGGCACGTCTTCTTTCGCGCCATGATCTATGTGGCTGCTTGCGTGGGTGCGATTTACCTCTGTGTCCACGGATACCAGTTGTTTGCTTATTGCTGCGCCATCTTAGGCGGAGTTGCTCTGCCCATCGCCATCGGCAAGCTTCGAGGCTGACCCGGTACCGTGACAGTTTTGGACGCGTTCGCGCGTAACATCAGGAAAAGGAGAAAATCAAGTGACCTATGGGAGGTTTTGAGAGTTTGGAAAAACGGCTGGAATCCTTCGTTCCCAGGCTGAGTACGGCAAGAAAATTGGGCGCTTTTCGGCACGATAAGTACATCACAATGTGCATCGAGGAGGCGCTCGCCGCGGCTAGAGAAGGAAACTTTGGTGTCGGGGCAGTCCTGGTGTACAACGGGCAGGTAGTGCAGGCCGGGCACAACCATGTCTTTCACCCTTACTTCCAGAGTGACCGGCACGCCGAAATGGAAGTGATGACTGCGGTCGAGCAGCAGCGGAAGGGGAACCACAAGATGCACAAGGGCTACACCCTTTACACATCAGTGGAACCCTGCACCATGTGTTTTGCGCGACTGATCACCGCCGGCATTACAAAAGTGTTTTACGCTGCCGACGATAGCGAAGGCGGTATGGTGCACTTGAGTGACAATCTGCCCAACGCCTGGCAAGCCATTCTCGCAGGCGGCGGTGCGAAGTTCGCGTCAGCTTCGTGCTCACCAGAGCTGAAGGAGTTGGCCATGGACGTCTTTCTCACCACTGTTCGCCAGCTCGACAAGAGCCTGGCCGCAGACGGCACTGACAGCAAGTAACCCATGCACAAACCCGCCAAATCGCGCAAAGGACAGCGCGCAATGGTGGTTTCAGGGTGAAAGCAAACTGATGGAAGCGGAGTTGCATCGGCAACTCCGCGGAAAGAGGAACTGAGAAATATGAGTGGAAGGTTGTCCGTTAATTGGGGAGCAAAGCACTTACGGCTTCTCTTTAGTGTCTATGTTTTCATGATGACCCTGGCGGTAGCGGCCGCTGTAATCAGCGAATGGCTGCCCTATCACCCGGCCTATCAGCCGGTCTATGAGCCTTCCTTGACACATGCCAGTTTTGCCGCCGGCTTGCTTGCGTGGCTGATCGGTGGAGTAGGACTGGTGGAGCTTTTGGCGTGGAGAAACATGACAGATCCGGAAAAGAGAGGAGGGGTGTACGGTTGTGTGTTCATGGCATCTGTGGCGCTAGTCATGCTGTTCAGCAGTACAGCGCTTGCTCAGTACACCGCCTGGTTGTTGGTCGCCTGGTTTCTCTACGGGCTGACTCAGCGTGACCGTCCGCTGATCAACCCTGGCTTCGAGTCTATCGCTCAAAGCACCGCCAGTAGTGCGTGCGGCGCTTGTGATTCTTCTCACTGAGCCAATTGACCTGTGGAGGTGCGCGCAAGCCGGGCAAACGGCGCCAGAAGCGCTCACCTCCAGCAAAACCCTTAACAGAAGCGAACCACGAGCGACACCATAGCAGAGACCACGAGGCGAGCTTGTGCCAGCTGTTCGAACCAAATTTTTGAAAGGAGCCTTTATGCAAAAAGTCATAGTCGTATTGCTGCGTCAGCCGCACATGAATTTGCCTTCCGAGAAGCGCTCCGATCCTTTCTGGGAGTTCGGAAGCTTCGGCACCACCGGCTGCCACGGCAGGAATTTGATGCATCCGAAGAACGCCGCCCACGTCGCCGGCAGCCGTCTTGCCTTTGTGCAGGGCGGAAAGCTGGGCTTCCGGCTGGTGCTTCTTACACCACCGGTAAAATTCATCGCCTACGCTGACAGAAGCGAAGTGCGATGGGATGATTGTGTGATGCCCTTTCGCTACCAGACGGCACCGATTGTCATTGATGAGCAGGGCTTTTCGGATGTGCCGCAAATCGTTTCCCTGATCGAGAAGGTCAACCGCAATGGCTGGCTGGGAAGATTCGCCAGTAAGTTCCGCACCCGGACGGAGCCCCTGCCTGGCGCCATTGCCGGTGGTATCACCCGTGTCTACAACGCGCGCTTAAGAGCTGCCCGCCGCAAGCCGCAGCTTTTCGCCCAAACCTACGAGCAGGCACTGCCGGTCAACCCTCCGCTGGTCGATCGGGATCGCCTCACTACCTACCGCGATCTGCTCGAAAGAGTGGGCGGCAAGCTTCCCCAGAGGCTGGTCAGCCTTTCGGGATTTCTAGAAAGCATCTCGAAAGGAGCTAACCATGACGTTTAAGCAAAATTGGATTTTCGTTGCCGCCGCGGCAGTCGCGCTTGCGGCTTTGGCCACCGGCTGCCGAACCTCGAAACAGACCGCACCAGCCAAACCGTCGACGGCAGTTGTCTATGTCGACGAAACAAACTACAGGCAAGAAGTGCTGGCCGCGAAACTGCCAGTATTCATCGATTTCTACGCGACCTGGTGCGGGCCCTGCAAGGCCCTGGCGCCACTGGTTGACGAAGCTGCCGTGCGCTACGCGGGCAAGATCAAGTTCGTAAAAGTAGATGTCGACAAGAGCATCCGTTTAGAGGGGTTGGCAGGCATTACCGCGATGCCGACCTTGGATTTTTTCAGCCCTGAAAACAAAACGGGACTCAGCCTGTGCGCCGCACTCGACAGAAAAGCGCTAGAAAGCTTTTTAACAACTGGACTGGCTTTCCTTAGCGACCACAGCAATGCCGTGGCTGCGCCCAAATCGTACTCAGATGCGGAAGGGATTTCCCAGCCAATCAACACATTTGACACTGCCCGGCTGTCAGCCGATCCAGACTCCAAACTAGGCCACATCGGCATCTTGTTCATAGGATCCGATCCCAACTACATCGGGCTGATGCTGAAATTGGACAAGGCGAAAAAACAATTGCCGGAGCATGAAAAGCAATTGAAACTGGCGCAGTACCAGATGGACCACCCGGGTGATCTGGTGTTCTATGTGCTGGAAGTTGGCCCGCACTCTCCGGCCTTCAAAGCAGGTCTCAGACCTCAAGACACGTTCACTGAAATAGACGGCGTATCTGTGAAAGGTATGACCGAGAGCGAGGTCAGCGGACTGCTCAACGGCCCGGTCGGTACTACCGTCCACATCAAGGTCTTGAGAGGTTGGCGCCACAAAGAGTTCACCATCGTTCGGGTGAGACCAAAGAACTCGAAGTAGCATGAAAGGAGTTCCAATGCAAGGAACAATCAAATTTGCAGACGGAGCCGAATACAGTCGGCCATTCAGCGTCGGTATCAACTACGGTGCAATCAGGCTGACCAGAATCACGATCCAGGCGGAATGCGCATTCATAGTGGTGCGGGTTACGCCAGACCAGAAGATCGCCTATTACTATCATACGCAGCGATGGTCGTCAAAAGACGGTGCTGTCACGCAACGCGCCTCATCGCGCGAGCAATGGCAAGATGGCGAGAATCTGTTCTCCGTCGACAATCCCAGAAGGTTCGATGAAGTGTGTGTTGTGATACCACGCGATTTCAAAGGAGACCTAGTCATCGACAGCAAGCTCTCTTCCTGCTTGCGAATTGAAGCGCTTCCAGCGGGCTGCAACCTGAAAGTACAAACCGGATAAGCGCAACGAACATGCACAACCTGGATGCCCGAGAAGCAGTGAAAGTACCCACAAGGTGCTTCTACTGCTTCTCGTGTTGAGGATGTGGTGCCAAAGTAGCCCAGTTTTATTTGAGCTTTTTGATCTGTATGCTGTATGCGGCAGACCTCCGCGCCGTTTTATTACATAGTTTAATCCGTATTCTTTGAGCTTCTGCGCTTTTTGAGCTTTTGCGCTTTTTGAGCTTTTGCGCTTTTTACATAATTGCTTAAAATAAATATTTTAAGCAATAACTGGGCAAATGGCAAATCCGATGCAGCCTTAACAACTGATGTTTCGATCAAACATGGTGCCATCGCCACGAAGTACACCAGGTCGCGTTTTGACTGCTTCGAGTGATCGACGCATTGCCACCGTTCTCCACATTTCTAGGTCCAAGGCGCACTGGATTCTAGAGCGATAGAAAAATCGCAAAAGCTATCTCTTTATGGGGCTGATAGCACTCTAAAGATATAGGAAATCGCAAAAGCTATCTCTTTAAGAGGCTGATAGCACTCTAAAGATATAGGAAATCGCAAAAGCTATCTCTTTCAGAGGCTGTTAGCACCGTCCATCAAGGAGTGGACTTCCAGGGATTAACTACTTTGACTCCGCAGTGGTCAAAATCGCTGACGTTGCGAGTGACAATCAAGGCTCCGCTCGAATAGGCGATAGCCGCGATTTGGGCGTCCAGCTGTGAAATTGGAAAACCAAGGCGCCGTCGGGTTGTGGCAATAACGGCATAGGGGTGCACGGCATCGCTACCAAAAGGCAGGATTCGACCGCCAAAATCTTGACTGAACATGGCATTGGCTGCAGATTCAAATGCGCTGCGCCGTTTGCCTGGCGGGAGCAGCATGATACCAAAGAGAATCTCAGCTTGCGTAATAGTGGTTGTATAAAGATCAGCAGCAGAAGCAGAAGCCACCCAACGCACTACGGATTTGTCCGGTGATGCCTTCATTAGCTCGGAAATAACATTAGTATCAAGAAGGATGATCATGCGCCAGGCTTAGGTGGTTCGCGCATTGCTTCCCTTTCGGGTAATTGAAGATTGAGCCCCCGAAGCGGCTTGAATCGGCGCTGTATTGCTTGCGCCAGATTGATAGATGAATCAGCTTCCGCTGCCAGGGCAGCGCGTAATATAGTGCGTGCCTCATCTTCCATCGAGCGGTTATTAAGGGCGGCTCGCACTCGCAGTCTGGACTTCGTAGCGTCGTCAATCTTTCGGATAATGATACTCGCCATAATCCATCCCTTTTTGGCCGGAAAATCTGCCGTTGCCGCCTGCAATCACTGATATCATTGTAATCACTGATATCACAAATTGCAATCTCAGAGGCGTGGTCAAGGATCTTGCATATTTGGCCAACTCATGCAGCATCAGGCAGAGGTGCTGCGATCACTGCGCTCATCCAATAATCGCTTCAGCTCACTCTTCACTGTGAGCGGATCGACCTGCAGATTTTGCAAAACATGCATGGCGACCCCATCGCTGTCTCCCAGCACTCCCAGCAGCAGGTGTTCGATGCCTATATGCTTGGATCGGAGCTTGCGAGCTTCGGCCCGAGCGAACTCGATTACCTTTCTTGCTCTCGGAGTGAATGGAATTGTTTCAATGATAAATCCCGTGCCGTGCCCGATTATTGTTTCCACCTCAACTCGGGCGGTTTCCCGGCTGGCGCCGGCAGAGTTGAGCGCTTTTGCTGCGATCCCTTCTTCCATTAGCAATCCCAGGAGGATTGCTTCCGTTCCAACAAAATTGTGACCCAACCTGCGCGACTCTTCCTTCGCCAGCTCAATTGATCGCAGTGCCTGATCATCGAATCCGCCAAATGAGAGTGGTTGAATCGCCCCTCTTGTCTTAAGGACAACAAGGTAACCAAACAAGACCGCACAAACAGCCCAGAGCACATTCTCCACTCTACACCCTCACCTTCTCAATCTGATCCAGGAAATCAGAGGGTCAATTTCGTCATCCCAAAGCCGCATTAATAGCCCTCTGTTCTTGACGATCCAATGCTTTGCCAGCAGCTTTGAAACTTAACCAGCGCTCTGAGCAAGAATGGCAGCCCGCAGTAGGATATCGAGTCGCTGCGAAGCGGCTTTGGCGGCTTCCAGCACCTCTTTGTGCCCGTGGATTTTTGCCTTGTTCCAGGAGTTAGTGATCACTGAAATTGCAGCAGCTTGTGTCTTGGTATTGGCGGCGGCAATCAGCTCGGGCACTGTGGACATGCCGACAACATCCGCCTTTAAGTGATGCAGCATGCCGATTTCAGCCAGCGTTTCATAACAAGGTCCAAGCCAACCAGCATAAACACCTCTGTGCAGTGGGCGAAAGTCTTTATTCTTGTGCGCCACTTCCTCAGCTGTTTTCCAGATGTGTTTCGTCAATTCATTCTGGCAATCCGTGGGTGGCACCTTGATCGAGGGCAGCATACCGAGCTCTCTCCACTGTGCACTGATGTGATCGCGATACCCGGTCAAAAGCATCAAGTCACCAACATCAAAAGCAGGGTTGATTGCTCCGCAGGCATTGGTGAGGTAAAAGCTCGGTACGCCCCATTCGACAATCACTCGCGTGGCCAACGTGACAATGTCGGTGTCGTAGCCTTCATAGAAATGAAAACGTCCACGCAAGACTGCGACCGGCTGCCCATCGAGCTTGCCGAGGCTGAAAGAACCGGAGTGCCCTTCAACTGTAGGCGCGATGCCGAAAATTTCCTGGAATGAATAGGACTTTTGCTGAGCTATATCTTCCAACACTTCCACGCCGGATCCCAGCAGTACAGCCGCCTTTGGCACTTCCTGCGATACTTCCCGCAGACGTTTGACCGCTTCCGAACTTGAAACAACAGTGCTTTGCATAATTAGTTCTCGCTGCTCAGTGATTGCAAAATTGGCTTGAGTTCCGCGTCCACGTTCATGCCTTCAGGCACCAGAATTCCTATTACCTTGAGCCCTGCGTGGGCGGCAATAATCATCGTCGGTACAAGGTTGTAACTCCAGCAATCCGCACCGACAGCCTTAATCGCTGCTTGATCTTCTGCATCCGGCACAACTCCTGGCTTGACTCCGGCTGTCACTACTTGGGGCAGTTCCCGCCCGCAGTCCGTCACATACACATCGGTAACTCTGGGGAATCGCTCTCCGCAGGGATTGTTTGGTCCCATTAGGGGATTGCTGCCCGTGAGATTCAGATGGTCACGCACCACATGCACCGCCTTGGCTGGTAAGCCGAAGCCATGATCGACAATCACCAGGGTTTTGCCTTGCGTGTTAGTTCTCACCTGGCGGGCAACTTCCGGACCGAGGCCGTCATGCTCGGTCAAGCCAAGCTTGCTTGCAGTAAAGTCGATTCCTAAAGGGATGTTCACGTGTTGCACTCCAGTGGGCGTATCGTGGCGATTTGGATGTTGTATCGTACACCATCTATAGTGCATTCGGAGGTATGTATGAACGGCAAATTATGGGAGCGACATCGATCAGTGTCAGAAGACTCCGGCGACCGGTGCGCATTCATATACTGAGACTGCGCGCCAAACTTGATACTATATACGGTATCAGACGATTCACCAGTCAAGGTCTTCCTCGTTCCATTCACATTCAACATCTTCGCGCACATCTAAGCCGCTTCCGCCAAGATCCGAGTCAACACCTTCATAGATTGAGTCCATAGAAACTTTCAAAGATCCGACAATCGACTCTAAGGTCAACTCTGTGCCCGGACCAAATTCGAAAATGTCCCAGTTACCCTGCTCATTTTTGCGATGCAATTCAACTCTTTTCCTGCTCTGGTGAACGATCAGATATTCCTGTAGCGATTCGATTTGCTTATAAGCGTAAGCCTTTTCGCGGCGGTCCGTGGCTGCGGTCTTACGAGAGAGGACCTCGACGATCAGCACTGGATAGGCAGTAAAAACTGACTTCTTGTCGAACTTGTCGCATGCCACCATGACGTCAGGATAATAAAAGCTGTTCGTCACTTCGACACGCGCCTTGACATCAGACATATACACTCGGCAGCGGCTGCCGCGGAGATGCTCTGTTAGCTTTAGGCAGATGTTTATGGAAATGAGATTGTGCTTGCGAGTTGTTCCGGTCATGGCAAAAACTCGCCCATCAACATATTCGTGGCGCAAAGAGGCAATCTCCTCGTTGGCGAGGTATTCTTCGATGGATATGTAGGTGGATCTATTTGCAGTAGTCATTTCAACCTACCTCCGCCAAGCCGCTATGAGAGCCATTATAATCGTCTGTCTGCGCCTTGAACGATAAATTCTTTGGCCGCTGCCCAGAGTGCTCTTGCCTATGCTTGATCTGGTGCTCAAGAAATGATCCGTTCTAACCAATCTACCAGTCGAGGTCGTCTTCTTCCTCGTCGGCTCCGCTGTCTTCGTTGTCTTCCTCGTTCCACTCGCTTTCGGCATCTTCGCGCACTTCCAATCCGCCAAGCTCCGAGTCAATATCTTCATAGATTGCGTCCATTGAAAGTTTCAAGGCGCCCACAGGAATTGACTCCAAGGTTAGCTCAGTGCCTGGACCAAATTCAAAAATGTCCCAATTACCCTGTGCATTTTTTCGATGTAATTCTGCTCTTTTCCGACTCTGGTGAACGATCAAATATTCCTGTAACGCTTCGATTTGCTTGTAAGCATATGCCTTTTCGCGGCGGTCTGTGGCTGCAGTCTTACGCGAGAGCACCTCAACGATCAGCACTGGATAGGCTGTAAAGACTGACTTCTTGTCGAATTTATCGCATGCCACCATGACGTCTGGGTAATAAAAGCTGTTGGTGACCTCCACACGCGCCTTGACGTCAGACATATACACTCGACAGCGGCTTCCGCGCAGATGCTCGCGGAGTTTTGCATAGATACTTCCGGCGATCAGATTGTGCTTGCGAGTCGTTCCCGTCATGGCGAAGACTAGCCCATCAACGTATTCGTGGCGCACAGAGGCGCTCTCCTCGCGGGCAAGGTATTCTTCGATCGAGATGTAGGCGGATTTACTTGCAGTAGTCATTCATGCTTCCTCCCCCGAGCCGCTATGAGAGCCATTATAGATTATAGATTGTCTATCTGCTCGTTGACGCTAAATTCTTGTTGCCTGGCTGACTCAATCAAATCAAGATAGGACCTCGGTCACAGGTCATCGGTCATTCTGTTTTTGCTGAAAAAGATAGGACGAAGCAGGAGAAAAGTTCATTTTTTCGAGGAATTTACCGCAATTCGCTGAGCCCGATGTAGCCAAGAGGCAATTATCCGTAATGGAGATAAAAAAACGCGAAAATTATCTCCATTACGGATAATGCGGTCTTTGCAACCGAGTCTCAGATTTGGGTCGCTCCAGTCAGGCGCAAATTAGCTTATCATTTTCGGCAAAAAAGAATAAAGCAAAATGATATGGAAGGGCCGTGTAAAACTAAGCATCATGACATGGTCGCGAATTCAGTCCAGTCAAACAGGAAGATGGCACTGTCTGGATGCCCTGGTTGCACCGGATTCCCACCTGTAAAGATGCGGATATCCGGTGCAACTACACTACCAACGACCTTCGCAATCAGCCAAGGACAACAAAGTCAATCATAGCACTACCTGTGGTGGCGCATTTCGACAGGATCCGCCGCCGCTGGAACCGGCTATGAGTTGTTCCAGCCCTTGAGCAGTTCGCTGGCGCCACCACCGAGCAGATCGCCGACAACGGTGGTACCGCTGTCGGGCTGCTTGGAGTCTCCGATGTGGCGGGCGATCTCTTCGGCCAGGATGGCAATCGGCATGCTCTGCAGATGCACTTTGCCAGGCCCGGTGAGCACAGCGTAGAAGACGCCGTTGCCGCCGAACATCAAGTTCTTGATGCCGGGCACCAGCTCGACATCGAAGCCGACCGTTGCATCCTGAATGCCGACGTGTCCGACGTGCACGCGCAGACGCTCGCCGGCGCCCAGCGTTTTCTCCACTACCTCGCCCGACATGTCGAGAAAGACAGTGCCTGGTCCGGTCACTTTCTGCATGATGAAGCCTTCGCCCCCAAACAGCCCGCCGCCCAGTTGCTTGCGGAAGTAGAGATCGAAGTCGACGGTGCTGGTGGCGCAGAGGAAGGTCTCCTTGCGACAGATGAGCGTTTCGCCTGCCTGCAGTTCGCGCACCACGATCGTGCCGGGAAAGCGTGGATTGAAGGCCAGAAGCCCCGGTCCGCCTTCTGCCCAGAACACGTTCTGGAAGAAAGAACCGCCGGTCATTGCTCGCTTGGCCGCCTTCCAGAGCCCGCCCAGAAAGCCGCTACTCTGCTGACCACCCGCGGTCATGCGCGGCTCGGTTTTGATTGCGTCATTCATCCAACCCATCGAGTGGGTCTGGCTGAACATGGTCTCTCCCGGCTGCAAAAGGATCTCGAGGCTCGGGAAAGTGGTGCCGTGGATTTTGTATTGCATGGTTGCACACCTGATCTAGTGGGAGCGCAGCAGATAAGACTGCGCTCCCGAAAGGAGCGATTTGAGCCGCAAATCAAGCTCGAAGGGGCGAAGGTTGCTCCGTCGCATTCGCCCAGTCAGCGGTGCCGAGTTAGCAACGCAATTTCACATGCCGGTCAAGCCGCGGATTTTTGCTCCGCGCTGCTGCGCTCGAACATCTTCTTGCCGACGCAGATAAAGACGCTGGAGCCGGCCGCGCACACGACCAGCACAATGGCGCCGAGAAAGGCGCTGATGCCGATGGTGTTTTCGATCAGCGCATAGGTCTCGTAGGGCATGGTGCCGATGTAGTGAAACCAGAACCAGTGCGGCGCTTCGACCATAACGGCGAGCGCCACAATTGTCACCGACCAGATCGCGGCGATGCCGACGATTTTGGCCGCCAGAGCGAGTTTCTTCTTCATTCGGAGATTCCTTCAGATTGGTGTGTGGCTGGGCTCTGCAGATAGAGCCCAGCCAGGCAAGATGAGCCGGACGCCTGCGCTCCCGGATCAGAGGTCAGTCGTTGTGGTGCAAGTCGTAGGGCGCGAAGGTGAGCTTGAACAGCTCCTGCACCTTGTTGAACTCCTCGCCCTTTGCCACCACGATGTCGGCTGTGAAGTCGAAGGAGCCGTTGCTCAGCGCGCGATGGAAGTCGGCATAGCGAATCCACCGAGCCGAGGGGTCGCCCAACAGCGACTCTTGGGAGAAGAGGTCAGGCAAATGCCGCACCGCCTTCCCGGTTGTGATGATCTTGGCGCCGTTTTCCTGCAGCTCAGCTGCCAGTAAAAGCGCCGTGCCGTTTGTGTCGTCGTCAATGATAACGGCGATCTGCCCGTTGAACGGCGCGCTGGGCTCAGTCGTTTGCCTGCGCCCGCCGTCTTCCTGAACAGCACCGTCCTTCACCACGTCGCACAACTTGTCGGAGCGCCAACCGGCGGTCAGACAGGACAGTGGGCCGTTCTGGATGAACAGGCTGGCGATCTTCTGCGCCGCCTCGTTGTTGCTGCCCGTGGAACCGCGCAGGTCGATTGTGGCCAGGATCTCGACTTGCTTGCTGCCTGGCGCCGCCAGCTTGGTATAGTCGGCGAGGAATCGCTCGACCCAAGCGGTTGCCCTGGGGTCATCCAGGTTATGGATGCTGAACTGCCAGGGCATTGCATCTGCCGGTCCCACTCCACCACCGTTGCCATTAAGGTTGTCGCCGTATGGCACGAGCCCACAGGCGATGGTGACTTCATTGGGCAGACGGCGAACTTTGAGACGCAGGCTCTCGCCCAGCGTGCACTCGCCATTGAGCTGTCGCAGCTCATCTGAGGTCATCTGGTCGGCGGGCTTGCCGTTCACCGATTCCAGCACATCCTTCTCGGCGATTCCGGCTTGGATAGCTGGTCCCTGGGCATCGGCAAACACGAACGGCTGCACGTAGTCGCCGATCTCCGTAACGCCTATGTCGAGGTTGAAGTTCATCGGTCTGTCGTCTTGTGGGTGGACGACAATGTCCATGAACTCCTTGCCGCGCTTGACGGAGAAGGTGAGCGGGCCCTGGTGCGTGACGACATAGTCGTAGAGATCCCAGGTATCCATGCCTGCAAAGCTTTTGCCGTCGACGGCGTAAAGAATGTCGCCATCGCGCAGCCCGTCTATGTGTCCTTGACCCTCTCCGTGCCAGCAATGTTCGCCGGCGCAGGCGTTGACTTCATCGTCCACGTGCAGACGCGCGAAGGGACCCAGTACAGGCAGGAACTTTGCCTGAAGCCCGTAGCCGAAGTGTCCGCCTGATTCTTTCGCATTGATCACGGCCACCTGGGCCGTAGTCAAAATGCGCACCTGCGGATCGCCGACGCGGGCGACCAGGTCATTCAGGGCGTTGGTCAGATCTTGTTCCGTGTGGAGCTGCCCGACGAATTTGTCCTTCCACAAGGGCCAGTCACCAGTGAGCTTGTCGCGGCCGGCGTACATGCGGTCAAGGGACGACCACGCTTTCTTGTAGGCAGCTTGCAGAGATTGTTCGCTCGATTCCAATTTGATGGTGGGCTTCGCGGGCGAAACAGTATTCGCGAAACTCGACCCTGCAAACACGCTTGTCGCTACCGATAGTGCGAGAAGCGCGCTCAGGGCCCACTTTGGGCCTGTGCGTATCATGCTTGTGCCTTTCTATCTTTCGATTTCGGTTCATCTTCTTGCGTGTAGTCAACCACTCGGGGCTTCTCCCTTTGGTAGTTTCTTATTGAAGTGGATTCAGTTTTGTTTGAGGGAGAGTTTGTGGTTGGAGGCTAGAAGAGAGAACTACCTAAACTTAGGAGATGCTTTTACATGGAAGCCAGAGTGGCGATCATGATTACCAATTGTTATTAGCTCCAGAGAAGCACATTGGGCCCGGGCAAATGCCATCAATCATGCAATGCTATTTCGAATTGTAAAATCTCGGCAGTGCCGTTGAGTGGTGCGATTCCAATGTTAAGACCGGTAACGCTCTTCGGTCTGCGCAACTCGCGCTAGCTGTCATACGATATCGCAGCACCATATATGGTGTCAAATGCGCCAGCACTAAATCAGGCCCTTATCCATAGCGAGCGCTAACAGTCGAATTCAATCATCGGCTGACTTCTGAATGTTGTTACTCCGGGGTCCGAGTAGTATAGGAACGGTTATGGAATGCATTCCATAACCGTTCTTATGAAAAGTCCAGGATTATGGAAAGTGTTTCAATTCCAAACGGTAATGACGCCATGCCTGGAAAGCATCTGTCACACTGATTGGCTTTACATAATAATGCTGCCTTCAAAGCAAG
>Ga0182024_10018432_pt1 | contig 12998 bp, 9 predicted proteins | sample P32metaG_FD_120480 | JGI IMG/M metagenome (GOLD analysis project Ga0182024, IMG submission 120480) | Permafrost microbial communities from Stordalen Mire, Sweden - P3-2 metaG (Illumina Assembly) | ecosystem: Environmental > Terrestrial > Soil > Wetlands > Permafrost | place: Sweden: Stordalen...
GCTTCGACATCAGTTGAATGTCGTGAGGCGTAGGCTGCAAGGTCGCGTCCGGCTCACGAACCATGATCGCTGGTTCTTTATCCAGCTGTATCGCTGGTTTCCATCAATCCTGCAGGTTCTCACCATCATCCGGCCCGAGACGCTCGTGCGTTGGCACAGGGCCGGCTTTCGCTGCTACTGGCGTTGGAAGTCGCGCCCATTGGGAGGGCGACCGCAGATCGAAACGAAGCTGCGCGCGTTGATCCGGCGGATGAGCATGGAGAATCCGCTTTGGGGCGCGCCACGCATCCACGGCGAACTGCTCAAGCTCGGGATTGAGGTCGCGCAGTCGAGCGTCGCCAAGTACATGGTCAAACGAAGGGGGCCGCCCAGCCAGGGATGGCGGACCTTCTTGCGTAACCACGCGTCGGACATCGCCACCATGGACCTGTTCGTTGTTCCAACTATCGGTTTCGACCTGCTCTATGCCTTCGTCATTGTGCGGCTCGACCGCAGAGACCTCCTCTGGATCAACGTCACAGCAAATCCGACGGCAGAATGGGTTGCACGTCAGATCACCGAGGCATTTCCCTGGGATGAGGCTCCGCACTACCTCATCCGCGATCGCGACCGGATCTATGGCAGCGTCGTCACGCGCCGATTGCGCGCCATGGGCATCCGGGACAGGCCTACCGCACCAGCCTCGCCCTGGCTGAATGGCTTTGCCGAACGGCTGATCGGATCGATCCGGCGTGAATGTGTGGACCACATCATTGTCTTGGGCGAGACGCATTTGCGTCGGGTCCCGAAATCCTACGCCGACTATTACAATTGCGTCAGAACGCATCGATCCCTGAACAGGGATGCGCCGGTTTCTCGCCCGGTTCAGCGAACCGGTGTGATCAGTTCACGCGCCATCCTGGGCGGACTTCATCACCGCTACGCCCGCGTTTAAGTTGTCGGTACACACAGGTGTCCGGTTGCGACTTTTTGCTCGCTGGCGGCCTCCATTCCCGTTGCGCCACAAATTCCTGACACTGAAAATGTCCGCCACGTTATGCTCGGCGAAGAAGGGAAGGGCAGCGCGGCAACGAGAAGAGCGTGTTCGCCTCGATTACCCCCAAACCGCATCACGTCGCTACTGATTTTCGAATAGCTTGGACCAGTCGCCATCAAGGTCACGGCCAGGATTGATCATCCGGGTCCACCGAGCGGCTTGGTTGTTGCCTGTAAACTGTACTTTAACAAATCCATTTTTTATGGCGCAGGGTAGATTGCCGCGCAAGCTTCCATTGGCCACGTCACGCCGAAATTGCGGGGAGCTGGCTTTGAGCTTGGCGTAGTCATATGGGACGAAATGCTCAGGGTTAGATTTCCATGATAAGCGCAAACTGGCCAGTAGAAATGCTAAATCCTTGTCGTGAATTTTCCCCTTGTCAGTTATGTCGATAATTTTGATTTGATCGCGAGGCACCGGTGCGGCGCCTAGGAGCTCTTCAAGTTCATGACTGCAAGGCGGCGCGGTCAGAATGATGTATCCGTCGTGATCGATAGTGCAAAGGAGGGGATAGATTTCGACCAGTTCGACTTGAGCCCAGGTTATCGCGCGCATCTCTCGCTCTGGCGTTCCAGCAGCGACATGTAAGACTCGCTGACCTTGATCCTTCAAGAAGGACAGGAGGGGAATAAAATCGCGGTCGCTTGACACTAGCGCTAGATATTCATGTTCACGCATGATCGCGTGCTTGATCATCTCCACCGTCAATAAAACATCGACGCCGCTTTCCGAGTTTACCTTGACCGGTTCGTCGCACTTCAAGCACTTAGCTGTAGTTTGCTTCGGAACGCGTTCGCCAAAGTTGAAGAACAGGCCGGATTGAGAGCCGTATCGATCCAAAACCTGCTTCACGAACGCTGATTGTTGCGCGTTAGATTGAGCCTTAGAACCAAAAATATAGCAGCCGGCTAATTCGCCGGTGGTTTCGTCCAAATAGCCTTGTTGCGTTTCATGAACCAGGTTGTTAACGAGTCTGTCCCAATGAACGTTAACATCGAAGTCCTTGCACTGACCTCGAGCGTTAATCACGACGTTCCAAAAATCAACGAAGATTTTAATTCGTCGCTGACCCGATTGGATGACCCGGATTGTTTCTTTGAATGGCATGATCGTCTCGCGAAGGGTATTATTGGCGCATCTCACTACATTTTTGTCGCTATCTTAGCCCTGCTCGGGGTGGAGGGTGAGATTTTGTGCAGAGCCACCATGCTAGTTATCAGCGTGTGGCGTCAGAGGGGCCAACGTTAGGTTCCGTATCGTCGTGCGTAATCTAGCAACCGCTGATACCGGTGGTCTTTTTGCAGGTCCGGCATCGCTTGCGCAATGGCTTCCAGGCATTGCCCCAGTTCTGTGGGTGCCCAAGGCTGATCGGCAAGGATGGCATCGAGCAAACGCAACGCGGCCTCCGGGAATCGGGCGCATAACCCGGAAGCATGCAGCCGGTGCACAACGTAGTGGGGATGCTCGATTGGCCGCAGCCAATCCGCAACCGCATCTAAGGCGGAAGGAAACTCGCCGCCTGCGGCGATACACAGGAGAGCCAACGATTCGGCAATGCTGTTTGACGCTAGGTCACGGGATTTGGGCCAGACCTGTTGCCAGAACAGTCGAACTCGATTCTTCCAATAGTCCTCCCGTTGCTCCCCGGCGCTTTCGAGGGCTTGCGAGAGTGTCCGCGCTACTTCCTGCAATCCCTCTTGTGGTAGTGCATCAATGGCGACTTGAAAGTCCGCCGACGTATAACCTTCCACAGGGTCCAAGGCGGCGTAGGCGAGGAATGCTGCAAATTGGCGGCCATGCTCACCCAGGTCCGCGTAGTAATGCGCTGTGGAAAGAAACTGCGATTTGAAAGCGATCAGGAGCGGACGATACAGCCTCGGGGACCAGAGGAACCCTTCCCACGCCCCCTTGGCCTCAACCGAATTGCTTGCCCAGTCGAACAAAGGCAGTTGGTGTTTTTCCGTCCAAGAGCGATCTACCCGGAACAACGCAATCAGCCGCGATGCCAGCAACACGCGTCCGTGACGGAATCTCTCGATTCCGACATCACATATTTGCGTAAAAAAGGGTTCGATGTCCCCTGGCAGCAAATCATTGTCATTAGGATTGCGCTTAAACCATAGATTCAGCAGCGCCTGCGCGACATGGCCAATTGGATGGTTGATGGCTTCGGTCACTGGTTCGTTGATCGATTCACCGTTTTGGCGAATACTGGCACTCGGTTCAAGGTACGTCGCCAGCACGCGGCTGCAAAGATCGAGCAGGATCCTCTCATTGCGGTCAATTACCTTGGAGACCGCCTCCATCCACCAAGTGATACTGTGCGCGTTCTCCTGCATGACCGCATCGGGCATTGTCTGCACCAAGTGTGCCGCATAACGCCACGACCGCAGAACTTGGTTCTCCTCGCTCCAGGCTTGCAGGGCTTCTCTCCAGCGCTCCGCCGGCCAAAGCTCTTCTTGGGCCAAGTCACACAAGGCCAACCAACTGTGGAAGAAGCGAGTGCGACAGGTCTCACGCCATGTGTCTTCATAAAAAAACGATCCCGTTTCCGGCTGGGGTTGCTTCAGCCATTGGACAATGTCCGCTCTCTTACGGGGGGCGATATCCACATGGCGGTTACTTTCGTGGTCAGGATCGCCGGTACCGCTCATCCAATGAGAGAACTCGTCCCGTTCGTTGCCGGCCAATCGCCATGCGGGGTTTGCCGCCGACAGGTTGGTAAAGCGCTGTGAAGCAGCGTCGCCAAGCTGAGCGCCACCTTCGCACAGTTTGGCAAGGTGCAGCCAGATCGAACGATCAACCAGCGACTGCCAAGGCTCCGGTTCGAGGTCATCCCGGTACATGTGTCGCGGCGGACCAGCTAGAATTGCCGCTTCCAGCGTAGTACGTACTGATGGCGAAAGTTTCGCCCCATTCTGCACCAGTAGACGCATCGTTTCTCGCTGCGTGTTCGAAGACCACAGCCACCAGGCGTCGTCCAACACCAGCCACTTTACCCACTGCGCGCAATCAATTCCGTCGTCCTGACTGGCCGCAAACAGAGCTAATCGCTTGAACGTCGGATATGGCAGATCGAACCACGCCAACGCGATCCGTCGCGCGCGCTCGGGGTCGCTTTCACGCGTTGCCAGCCACGCATCGCGCAGCAGCTCGATCAACGTCACCCAGTCGCGGAAACCTCGGTTCTGCCAATGGTGGCTGATCGAAGGTAAATCCCAGTGCGAACGATCGTCGCGGTCAGTGGCCTCGCCCAACTCGTGGAGCAAATCCAATGCGTCGCGCAGCAGTTGCTGAAAGTCGTCCAGCAGCATCGGCAACGCCGCGTGCCAGCGCGCGTCCGACAGATCGCGAAGTGAGGAATGCACATGGTCTACGGCCAGCACCAGTTCCCAGCCCACCAATTGGCGGATGTGGGTGGGTTCGTCAGTGCTTTCTTCCCGTGCGCCGAAGCGAAATGGCTTTTTCAACGTTACCCTGGGCGAGAGTAACTCACGCAATTCAAGCCGCAGCGTAGCCATGAGACCATCGCGTTTCAGACGTTCCTTCCAGTGGTAGAGGTCCTGCCCATGCCATGGCGACTTCACTCGCCCGGTGAGCAGCAGGCGCCACAGCGTTTGCATCAACGACCCAGGAATGGCGTTGGGCGCGTTCGCGCGGATATCGTCGAGCTCGGTTGTCTTTCCTTCCCGATCCAAGCGCGAGAATCGGTCCAACTGCCCCTCAATCAGCCACGCCCACCGATCGTGCAACTGGCCTCCGCGCTGTGCCAACCAAATGATCAATGCGGGATCGTTTAAATGCCGCACCATCCACCTGGCCAGATGGAACATCACGTCATCCCATTGGCTGCCGCCAACGCCAGCTGATAACAGTGCCATCCACGGCGCATGCCGATATGGCGCGGGGCGCCGGATCAGGCTGAACCTTAGCTTTTCATCCACCTCTGTGCGCGGCGCAACGCCGAAGCGATTCAAGTCGCTTTGCAGATAGCGCTCCTCCGAGAACGCCTCCAGCCATTCGAGCGCCGGTACGGGGTTGAAGTCCGCGAAGCGCTTCGCAGGTAGCCCCGATTGGTGGGACAACGCCCAAAGCATTCGTCCCACAAAATCATCCTGCTGAGTGCTGCCGGAGGGACGCGCCAGAGCGTAATCAACGACGATGCGTTCTTTGCCGAGCGTGCCATCGCGATAAGTCTCGGCCCAGACCTTCAAGGTCTTGTGCAACGCCGAGTGACCGTGGCTGCCAGCGAGTAGCTCGTAGAGGATTGGGGTGACGCCCTTCGCCTCCCATTCAATCGTCTTTGGTTTTTCCTGTCCAGGCTCGCAGTCTCCCAGCGCGTAAGCCTGAGGGGTGAATTCGCCCAGCATCCGGTCAGCAGCCAGCGCATCCATCATGTAGCGCAGCACCGGATCGTTGATGCTGTAACCGACGAAGCAAACCACGTAGTTGCGGAACAGCTCGCTGACGAAGCGTGCCGCCCAGCGTTCGGTCAGGTAAGCGAGGCCGAAGTCGCCGCTGGTGAGCACCAGCCGGTGCAGCGCACTATTGTCCGCCTTATTGGGTAACAGGCCGTGCAGATAGACCAGCCCGTTCCAGCGACTGTTTTTAGGTATGGGCAGCATTGGTGCCGCAAAGGCCTGGAAGGCCTTTCCGGGGCGTTTTCCCACCCGCTCGAAAACGCGGTCGAAGTTGGTGGTCACTAGCCGAATGGACCCGTCGCGACAGTGCGCAAGTTCTAGCAATGCCTCATGCGTATCAGTGGCACCTTTGCGGTGCCACTTCGGTTTCAACGCTTCCGCTAGCTTTTGACGGACGGCGATACGCTGCCCGGGCAGGCGCCGTTCCAGCAGATCGAGCGTGGCATCGAATTGATTTCGTTCATAGGCATCCTGCTCAATGGCCGAAAGCGTTGTGCCGACGCGCTTATAAATCTGATCTACCAGTCCCTTGAAGCCCGGAAGGCCGGCGGGATACGAAATACCCGCGCCGCAGAAAAACACCACCCGGCCTTCTTCTTGCGCTTGCAAGAGGGAATCAGGAATATCGGGTCCGTTAGCGACAAATTGCATGGTCTAGTTGAACTACTGTAGGGTTGGCAGATGCCAACCTAAAATTGTTTCAGTACTTGTCCGCTTTATCGTCGCCATTCATAATCCGCAATGGGTCATTCGAGACCGAAATGGAATTCTCGGCGATATGTCCGCTAGGCCTCCGATAGCGACCGAAATAGCGGACATAGTGGAGTGATCATCGCCGGCAGCGCGGCTTGTGAGATCAACCGCAATCGGAGGTGCGCGGGTCCGTCGAGGATCAGCAATCAATCTGCCTTTGTCGGGGCAGTCGCGCCCGCTGACTGGCCTTTCACCTGGCCTGGCACTCGACCCTACTCAAGCACAAGACGCCCACCGGTGATCACGACAACCAATTCTAGCGTGGATACGATGTAACTGTCATGTCTCGCAGCCTCCGGATGTCTTAGCTATGACGTAGTCGATCATCGCCAATCGACCGAGCAAGGCATGGAATCGAAAACTGACCGTATCAGGACGGCACTTGCCAATGGTGATTGGCTTTCCGCGCTGCGCGCGGCCTCTCATTTCTATGATCGCTCCACCGACACCATCGCGTTCAAGCGTGGATTCGACGCTTATCAGCATCCCCAATTCTATCGCCAGCTTGCCAAGGATCCAGACAAAATGGTGGAAGCCGCAATGACCCGTCTGCGTGCTCGGTTCGCACCACGATAGCGATCCTGAGAAATGATCGCGCATCGCAGGCAGGTCATGACCGCAGTCCGTGTTTATGCAGCTTGGCCGATAAGCAGGAGGACAGGGTGACGGCGTTAATTAAAGACCACTATCATGAAATACCTGCTCAAAGTCATCAGCCGACTCGGGAATCATTCTTTTGAGCAGTTCGAGGTAAATTCGGGAGTTGGTGTCCAAGCAGGCACGATTGGGGTTCTGGTGAAATGCCCCGTTTGTGACGTCTTTCGATCTAGACTATCGCATTTCGATAGTGCAATTCAGTAATTGGTCGATTGGTCGTTCCAGCGGAGCATTCTCATGACTATGGATCGGCGCCGGCTGCTGCAAGCGGGAGTAATGGTCCTCTCGGCGGCGGTACCGAAGTCGGTGCGAGCTCAGTCTTCTGCTAACCCATCCGTCGCGCCCCAGGGTGCCGCGGATCATACGATCCGGATCAGCAATGGCCTGGTTGAACTGGCACCCGATCGCATCATTTCCACCACCACCTACAACGGGCAGTTTCCTGGTCCGCTGCTGCGCTTCAAGGAGGGCCAGCAGGCCGTCGTCGATATCCACAACGACACCGATACGCCCGAGCAGTTGCACTGGCATGGGCAGACCGTACCGGTAGATGTGGACGGCGCATCCGAAGAGGGAACCCCCTTTATTCCCGCCCATGGCACGCGCCGCATCAGTTTTACACCGGGGCCGGCGGGATTGCGATTCTATCACACCCACCTCACGCCCGGTTCCGATTTGTCCGGCGGGCAGTACGGCGGACAAGTCGGTACGGTCTACATCGAGCCGAAAAACGACCCGGGCCGTCACGATCGCGAAGTGTTTCTGATGCTCAAGGAATTCCAGCCGGCGCTCAGTCGCGGCGGCGACATGGCCATGGGCTTTTTGGCACAAGCGGAGCACGTCAAGGCGCTCGAAGAAGCCGGTGAATCAGCCATGCGCGCCTCTTTAGCCAAAGGCATGCCGCACGGTTTCGAGGTCGGTTATAATTCGTTCTCGATCAATGGCCGCATGTTGGGACATGGTGAGCCGGTTCGCGTGAAAGCAGGTGAGCGCGTCCTGTTCCATATCGTCAACGGCAGTGCGACTGAAATCCGCAGTCTCGCTTTGCCGGGGCACAGCTTTGAAGTGGTCGCGCTGGACGGCAATCCGGTCCCGACGCCCAGGCCGGTCCCGGTGCTCTGGCTTGGGACAGCCGAACGGATATCGGCGGTGGTCGAGATGAATCATCCGGGCGTATGGGTGATGGGCGACCTTGCTGATGACGACCGCACCAAGGGTATGGGCATCGTCATCGAATATGCCGGAAAGACCGGAAAGCCCAAATGGACCAAGCCCGCGCCCTATAAATGGGATTACACGCTGTTTGAAAAATTCGGCGCCAACGGACCGGCGCCGGATGAAACCATCGAGATGATGTTCACCAAGAACAACGCCGCCAACCAAGGCTTCAACGAATGGCGCATCAACGACGTTGCGTTTTCGATGGACAAAATGGAGCCGATGTTTCATCTGCGCCAGGGCAAGCGCTATCGGCTGCGCATGAGCAATGCCAGCGACGACATTCACCCCGTGCATCTGCATCGTCATAGCTTCGAACTCACGCGCATCGCCGGAAAGCCGACGGCCGGGGTTATCAAGGATGTCGTCATGCTTGGCGGATATCAGGAAATGGAGGTCGACTTTGTCGCCGACAATCCCGGCCGAACCCTGTTCCACTGTCATCAACAACTGCACATGGACTTCGGATTCATGGCGCTGTTCGATTATGCCTAGCGGCACCGCTTTGGGACGCGCGCTCGCTTGCTCTTCTGGCGTGTTGGAAGGACCCTCGTTTTGCGATCGACGATGAACCGGCGCCAGTTTGCAATCGGATCCGCGGCTGTCGTGTCGGGCGGCCTCATCGGGGGTATCGTCGGCAGTCGCCTCGCGCAAGGTCAGCCGGTGCGTTTCGACAGGCGCTTGCCCATCCCCCCGCTCATCGACGCGGCTAAACAGGGAAACGCAATAGAATTAAAGGTGACCTCCGGACGCCACGCGTATGTCAAAGGCAAGCCGACGCGGTCCTACGGCTACTCGGGCCCCGTCCTTGGCCCGGTCGTCCGCTTTCGCCGCGGCGATGAGGTCGGCATGACGGTGCAGAATGCGCTCGACATTGACACAACGGTACATTGGCACGGGCTTCTGGTGCCCGGTGATGTTGACGGCGGCCCGCATCAAGTCATCAAGTCCGGCGGGACTTGGCGCTCGAGACTCAAGATCGAGCAGCCGGCCTCGACTGCCTGGTTTCATCCTCATCTGCACCATGACACGGCCCGGCAGGTTTACATAGGCCTCACGGGACTGATCATCGTCGAGGACGGCTCCGACGCCCGTCTCGGTCTGCCGCGTACGTACGGCATCGACGATCTGCCCATCATCGTTCAGGATCGATCGTTCGATTCTGATGGATCGCTTTTGTACGATCGCGATCCCGACCCTCAAACCATCCAGTATGGCCTGCGGGGCAGCGCCATCATCGTCAATGGCATCGTTGGCCCTGTAGCAAAGGTGCCAAGCGGGTTAGTACGGCTGCGAATTCTTAACGCCGCCAACGCACAGAATTATGATCTGAGATTCAGCGACCGTCGCGAATTTCGGGTCATAGCTTCAGACGCCGGATTTCTTTCAGCGCCAGTTTCGATGCGGCAGCTCAGAATTTCTCCCGCCGAACGCTTCGAAATCCTTGTCGACTTCGCGGACCGTCATCCCGTTATGCTTGAGACGGGACCAGATACACTCATGGGTATATTCGGCGCCGTGTCGGAGGACAGTACCTCCGAATTTGTACCGATCATGCGCTTTGAACCGAGCGCGGCACCGGCGTCCGTAAAGGAATTTCCGGATCGCCTTGTTGACCTCCCGTCCGCGGATTCCAATAGAGCTATTCGACACCGGGAATTCCTTTTGGATAGCGGAATTTGCGGAGGTCAGCGGCCGACGGAGATGGGCATGCTCCCCGGCATGTGCATCAACGGAAAGACGCATGACCTAGCACGCATTGACGTCGAGACCGCGCTCGGAACCCTGGAAGTGTGGAAGATCGTCTCACGGGGCATGGCTCATCCGTTTCATGTCCATGGCGCGTCTTTTCGCATATTGTCGCTTAGCGGCGCGCCAACGCCTGCTCATCTGGCGGGTTGGAAGGACGTAGTTCTCGTCGAGGACGAAGCTGAGCTTTTGATTGCCTTTAGCCATCCGGCAACAAGGGAGCATCCTTTTATGTACCACTGTCACATCCTTGAACATGAGGACGCTGGGATGATGGGGCAATATGTGTGCGTCTGAAGGATGATCGCGGGCATTCGTTGGCGTCGAGGGCAATATCAAGTCGTGGGGGCTGCACGCTAAAGCAGACAAATACCATTTCCAAAATGATCTGATTAAGAACATCGGATCACGATATCGGGAACCGATTTACAGGGAGAGATTTGACTCGAATTCGCTCAACACTTCAGCGACAATTCGTCTATGGGATGTGGCACCAGGAGAGACGCGATGACAAGCTTGCCTGATCTTCTCGATACGAAGGCCCCAGGCTGGAATATTCTTGTGCGCTTTCTGGTCGGTCTGGTGGTTTTTCTGCCCGAGGGTGTTCAGAAGCTGATCTTTCCAGACATTCTTGGCGCAGGACGATTTGCCAAGATCGGCATTCCCTTCCCTGACGTGATGGGTCCGTTCGTCGGGGGAGTTGAAACCGTCTGCGGCATTCTTATCGTGATCGGGCTTCTTACTCGCCTCGCGGCAATCCCTTTAATCATCATCATGATCGTAGCGCTTGTCTCGACCAAGTTGCCGATCCTTGTCGGCCACGACGTGTGGATGTTCCACCTCGCCCAAGATATCAAACGAACTGGCTTTTGGAGCATGATGCATGAGGCACGGGCCGACCTTACCATGCTGCTCGGTTGCATCTATCTCCTGATCGTCGGTGCCGGGCCATGGTCGGTAGATGAGGTCTTGAGGCGATAGCGACAGGGCCACCGGAGATGGCCGCAGCTTTGCCGCGAACAATCTGATCGATCTTTCCTCCAAATAAGGTACTGCCGATGCATGTGTTCCAAAACCCATTCACCCGTCGTGATTTGCTTTTAGGGGCTGGTGCCGCCGGGTCAGCCGCCTTCATAGGCCGCCCGGGACATACGCAAACGGCTCAGCCGTCGCCCGCGGCGGATCACACGATACGGATAGCACCTGTTGCGCTTGAAATCGCACCGGGCAAGATCATCAAGACCACGGCCTACAACGGTACCGTTCCGGGACCCGCGCTGCGCCTTCGTGAGGGCAAACCGGTCGCCATCAACGTCATCAACGATTCGGGCTATCCCAATCTGGTCCATTGGCATGGCCTCATGATCCCATCTGCCCAGGACGGCGCTGTTGAAGTTCCAAGCATCGGGATCGGAACTTGCTGATTCTTCCACTGCACGGTCGGCTGCACACCGACGTGCGAAATGCCGGTGATCATCACGTCAGGCTTCACACCTTCAATCTTGTTGAAGATCGGGGTGAAGTCCGTGGTGTCAGGCGAGAAGCGGATGTGGTCGAGCACCTTCAACCCGATCTTGGGCAGGCATTCCTCGTATCCGACGTCGAGCGGCTTGGTCCAGGCGGCGTCCTCGCTCATGATGACGGCAGTCTTCATGTGCTTTTGTTCCACCAGCAATTCCTTGGCGGCGTCGCAGACCGACAGCGCGAGCGCGGCCGAGGTCAGATAACCGTGGAAAGTATATTTGTTCTTCTCATATTCGTTATGGACGCTCTTGCTGATCTCGTTGGACGCCGCGCCGGGAGTAATAAAGGGTGTCTTCAGGCGCGATGCCCAAGGTTCCAGCGCCAGCACAACTTCGCTGATGTAGCTTGCGATGACGATGTTGACCTTGTCCTCATTGACCGCGCGTTGGAACGCGCGGACGGTATCCGCCGAGGAGCTATGGTTGTCGTAGGTGATAATTTCGATCTTGCGTCCGTCAACGCCGCCCATCGCATTGATTTCATCGGCGGCCATCTGGGCTGCCTGAGGGATCGACGCACCGGCAATGGCTTGTGCTTCCGCGATGACGCCAATCTTGATGGGGTCGGCGGCAAAAGCCTGACCGGAAGCCAACATGCTGAGGGCGGCCGCTCCGAGAAGCCTCGGCAACGACCAAATGGAACTTGGCCAGTTTGTTTTTGTCATGACGTTTCTCTCCAGTTCATAAGCTTCTTATTCAGCCTTCGCACTATTGTAGCCGTGCCTGCGCAGTCAGCAAGCGAAACTGCATTGCAAACCTCTACACGATGTCGAACTAGGCCGCAGTTGCGACCTCGGTCCAATTGTTGAGACTTAAGTGTGAGTTCTGCAAAATTCTGCTTTCTTATGCAAATGTCGACAAAAATTATGCAGAACTTTGCATAGATTTGCAGAAGGGGTACCAGGTCCATTGGAGGCGACAATGGCAGGATGGCCGAGGCAGTAGGTCATTCTTGCCAGAGCATTGCGAAACGTTTCAGAGCATTTCGAGGCATTTCGTAACAAGCCGTTGCCACTTGTTGCGTTGGCGCGCGATCGCCAGCAATCGCGGTGAAGGATCGATCCCGTAGACAGTTAGCGGAGAATCCTGTCCAGCGCTGGCGAGCATTTCAGTTTCATCCACATCGCGCAGCACAAAAAGAAGCTGAGGCTTTTCATCTAGCCTGGCGCCGACACCATACAGTGCTGCCGCAACGTGCTTGCACATGTCTGCCCAATCTGGACAGCTGCAGGACAGCTTGATTTCCGTCGGCGACGGAAACAGGCCGTCACCCTCTCGACAGACCCGGTCCATCACGCCTTTCGCCAAGCGGCCCTGCAGGAGTTCAACCAGCGAATCGACGGTCCCGGCGCAGTCCCGACAGATGGATTTCCAGCGTGCCCGCATAACCGGTGCAATGACAATCTTGATTTGGTAGAGTTCAGACCCGGCGACCATTGCCGAGATCTCTCGGAAATGGTCGTTCGGAAAATATTGCAGGCCTTCGATCGGGGGAAAGCCGTTGCCTATCCCGGAAGGGTGAGCGTGCGAGCCGCCACTTGGTTTCCTCGGTGTTACTGCCTCGCACCCTGATCACACGTCTGGCGGCAATGGAGACCAAAAAGATGGGCTTGCACACCTAACCACTGGCGGCAAATCAAC
>Ga0182024_10018433_pt1 | contig 12997 bp, 5 predicted proteins | sample P32metaG_FD_120480 | JGI IMG/M metagenome (GOLD analysis project Ga0182024, IMG submission 120480) | Permafrost microbial communities from Stordalen Mire, Sweden - P3-2 metaG (Illumina Assembly) | ecosystem: Environmental > Terrestrial > Soil > Wetlands > Permafrost | place: Sweden: Stordalen...
CCGTTCGCGGAGCCGCGCTGCGAAGGCCTTGAGAATGGGATTGCAGCGCATCGCCGCGATCGCCGGCATGAAGAGCACCCAGCGAATGTGAGCATTGCCGACCTTGGAAAGCCACGCAGCCGAGACGGAGCGCCCGGATCGAAACTCTCGGGGGCACAGACCTACGAAGGCCGCCAGGGCTTTGGCGTTACGAAATTCAGTGATCTGCGGCAACTCTCCAAGGATCGTCACAGCAACTCGTTCACCGATGCCCGGAATCGACGTCAACAGGTCGCGATGGCCGCGCATGGTAGGATCGTTGTGAATCAGCGAGCGGATTTGCTCGTCGACCTCCGCGATCTGCTGCTCCAGGAACCCGATCGTCGTCTCGATCGATTCGCGAACATCGGCCGAGCCCGGTGCGCCCAATCGGTTGCTTTCCTGGACACGCATCTCATCGAGGGCAGTTCGCCGGCGAGCCAGACGCCGTAAGCGCTGCTGTAACGGGCTCGGCGGTTCCCAAAGTCCGGGATGCATCGCCGCGCAAAAACGAGCAATTAGCGCCGCGTCAGCTTTGTCGGTCTTCGTTCTCGACAGCTCGCTTTGGCCGAAAGACTTAATCGCAAGGGGATTGACGATGCTCACCACATGGCCTTGCGCGTGCAGATCCGTTCCTAACTCTTCGCTCCAGCCACCAGTGGCCTCGAGACAGGCGTGAACGCGCTCGATGTGACGATTTTTCAACCAACGGTGCAGTCGTTTGAAGCCATCCGTAGAGTTAGGGAAGTGGTTGGCTCGGACGGAGCCTTCAACAAGCAACGCGCAGTGGAATTCGAACTTTCCCACGTCGATGCCAAGGATCACAGCCTCCACGGTCTCCTCCTTCCGCGGTAGCCTCGACCTCCCTGACACATACGAGCTGCTGCCACGCCGGGCGCGCCCCGGATTCCGTTCGGTCATTCCAGCCACCGCACTGAGCAACTCGGGCACCAATCTAGTTCACGGCCTCTGCGACCAAGGGAAGCTACGGTGTCACCGAGCAAGATGCGATCATTCGATCACACCGCCGGAAAACCGGCCTGCCGAACATATCAGGGAAGCTCTGACAGTTTTTCTACTGTGGAGGACGGAAACCAAGACCACTGACGAGATTAGTTTTCTTGTCGATAATGACGATGAACTCGATCTCGTCCGCCGCGAACTCGACGCGATAGAAATAACTGGCGTCCTCGGGCGAGGTCGTCTCGCGCTTGAAGATTGTCGCCGTCGGTTTTCCGAGTGGCGCAAATTGTGCCGCGAGCTGCTTCTGTGACCTCATCACCATGTTCGCGAAGTCTGGTGTGAGCTCGCTTGACTGCAGCGTTCCGTGGAGCATTTCGTCGAGCAAGTGCAAAATGCGAGGGCGCACCCCGAGATCTTCGTCCGGCCCAGGCTTCCTTGCCGCGGCGACCGCCTCGGGAACGGTCGCTTCGAACGCAGCGGTCATGAACGCGTTCGCATGCGCGTCCAAGGCATTTGCAAACACGATGATCGCGAGGTGATCGTCCGGGAACGTAGCGTTCAGTGTGACGGAGCCGTTGGTTCCACCGTTGTGTTGCTCTGGTGCCCGTCCACGGTGCCGGTTTCCAGCCCCATGCCGTACGTGTCTCGTTGCCCGTTCGCAAGGGTCGCGGGAGTCGACGTCAACCCGTAGCCGGCGGCGCTCACGATCTTTCCATGCTGCGCGCACTTTCCAACCAGCAGTCGGAGTGAACGCCGAGCCTCTTCATCGAGATACAGCTTGAGTGCCTCGCTTACGCGGCCTGGCATTGACTCCACCACGATGCCACCAATAATAGCATGCCTTCGGGGCTTTGTGGCTCCGCTGTGGAGGGTAGGAGACGCGTATTCCTCAAACTACGTATTGCGAAAGACGTGCTCAGCATGCCAAGCGAGGTATCCGCGGTGATTATCTGTTAGTCTAGACACACATAATGCATCAGCTAAGCCAAGGCTAGCGCGGGACAGCTCTGAAAGCGATCGCGAGAAGAGAACGTTGCCATCTCGTGCTATGGTGATAAAACCCGCGTCAAATAAAGCATCCAGATGAGGGGCTAGCAGGAATCCGTTAAATATGTCAAGCCGCTCAGCGTCGCTTTCGCAATCGGCCCACGGCTTGCAGTGGCTGGCTCGCAAAAGCTCGACTACGTCAAGTCCGGAAATGGCGCAGCGCCCTTCCCAGTAGTCTATGAGTCCTTGTCGGTAGATACCCTGGCCGATGCGTAGCACTACTAGCCTCTCAGCTTCTGTGCTACGAGGTAGGTCAGCAGCTTGAGTTTCGAAGTCGCGAAGCGGACCGTCGGGCAGTGCACGCGACAATTGGAACGCCCGTCGTAGGAAATGATGCAGGGCCTCAAAATCCGATGCAATGAGAACTGCTGATGCACCGAGTGGCGAATTGGCCTGATAGTGGCCCTCAGACGCAAGTTCGCTCACCACTAAGTGGTCAGAAAATCCCGCGGCTAGTCGTCCAGAAGCGATTTCTGACAGCCAAAGCTTTAGCGTAACCTTCGTACTAGCAAAATAGAGCCAACCGTTCGCTGTCGGCTCCTCCAGGTCAAAGCCGTTGTCCGCCGCCGCCTTTCGTAGACGCGTCTCGGTAAGCGCCGATGTCATCGCGGGGGTGATACCTCGGGCTGTCGTGGAGAGCGCGCCGGAGTCGGCAAGTGCTCCCATGATTGAATGATCAGGCGACGAGTACGAAACTCGCCAAACTCCCGTTCCTCGGCTCGCTTCAAGGCCCCAAAGGTTTCAAAATCGCACTCAGGGCCCAGGATGTCACTAGGATCTAAAAGGTAGCGCATCTCGTCCCGCGTTAGACCGAATAAGTCTCTAGCAACTAGGACATCAATCTCCGCCCTAATACGATCACGATCCTCCGCTTTTTCCGACGGAGCGACGACTGCCGGCTCTAGGCCAAGAAGAGCAGCGACATCATGCAGGAACACGCGCATTTCTGCTCCAGTGCCGGAGAGCCTTAGCGCGCGAACAGCCACTGCCACTTGGAGCGCTGAATTGTTGTAGGTGCGTGGAAGTGGTAGGCCATCTACAAGAAAGCTCGACATTATGAGACCGACCTTCTTTCGAGCCAAATAGTCTATGCATAACGAGTTCGCTACCCCCAACCACCATAACGAAAGAAGCGGGGACGGCGGGTCAAAGGTTATCGTGGGGACGTTGTTGCCGCACGCCACTCCTCCGGGGACAAGCGCGGCAACTAGTGACCTCGAATTTGTCGGGCTGGCCACGCCGCAGAACGCTATACGAAACATGCGATATCGCTGCCGCAGCTTCTCAGGTATATCCTTGGCGGCAATGCGCCATTGAGGTTTTATGGCTTTGTCGTCGCTCCCAAATTCGAGTCCGCGCCATTCCGCCTTGCGCGCCCTGCCAGACACATATGCCTTAGCACGATGGTCAAACGCCGCGATCATTCTGCCCTCATAGACTGGAACTCCAGTATCCCCGTCGTTAAAGAACTTTCTATCGCCGGTCATGTTTATTTCTTGCATGTAGCGAGGTGTAGGCTCATCTGGCAAATCGCTACCGAATGTAGGAAGAGCATCATAGAGCTTTTGGACTATTGTGATATCATTCGGATGGGCGATCTCGGCGATTGCTAGAGCATCGGGACTGAATTCCCTGACTTGCGCAACCGGGTACAGCATTAGATTCCCACCCCGGACTTTATCCAATTTTGCTAACGTATTTACGCCAAAGGCCGCGCGGAAGCAATCGGTCCGACCCCGACCTGCCGCCACGTAGATGCAGAACTTTGCTCTCGAGTCAATGGCGGGAAACCATATTCCACGGGAATTTTCAAAGCCAATGAGCATCTCGAAGTTAAAGTTGTCAAATAGCGCCGAACGAATGTCTCGGGCGTTGGAGCTGTTGTAGAGATGCTCTGGCACAACCTGGGCTGCCGCGCCATTAAGTCGCACCGCCATCAGCGCCAGCTCTACGAATCCGCGATATGTATTTAGTCCGCCACCGCTGAATGCTTCGCTGCTAGCGAACGTATACCGTCCGGAGTACCTGACGAAGGCTGAGGCATCGTAAATCGCGCGCGCGTAAACATTCCAAGCGTCTTGCATTCCTGGACTGCCAAGAAGCTCCGCAACGCGGCGATCCTCATCGGCGGGTTTCATAAATCTAATCTCGGGGTCGTAAGAAGAGAACCACTCCTTTATGTTTGGGGTCATCTTATCCCAAGGTGGATTCCCAATGACAAGATCGAAGCCACCCTTAGAAAACACGTCCGCGAATGCCAGCGGCCAGTGGAAGAAGCGGTGCAGCTCCGCAACCTCCTTGGCACACGCTACCGCCTCCTCCCGAGGTTTTTGCCCGCGCGCTGCCTTGTCCAGGTCGGACGTTAACGGTACTTGCGACGCGCTTTGAGGTCCCTTCCGCTCAAAAAACGCCGCGCAAAACAAATCTGCACGTAAGCGGGCAGCAACGAGAGAAGGTTCCTGTTGCGCAGCAGCGAGCGCTACCCGTTTCCTTTCCACCTGTTCGAGCGTATCTTCCGGTAGCACCTCAGCGGCAAGAACCGAATCAGCTGCAGCGAACAAGGGAAGACTTCTGAACTCGATTACTCGCTTCTTGTTCTCTTTCCTAAGTGCCGCCGCGGTTCGCTTGTCGTCGCCCTCCCTGACTTCAAATGCAGCGTCTGGAATGCCCTCGTCGAGGAGGGTCAGATCGAACAGTCCGATTAGGGCGTCGCCACAGCAAATGTGAGCATCCAAAAAGGAAAGTGGCCGACCAGGAACAACCGTTTCTATCCATAAGGCAGTCTTGCAAAGTTCGACTGCCATCGGGTTACGATCGACGCCGTAGATACAGTGGGCAATCACATCGCGCAAGGCTTCGCGATATTCCGACATCGAAGGTGTGCCGGTTGCGCGGACCTTGGCTACCTGAGAAGCTATGCGCCGCGCGGCCCCGAGAAGGAAATGGCCGCTTCCACAAGCTGGATCAACGACGGTGAGCTGCAAAAGAGCCGTGGCCGGATCTTTATGATGCGTAGCAAGCGTGCGCGCAATCAGCGGCTCGGCGGCTTCGTCCAGGAGTGTTTGTACTAGCACGTCATTTGTGTAGAAACTGCTTGACAGTTTTCGCGCGTTACCTTTAGCGTCGCCGGTTGCTGCGAAGCCAAATGTTCGCTCTTCAAGCGAAACCTGCGGCAATAACTCGAGAAGGCTCTCATAAATACTGCCCAATTCCTCGGGACCCATGTCGCGCCAATTGACGCGGGCAATCCCGCCTTCTTCTCTCAGCCAGCTCAATCTAAATAGCGCATCCAGCAAGAAATGGTTTTCGATCTTGCATTTGTCGATAACCGGACATTGATTTTCGGCAAACAGGCCTCCGAGCGCCGGAAGAGCGAGCCTCGGCTCACCATGCGCCACACTGCGAAGGACAATCCTGACGCCATCCCAGATGTCGCTGAAGCGGTCACGCGCGCTCCGACGGATTGATCGCTCACGCAAAGCTCGAATGCTATACGCCTCTGAGTAAAGAGTTTTCGCCGAATCGGAGCAATCCGAGGGATGTAGGAGACCGCGCTCTTCAACGGCCAGCAGGAAAATGAGACGATATACTAGCCTCAGGAGCTGCTGAAAGTATGCTTGTGTGCTAAGAGTGCCGTTGGAAAGAGATTGTCGAAGGGCTATATTATCGCGGTGTGTGGTGAAACCTTGACCAAGAGCTAACAGTGCTGACTCGACACCGTCCCGCAAATCCGCGCGAGCTCGGACACCCTCCTTGCGACCAATGGTGCGCCACTCCTCAAGCCAGCAATCGGTCAGGCTGGCGTTGCCCTGGCCGAATCGTGACTCATGGAGTAGTAGCCAAAGGACGACAAAATCGGCAAAGCGCTCTTCGGTGAAAAGTCTCTCGAGATCAACTTCGATCCAGGCAGGTTTAGTAAGGCTTGCATTCTCGCGCAGCAGCCTGAGCTGAAGGCCGTCCGCCGCGATTCCCCATAGGCCCGATTGCCTTTCATTAAGGTACTCTTGAACAAGCCCGAAACAACTTCGCCTTCGGACGCCGTCTCCAAACTGACTAGAGGGAGCATCCAATCCGTGTCCTGCTGCGGCGATTGCGATCGGAACTCGACCGCCAGCAAGCAGAGTAATCGGGTAAACGTGATCTCCGAAACTGATGGATGATTCCCGTTGGAACGGTTTTAAGGCAAAAACATCACGCAGGATGGCGCTTACGAATTTCTGGGTCAGTGAAAGACCATCTGTAGCACAGGGTAGTCCAGCTTTGAACTCAATCCAGGTGGCCTGTGCAATCCGCCAGTAGCGCCCGATCTCGTCGCGAATATTTAGTCCTTTGGGAATCGTGTAGTCCGAGTCTCTTTGACCGGGCGCCTCTAGTTGCGCAATCCTAGAAAGCCACTCCGAGGACAGGAGTCCGCCTTCGATCGAGAGTGACTCGAAGGCAAGCTGCGTCTGTTTCCGGCTGCTTCTACGCGCAATCATCGCAGCAGTGGTAAAAGAACAAACACGCCGATTATATCGACCGGTAACACCGGCTTTACTGAGTAGCTTCCCTTGGCCAAAGCGGCTTCGCGCACCCGCCTGTGATCGGCTAAGAGCACTTGAGCCCGCCGCTCAGCGAACTCATTAAGAATGGTTGACTCTTCTCTTAGCAACACAAGTGCTCGCTCGAGTTCACGACTGTAGACTGACGGCATTGCGTCACTCGAAGGCGGCAGATTCAGGAATGCGAGGGCTTCATCGGAACCGAGGAATGAATTGGGATCCGCACCTTGCCAGGCAATAGCCGTCGCTTCCTCGACCAGAGTACGACTGGTCCTCGGGCCGGTTGCGACCAACTCATGCCTGAGACGTACGAGCGCCACCGTAGTGCGCATCTCCACTGGCGCGATCCAGCAACCGGTACGTCCAAGAACCGCTGCATCCTTGAAACCCTCTTCGGAGCTCATTCCCAGTGTCCGTTCTAGCAAAGTATCCGACAAGACCGCGACAAGCGGATGACTGCGAAGGATCGGCGTTAGACCGTGGGATGGGTAAGAAAACGCTATCCGCATCGTTCCAACGATGCCCTCCGCTTCAAGGCGCTCTCGAATATCCCACTGGAGCGCAGCAAGCGGCACCTTATAGCCTTTGGATAATGGCTCCGGCGCAGCCCCAAGCCTGGCTAAAGCCCTCGTAGTGAAACGCCGAACGTCGTCGGTATTCCCGATCGAAACCTGCGTCTTATGCCACTCGGGTAAGACATCGTCTGGTCTCAATCGCTGCTGCGCAAAAATGGTTCGACTTCTCCTGGTACCTTCCGCCGCGTTGCGCCACACTGTGTCTATCTTGTGAGCTTCGTCCAGCTCTGTGTAGTCAAACTGGAGCAGCTGCTGTCGACGGTCAGCTCGCAGCAAGACCGCATGCATGAGCGCTTGCGTTAACCGGTGCCCATCGTCAGGAAGGGGAACGGGAACACCAAGCTCTTTGCGGATGCTCTCAGCCTTACGAAGAATTACCTTGAGAACTGCGCCATCGACCGGGTTGTTTTCTCCATACAACAGGCTGGTGCGAACGATCGGCTTGTCCTGACCGAAACGATCAACGCGGCCTTCTCGTTGCTCGTGGCGAGTCGGATTCCATGAAAGATCGTAATGTACTACTGCGTCGAAATGATCTTGAAGATTGACGCCTTCAGACAAGCAATCAGTTGCTATGAGCAGTCGGTGTTCGGCTTTCCCAAGCTCGTCGACTCGGACCTCTCGCTCATCAGACGTAAACTCACCGGTGACAACTTCCACTGTGACGTCGGAAAATTTTCCATCCAAATGCTTCCTAAGATAATGGGCTGTCGGAATATAGCGGCAGAATACTACTGGATTGAATCCATCGTGGAGCAAGGAGCGCAGATGTTCCGTCAGCAACTTTAGTTTTGGATCTCCCGACTCGCCCTCAAGCCGCTCTGCTTCTCGAATCAAATCCCCCAGTGCGGAATCTGGCGTTATAAGCGATGGCTGAACGTCATCGCCAACCAGCGCATCCACCGTCCCGTCAAAGACGCCATCTTCAAAAGCGCTTTCGTCGATGACAGTTACTGGATCTAGGCGATTTCTCAGGGTTTCTGAAGCAGCCGCCGGGCTTGAGGAAACACAACGCATTAACGCCAGCATTCCCCAAAAGTTTAGCCTTCGACGATGCTCATCTGCTCCCGCGCGCTCGATAATAGTTGCGCAATAGTCGAGGACGTGGTCCAAGAAGTCCTGCCACGGCCCAGTTAGGCGGTAAGTGAGATCCGGATCTGTCCTTTCCCGACGGGGAAAGAGTCGGCCCTCCTTCCATTCCTCAATATCGGGTCGCCTACGCTGGACGAAGTGGCGCGCCAGTTTGGCACGCAGCTCATCGCGCCGTGCTCCTAGTGTCTGCGGTAGCTGTTGAAACTCTGGGTCCAGGAGCCCCAATAAACGGTAGAAACCGTCCTCATCTCCACTGTGGGGTACCGCAGTTAACATGACCAGATGTCTTGTAGCTGACCGAGATAAATCGCGGAGGAGCTCATAGCGCTGATGACGCCCCTGCCCAACCGCCGCGCACGTGTGTGCCTCATCCACAATGACAAAGTCCGGACATGCACGGAGGAACTCAGCTCGACGGTTGGCGCTCTTTATGTAGTCCAGGCTAACGACTGTAAAGGGATATATTTCGAAGATCCCTTCGGTCGGGGGAAGGTCGCGCTCCAACCTTGCAGCCGTTTTGTCCGTTACTGCTACAGCCTGCATATGGAACGCTCGCTCCATTTCTCCAATCCACTGCTCGACCAAGTGTCGCGGGCAGAGTACCGTCAGCCGCGTAATCTCTCCTCGATCGAATAACTCTCGAGCGATCAAACCCGCTTCAATCGTCTTACCGACACCGACATCGTCGGCAATTAGCAATCTAATCGGGTCGAGCTTGAGCGCCATTAGTAACGGCACTAATTGGTATGCTCTCGGCTCAATCGCGATGTGACCAAAACTTCTGAACGGCCCGGCACCGCGTCGCAGTGAAAGAAGCAATGCGTCACGTAGCAGCATCGCCGCCTCATGGCTACCCCTTTGAGACGTTGTCGGCATTGGGAACGTCGCAGGAACGACTGGTTCACGCTCCAGGGGAAGATAGATTATAACCTGATCTTGCTCGGAGCCGGACAGCGGCCTTAGATGAAGCGTCTCCGGGTCATCGCTATTGAGAACTACCCATTCTCGGCCGCGTGCCCGCACCAGTGATCCGGGAGTGAATGCTATTCGATCCGAAATCACGACTGGCCGAGCGCGCGTTCAAGCGCGAGGAAACCATCAGGCCACTGACTGTCATCACTTCCGAAGGATACAACCTCGAGTCCCCGATCTTTAACTGCGCTAATGATCGACGCCGGTGTGTCATCAAACGCGACCATGACGTAATGCGAACGCCAGACGAATCTAACGGTAGCACCGCCTAACAGCAGCGGATCGTGATCCGGAACAGGGATCGAACGGCTGGTGGCTGACTCGACCCAGCGGCGCTCAGTTGCCCCCTCGCTGACCGGCCAGCTCGAACTGCTGTCGGTCGGAGTGTCGGCATCAAGGTAAGACGTTGAGGATCTGATCAATCGTAGAAGAAAGTCTTGGGCGCGTTGGTCACGCCGATCAATCAAGTCATGGTCAGGCTGATTATAATACGAAAGTAGGCACTTATAGCAGCCGGCGACGCACTGAGTACCTTCAACGGTTTCAAGGGATCCAGCGATTAACGTCGACCTGTCAACGCCAGAAAGCTGGAAATGCATTATGCTGAGCGCAGCTCTGGCGATGATACTTAACGCATTTGGATCTGATACTAGGCGCGTCAGAACGCCGGCCCCCCCTTCGCTCGCTTCGTACAAGAGGAAGCCTTGTCGCGAATCTCGAGCCGGTACAGGTTCGGCGAGAACCTCACTCTCCTCAAGTTGGTAGGCTGACTCAATACCGCGCAGGATCGCGTGCTGCACTGTAGCGAGCGTTATCTGCGAATGGTCTTTGTCGGCGGGCAACAATAACAGCGCATTCTTATGATCTTGAACGCAAGGCACAATCCTTTGGCGCACTGTCGACGGATCATCGGGGTCGCCTTCGTCGTCCTTTCCGCGAGCCCAGCGGCCCGAGATCGGATCGATTAAGAATCCTAATTGAGTACGGTTTGCACGACGCCGCAGTCCCTTGTTGATTCGCGTAACAGTTGAGCCAGGGCCATACGAAAGCCGAGCGATTACGCCTAGATCGTCGCGGCACTCCCCGCGTCTGACATCCAAGTGTCGATCACGCTCCGCCCACTCAAAGGTTGTCTGAAGGTCGAACCCGCGGCGCTGGCGCTCCTCATCGTTTGCTGTGATTCTTTCTGCCGGCAGGGTGGCTACGTTCTCGATACGATAGGCATCTCGGATTAACTCGGGATGATCAAGCGACCCTCCGCAGCCGCGACACAGTGACGCGGTTTCATCGAAATGGCCCGCGCCGCAAACTGGGCAGATCCGAATCGAAAAGGTTGGTAGCCGGTGTTCTGACGTTGTGCTATCGCGAGTGCCTAACGACAGCATCGCGCGCACAACACGATACATGCGGCCTTCGTGGTATACGAGACTTCCCGGGCCGAACTCAGCCAGCGCAAGGAAACGGGGGCGCTGGAGGTAGCGGCCATGACCTTCCGTCGCGGCCGGTATGTATGCCATAAGCGGCAAACGCGGAAAGTTATAGCCGGGTAAAAAACCTTCGGTCGCAAGATAGCGATATGTATAGAAGTCGCTCGAGGATTTGCTCTCGCCCTCTTGCAATAAGTTGAGCTGATCGAGGGCTTGCTGATGACGGCTATTCGCGGCCTTTCTCTCCCTGGGCGTAGCGGCATAATCGTCCATAATCTTGCGGGCGGCATCGCGCTGCTCTTCCGCAGCTGTAAAGAGGTCGCGCCAGCGATCAAACGCAGCTTGGAAACGTGCCAATGCCTTGTCGGTTGTTTCGCGAGCATATGCCGCCCTCCCGGGATACCAATCAGCAACCGCGGGACGTAGCTCCTCGTCCAGCATGTCCAAAATATTGGAGACTCGGACCAGCGCTTCACTATTGACTCGTTCATCGGCCATTGGCTGAAGCAGGCTCCGCCGCACCGGTCGTGTGCGGTCACTGAGATCCAGGAGTTCCGCAATTGACGGATCGAGTGGTACTCCCGTGCTCGCCAGCCACACAGCCTGGAGGTGACTGTCAATGAGCTCGCGATTCGCAAGATCAAGGAGTGGTGGCCTTACTTCGCCGTGGACCATCGCCCGTGGATTCCTGAAGAAGTATTGGTCATGTGGACTCTGGGCCGAACAATAAGTCACTACGAGGGCCGGCTGCCCACTGCGACCGGCGCGACCGCTTCGCTGAGCGTAGTTAGCCGGTGTTGGCGGTACGTTGCGCAAGTAAACCGCGTTCAGGGCCGAAATATCGACACCGAGTTCCATTGTCGGAGAACAGAACAGCACTGGAAGGAATCTGGTGGTTTCGCCGACCTTTCGGACCGTTTGCTCATTATCGGTTAGCTCTTCACGCTCTTTTGTTCCGAACCTAAAACGCTTCTCTCGTATTTCACGCTTATCTTGGTCCACCATAGCTGTGTGCTCTCGTGCCTCGAAGCCAAACAAGGCATGTTCTGGCTGCGCAAGAATCTCGGATAGGGCCGCATAGAAATCCTTAAAGAATGCATTCTCTCGGGTGTTTGGCGCTGCCGAGCCGCTTGCAAGATAAAAACGCACGCAAGCGTCGTTGAGCTTCCAACCGGTTCGATCTCCAAATGGAGTCGGCTCTTCTCTCACCAATCCATGTTTGGCAGCTGCGCGAAGAAGTGTATCCAGTAGCGAATCGTACGTCTGGGTATCCATCGTCTGCGCACCACGGACATTGCCCCAAAGGCTTGAGCGCTTCAGCTCGCGTCCAAGAGCGCTCCGAACTCCACCACGAACAATCAGATCTTCGTCCCGTAGTGTATTGTCGCGTCGATTTGGCGCTTTAGTGAAGAGCCATCGCGATGGCCGTGGATTTTCATCCACTCCAAATCCCCAAGGCATTCGCAAAAAGCTGTGTGATCGCGCGAGCAACTGCTCCGGTACTGGACGCTCCAAAACTGCACTGCGAACCGCCATTCCCTTTCGCATGTAATCAAAGAGTGCGCGATAGACGTTTGCTCGGACATGCTCGGATGCATCCCGTAGTAGAGATGGGGCATCTTTGAATAACGCGATATCCGCGGACAGCTCTTCGAAACCTTGGTACTCGACTCGAACTAGATTGAGTTGCTCCAGGTTAGGGTTCGTGTAACGCCATCCGCGTCTTTGATCGAACCACGTGCGATACGAAAGGACATCGCGCAGGGCACGCTCGGCTTCCTGCAAGTTAAAACCACGCAGGTCAGGCTCCAGGAGCCATTCTGCCCGTAAGGCTGGATCTTTATCGTCAAAGCCCAGAGCGCGTTGCTGGGCAGCACCAAGGTCTTCGCTTCCCAAGCCATTATCATGGGCGGCGCGCAATGCAGCCAGAAGGCCGGCGCGTACCAAGCTCACAAAAAGGAAGTCATTAAAGTGGCCAGCCTGGAGCGCTGCGTCCTGACGGTTATCCGTGAAGCCAAGAATCTTCCGCGTTACGGTCGCTAGGTCGGACTTCCGGCCGTGCATCCAGCGAAGCACTGAAGTGACCAAGACGGTGGTAGCAGAGCTTCGACCTTCGGCCGTTAATGATGCGAGGCGTGTGCGGTCGCGCGATGACCCTTGATAGGTTGCCCTGCATCGCAGGCAAAACCGAAACTTGCCAGGCAGAAACCATGCTTTCGGCCCGCTTCCTACCCTCCCAGTGGGTTCAACGCGGAGCGCAGTTGGCCGCGCGTTCTTGTAGTTTTGTTTCAGTCGTACCCGTCCAGCCGTATCGAAGTCCAGCCAAGATTCGGGGTAATCTTCTTCGAGGCGATCCTCAAAG
>Ga0182024_10018434_pt1 | contig 12997 bp, 8 predicted proteins | sample P32metaG_FD_120480 | JGI IMG/M metagenome (GOLD analysis project Ga0182024, IMG submission 120480) | Permafrost microbial communities from Stordalen Mire, Sweden - P3-2 metaG (Illumina Assembly) | ecosystem: Environmental > Terrestrial > Soil > Wetlands > Permafrost | place: Sweden: Stordalen...
CGTCAAAAATGTCCGGTACGGCCTTGCCATCTTCAATGTCGGCGAGTCGCCCACGTCGAATCCGATAGCGCTCATTGTTGGCGGCGCGCGCGAGCTCGCTGGTGAGGCGCTCGACCGCCACCCGTGTGAGGTGAAGCTCTTCCCGAAGTCCTCGAAGCCATTCCCCCGGACTCGTCATGACTACTACTCCGGCCGCAGCGCAGACTCGGTGTTGGAAGTCTGCACTTGCTAAGCGATAAAACTGCGTTCCTCGGGAAGTGTCGCAGAAGGCCCCCTCGTGATGCCGCTTGGCATCAGCCCATCTGTGCGTGCTATCAGATTACGTCCAATTCCACTACCGACTTGCTTTGACCGCAATGTCCTTTCGTCTACTTTACTCGTACAACACGACAGCTAGCAGAAAGTTTTTCTTCGTTTTGTTCCACTATGAACAAAATACTGCGAACCGATACCGCCGGCAGGTATAAAGAACCCCATTTTCGCCTGAGTATAAAGGCAAGACGGCCTACGTCAACAACAATCTTGGTTTTGTTCGGAAAGCAGAACAACGCGGGAGAGTAATAAGGGCAACTCGACCAATGCACTTGGGAACCCCAAGTGGTGTTGAACGCCCCCTTGTTTCGAGTAACTGATCAAGTGTTGTGACTTGAGTGCAGGTTTGGCTCCCGACGGCACGAAGCTGCGCTCCTGCACGATTTTGTGCAGGCGATGCCCAGACTCAACGCGTCGCTGCGGACTCTCAATCGCAGATCCATAACTGCCAACCAGCATTAAGCATCGCCGACTAGTGTTTCAACTTCTTTCCGCTCATCACGTTCTGAACTCGTGCCACAGAACAGGTATGTCGAACCGAGATCGTTTGATCGGAGGGCAAGCTGCACGATTTCGTGCATGAAAAAAAAGTTTTCAAAACGGGTTGGCTGTGGATGTACGGTGCACTCATCGCTTAACTCTACATCTGGGGATAGATCCCAAGTTCCCAAACTGCCACCTCAGTCGAGCAGCACGTTCTGGAAGGTAGCGTATGCCTCCTGCAGTAGCCGCGCCCCCGCCAACCCCGGTGGAACCCGTTACTGAAACTCTACACGGAGTGGAGGTCACAGATCCCTATCGCTGGCTGGAAGACCAGAACTCGCCCCGAACACGGGCATGGCTCGAAGAACAGACAGGGTATACGCGTGCATACCTGGATGCGATTCCGGGTCGAGAGCAAATCAGAGAACGGGTTCGAGAGCTCATGGCATTCAAGGAGGTTATCTCCGAACCTTGGAACCTAGGCGACCGCTACTTTTTCCTCAAGCGTCAGGAAGGCACGGAGCAGCCCGCCATAGTGATGCGAAACGGGTTATTCGGAGAGGAGACAGTCCTGGTCGACCCAGCATTGCGCGCAACCGGGACTTCGACTGCCGCTTCTATTATCGCGATCTCTCATGATGCTCGGCTCCTCGCCTATTCTGTGCGACAAGGCGGCACCGATCACTCGTCTTTAGAGATCCTTGACCTTGAGCGGAACACCGTCCTCACGGACCGGCTTCCAGAGGGCTTCTGTACAGGGTTTGTTTTTGGGCCCGATGGCACAGGGTTCTACTACTCTCATCGCGATCTGCGCGATCCGCGGCCTAACTATAAGGCGGCCTTCTGGCATCGCTTCGGCAGTGACCGGTCGCAAGACATTGAAGTCTTTTTTGCGGGCGAAGAACCGAATCTCTTCCTCGGAATTCTCGATTCACCCGAAGCCAATCTCTTGGCGTACGCCGTGTTTTCCGCCGGCAAGCGACCGACCACCTCGCTCCACTTGCACAGCCTGGAGCCGGGAGTTGCTCCCAGGCTCTTGTTACGCGATATCGAAGGCTGCTTTGTGCCGTTCTTCGCACAGGGCCAACTGTTCGCCTACACCGACTTCGCCGCTCCGAACTTTCGGATCGTCGGTATTGATTTACACGATCCAGATCCATCGCATTGGCGAGACATTGTCCCCCAATCCGATCGTCGCGTCCAGCAGTTCACGGTTGCCGGTGACCGAATCTTCGTGACTCGTGTTGATCGTTTCTCAACTCAAATCGAAGCGTTCGGCCTCAGGGATGGTGAGAAAAAGGATGCTCCATTTTCTACGCACGGGACTATCGACCTTCTAAATCCCACGAATCGAGCCGACAGTCTGTTCTACTGCTATACCTCAATCGCTCAACCACCAACTGCCTATTGCTATAACACGCGAGAAGAAAAATCCTGCCTGTGGCAGGAGCCGAATGTCCCATTCGATCCTTCCTTCATCGCTTTCGAAGAGACTAGATATCCATCGAAGGACGGCACTTCAATTCCGCTTTTTCTAGCCGCCAGAAGAGATCTATTACATTCGGGACCACTGCCAACCTTTCTGACTGGCTACGGAGGATTTGGGAGTTGTGTCACGCCCCGCTTCACTGCCTTTGCAACCTTTCTGATCGAGCAGGGACTGCTGTTTGCGGTGCCTGCTCTCCGCGGAGGCTCAGAGCTCGGTGAACAATGGCACCAAGCGGGCAAGCGCGAGAACCGCCAAAACTCGTTTGATGACTTTATTGCCGCCGCCGAGTGGCTTCAATTGCGCAGCCGATCAGCTAAGAGCCGTATCGCTATCGGCGGCGGCTCAAACGCCGGCCTATTGATAGGAGCCGCGATCACTCAGCGTCCCGACCTCTTCCGCGCTGCCATTTGCCTGGGACCCCTGCTCGATATGATGAGGTATCACCTCTTCGATTTCGCGGCAGGATGGACAGAGGAATATGGATCACCCGAAGATGAGCAGGACTTTCACTGCCTGCTCGGCTACTCGCCCTACCATCGGGTGCAAGACATCGCCGACTACCCGGCGGTCCTGCTCATCTCCGGTGATGCCGACACCCGATGCAACCCGATGCATGCCCGGAAAATGGCTGCGCGCTTACAGGCGGCAAATCATTCGGAACATCCCATTCTGCTCGACTACAAACCTGACTGGGGTCACACTCCAGTTCAACCTCTATCGGTCAGGATCGAGTCTGTCACCGACCGACTAGCGTTCCTGTGCCACGAACTCGGGGTTCATGTCGAGCTCAGGAGGTCGTCGTGATGTTGTTCTTGCGAGCCCTGTGTGCGCTGTTCGCCTACGATGTTTTGAGCTCCTTCCGGAGCTTCGAGACAATCTACACGATGGTGAAGCACTGGACCGTTGCCCCCAGGGCTGCGGATCAGAGCGTCATCGACCGTGTGTGCCGCGCGGTCAACTACGCCTGTGTCTCGTACCCGAAACAGGTTCTTTGTCTGCAGTGCTCCTTCGTCACCACGTACTTGCTCAGAAAGCAGGGCGTCGCTGCGCAGATGGTTCTGGGCGCACAGAAGCTTCCCTTCAAGGCGCATGCTTGGGTCGAAGTCGACGGGCGTGCGGTCAACGAGCGCTCGAATGTGCAGCAGATCTACGCCGTTTGGGATCGGTGCTAGTAGGTGCTAGTAAAGGAGGTCGGGATGAGCGTTCAAGCGGGCGTATGGAATTTCGACGGCAGACCAGTCGACCGAGAGCTGATCGAGGATCTTAGCGCATCCTTGAAGCAACAGGGCCCGGACGGTGAATCAACCTACGTGGACGGTTCCATCGCGCTGATCTACCGCCCTTTTCACACCACCGTTGAATCGCACCGTGAGAAACAGCCTTACGTCTCCCGCCGAGGCTTTGTTTTCACTTGGGATGGCCGCCTGGACAACCGCGAGGTGCTTATCGCCGACCTGCGCATCGATCTTGATGCCGGCCCAACCGACCTCGCCATCTTCGCTGCCGCCTTCGACCGCTGGGACACCGATTGTTTCCGCCGCGTCATTGGCGATTGGGCGGTCTCCATCTGGAAACCGGAACAGCGTGAACTCCTGTTCGCCGCCGACTACATGGCCATCCGGCACGTGTTTTACTACCTCAAGAATGACCGAATCTGGTGGTCGACGGATCTCAGCCCACTGGTGCTGCTTTCGGGCGATAAGTTCCACATCGACGATGACTACATCGCCGGATACTTTGCCCACGAACCGGACGCTCAGCTGACACCTTACCGAGAGATTCGCGAGGTTCCGCCGGGTCAATTTGTCCGCATTCGTAAGGGTGGCGCCTCGGTCGAGCGCTATTGGCGGTTTAGTTCTAAATCGCGCATCCGCTACAACACCGATGCGGAATACGAAGAGCACTTCCTCCATGTCTTCCGGCAATCAGTGCGGCGCAGGTTACGTTCAGACTCGCCGATCCTCGCTGAACTCAGCGGCGGGCTCGACTCTTCCTCAATCGTCTGCGTGGCGGACGACATCATTGCCAACGAAGGAAAGCAGCTCCCTAGTCTCGACACAATCTCTTACTACGACAACACGGAGCCGAACGGAGATGACTCGATTTACTTCCAGAAGATCGAAGAAAAGCGTGGAAGGGTCGGCATTCATATTGATGGCAGTAAATTGGGGAGCTCTCCGGCTTCGCTTGAATGCTCCGAATTCTGCCCTCTGCCCGGAGCACTCGGCGTTGGCCAAAAGCTTGGAGACGAGCGCGCTGCCGTTGTGCGTGGCGGCGGCTACCGAGCGGTGCTGTCAGGCATTGGCGGCGACGAGTTCATGGGAGGAGTCCCTGATCCTCGCGCCCACTTGGCCGATCTAATCGTGCAGTTTAAGCTCGTCAGCCTCGCCAAACACCTCACGGCCTGGAGTTTGGTCAAACGGAGACCCTGGATTCAACTTCTCTGGCAGTCAGCAATCGACGTGCTGCCCCCTTCCCTGGGCCAATATTTGGCCAAGGAAGCTAAAGTCGAACCCTGGATCAGAAAAGACTTCGCCAAACGCACCAGACTAGCCGTCCTCCAGTTGGATGTCGACGAGCACTTCGGACTCTGGCTACCCACCCGGCGCTCCTACATCGGCGGGGTCCTTCTCATGGCCAATAAATTGGCCAAGTTTACGCCGCCGCCAGCGGCACTCGAGGAGGCTCGCTATCCCTATCTCGATCAGAATCTGATTGAGTTCATTCTCTCCATACCGGCCAGTCAGCTATTGAGGCCCGGTGAGAGACGTTCGCTCATGCGGCGGTCGCTGGCAGGCATCGTGCCCGAGGAGATCCTGTCGCGTCGCACCAAGCAGGTCGGTGCGCGCACCCCCGTTCTGGTTCTGGAAAAGCACTGGGATGAGCTGCAAAACATCTACGACACATCCCTGAGTTCGAGCCTCGGGTACGTGCATGAGGATCGATTCCTGAAGGTAATCTCTGACGCCCGCGCAGGGAAAACGGTCCCGCTGGTGCGGGTACTCTGGACAATTTCGCTGGAATATTGGCTACGCGACCTGGCTGGCCGCGGACTGATCGACGCACCCGCGGCCTCCTCGTCATTGGCGAGACAACATGAATTGCAGGTGACTGCGTAGCCAAGCCAGCAACGATCTTCCGTACCCAGCAAGATCGGGACGGAATATTCCAACAAAGGAGCAACACAATGAACTACACGAAGCCAGAAGTAGCAGTACTCGGACAGGCAGTCCGTGTGATCGAAGGCTATTCCAGCAAGCAAACTTTCGGGCCGATTGATAACGTCCTGAAGCAGACCAAGCTGCCGCCGGCCTATGACCTGGACGAGTAAACCCTGATAGGCGCCAATCACGTCAGCAGTTGGCGCCTTGCCTTCCCGGCTGTTGCAAGCAGCCGGGAAGGATTATTTTACACCCATCTGTTGGAATGCCAGGAGAGAACAAATATGGACCAGCCAATCGAGTACCGCAAGCCCGCTATCGTCGATCTGGGCAGCGTGATGGAAGTTATCCGGGGCACATTCACCAAAGGCCACGCGGGGGTCTTGGAATCCATCCATTGGCGCATAATTCCCGCTTATGAGTTGGATGACGAGATAGCGTTCTGAGGCGTGACTACCGGCTCGGCACATTCGGAGTCGCCTTGGCACCTCGGGTGCGAAGACTATGCCAGCGCTTGTATTGCTCGGCCTTGGCCGGATCAGGATCTTCCTCGCCTTTCAGCCAGAAGCAGAACCAGTCCACATCGCCCTGCTGCGAAACCGTGCGCTCCCAGGGCTTCTCCAATATGTGTGCGCCGTCCGGGATGTACATCATCTCTACCGGTTTGCGGAGAGTGGTAAGTCCGGAAAACCAATGCCAGTCTAACAGCAACGAGCCTGCACCCAAGGTCTGAATACGAAGCGGGGTTTCGACCTTATCCATAAGAAACGCCGGTGACACCTCGAACCATTTGAGCAAGCCCTTGCCAAAGGGAGGAGCCCCGTTCAGCGAATCATAGACAGGAGCAAGCGTTTGGTCAACGTTCGAGAATAGCATGTACTGGAAATAGCTATAGTCGGCGCCATCCGCGACGGCTGCCGCCGCGAAGTGATGTTTGGAGTGAGTGAGCGTGTAGGTAACGTACAGATAAGTCCGGCTGAAACCGATGATTCCGATGCGATCTCGATCAATCAGCCCTTTGCGATCCAGAAAATCAACGGCGCTGTCATACACTGCCATGGCCGCCGGAACCTCCTTGGGCGTGTCTACGAGATGCGAGTCGCCAGGATCGGGGGCTTGCAAAACGAAAAATCCTTTGCCCGCTAGCGCCTGGGCGGCAAAGGCGGTGGTCCAGGGACCATCCATCCAAAATCTGTCCGGACTCCATGCGTGGGTTTGTATGACGAGCGGATATTTTTTGCCGGCGACGTAATCCAAGGGCCAATACAGCCCTCCCTTGACTTCACGGCGCTGAGAAGTCTTCCAGGCAACTTCCTCGACTCTGGCCAAAGCGAGGCCCTGGAATTGGGGATTCAAGTCCATCAGTAGTGACTTCTGGCCTCCGCTAGGAGCGATGGCAAAGATTCGCGGAGGTTGGTTCATGTTTTCCTCGAGAACGATATCCGGCAGGGCGGGCGCTCCCTTTGCTTGTTCTTGCGGGATGCTGAATCGGGACCAAGTGGCATTGTCACTGCTCTTCAGGAAGTAGGCTTTTGGGGTAGCCTTTCCGTTGAAGCTAGCCCGCCTTCCGACATCGCAGACGACATCGTTGGTCTTGGCATCCCAGTCAAGAAGCCGCAAGTCCTCGTCGCTTATCTTCACGAGCTGACGGTTGGATATCTTAACTTCCGCTAAGAAGGTGTGCGTCTTTCTCCGAGCGCGTTCCGCCCCGTCATCAACATTCAGCGGCAAATACATATCTGACACAACCACGGACTGGCTGTCGGGCGACCAGGCTACCTCCGACCCCCAAAGGGGAGAAATTGGGCCATCGAGCAACAGGCGACCTGCACGCGTAGATAGATCAACCAGCTCATACTGGAAAATCGATGTGACCGCTCCCGGCGCGGAGGTGGTCTGTCTGGCTGCCTTCAAGTGCTGGTCGTCATACTCGGTCCACGCGTCGGGAATGTGAGCGGCTTGCGTCTTGATGACAAGGTGCAATCCATCCGGCGAAAGCGACATCTCGCTCGACGGGCCAACGTGGCCCTCGGTGGTTATCTCGGCTTCTGCTTTACTTCCCGTCTGTTTTATGAACAAAGTTTGATAATCATCTTCATCATCTTCATCTTCTGTTCCTCCATGTTTCCCTGCAATCAGGTCGGAAACTAATTCACTGGTGACGTTAATGCCGTGGCGAGCGCTGTTCTCGTTTACAAATGACACTTCCGGGTTTTCGGCGGTAAAGACAATTTCGCCACCCTTCGCGGCGGCAATGAATGAACTTAGATTAGTGGCGTGTTGGGTGAGTTTTTTCAACTCCTTCGATCCGCATTGAAGCGAATAAAGCTGGGTGGTTTCGCCTGGATTCTCGCCCAGAAACAGGATGGTATCGTTATCGTCCTTCCACACCACATTTTGGATGGCGGGCCGGTTCGAAGAGGACGACATGGAGAGCAGCACGCGGGGAGTGGGCGAGCGAAAAACCGCGTCCGTTTCGAACAGGATCAGAGAGTACTCGTTCGTATTGGTCTCAAGATTCCCCTTTCTCAGGACCACGACGAACCGCTTTCCGTCGGGCGAGAACTTGGCCACCAAGCCTTTGGAGGGCGTGCCATTGGTATACTGCGGATCGCCAAAACGTGTCATCCGAATAGAATCCGCCACGGTGACGGGCCGCTTCACCGCGGCGCTCTCTGACTTCGCTTGGTTCGCGCGCGCCACAGTTCCCGGCTCCTCGGCGTGACGAATGCAGAACCCATAAGTCGAGCCAACCATCAGGAGCAAGATGCTGACCCGCGAAAGACTGGGCGACCTGCGCAGCCACGACTTCACGTGTTTGTTACGTTCCTCAGGGCACGGCTCAAGGGTCTGACTGGCGAACGACATCACAACGTCCTTTTCGGTATTCAGAAGAACAACTTCAGGGCGAACTGCATTGACCTTGGACCGCCAAGCTGATAGAGAGGATCGAATGCACCATTCCCAAGTTGACCTCCGGCGAGGCTCTGCCCTAGCAGCGCGGAGGATAGGCCAAACTGTGGGATCAGGGCACCGGGACCTCCGAGGTTGCCGGACGGTGGTCCGAAGTTGGGATGGTTCAGTAGATTGAACATCTCGGCGCGGAATTGCAGCTTCACCGATTCATGGATTGGAAAGTCCCGATGAACGGCAAAATCCCACTGGGTAGAGCCAAATCCTCTCAGGAAATTCCTCGATAGGTCTCCTTGCCGCGTTGGACAGAGGCCGAATAGGCAGGGGGCAGTGGGAGGAGACGTGAATGCGGCTGCGTTGAAGGCTTTGCCGCCCGGATACATTGGTCCATACAAATAGAAAGGCTGACCAGCAACGACGTCCGGCCTCGCATTCGTAAAAAAGCTGTTCGAGAGCAGTCCAAAATTTCCGTAGTAGGCGTCAACCGGAGGCGCCGATCGGGTCTGGACAACGGTCTCGATGGACCAGCGCCCCAGCATTGCATTCGCAAGCGTATTGCCGCCATGAAAGGGCACGTCGTATGTGAATGCCATTGAAAACGCGTTCCGAATGTCGAAATCAGAGGGCCCCCGGTTTATATTCGAATTGAGCTCCGACACTAAGTTGGATGCGTTGCCGAAGGAACCAGCCGAAGCGGTGTCTATCGAGTGCGACCACGTATACGATGCAAGCGCCTGCAGACCGTGGGACATCTGGCGATGGAACTGGAGCTGGAGTGCGTTGTAATCAGAGGTGCCGGTGTTGGTTACGAGAACAGCGAGAATAAGATTGGGATTCGGAAAGAGTATCTCGGCCGATTGCAGAAGCCGCCTGCCGGACGCGCCAATATACGATGCCGTCAAGGTTTGTTGCGTCCCCAAAGACTGTTCGATCGCCGTATTCCATTGCAGCGTATACGGCAACTGAAGCTTCGGATTGAAGGCGTATAAGTAGCCGCCGTTGCTGGCGTCAGGTGGTGCGATTTGGGGAGGATTTGGTGTATTGCCGGTCAGAGGAAAGCTGGCAGGGAGAGACAGATAGGTCGACGACCCAAATGGATAGACTGTCGACTGCGCAGTGTTCCCAGCTTCGGATGTCGCCATATCATAGAAGACCCCGAATCCTCCGCGAAGCACCGTCTGCCACTGCGGGTTCTGCGAGACCTGATAGGCCAAGCCGATGCGAGGCGCAACGTTGCCGTAGGTTGTCTTATAGGGCGGTGTACCCACCGGAGCCAGAGCGAGATTCGCCAGATTGCTGAGATTGAAGCCCACCACCGCAGGGAAGCCGGGGCCGCTGAACGTTGTAGGAACGAAGTCGGTGTCCCACCTCAGCCCATACGTTAAGGTCAGGCGGGGGACAACGCGCCATGTATCTTGGGCGAAGACACCAAGGTTGCGAAACAGGAAGGTCACAGGAACACTGGAATTAATATTGCCGGTACCATCCACGGTTCCTGATCCCGCAGATTGTACGCTCAAGAACTCGACAAACTGAGTGTAGGCGGCAGGTTGAACCTGAGGCGACAGACGGCGAAAATCGATGCCGAACTTTATGCTGTGAGGGCCTCTTTGCAGGGACACGCTGTCCACGAAATTGAGTTGCCGCTGGCGATTGTGCGCATATGCGCCAGCGCTAAAGCCAGCGTTGGTCCCAAGTGAGGAGACTGCGAACGTAAACTCCCCATTGCTGCTGGTAAAGGGACTCGGGAATGGCAGTGCTCCGAGTGGTACCGCGCCCCCGAAGTTGTCCAAGTAATTCGAACTGGAAGCATCTGTGCTGCTGTAGTTGAAGCGGAAGTCGTTGGCCGCGACCGCCGATATCGCCCAGGTTACTCCTACTGTGCCAGTTTGGGTGGTGACTCGGGTCGGCGAGACGTTGCTTAGCGCATTGGCCCCACGCTCAGTTAGTTCTGAAGGCGAATAATTATACCGCCCAAAAACATTCAGCTTGTCGCTTAGTTTGTGATCAATCCGAAGACTGTAAGCGTCAAGCGTGGCGGGATTGGAGTAGCTCGCGTTGAACTCCGCTACACCTTGGTGGTTGCCGTTGAGGAGAACTTCCGGACCGTTCGGCAGCGGATATGCGTTGACGTAGGGCAGGAGAGCGGGCAGTGCAAATTGTCGTGAATATGGATCTTGGGGATTTGTGTCCGGGACTAACGTAAGTGTAGTCTTGGGCAGCCGCAGTCGAAGTCCCTCATAGGAAAAGAAAAAGAAAGTCTTGTCCTTAAGAATCGGCCCACCCAAGGTTCCACCAAAATCATTCTGCCGTTCCTTCGCTTTAGGAAGCGGTGTTGGATTTAGAATATTGACCCCGTTGAACCAGTTGTTTGCGTCGAAGACGTCATTTCTCAAGTAGTCGAACGCGGTACCGTGAAATTGATTGGTCCCGGAGCGCGTGACGATCGAAATCTGGCCACCCGGTGTCCGGCCAAACTCGGGCGCAAAGGTAGAAGTCTGGATGCGAAACTCCTGCATCGCGTCGACCGAGACCAAGCTGTTCGTACCGCCTAAGACGCTCGATGAACCAAGCGCACCTCCTAGCCCGTTGCCAGAACCCAATGAAGCGCTAATGCCAATGTTGGCGCTGACGCCATCGACCATCCAGTAATTTGAGCTTGCTCGTTGCCCGTTGACGCTGAACTGGCCTGTGTCAATCCCATTATTTGTTGCGGTTAGAACCACTCCCGGCGTGAGCTGGATCAGCGTCTGAAAACTCCGGCCATTCAGAGGCAGGTTCTCGGCAAACTGACGATCCACTACGGTGCTTACTGTGGCATCAGTTGTATTCACGAGCGGAGCACCTGCCGTTACCGTCACGCTTTCCGCCACTGACCCAACCTGAAGACGAAAGTTCTGCTCGATGTGGTCCTGTACGTTTACGATCAGGCCCGTGACATTGACTACCTTGAAGCCTGCGGCTGTGACTTCCATTCTGTAACGCCCTGGCCGAACACTCTGAAATGTGTATAGGCCAGAACCGTTGGTGGTCGCACCGGTGCTGGTGTCACGGTCAATGTCGACCAGCTCTACATGGGCTTTCGTTATGCTCGAGTCGGATGGATCCACGACCTGTCCAGAGACGGTCGCGGTTTCGAGTTGCCCCAAGGCGGAGTTCGCAACAAGTGAGACGAGCAACAGTAGAAGACAAGGCTTCCCCAGAACCCGGCAGGAGAGACGGAGCATCTGTTCTTTTCCTCTATGAACGTATGCGTGCCGATCGCGGTGTTTTGCCCAATAAAAAATGTTTATGGCAGTGATTATCGAGAACGCTGAGCTGAGTGGATCGTGGAGGCTGCGGGGTCTGGACAGAAAACGGTGCTTATGGATGGTTGGGTTTGTCGCCTAGGAAGGCAAACAGTATCTTCCGTCCGCCAGGCTCTCTTATTGTCTTTCTCGAGGATTCAACGGTTACAAAGACGGAGTTGATTTGCGCCAAAACATGAGGGTCGTCAAACGTGAGCACCCAGCGTCCGTCGCTCACATCGTCGTTGTGGAAGATTCCCAAGCTTCGAACCGGCTTCTCAGCGCCAAGGTGTTCGCCCCATACGTAAAACGAGACTTTTGCATCCACTTTCCGCGGATCTGCGAGGTCGTACGCATAAAAAATGAGGGACTTCCCTTCGGTGTAGAAAATGCGGCCAAAAGCGCGCTGGTTCTTGCCGTCGCCATCTCGGTCGTGGACGTCTATGATGTGAAGATTACGCGCGACTACAAGCTCTCGGACGTCGCCTGCTTTCGCCGCGAACTCCTGTTGCCGGCCCAACTCCTCTGTCTGATCGTCGACCTTTTTTCGAAGCTCGCGAAGCTCGGTTGCTTGTAGAGCTAAAGCAACGTCGCTTGCGTTCTTTTCCGACCCTGACTTTTCCAGTTCTGCCTCGAGTTGCTTGATTCGAGATTCATGCTGGGTCTTGTCTGAGAGAAGGGCGGCATTCTCCCGCTCGACATCAGCAACACGGGAATTCAGAGTATCCTTGGCTTTGGTCGCGGATGCGAGTTGGTCGGCCAGTGCCTTGATCTTGGCGTCCAAGGCACTCAATTCGGCTCGCGCCGATGCAAGTTGCTCCCGCAGGTGAGCATCTGGAACTTGGGCAGGTTGGGAATTCGTACCTGAAGCTGCCGCGGAGGCTTGATTGGCGGAACTGTGGGCTCCCGCGGATAAAGAAGGCTTCGGCCTGCCAAACGTGAGGAAACACACGACCAGGGCTGCTGCAGCGACGGCCCCGATGGCGGCAAAAACTGCAAACCGATTCCGCTTCGGCATGGTTGAGGCGATTTCCCGCCTCATCTCTATGCCCTCGGACCCCAACCGTGCCACAAATCTCTGCGTCATCCCTGAAGGGATTTGGCGGTGCTCCCGCTCCGCTGCAAGTACGGAGAGCCCCTGAGCACTGATCTCTGTAAAGTCGTACGCCATGCTCCGACAACTCGGGCAGGTTTCGAGGTGAGACCTGAGATCTGCCAATTCAAGCTCTGACGCTTGCCCGCTGGCAGCTACAGCGCACAGCTCCTCATAATGTTCGTGGGTATTCAACCAGCAACCCTTTCGCGCTTGTTTTGCGCTCGGAAGCGGCGTTCGCCCTGGCCCTCTTGGTCTC